>Ga0310695_10008595_pt1 | contig 15700 bp, 16 predicted proteins | sample RumenRJG_04DNA_FD_203882 | JGI IMG/M metagenome (GOLD analysis project Ga0310695, IMG submission 203882) | Bovine rumen microbial communities from Lethbridge, Alberta, Canada - RJG_04 (v2) (version 2) | ecosystem: Host-associated > Mammals > Digestive system > Stomach > Rumen | place: Canada...
TTCCTATATCACTGACCACTGGCAGCATAGGTTGGCTTACAATTGTACTCGTTTTAATCCGAATTACGGATTCTTCTCCACCGCGGTCAATTACCGTAGCAAGTATGAGTATGATACAGGCAATCCGTATTTGAAGCCCATGACAAAACATAGTTTCACTTGGAACTCTTCTTGGAAATGGATTTATGCCGAGGTCTTCTATGAAGACATCAAGAATAATATACGTTCGTTCCAGACCGCCTATGACGACGTGAACCATCCAGGCGTTGTCATCATGGACTATCGCAATACAAAGATGGAATACTATGGCATCACTTTGAACTTCTCGCCTAAGATGGGCATCTGGCAGTTGAACTATTCAGCAGACCTCTATTTTTGTAACGAAGATGTTTATCAGTTGGGGATGACCCACAAGTGGAACGGGTTAGTTTCCAGTTTCTCGCTTGATAACACGTTGATGTTGCCACACGATTGGCTCCTGAATGTGAATGGGATGATCACGCCTTACTGTGAGTCTGGTCCCAGTCAGACAGAAGCCAGTGGAAGCCTTAATCTGCGCATAGGCAAACAATTTCTGAAGGATAAGAGTCTGAGCATCGCTTTGGTTGCCAAGGATATCCTACGCACGCAATCAAAAGAGCAAGTCGCTTATGGGGGTATCAACTTCCGCACCCACTATCATGAGTATCAAGACAAGCGCCGCATCGGCATCGACCTCTCCTGGAAGTTCAATGCCACCCGCAGCCGCTACAAGGGCAGCCACGCAGGCCAGGACGAGCGCAACCGCCTGTAATCAATGTTATGCAGGTAATGGCTTCAACATATCGCCCAATGCAATCCACCCTCTCACCAGCGATAGCGAGAGGGTGGAAGATGGGTGTTGCTCAAACGCTATTTGTCACCATAATGCCCGTAGGCGGTGAGAACAAGCACAATGACTTCAGTATCTTGAATTTCGTAGACCAATCGGTGCCTCTTGCTGATTCGACGACTCCATTGGCCCGAACGGTCACCAGCAAGTGGCTCGGGTTTACCTGTTCCCGTTCGTGGATGCTCATAAAGTTCACCAATGAGGGTAATGGCTTTCTGGTAAGCCTTTGGCTCGTTAGTGAGCAGGCGTCTCAGGTCTTCTTCAGCTTTGGGAGCAATGATGACATTGTATTTCATAAGCTGCGGATGTGTCGGTCCAACTCTTCGATATTGGTAAATGAGCGTCCCTTGCCATCAGCTATTTCTTGCTTGGCTTCATCCACACGGGCAAAAAACTCCTCTTTTGCCATCTGTGAATCTTCTTCTTGCTTTTGGGCTGCTAGTTTCTTCAGGTACCTTACAGCACGTTTAAGCAATGCTTCGTCTTCAGCAATCACGCCCATAGCACGATATATTTCTGCGTTTAATTGTATTGGTGTCATAATCAGAATGGTTTTATTTGTGAAGACAAAGATACTATTTTATTTCGTCTCAGCAAATATTATTCCAACAAAACGGCATATAGAGACATTATCATTGAAGACTATTGACAGTTTGAAAAAGTGACGGTCGCGGGTGAATGCACCTGCGACCGTCAAGAGGTTTTTTCTGGGTGTTATAATGATTGTTTTTTCAAACAACTTGAACAACAAATTAAAGTTGTTGTGGTTGTGCTAATAGTTGTTTAGGTTGTTTGAGTGGCTTTACTTGATGATTCCCATCTGCTTGCCGATCTTGATGAAGGCGTTGATGCACTTGTCGAGGTGCTCACGCTCGTGACCGGCCGATACCTGCACGCGGATGCGGGCCTGGCCCTTGGGCACAACGGGATAGTAGAAACCGGTAACGTAGATGCCTTCCTTCTGCAACTCGGCAGCGAAGTCCTGCGACAACTTGGCGTCGTAGAGCATCACGGCGCAGATGGCGCTCTGCGTCGGCTTGATGTCAAAGCCGGCAGCGATCATCTTGTCGCGGAAGTAGTTCACGTTGTCCACCAACTTGTCGTGCAGGGCGTTGCTCTCCTTGAGCATCTTGAACATCTCAATGCTGGCACCCACGATGCCGGGAGCGATGCTGTTGCTGAACAAGTAGGGACGTGAGCGCTGACGCAGCATGTCGATGATCTCCTTGCGACCCGTGGTGAAACCACCCATGGCACCGCCAAATGCCTTGCCCAGCGTGCCGGTGAACACGTCGATGCGGCCATACAGGTTGAACTGCTCGGCCACGCCGTGACCAGTCGGGCCAACGACACCTGCCGAGTGCGACTCATCGACCATCACCATGGCGTCATACTTCTCGGCCAGGTCACAGATCTTGTCCATGGGAGCCACGTTACCGTCCATCGAGAACACGCCGTCCGTTGCGATGATGCGGAAGCGCTGCTCCTGGGCCTGTTTGAGGCACTCCTCGAGTTCGGCCATGTCGGCGTTGGCATAGCGGTAGCGTTTGGCCTTGCACAGGCGCACGCCGTCGATGATCGAAGCGTGGTTGAGCGAGTCGCTGATGATGGCGTCCTCGTCGGTCAACAGGGCCTCGAACAGACCGCCGTTGGCGTCAAAGCATGAACCGTACAGGATGGCGTCCTCGGTGTGGAAATAGTCGGCTATGGCGGCCTCCAGTTCCTTGTGAATATCGCTGGTACCGCAGATGAAGCGAACCGACGACATGCCGTAGCCGTGGTGAGACATGGTCTCGGTAGCGGCCTTGATCAGGCGGCTGTTGTCGCTCAGGCCCAGATAGTTGTTGGCACAGAAGTTCAGCACCTCGTCATTGGGCTTCACGCGGATGTCGGCGCGCTGCGGGGTGGTGATAATACGTTCATTCTTGTACAAACCGGCAGCCTGGATGTCGGCGAGTTCCTTCTGGAGATGTTCCTGGAATTTTCCAAACATGATAAAATCTAATTATTTAAAGGTTTGACATTAATGTTAGGTTCTAAATTCTGAGTACAAAGGTAGTGCAAGTCGAGCGGAGTGCCAAACAAAAAATTCATTTTTTTGTTTGCAATCCCGAGACGCCGCCTACTTTCGCCGCAGGCAGCGGTAGTGCAAGTCGAGCGGAGTGCCAAACAAAAAACTATTTTTTTGTTTGCAATCCCGAGACGCCGCCTACTTTCGCCGCAGGCAGCGGTAGTGCAAGTCGAGCGGAGTGCCAAACAAAAAACTCATTTTTTTGTTTGCAATCCCGAGACGCTGCCTACTTTCGCCGCAGGTCAATCGTTGTCGCTGCTGGCGGGAACCTTTCCTTGGCGCAGGGGCGTGTAGGACTGTGTGCGTTCCGGGACGGATGCGGGCTGCTCCTCGGCTACTTGGCGGTTGTGGTTGCGACGCTTGCGGTGGTGCCAGCGGTTGCCGCCGTCACTGGTCTCCTCGTCGGCCTGCTCGACGGCACTCGTTTCGCACAGTCGCTTGCCACCGTCCAGCGCGTACAGTTCATACTGTTCGATGATGTTGATCAGTTTGATGGGATAGTTCTCGTCCTCGGCATATCCGCAGTCGCGCAGTCCCTGAGCCCAACTGCGGTAGTCGGTCACGTCAAACTCATAGAGGATGCTGTAACGCGGCCCCTTGAGGAACTTGACGTGGTCAAGGAAAGAGTCCTCGGGGGCGCCATACTTGCGGTAACCCACCTGCTTCAATGAGTCGCAACCGCCATAGACCTCGCCCTTCCAGTGATAGGCCTTGATGCCAAAGTGGTTGTTGGCTTCCTGAGCCATCCTGCTTTGTCCCACACTGCTCTCGAGGATGCCCTGGGCCAGGGTGATGCTGGCAGGCACGCCGTATTCCTTCTCGTGCTGCAGGGCAACTGTCTTGTAGCGCTCGATATAGTCAAGATAACGTTGATGTTTGTTCTGGGCCGTAGCCAAAAAGGCCGAAAATAGGCCAAAAATCAAGCAAAAAACCAATAATCGCTTGTTTATCGGAAAAAAATCTATAATTTTGCGTTCAAAGTTAAAACTCATAATTTTCTATGACCGAAAAAAAAATCACCACAAAGGTAAGGGTTTATTCTTATAATGAACTCACCGAAGAGCAAAAAAAATTGGTGGACATGGCTCGAGAGGCCACATCGCACTCCTATTCGCCCTATAGCAAGTTCAAAGTGGGCGCGGCATTGATGCTGGATAATGGTGAGGTGTTTATCGGTGCCAATCAGGAAAATGCGGCATTTGCCGGAATCTGTGGCGAGCGCTCGGCTCTCTATGCCGCAGGTGCAAAATATCCCGGTGTGCCGGTCAAGACGGTTGCCATCACATCCTATACCCATGACGAGTTTGTCGAGGAACCCACCGCGCCCTGTGGCGTGTGCCGCCAGGCCTTCTTGGAATTTGAGAAGAACGGGCATCCCATCGAACTCATCCTTGCCGGCAAGGAGAAAATCTATGTGATAGACAGTTTCAAGGACACGATGCCGCTGTCGTTTACCGAGTTCTGACAGGCGAGGTAATAAGTTTTTACAAGGGAATGTGCCGCTTCATGCCGTGAGGGCCAGCACGTTCCCTTGATTTTTTGTGCCATTTGTTGCCTCATTGACCGGAAACTGCACCGTCAAGGTCTAGTGACTAAAAACTCTTGGCGATGATATAGATGTTGGCCTGAACCCTGCGGGGCTAATGCGTATTACACGAATTAGTTTTAAATATTCTTCGTGAAATACGTTTTTTAGCAAATTACCATTAAAAAACTTTTCAGGCTCAACTGCTGTATCATTGCCAAACTTTTTATTACCTTTGCAAGTTGTAATGATTGAAAAAACTTAACCATCAAGATAATGAAGAACAATTTAGACAAGAAACTGATCGGGTCGCTCTCGCTGGGCGACGTGATTCATTTTGCGGTTGCTGTGATCCTGTTTGCCGCAATCTCGTGGATTTATTTTTATCCCAATGACGTTAACGGTGACGTGCTGCAGCAGCACGATGTCATGCAGGGCGCGGCCAACAGTCAGGAGACAAGTGCCATGCAGGAGCAGACCGGAGAGAAATCCTGGTGGACCAATGCGCTCTTTGGCGGCATGCCCACGTTCCAGATCGCTCCTTCCTATGAAGGGACGACCATGCTGAATCCCGCCTCGGCCTTGTACCGGTTGTATTTCCCGACGCCAGTGAGTTGGATTTTCATCCTTATGCTGGGATTCTTCCTGCTGATGCTGGCCTTCAAGGCCAAGTGGTACTTGGCGATACTGGGTGCCATCGGGTATGGTTTCTCGAGTTACTTCTTTATCCTGATGGGCGCTGGCCACATCTGGAAACTGATGGTGCTGGCCTACATCCCGCCCACCATCGCCGGCATCGTGTGGTGCTACCGTGGCAAGTACCTGGGTGGCGCTGCCGTTGCGGCCTTCTTTGCCGCCCTGCAATTGGCCAGCAACCATGTGCAGATGACCTATTACTCGATGTTCCTGATCGTGCTGCTGGTCATCGCCTATCTGGTCAAAGCCATCATGGACAAGCAAGTGGGCCGCTGGTGCATTGCCACCGTCTGCCTGTCCGTGGCCGCCTTGCTCGCTCTGGCCGCCAACTCTCCTAACTTGTATCTGACTTACAAATACTCCCAAGAGACCATCCGTGGCGGTCACAGTGAACTCACCCCCAAGGGCGAGGAGGCCATGAACGCCAAGCCCACCGAGGGCGGTCTGGACAAGGAATATATCACCCAGTGGAGTTATGGCAAGGGCGAAACCTTCACCCTGCTCATCCCCAACGTGAAGGGTGGCGCTACCATCAGGCCCGAGCACGGTGATAACCACATGCTCACCCTGAGCGAAACCAAGAAGGCCGAGAAGATGGCCAATAACGGCGAGATGAACCAGCAGGATGTGCAGATCCTGAGCCAGTTCCCGCAGTACTTTGGCGACCAGCCGATGACCAACGGCCCCGTCTATGTTGGCGCGCTCATCTGCGCCCTGTTCCTGCTGGGCTGCCTCATCGTCAAGGGACCCGTCAAGTGGGCCCTGCTCATTGCCACCGTCATCAGCATCCTGCTCTCGTGGGGGCACAACATGATGTGGCTCACCGACCTGATGATTGACCACTTCCCGATGTACAATAAGTTCCGCACTGTGGCCTCGATCCTCGTTATTGCCGAGATTGCGATGCCCATCCTGGCCGTGCTGGGATTGCGCGAACTGTTCAAGGAGCCTGACGCCTGGCGCAAGCACAAGGTGGCCCTGGCGGCCTCCTTCGGCCTGTGCGCCGTGATCTGCCTGCTCACGGCGATATTCCCGGGCATGTTCGGCCACTTCTCGGCCCAGGAGCATGAGCAACTGGTCGCCACGGGCCAGATTCAGCAATATCCCAGCCTGGATGCCGCTATTGCCGCCGTGCGCGGCGCGCTGGTGAGTGGTGACGCATGGCGCAGCCTCTTGGTTATCCTCATCGGTGGCGCAGTCCTCTTTGCCTATCTCAAGGGCAAACTCAGCGAGATGGCCGCATCGCTCATCATCGCCGCCATCGTGCTGGTGGACATGTATGCCGTGAACAAGCGCTACATCAATTCCGACACGTTCACTTCACGCTATGACCTGGGCGAGCAGCAGTTCACACCGCGTCCCGTGGATACTCAGATCCTGCAGGACAAGGACATGAACTACCGCGTGATGGACCTGCAGCACTTCGGCGAGGCCATGCCCAGTTACTTCCACAAGACCATCGGCGGCTACCATGCCGCCAAGTTGTCGCGCTACAACGACTTGATCAATGAGCAGATTGCCAACAACAATATCCAGGTGCTCAACATGCTCAATGCCCGCTACTTCATCATGGACGACCAGACGGCGCAGCGCAATCCCGACGCCCTGGGCAATGCCTGGTTTGTCGATTCGTTGACCTATGTCAAGACGGCCGATGAGGAGATGGCGTTCCTGAACAACTTCAATCCTGCGGTGAGTGCCGTGGCCGATGTCAAGTTCCAGAACCAGTTGGGACAGGCCAGGGCTACCCAGCCTGGTGATACCATCTATGAGACTTCCTATGCCCCCAACCACCTCACTTACAAGAGCCATAGCGCCGCTGGTGGCCTGGCCGTGTTCAGCGAGGTCTATTTCCCGTGGGGATGGAAGGTGAGCGTGGACGGCAAACCCGTGGAGATGGGTCGCGTGAACTATGTGCTGCGCGCCTTGCAGTTGCCGGCTGGCGATCATGAGATTGACTTCAAGTTTGTCCCCGATGAGGTAGAAAAGACCCAGACGTGGGCCAAGATTGCCGTTGTGGCCATCTATCTGCTGCTCTTGCTGGCGTTGAACTATGCTCTGTTCGGCGACAAGTTGCGCAAGAAGGAAGAGCCTGTTTCCAATGACTAAGGCTTGACGCGACTTGAACGTCTGGAAACGATACATGACAGCCTGGAGTCGCCACCACCGCAGTGGCGGCTTCGGCATACATTCACCCTTTGCCTACGAGTTTGTGCGCAACGTGTGGCGCCAGACCTTGCCCTATTACGCCTATGAGGGCATCCACCAGTTGATCGGTACGGTCAAGGCGGCCACGACCCGCAGCCAGCGTCGGCAGATGGACCTCATCGGTGAACGCGAGGCACGGCTGTTGTTCAGAGTCGTCAACTTCTTTAATCCTCATAGCATCCTGCAGGTGGGAGCGGCCACTGGCATCGAGAGCGTCGCCATGCTAGAGGTGAATCGGGCAAGCCGCCTTTACTTGTATGACCGGCACATGGAGCAGAGAACCCTCGCCGTGAGTGTCCTGCAATCGCAGTGGGATAGGGTAGAGTGCTATGACGACGTCAATGTGGCAACCGATGAAATGCTCGAGCAGGGAGGCCCCGCGATGGTCCTTGTCAATGAGCCCATCCCCGTGGACGTGTCAAAGCGGTGGCTTGACGCCCAGTGTGTGCTGGTCATGCGCAACCTGGACCGCAACGAGGCGATGCGGGCACTGTTTGACTCTTGTAGCGGATATATGCCGATGGGCCAGACCTACACTAACGGCAAAATCGCTATCCTCAACCCCAATCCTAAACTGCAGCGCGAGGACTTCCTCCTGTGGCTGTAAGGGGAGAAAAGTTGTCAGTTCAGCAGGTAGTCGATGAGACTGGTCAGGTCCGAGATGTTGACGTCTCCGTTCTCGTTCATGTCGGCCCCGGCTGTATAAATCATGCCGGGAATTCCCAGTAGATAATCAATCATAATGGTGACGTCGGAGATGTTGACTATGCCGTCGTCATTCACGTCACCTCGCAGGGGGGCGTCCCCGCTAGTGTTCCCCAACATGTTGTCCATCCAGGTGAAACGCTCGCCGATAAAATCGCGCACATTCTGTACCTCGGCTTTATAACTACCCCAAACGATGGGATTCTGCTGCACGCGTATGTACATGACATTCCAGCGCTTGAAGTTGAGTTCCTGAGCCCGGCTTAATAGCGTCTCGAGTGAATCCAGGTATGCAATCATGTTGCCGGCAGTGAATCCCCGGTGGCGCGCGTGGCGCCAGGTGTCCTTTAATTGCCGCATGGACTCGGGATTATTGACGATAAACTCATCCGCAAATTCGCGCATGTGGCCCGCACAATTGCCCTTGGTGCGGTAGATGAAATCGTCCAGGCTGTTGACGGGATAGGTGCGCACGTCGTTGTTGAACGCCAAGTCAAAGTCCCACACGGGCCCCGTATAAATGGTGTCGTTGGAGCGGTTTTTATAGACATAGGTGCTCCAGTAAGTGTCGGTATTGCCCGACAATTCACCCACAATGAAGTGCCGCAGGAATGTGTTCTTGTCAAGGTATTTCTCCTTGTTGCGTTCCATCATGTTGAAATGATTTATGATGTAACTCGTTTGCTCGGGCGTGATATTGTCCTCGTCAGGCGATTTGATGGTTACGGGATTAAGATTATCCGAATAGAATGAAGAGGCTTCTTCAGGGGCATAGGCGTCGATTTCCAGCAGATAACCGCCCGTGAGCGCCTCGCCACTGACGTCGTCATCATCCATTTCCACGATATCCACGCGATTCTTTTTGACCTCGACTTGGTCGGCGAGTTGATAGCACCCCTTGTACTCGCCGTTGACCATCACGTCAACCATGGTGCAGAAGGGGGTATAGGGCATTTTCATCTGGCGGCTCATCTCAAAGGCGAGCATGTTGCGCACCAGCGTCTTGTCGCTGTAGTTGGGGATGAGGGTCCACTTCTTGGCCTTGGCGGGAGAACCCAGGACGGTCTGTTTCTCGTCAAACTTGATGCGGTAAGGACGCTTGGGATACAGGCGCGAAGCGTTGCCGCGTTCCTTAATTGTCCCAGGGCCAGTCAATATCACCTGGTGGCCATCATCGCCCAGGATGGTCAGTTGGGCCGTGATCTGCGTCTCCTTGTCAAAGGGGAGCACGTTGTCCAGCGTGTGGATTGTTACGGTGGGCAGATTGGACAGGCGGTAAAACTGCGACTCGTCGCCCTCGCCCGGGTGTCCATAGAACTCCAGTTCGGCAATCTCGCAGCGGACCTCACTAGGTCCCACATAGCGCACATAGCGGAAGCCCTTGCTGACCTGCACGTCGGCATAGGACAGACGGTCCGTCCTGCCTGCCGCGTCAATCATGTAAAGGGGGACCGCATCCATGAAGTCCTCACGGTTGGCTCCTTCAAATAGGCCAAGTATCACATTCACGGGGCCGTATGTGTCATTGCGCGGCAACCAACCCACGCGTGTGATGACGTGGGGCGAGCCCAGGTCAAGCCCAACCCAGGTATAACTCGTCTCGAATGAGGCGAAGAACGTGTCGGGATTGCGGTCAAAGGCGCATGCCTTGCCGTTGATGGTTGTGGAACCGCACTCGCGGTCGTAATCATAGGACAACTGGGTGCCGATAATGGTACCCGATAATTTCTCGTCGGCTGTTGCTCCAAGGGAGCAAAGGGCGCTCAATAGGATAATGAATAAGAGTCTCATAGACCGTTTAATCAAACACTATACCCTGTAAGGGCTCAAGCGTTGGTATGAATGATACTTGTTACAATTGTTTTGCAAAGGTAGAAAAAGTTTAGTGAACAAGCAATCGAAGTGTGGTAATAGTTGGTTGTTTTATTTTTTTGCGTTAGTTGTTTTCTGTTATTTGCCTTACCGCAAAAAAAGTAACCGCCCGAGCGGTTAACGCCCGAGCGGTACTTATAATAGGTATTGTCTCGTTATTGTTTACTTGGCGGGACGGGGAGGCATCTGGGGACGCTTGGGCTGCTCAGACTTCTCCTGAACGCCGAGGGTCTCGATGTCAAAAATCAGGGTCTCGTTGGGCTCGATGCCGCGGTTACCCTGGGGACCGTAAGCGAGTTCACCGGGGATGACAACGGTAACCTTGCTACCGGGCTTCATGAGTTGGATCATCTCGGAGAAGCCGGGGATGACTTGCTTGAGGTTGAAGGGCACGGGGTTCTCACCGCTCTTGTCAAACTCCTCACCATTGAGGTGACGGCCAACGTAGTTCACCTTAACGACGTCGCTGTCGCTGAAGTTCTTGCCTTCACCAGCCTCAATCACCTTGTAGGCGATGCCGCTCTTGGTGAAAGTGTAACTCTTGTCGTTTTTCAGTTTTGCCATGTACTCCTCACCGGCCTTCTTGTTGGCGATGGCCTTGGGAGACTGCTCCATAGCCTTGTTCAGCAGGGGCTCAATCTTGCTCTGCAGTGCCATCATGTCTTCCTGACCCATGGGGGTGGTCTTCATGATAGCCTCGCGCAGGTGCTTCATGAAGAGGCTCTTGTTGATGGGCATGCCACACTGCTGCTCGATGCCGGCATACAGTTGGGCAATCTGCATACCCATCTGCAGACCTGCCATGAAGTTCTTGCTGGTGTCGGCGTTGGCGATGTACTCCATGCCCTTGAGGGCCTGCTCCATGTTGATGGTGGAGTCCATGCCGCGCAACTGCTGGCCCATGCCAGCACCGTAGAGGTCACCAAATGCCATGCTCAACGAGTCCATAGCCTCGCTGCTGCCGCTGGCACCCTTGCTGTTGCAGCCAACGAAACCAACGGTCAACAGACCGGCTGCTGCAATTGCTAAAATCTTCTTCATAATAATAAAACTAGTTTTTTAAAAATGAATTGGTTGAATGTTGTTATAAAAAGTTTTGTTTAGTTCTTCTTTGTCACCTTGATCAACTCCACGTCAAAAATCAGCGTCGAGTTGGGCAGGATCTTGTCGCCGGCGCCCTTGGAACCATAGGCCAGTTCGCTGGGAATGAACAGGCGGTACTGTGAGCCCTCGCTCATGAGTTGCAGGCCCTCGGTCCAGCCGGGGATGACTGAGTTGAGAGAGAATGTGGCGGGCTCGCCGCGCTCGACACTGCTGTCAAACACGGTGCCGTCAAGCAACTTGCCCGTGTAATGCACGGTCACTGTGTCCTCGGCTGCCGGCTTGGCGCCCGTTCCCTCTTTCAGTACCATATACTGCAAGCCGCTGGCGGTCTGTACCACACTGTCGTTCTTGGCGTTCTGCTCCATGAACTCGCGGCCCACGGTCTTGTTGTCCTTGATCTGCTGGCCATAGTCGGGTGTGGTCTCCTCGGTCGTCTCGCTGCTCGACGACGTGCTGCTGTTGCAACTTGCTATGCCCGTCATGAGCAGGGCTGCCATAGCCATCATTAATACCTTCTTCATCATGTTGACAAAAAGTTAGAAAATGCTTGTCACGATATGATTTCTTGCTTATTTCTTCTCGACCTTGATCAACTGCACGTCAAAGATGAGCGTGGAGTTGGGCTGGATGGGACCGGTGCCGTGGGGGCCGTAGGCAAGGTTGGAAGGGATGAACAGCCTGTAGGCAGCACCCTCGCGCATCAGTTGCAGGCCCTCGACCCAACCGGGGATGACTTGACCGACAGCAAACGTAGCGGGCTCGCCACGCTCAACACTGCTGTCAAACACGGTGCCGTCGATCAACTTGCCGGTATAGTGAACGGTCACAACGTCGTTGGGACCGGGCTGGAGGCCGTCGCCCTCTTTCACGACCTGATACTGCAAGCCGCTATCGGTGACCTTGACGCCCTCGACGCTCTTGTTATTCTCCAGGAATTCGCGTCCCAGGCGTTCGTTCTGCTCGGCGCCTTCCTTCTCGAGATTGGTGAAAAATTCGGTGACAATCTGCTTGGCCTCGTCAAATGTCATCTTCTGCTCCGCGCCTTCAAAGATGGCCCTCAAGCCGTCAGCAAAATCGTTGATATCCAGTTTCTTGATGCCCGAGCCGATGAAGTTTCCACCCATGCTCAAGCCTAATGCATAACTCAATTTATCCATTGAAAAATCCTTCTTTTTATGTAAAAAACGGTGCAAAGATAGTGATTTCCTTGATTAGGGTGCACGTTTTTAGAGAATTTTTACTATTTTTGCTTTCACATTATTTTATAGAACCAATAAACCGATGACTATGAGCAAGAAGAAATTAGTGATTTCGTCAGGCGCGGGTATCAGCGCCGAGAGCGGCATCAAGACTTTCCGAGATGCCGACGGCCTGTGGGAAAACTATCCCGTGATGGATGTCGCGAGCCATGAGGGTTTCCTGCGCAACCCTGCATTGATCCATAAGTTCTATAACGAGCGCCGCCTGCAACTGCAGGGCGCCCAACCCAATGCCGCCCACCTGGGACTGGTTGAACTCGAGAAGGACTTTGACGTCCGCGTGATTACCCAGAATGTCGATGACCTGCATGAACGTGCGGGCAGTGCCAGTGTGCTGCACCTGCATGGCGAGTTGATGAAGGTGCGCTCCCTGCGCCGTGAGGACCGCCTTTACACCTTGCCCTGTGACCAGTTGAGCGACAAGGGACTGGAAACCAGTGTTGACACGCGTGACCCCTATGATGACCCCGTGCGTCCCCACATCGTGTTCTTTGGTGAGGCTGTGCCCAACATGGAGGCCGCTGCCCAGTTGGCCCATGATGCCGACATCTTTGTCGTCATCGGCACCTCGCTGGTGGTCTATCCCGCTGCCGCGCTCATCCAGTATGTCAAGCGCGGTGTGCCCATCTATTACATCGACCCCAAGCCTGCCGCAGTGCCCGACTGGGTGCATGTGATCCAGAAGCCTGCCACCCAGGGCGTTGCCGACCTGATCGACATCCTGCGCGGCTAGCGCACATTCCCGGTGACTGATGAACCCGATAGCCACCAGACTGCTCAACCAGCAACTCATCAGCCCGCAATTCAGCGACCCGGCCGATGCGGTCCGCCACATGGGTGCCATTCAGGCCCAGGAGTACCGCATGATGCGCTGGGCCGTGGCGATGCGCACCCGCAAGCCGTCGTCGCGGGCCTTCAAGCGCGCCTTTGATAGCGGGCAGATCGTCAGGTTGCACCTGTTGAGGGGCACCTGGCAACTCGTGGCGGCCGAGGACTACTGGCCGCTGCTGCAGTTGTGTGCACCCAGGGCAAGAGCCGTGATCCATGGCTGGATGCGTGCTTCGGGTGTCAGCATCGAGGATGAGGAGTTGATGACCGTTCGCGACCACCTTCTACTGACCGCTGCCGATAAGGGCAGTGCCGTCAAGGAGGATTTCGTACAAGCCTTGAAGGAAAAAGGCATCAGCATGGACGACCACCGCCTGTCCTACCACCTGCGCATGGCCGAGTTGTCCGGCTCCCTGTGCAGCGGCGACTTGCTGCCCATGAAGGCATCCTATGCCTTGACGGAATATAAGATTGGCTCTCGCATGGCGGTTGACCGTGACGAGTCCTTGCTGACGTTGACGCGCAAGTATTTCCAGAGCCGCCAGCCCGCGACACTTGAGGACTTCGTGTGGTGGTCGGGGCTGGGCATCGGCGACTGCCGCCGTGGCATCGCTCTCGCGGGTGATGCTATCCATGCAGTGAAGTGGAAAGGGCGGATTTTCTATGTGACCGATGACTGCCGCACTCGTGGTTTCCGCAGGGGACGTTATCTGTTGATTCCTCCCTATGATGAATACCTCATCGGTTACAAGAGCCGTGACATCGTGCTCTCGACCGATCACCGTCACCGTGCCCACAACAACAGCGGCATCTTCCAGCCCATCGTTGCCCATGATGGTGTCATCTGCGGCAACTGGGCTCCTTTCAAGGATGATCACCAAGTCGATTTCTTCATGGGCACCCATGCCACCGACCTGCAGGCCGAATGGTCGCGATACAGGAAATACCTAGAGAAGTGAAAGGATTACCCTGATGCTGATAATACTTGACCCCAATATCCTTTTTCTGAAAAAACGCACTTCCTCTCGATAACTTTTAGGCTGAAGCATGCAACTTACTGGGCGCTGTGAACGTCTCAACAGTGTGGAGGATACTTTTTTTCAGTCGCTTGTAATCTTTTGGCATTTCTTGCGACTAATGGGATGAAGGACTGACTTTCAACAATGGATGCTAAGAAGATAGAGAACGATTTCCTGGACTTGATCAAGGAACAGAAGCGCACCATCTACAAGGTGTGTTACGTCTATGCCAAAGACCGGGATAACCTCAATGACCTGTTCCAGGAGGTAGTGTTAAACATGTGGAAAGGCTTCCCACGTTATCGTGGTGACGGTAAGGCCGCGACATGGGTTTACCGCATCGCCATGAATACCTGTATCACCTTCCTGCGGCGTTCAGGCGCTCGCCCCTCAACGGTCCCAATCACAGCCGATGTGGCAGATAGTCTGATTGAGGAAGAGGGCAAAACAGGCCAACTGCGGGAACTCTATAGCCTCATCAACCAACTGGGAAAATTGGAGCGCGCGCTGATTCTCCTATGGCTTGAAGAGCGCAGTTACCAGGAGATGGCCGATATCTTGGGAATATCTAAAACCAATGTCGCAGTGAAACTCACTCGTGTCAAGGATAAACTAAGAAAAATGTCTAACAGTTAAAAAAACATCAACACGATATGGAACTTGACGAATTAAAAGCCAGTTGGAACGCACTTGACAACCGCTTGGTTCAGAGCGAAGTAGTCAACCTGCGCATGGTGCGCGAATTGATTGCCCAGAAGACCCGCTCGGCATTTGACGGTGTGTGTCGGCACAACTATTACAACCTTATCGTATGCATCCTCATTATTTGTGTGGTCTTCCCCTATGTGTACATGAACACGCCCATCAGGGCGTTCTCATTTGTGATCGTTGAGGTCGCCATGGTGATAGGGCTCATTCCCCAGATCATGAAATTATCCTTGTTGTCGCAGTTCAATCTGGAAGGAAAATGCTGCAATGAACTCATGGGCCTGGTGTTGCGCTACAAGAAGGTTTGCCATCAAGAGGTGATTTGGGGTATTGGCGAGGTCACATTTGCCATGATTGCCTTCTACATTTCGGAACTCGTCTTTAACGATCAGGTGAATTATGGCTTCAGCATGAAGGTGTTGCTGCCGTTAGGACTGTCTGTGTTGACTTTTTGCCTCAGTTATATGCTGGCGTTGTGGATGCGTCGTCACCATGCCCAACAATTGCTGGAGATAGAACAGGGATTGGAAGAATTAAAGGAATTTGAAAACCAATAAATGGAAAGAAACATGATGAAACTTAGAACAATTATCGGAATCGTATTTGTCTTGGCCAGTTTGCTCAAACTGGCAAGTATCTGGCACATCATTCATTGGGCTTGGTTGGAACGTCCGCCTCAAGAGCCATGGGAACTGTACTTTGTGCCCGTTCTTTTTATCCTGATCGGGATCAACCTCATTTACGAGGGTATAAAGAGCAAGCGTGACAAGTGATCTTTTAACCTAAAAGTAATAGAGACGATGAAGGCTAGTAGTACTACAAGAAGTATCTTGA
>Ga0310695_10008599_pt1 | contig 15696 bp, 10 predicted proteins | sample RumenRJG_04DNA_FD_203882 | JGI IMG/M metagenome (GOLD analysis project Ga0310695, IMG submission 203882) | Bovine rumen microbial communities from Lethbridge, Alberta, Canada - RJG_04 (v2) (version 2) | ecosystem: Host-associated > Mammals > Digestive system > Stomach > Rumen | place: Canada...
ATGGAGGCGATAATAGCCCGTAACGGCTTGAACGTGAGGATTCCCAGGCGTCGTCCCCGCACGACGGACTCCACGCACGGACTCCCTACGTATCCGAATCTGGTAAAGGATATCATACCGATACGCAAGAACCAGGTCTGGGTGACAGACATCACCTATATTCCTATCTGGAATCCCGATGGCAGCTACGACTTCTGCTACCTCTCGATGATAACGGACTGCTATACCAAGGAAATCATCAGCTGGTATGTGGGCGAGACGATGGAAGCCTGGTGCAGCGTGGAGTGCCTCATGAAGGCACTTGACACGCTTGATCAAGATGAGGTCGTCAATCTCATCCACCACTCGGACCGCGGCATCCAATACGTCAGTGCAGCGTACACTTCGCTGCTTATCGAGGCAGGCATCAGAATCAGTATGACTGAGAGTGGCGACCCAAAGGACAATGCGGTGGCGGAGCGCCAGAACAACACCGTCAAAAACGAGCTGCTCAAGGACATCAAATTCCGCTCTATTGGCGAAGTCAGGAGAGCTATGGAAAAGGCTGTAGCCTTCTATAACAACGAACGGCCGCACATGTCGCTGAATAACATGACACCACGTCAGGCAGCATCATCTACAGGCAAAATACAGAAAAAATGGATCAGCTACAGAGAAAAGTACATTGAAAATTTGGAAATTCAAGAAGGAGCATGTACCTTTGCACCGCAAACCCTGAATATGATTGAACGGCTTTCCGCGGAGCCTATTCAACAAAAACAAGGGTTAAGAGAGAATCATTCAACTTCTGCCAGGGATAAGGATTAAGGTACCCAACAGGCATTCAACCTATGGCAGGGTTAAGGTAAAAACCATTCAACTTTTTCTAGGGTAGTACAGTGGGCTGTGGGGCGAAATGTGGTCATTTGGTCATTAGGTCATTAAGGTCATTAAGCTTTGGAGGGTGGTGAAATCTCCACTATATATAAATAATAATTATTATTTATATATAGTGAGCAAAATGACATCCCAGAATCCTTAATGACCTAATGACCAATTGACCGCACACAGGGGCATAAGTGGGTGTTGCGAACTTTTGCAAACCACCCCAAAAGCTGTTGCAAACAAAAGCGAACCAAAAAGTTTGGCGGGTTCGAAAATTTGTCGTAACTTTGCGGCATGAATCAGACAATGATGACCATATTGACCCAACGCGAGCTGTTCCTGATAGGGCTCTTCGTCGTCACCTACGTAGTGCTCTTCGTGGTGACGGCACAGAACAGCCGGCGCAAGATACTCCTTCTCGAGGAGCGCCTGCGCAAGGTGGACGCTATGCGCCAACAACAACAGGCCCAGAGTGCACAGAGCATTGCCCAGAACGTACAGAAGATAGCCGAGCTGGAACAGCTCCTGGCGCAGATGGGCGACGAGAACTCGATGTTGCGGCTCGAACTGGAACAGAAGAAGGAGAACCTACAATATAATAATAAGGTAGCAGTCATCGACAACGAGAAGCGCAGCCAGGCAGAGACCACCATCTTCCAGTCGGACATCTACCGGCGCATGCAGCGCTATCTCGACGAGGGGCGCATGATGTCGCAGGACGACTGGGCGCAGCTGGTGCAGCTCATCGACGGCATCTACACCGGATTCACCGAGAAGCTGTACAGCCTCTACAAGCTGTCGCCGCAAGACTATTATGTCAGCCTGCTCATCAAGGCGCGCCTGCAGCCCAAGGAGATAGCGCTGCTGACGGCCCACTCGAAGGAGAGCATCGCATCGACACGCAGCCGACTCTACCAGAAGGTGTTCGGCAAGAAAGGGTCGTCGCGACAGTGGGACGACTTCATCCTCTCGCTGTGAGCTGTCAAACAGGCGCATCGGAATCTCGAAATACCGAAATACCGGAATCTCGAGTACCGGAATCTCAGAATACAGAAATATCGAAAATTGTAAAACCTAAAATATAAATAGAGTATGTTAGACTATCTTTCGCAACACCTTTGGCAGATGTGGGCCGTAGTGGCCGTGCTCTGCCTGATTCTGGAGCTAACGGCAGGTGACTTCTTCATCATGTGCTTCTCCATCGGAGCCGTATTCGCTACCATTGCGGCAGCCTGCGGCTTAGGGTTCTACTGGCAGCTGGCAGTTTTCGCACTGTTCACGCTCATCAGTCTCTTTCTTGTGCGCCCTGTTGCGCTGCGCTATTTTCACCGCAACGACCAATACCGCGAGAGCAACGCCGACGCACTCATCGGACGGCGGGGTAGGGTGGTAGAGCAGATAGAAGCTGGCGGCTACGGGCGCGTGGCCATCGACGGCGACGTCTGGAAGGCCCTGGCCTCAAGCGACGAAGCCATCGGCGTAGGCTCGTTCGTCAAGGTGGTTGGCCGCGAGAGCACCATCATCACCGTTGAAAAATGTGAAAGCTGAAAAAAGAGGAAAACAAAAAATAGTAAAGTATAACAGCAAAAAAGTAAAATTATGGACTTCATGAGTTATGTACTGATAGCCATCGTCATCCTCGTGGTTATCTTTGCCAAAATGGCATTAGTGATTATCCCTCAGTCGGAAACCCGCATCATTGAGCGTCTCGGACGCTACTACTCCACGCTGAAGCCGGGCATCAACATCATCATCCCCTTCATCGACCGCGCCAAGGAGATCGTCGTGCTCAACCGCGGGCGCTACGCCTATTCCAACTCTATCGACCTGCGCGAACAGGTGTACGACTTCCCCTCGCAGAACGTCATCACGAAGGACAATATCCAGATGGAAATCAATGCCCTGCTCTATTTCCAGATTGTCGACCCCTTCAAGGCTGTCTACGAGATCAACAACTTGCCCAACGCCATCGAGAAGCTCACGCAGACAACGCTGCGTAACATCATCGGCGAACTGGAGCTCGACGAGACACTCACCTCGCGCGACACCATCAACACCAAGCTGCGCGCCGTCCTCGACGATGCCACCGACAAGTGGGGCGTCAAGGTGAACCGCGTCGAGCTGCAGGACATCATCCCGCCGGCAACGGTGCTCAGCGCTATGGAGAAGCAGATGCAGGCTGAGCGCAACAAGCGTGCGCAGATCCTGACTTCAGAGGGTGAGAAGGCTGCCGACATCCTGGCTTCGGAAGGTGAGAAGACCGCTATGATCAACCGCGCCGAGGCTGCCAAGCAGCAGGCCATCCTCCACGCCGAGGGTGAGGCGCAGGCACGCATCCGCAAGGCTGAGGCAGAGGCCATCGCCATCGAGAAGATCACGGAGGCTGTGGGCAAGTCGACCAACCCCGCCAACTACCTCTTGGCGCAGAAGTATATCCAGATGATGGAAGAGCTGGCCAAGGGCGACAAGACCAAGACCGTCTACCTGCCTTACGAGGCTACCAACGTCATGGGTAGCCTCGGAGGCATCAAGGAACTCTTCAAAGAGGGCTGATCAGACATGAAAAGAGTGCTGAAAAGGCTCGAATAACGACAATTGGCAAAACTTTTTTCGCTTTATTTGAAAATAAATTGGAAAAAGTTTTGTCAATTCGTTGATTTGTCGTAACTTTGCAGCCGATTTTGAAAATAAGTTGAACCAAACGTAGTTAATGAAGAACGACAAAAAAGGTAACCAGCACCGCATCAACGAGCAAATACGTGTTCGCGAGGTGCGCATCGTGGGCGACGACGGATCGATGGTTGTCCCTACAAGACAAGCTTTGGATATGGCACGTCAGCAGGGTGTCGACCTTGTTGAGATCTCACCGAATGCCAACCCGCCCGTTTGCCGTATCATCGACTACAGCAAGTTCCTCTACCAGCAGAAGAAGCGCGCCAAGGAGATGAAGGCCAAGCAGGTGAAGCAGGAAGTCAAGGAGATACGCTTCGGACCTCAGACCGACGACCACGACTACAACTTCAAGCTCAAGCACGCCAAGGAGTTCCTCACCGAAGGAAACAAAGTGAGGGCATACGTCTTCTTCCGCGGACGAAGCATCCTCTTCAAAGAGCAAGGCGAGGTGCTGCTGCTCCGATTCGCCAACGACCTTGAGGAATACGGCAAGGTGGAGCAGATGCCAAGCCTTGAAGGCAAGAAGATGTTCCTCTATCTCGCACCGAAGAAAGCCGGCGTAGCCAAGAAGAGCCAGCAGAAGATGGACCGCGAGAAGCGCGAGGCCGAAGCCAAAGAGAGCGGCAAGCCCGCCAAGCCGGAACAGAAGCAGCCGGAGGTTGACGTGGAGATGCCCGCCAACGGAGGGCTGTTTGCCAACATCAAGGGCGGCGAGGACATCCTCAGCAAGCTCAACAAGCAAGTCTCCGAGGACAAATAGTCAGCAAAAAAAGGTTTGTGCGTAACGTTCGGTATATACGTTGCCACGGCCAAATTAGAATAACAACTTAAAATTATTAAAAAACATGCCAAAAGTAAAGACCAATTCCGGTGCTAAGAAGAGATTTCGTTTCACCGGTAGCGGCAAGGTGAAGCGTCACCACGCTTATCACAGCCACATTCTGACAAAGAAGACCAAGAAACAGAAGAGAAACCTGGTGCATCAGGCTATCGTTGACAAAAGCAACATGAAGCAGGTACGCGATTTGCTCTGCCTTCGTTAATTCATTAACATTCAAGTAGAAAGGACTAAATTATGCCAAGATCAGTAAATCACGTTGCTTCAAGAGCAAGAAGAAAGAGAATACTCAAGCTTACGCGTGGCTATTTCGGAGCCCGTAAGAATGTATGGACCGTTGCCAAGAACACTTGGGAGAAGGGTCTCACCTACGCTTACCGCGACCGTAAGAACAAGAAGCGCAACTTCCGTGCATTGTGGATTCAGCGTATCAACGCTGCAGCCCGCATCGAGGGAATGACTTATTCCACGCTGATGGGTGCCCTTCACAAGGCAGGCATCGAGATCAACCGCAAAGTGCTGGCCGACCTCGCTGTGAACAACCCCGCTGCTTTCAAGGCCATCGTTGAGAAGGTGAAGTAAAAAAGCGTTTTTCCCTCATTCTTCTGAAGGAAACGTAGCAATGCATCCTTTGGTGCTAACAATAGCACAACAATAACAATAGGAATCGCCGGAAAATAAGTTTTTCGGCGATTCTTTATTATTTTAACTTAACGTTTGCTTTTTTTTGCTAAAATATTTTTTTTATTGCGATTTTCTGCTTATCTTTGCAGCCTAATAAATGCATAAATTGTGTTTTCAAAGCGCGCAGATGCATAAAAGAGATTGCAGAAGTCGTCTATAAGGGAATCTGGACAGTTCCTATGTTCAACGATGATTGGCATTCGTCACGTTTTATAAATAGTGGTCTCGACCACAAAACGTTAAAAGGCGTGAGCATTGCTTGTCAGTTGTAACGGGTAGTCCAGAACCTCCATTATGTGATAAGCTTTCGCTCACGCTTCCTTCTTTCCTTTTTTCTTGTTTGTCGAAGCTTTAAGCGATACCTATGCACCTTTGTTCTGCACACAGAAAAAAGCCTGTTCTTTTCTTATTCTATGTCGACGACGGTGATGCCTGCACCGCCAAACTGCACATGCTCGTCGCGGAAGCCCGTGACGTTGGGAACGGTGGACAGATACTGGCGGATCAGCTGTCGCAAGATGCCGCCACCCGTTCCGTGGAGTATCCTGACGCGACTCATCCCCACGAGGATGGCATCGTCGATGAAGTAGGTCACGGCGTTGATGGCCTCGTCGCCTCGCATGCCGCGCACGTCGAGGTCTTGCTTGAAGTTGAGCTTACGGTTGTCGATGGCCTCGCGTGTTTCGCGTCCTACGGAGGCAAACGTCCGCGTCTCTTCCTTCTTCGGCTGCACTTCGGCACGCTCCAGCCGCTCGGTGCGCATCTTTGTGCGCATGTCGCCGAAGATGATGGTTGCCATCTTGCCGTCGATCGTTTCTATCCGGCCTACCGTCGTGTGACCCTTGATGCGCACGCTGTCGCCCGCTTTCAGCGTCTTCTGCTCTTCTTTCTGCCGGGCAGCCTCCTGAGCCTTGTCGGCATCGATAGCCTGGCGCTCAGCCTTTTCGCGTTTGCGCTTTTCGCGCCGTTCCTTCCTCTCCTGTATCTGCCGTATCTTCTTGGCAATCATCTCGTCGTTGGCCGTCGTGTCCACCTCGTCGATCTGCTGCCTGAAGGTGTTCAGTTCTTCACGGATGCGCTTGGCGGCCTCCTTCTCGGCCTGACTCTCGCGTATCTCGCGTATGGCGTTTTCTATCTTCTTGTTGCTCTCGCGCAGCAGTTCCTCGGCCTGCTCCTTGGCTCGCCGCAGAATCTCGCGGCGCTGTTGCTCCACCTCTTGCACCTGTGTCTCGTAGCGGTCGATGGTTTGCTGCATCTTCTTCTCGTGCTGGTGGATGTTCTGCCGCTTAGCTTCCCAGTAGCGCTTGTCGCGCACGATGTCCTGAAGATATTTGTCGCTCTGGATGTAGTCGCTGCCCACGATGTTGCTGGCATCGCGGATCACCTCCTCGGGCAGACCTATCTTTCGGGCTATCTCGATGGCGAACGACGATCCCGGCTGTCCTATCTGCAGCTGGAACAGAGCCTGCATCTCACGTCGGTCGTAGAGCATGGCCCCGTTGGCGATGCCCTCGTGGCTGTCGGCGAAGTGCTTCAGGTTCTGGTAGTGGGTGGTGATGACGCCGAAGGCCTTGCGCTGGCAGAAACGCTTCAGCACACTCTCGGCGATGGCTCCTCCGATGAGCGGCTCCGTGCCCGTTCCGAACTCGTCGATGAGGATGAGCGTCTGCTCGTCGGCTGTCTTCATCATGTTCTTCATGTTGAGCAGATGGCTCGAATAGGTGCTCAGGTCGTTCTCGATGCTCTGTTCGTCGCCGATGTCGATGAGGATGTTGCTGAAGATGCCCGTACGGCTGTTCTCGCGCATGGGGACGGAGAGTCCGCATTGCAGCATATACTGCAGCAACCCTGTCGTCTTCAGGCAAACCGACTTGCCACCGGCATTGGGGCCTGAGATGATGAGGATGCGCTTGTCGTCGTTGAGTATGATGTCGAGGGGCACTACCTTCTTGCCTTGCTTCGCGAGCGACAGCTGCAGCAGTGGATGCACGGCTTGCACCCAGTCGATGTGTGGCTTGTTGCTCACCCGGGGCTCAATGGCACGGAACGTGTCGGCCAGCAAGGTCTTTGCATGGATGAAGTCGATGGTGGCAAGGAAGCCGAACGAGTCGACAATCTCTCTGACATGGGGCCTGACCAGTTTGGCAAAGTCGGTCAGGATGCGCACAATCTCGCGCCGCTCTTCTGCTTCGAGCTCGCGGATGCGGTTGTTGGCCTCCACCACCTCGGTTGGTTCGATGAAGAGCGTCTTTCCCGAAGCCGATTCGTCGTGTACGATGCCCTTTATCTTCCGCTTCATAGCTGGGGCTACGGGTATCACCAACCGACCGTCGCGAATGGCTGGCGTGACATCTTTCTCAACCAACCCCTCGCTCTGTGCCGACCGCAGTATATTATATAATGTACGCGAGATGCTGCTCTCCGTGCGTGCCAGGTCGTGTCTTATCTGTGCCAGCTCGGGCGATGCTGTGTCGCGCATCTTGCCAAACTTGTCCAGGATGCGGTCTATCTCGCGTATCAGCTGTGGGAAGGTTGCTACGCCGTCGGCCAGTCTGTGGAGGGCAGGATAGGGATGGTTGACGGCAGCGGGTTGAGGTGATTGCTCCTGACTTTCCCTGTTGAGAAAACGCACCATGCCGTCGATGGTCTCCAGGGAGCGGCGCAGGTCGAACAGCTCGCTTTCTTCCAAGTGAGTGCCTTCCATCCTCAGGCGCGAAACGCTGCTCCTGACGTCGAAGAAATATTGCATCGGGAAGTTGTCGGCTTCTTCCAGCAGTTGCCGGAACTCCTTTACCTGCTGTAGCCTTTCGTTGATGTCGTCGGCGTTGGCCGAGAAGGCCATCTCGTCTACTCGCTCTTTTCCCAACGTGCTGAGGCAACGCTCGCGCAGGAGTTGTCTGATGTCGGTGAAGCCTATCTTCTCTTCAAAATTGTTTGGGTATATCATGAATGCCTATTTCTTTTTATTCTCCATTTTTTCAACGAAGTGCAAAAGTAAGCATTATTCTGCAAATAGCCAAATATTCGGCCTTTTTTCTTTTCCTATGATGGGCGTATCGCTCTTGTGTAGGGCGAATAACAATAAGAAATAAAAAAAGAAAAATAGAATTAAAGAATAGGTGGCGATTGCGTTTGTTTTCGTAAATTTGCATCATTATTTTGCAATAAAGATCTACGATTTTGAAAACTATCCTAAGACAACTGAAAGGCTTCGGCCGGGCTACATTGCTCACACCGGTGTTCACCTCGCTCGAAGTGATGATGGGCGTACTGATACCCTACGTCACATCGTGGATTATCGACCGCGGCATCATGGTGGGCAACATCCACAATGTGTTCCTCTATGGCGGGCTGATGCTCGTGATGGCCTTCCTGAGTCTGACGTTCGGTGTGCTGGCCGGACGCTATTCGGCCAAGGCCTCTACAGGCTTTGCCTACAATCTGCGCGAGGCGATGTACCGCAACATCCAGACCTTCTCGTTTGCCAATATCGACCGCTTCTCTACGGGTGGGCTCATAACGCGCATGACCACCGACGTGCAGAACATGCAGCGGGCGCTCATCATGATATTGAGAGCCTCGGTGCGCGCTCCGCTCAATCTGGTGTTCTCCGTGCTGATGTGCGTGTTCATCAACTTCCGCATGAGCCTTATCTTCCTCGTGGCCTTGGTGGTGCTCGGATGTGCTTTGTACTTCATCATCTCGCGTTCTGTGAAGCTCTTCGCCCAGGTGTTCATGCGCTACGACGACCTGAACAGCTCCGTCCAGGAGAATGTGGCGGCCATCCGCGTGGTGAAGGCCTTCGTGCGTGAAGAGCACGAGATACAGAAGTTCGGCCGTGCCTCCGATGCCCTCTACCGTCTCTTCGTTCGTACAGAGACGCTTCAGGCTCTCAACCATCCCGTGATGATGCTCACCGTCTATGGCTGTATGATAGCCCTTTCGTGGTTTGGTGCCCACTACATCGTGCTGGGCGATTTGACGACGGGCCAGCTGACGTCGCTCTTCACCTACGTGATGACCATCCTCTCGGCGCTGATGATGCTCTCCATGACGTTCGTTCAGATCACGATGAGTGCCGCCAGTGCCAAACGCATCGTGGAGGTCATCGACGAGCATGCCGATATCGTCAACCCTGCAAAGAACGCCGTTGAAGAAGTGGGAGACGGCAGCATCGACTTTTCCGACGTGAGCTTTGGCTACGGCTCCGACAGCGACTATGCCCTGGCCGACATCAGTCTGCACATCGGTAGCGGCGAAACCATCGGTATCATCGGCGGAACCGGCTGCGGCAAGACGACGCTGGCCATGCTCGTCAGCCGGCTCTATGATGCGTCGAAGGGCGTGGTGAGCGTGGGTGGAGTAGACGTGCGCCACTACGACCTGACGGCATTGCGCAATGCCGTTTCGATGGTGCTGCAGAACAATGTGCTCTTTACCGGCACCATCCTCGACAACCTACGGTGGGGTAAGGAGGATGCTACATTGGAGGAATGTCAGCGAGCCTGCCGTTTGGCGCAGGCCGACGAGTTTATCGACCGCATGCCCGAAGGCTATCTGACGCACATCGAGCAGAACGGTGCCAATGTTTCTGGCGGACAGAAACAGCGCCTGTGCATCGCCCGAGCGTTGCTGAAAGAGCCTAAAGTGCTGATTCTCGACGATTCTACAAGTGCTTGTGACACAGCCACTGATGCCAAGATACGTAAAGCTTTCCGCGAAGAGCTGCCCGACGTGACGAAGCTCATCATCGCCCAACGCATACAGAGCGTGCAGGACGCCGACCGCATCGTCGTGATGCAGAGCGGCAGGGTGGTGGGCTTCGATACGCACGAGCGACTGCTACAGACGTGCAGCATCTATCAGGAAATCTATCAGCTGCAGACGCAAGCATCAGGCGACTTTGATGCAAAGCGTTAATTCTATAATTTTTTAATTCCTTAATTCTTAAAAGAATGAACATGGGAATGAATAGGGGTCCGGGCGGCCCCCGACATACAGGCCTGGCTAAGATGCCCGAAGGGGGCACGAAGATCATGATGCGCATGATAGGTTATGTGGCCCGCCACTATCGGCTGACGATGGTGGCCGTGCTGGTGTGCATCCTCATAACGTCGGTGGCCACGTTGTCGTCGTCGCTCTTCACGCGTACGCTCATCGACGACTATATCATGCCCCTGACGCAGAGCGACCATCCCGACTTCCACCCGCTGGCATTGGCCCTGATGAAGCTGGCTGCCATCCTTGTCTTGGGAGCTCTCTGTTCCTATCTGCACAGCCGGCTGATGATCAATGTCACGCAGGGCACGCTCAACCGCTTGCGCAAGGATGTGTTCAGCCACATGCAGCAGTTGCCCGTGAAGTATTTCGACATGCACGCCCACGGCGATGTGATGTCGGTCTATACCAACGACATCGACACCCTGCGACAGATGATCAGCTCGATGCCCAACCTCTTCTCGTCGGTCGTCACCATCACGCTGACGATGGTCAGTATGGTTGTCCTCTCGCCCTCCCTGACGCTCCTCACCATCATCCTTTCGCTCCTCATGGTGTATGCCACGCGCCGGCTGGGAAAGCTATCGGCGCGCTATTTCAAACAGCAGCAGGCCGACCTCGGACAGCTCAATGGCTTTGTAGAAGAAATGCTCACGGGCCAAAAGGTGGTGAAGACTTTCTGTCATGAAGACGAGGCCGTGGAGCGTTTCCGCCAATTGAACGCATCGCTGCGCGATAGTGCCTGCAGCGCCAATCGCGTGGCCAACATCGTGATGCCCGTTAATGGCAATCTCTCTAACCTTATTTATGTCGTCGCGGCTGCTGTGGGAGGCATGATAGCACTGAGCTTGGGCGGCCTCACTGTCGGAACGCTGGTGTCGTTCCTGACGCTCATCAAGAACTTCACACGTCCCGTTTCGGAGGTTTCCAACCAGCTGAACAGCATCATCAACGCCATCGCCGGAGCTTCGCGCGTCTTCGACCTGCTCGACGAACAACCGGAAGACGACGCAGAGGCTACCGTCACACTGGTCAACGCCCGGCTCTTGCCCGACGGTACATTGCAGGAGAGTGCCGAACGGACAGGCATCTGGGCTTGGAAAGACGGCGACAGCTTGACTCGCCAGCGTGGAGAGGTCGACTTCTCTGGCGTCGACTTCTGCTATCCCGCCGTCGACGAAGCGGGTAGGGTGGTGCCGGGCAAGCAGGTGCTCTTCGACATCGAGCTCGACACCGAAGCCGGACAGAAGATAGCACTCGTCGGCGGGACAGGAGCCGGCAAGACCACCATCACCAATCTCATCAACCGGTTCTACGACATTCAGGACGGGCAGATTCTCTACGATCATATCGACATCCGACGTATCCGCCGCGAAGAGCTGCGCCGTAGTCTTGGCATCGTGCTGCAGGAGACGCATCTCTTCACAGGCACGGTGATGGAGAACATCCGCTATGGTCGCCTTGATGCCACTGACGAGGAGTGTATCGAGGCTGCCCGTCTGGTCAACGCCGACGACTTCATCCGTCGTCTGGCCAATGGCTACCAGACGATGCTCTCGGCCGACGGCGGCAATCTGAGTCAGGGCGAGCGACAGCTCATCGCCATCGCCCGCGCAGCAGTAGGCAATCCGCCGGCACTCATCCTCGACGAGGCCACATCGAGCATCGACACCCGGACGGAGCAAGCCGTACAGCACGGCATGGATTCGCTGATGCAGGGGCGCAGCACCTTCGTCATCGCCCACCGTCTGAGCACCATCCGCAATGCCGACACCATCATCGTCATGGAGCAGGGGCGCATCATCGAGCGCGGCACGCACGACGAGCTCCTCGCCCTTCGAGGCAAGTACTACCAGCTTTTCAATGCATAGAGTAAGTTTACAGAGAGCAGAAACAATGACAGAAACGGAGAAAGGGTTTGTTCAGCTGCATGCCAGTGTGCTGCTGGCAGGCTTTACAGGACTGTTCGGACGACTCATCACACTCAACGAGGTGGACATTGTGTGGTACCGCATGCTGTTCACTTCATGTGTCTTGATTGTTTTTACCGGACTGCCACGGGTCGGTTGGCGCAAGTTTCTGCAGCTAAGTGGCTGCGGTGCGCTGCTGGGCTTCCACTGGATCTTGTTCTATGGTTCTATCAAAGCATCCAACGTCTCCATCGGAGTCATCTGCTTCTCGCTGATAGGATTCTTCACGGCTATCTTCGAGCCGATGATATTCAAGAAACGCTTCTCGTGGGTTGAACTTCTCTTTTCACTGATCACCGTAGCAGGAGTGCTTTGCATCTTCTCGCTCGACGCGCGCTACCGTTATGGCATCAGCATCGGCATCGTGTCGTCAGCAGTCTGTGCGCTGTATGCCATCTGCAACAAAAAAGTCAGCATAGGGGTACGCAGCCGTACGGTGCTGATGTACCAGATGGCAGGCGGACTGGTGGCTGTGACGGCCATAGCACCACTCTACCTGCTCGTCTTCCCGTCGGGCCAGCCTGTCATGGTTATTCCCGACGGCAGCAACCTTTGGTGGATGCTCTGTCATGCCCTGCTCTGTACGGTGGCGATGTATATTCTGCAGATACAGGCCCTGAAGCGGCTGTCGGCTTTCACCGTCAACCTGACGTACAACCTGGAGCCGTGCTATACCATAGCTCTGGCTTTCCTCATTTTCGGTGAAGGCCGTGAAATCAACTTCTCCTTCTATTTGGGCCTGACGCTCATCTTGCTGAGCGTCTTGCTGCAGACACGAAGAGCGTGGAAGGCTTAAAATAGCAACAAAAGATTTTGACAAAACTCGATCAACTTTTTTCGGCATTCTACAAGCGGAGAAGCTGAAAAATGGTGCTTTCGGCGACCTAAAACAAACCCTTGTGGCCTCGCAAACTATCTCTTTGGATGTAATCAGCGGCATATTGGTGTCTTGTTTGCCGCATATTGCTGGGCAATTTGCCGCATTTTGCTGGGTAATATGCCGTATATTGATCACCAATAAGCGACATATTGCGACCCAATCTGCCGCATTTTACATCCAAAGAAAACGTACCTGCGTTGCTGTTTGTTTGCAACATCCTGACAATCACCCGCTTAAGCAAAATGCAAAAATACTGCGATATTTGCAGCCCAACCTCATCTTGCTCGATAATATTCGATTCTCGCATAGGGTGTTTTCTGAATTATTTTTACATCATTGTAGATGTCTTCAATAAAAAAAGTGGCAGAAATTAGATTCCTGCCACTCTTGATAAGTGATCCCCGCGGGATGATCCCTATACAGATTCTCTGTAATCATGTGAACAGAATGATGCTTGGTTTATTTCCTCACAACCTTCTTTCCGTTCAAGATGTAAATGCCCTTGGCAGGATTGTCGATGCGTACGCCTTGGAGGTTGTACCATACTTCATCCTGGGCTTTTCCGCTTTCCTCAGGCACTGCGTTGATGCTGGTGGGAATGACGTACTCCTTGTAGGTGAAGTAGCCTGGTGAGTCTGGGCCGCCGTCGATGCGAGCATATTTCGACCATTGAGGGTCAGAAATTGCATCGTATCTTGTTCCTGCTCCTCCTTCTAAATTTACACAACGACTAAAAATATTCGTATTCCTGATATGATCGGTGTTCCATCTTTCACTTACATAAATCGTTTTTAGATTTGTACAGCCAAAAAACATATCACCAAATTCTTTAAGACTTGATGTATTGAAGCTGCTTAAGTCTAGTTCTTTCAGCGATTCACAGTTTCTAAACATGTAATTTGTCTTCATAACATTTTGAGTATTAAAATTGGTGACATAGAGATTTGTCAAAGAAGAACATCCGTCAAACATATAATTCATGTCATATACATTCTCTGTATTAAAGGTACTGAGATCTAGCGATTTTAGATTTTTACACGAACAGAACATCATATACATGTCTTCAACCTTTGATGTGTTGAAATTGCTTAAGTCAATCTCTGTAAATGTACAACCACTAAACATGTGGCTCATGTTATCGACGTTACTTGTATTAAAACTGCTAACGTTAAGAGCAGGAACAGATTTGCAACCGCTAAACATAGACGCCATGTCTTCCACTTTAGCCGTATTGAAATGACTCACATCCAGTGTACTTACAGCTTCACAACCTAAAAACATGCCTCGCATATCCCTTACATTTGATGTGTCGAAGTTCTTTACATCGATAACTGACAAAGAGCTGCAACCTCCAAACATATATCTCATTCCATCCACCTTAGAGGTGTTAAAATGACTGACGTCGAGTGTGGGAAGGACGGTGCATCCATTAAACATTTCCGACATGCTATGAACATTTTCTGTGTTAAATCCACTAACATCAAGGTTTATTAATTTATGGCAATCTGAAAACATATTAGACATATATTTTACGTTTGATGTATTGAATTTATTGACTGGTATTGATTGTATATTATTGCAGGAAGCAAACATTAAATCCATGTCTTCAACTTTTGATGTGTTAAAACCACTACAATCTAATTCTTGAATTTTGCTACAGCCTTCAAACATGCTTCTCATGTCTATCACCTCTTCTGTGTTTAGATTTTTTAAATTCTCGAATTTTTCTATGTTATTACATAGATAGAACCAGTAATTAGCCCTGATAGGACGGTAATCAGAAAAAGATGAATCAAAATCTACCTTTTTGATTTCTTCTCTTTTCCTATACCATTCTGGGTACTGCCCATCTCGTCCTGGCTGATAGGATTCATTAGGAATACCATATAAAGTACCCTCTCTGCAACCTTTATTGCCGTCATAATAGAAAGTCAGGGTTCCCTCGTCATCAAGAACGGCGTATGGCTCTGCTGCGGCTGATTCACTGTCACCCGTCAGATAACCCGGCGCACACATACCACCGTCGATGCAGGCATACTCATGGTCGGTGTGGTTCCTGTCGTATTTTGTACCTTTACCTCCCACAAGGTATCCACTTCCCGAGAACATATAAAGGCTGCTCGTTACACTCTCTGTGCTCCATTTGTCACTAACGTAAATGGTTTTCAGTTTCGTTGATTCGAACATCGTGTTCATGTCTGTTACATTCTTCGTGTCGAAGCTCCGCAGGTCTAACTCTGTAGCAGGACTCATGTGGAACATGTGCTGCATGTCAACAACCTTGCTCGTGTTGAACGTGCTGACATTGAGGTTCGACAAAGAGGTACAGTAGCATACAAGGAAACTCATGTCTGTGACATTGCTTGTGTCAAAACTGCTCAGGTCAAGGTTGTTCAGCTTGTCGCAGAAGCGGAACATCTCAGTCATTGTGGTGACTTGAGAGGTGTTCAGGTTGGAGATGCCTTCAATAGTAAGCATGTTGGCAAAATTGTAGAACCATCTGGCTGTACTTGTCGGACGGAAGGCAGCAAAGGATGGGTCAATCACGGCTTTGACCACTTCCTTTCGACGGTGAAACCATATAGGTTTCCCATTTATTCCATCATACTTGTTAATAGGGTATTTTAAACCCTGTCGGCTGTTCACCTTGTTATCGTAATAGAAAGTTAAGACGAAATTGTTCAGCACGCAGTAAGCGCGTGTCTCACCTGTATTGTCGACAAGCTGTCCCATGGTGTCAGCCGTCAGGAGGCCGGGATTGTTGGGGCCACCGTCGATGTGGGCATAGG
>Ga0310695_10008600_pt1 | contig 15696 bp, 17 predicted proteins | sample RumenRJG_04DNA_FD_203882 | JGI IMG/M metagenome (GOLD analysis project Ga0310695, IMG submission 203882) | Bovine rumen microbial communities from Lethbridge, Alberta, Canada - RJG_04 (v2) (version 2) | ecosystem: Host-associated > Mammals > Digestive system > Stomach > Rumen | place: Canada...
AAAGCCCGGGCCACAGCATCTACTCCATATAATTTGGAAGTCACTGTAGAGAAAGAATGCAAGTCACGTTACTGCCCGCTATGCGCTCACCGCATGTATTCCAAAGGTCCGTACACAAGGACTCTGAACCACCCTATCCTTCAGGATGGACGCATCGTTACCATCAAGCTCAAGCAGCGTCGTTTCAAGTGTACCAATCCTGTCTGCGGTAATCTGGAAACTGAACAGTTCAGTTTTATTGAGCGCTACAAGCACAACACGAATATGACTGAATCCCTGATCTTTCTATCTACGATGACATGCCGGAAGTAAAAACAGCAATTACAAAAGGAAGATATTCTTTGAGCGATCTCTCTTACGAAACTGATGACGAAAGCAGCAAAGAGGCTCGTACAAGAAATTTCTTTCTCTATGGAGTATTCAGGACGTCTCCTTTGATCGTTCAGCCGACGATTTATTCAAGAGGGACATACAACGCCCCTCTCAAAAAAGATCATCGTTCATCTCAGGAACTTATCAGCATGACAAAGGCCGACGGAATGAATTCCTCGTTCCTTAAGTCATATGCAGTGCTATGCAATTTAGCGAATATCACAAGCATCAACGATTCCACGAAAAACACCTTTCTTATGATGAGCAACGATCTGCCTCATGATCCGATGCTGCTGCAGGAACCGGCCTTTGAACCGAGTGAGCATGTAGATAACAGTTCAGTGGGAGAGTCTTATATGAAAAAGACTGACGGCAATGGAAACACTCTTCTTATGAAGGATGATTATCAACTTACACATTACCAGACAAATGTTGCAGCGATGCTTAAGCTTGGAGAATGGCTTGATTACATGAAAGAAGAGGGCGTTTATGATAATACGAGAATAATAATAGTATCAGATCACGGAAGAGGTTTAGAGGATAACATAATGCCTCAACTGGTGTTTACAGATGAAAATGGTTCTATGCGTAGTTTTGATTCCGGATTTTATGACAGTGTTCTGATGGTCAAGGACTTTGATTCCAAAGAGTATACCAGCAATGATAACCTTATATCGAACGCAGATACACCTTATATTGCAGTCAACGGACTGATAAAAGATCCTGTCAACCCTTATACCGGAAACCGGATAAGCAGATTCATTGATCAGAAGGAACAGCCTGAATTGATATATACAGCAGATTGGGATACAGACGAAAACAACGGCAATACCTTTCTTCCGGCAGACTGGCTTACAGTACATGATAATATCTACAACAAAGAAAACTGGGGTTATTTGGGAGTTAAATGACCCCTGCGTTTTCCTTTTAGAAACATATGCTGCTCAGGCAAAGCTCCTTCTGATGATATCCATGATCCTGTCCTGCTGCTCCGCTGTCATCTTGTTGTCGCTCGGCAGGCAGAGGCCCCTTTCGAAGATATCCGCCCCGGCGTCGGTCATGCCGGTCTCCTTTATGTATGCATTGCTCCTTGCTCTGCCGCTTCCTGAGGCTGTGATGAACGGATTCATCCTGTATATCGGCTGCATGTGCATAGGCTTCCATATCGGCCTTCCCTCTGCATTGAGAAGCGATATCGCTTCGAGGATCTCGGTCGGGCAGCTCTTTCCGTGTTCAGGCACATAAAGCGCGTCCTTTTCGCCTCTGACCTGTCTGCACATCGCGTCACTGTCGATGATCATGCAGCTGAGCCAGAAGTTCGGCTCCGAGCAGCTCTCATCATACGGGTTCATCTTTACAGGCAGGTCCTTCAGTCCCTCTTTATATCTTTCGTATATCGCTTTCTTCTGAGCGATATGCTCTTTGAGGTACGGGTACTGGCCTCTCACGACGCCTGCTATGACATTGCTCATGCGGTAGTTGTATCCCATCTCCTCGTGCTGATACCACGCCGCATCCTCTCTTGACTGGGTGCTCCACTTGCGCGCCTTGTTTGCAGCCTCTTCATCATCTGTGAGAAGCATGCCCCCGGACGAGCCGGTTATGATCTTATTGCCGTTGAAGGATATGGCGTTATAGTCGCCGAAGCATCCGGTCTGCTTTCCTTTATACGTAGCACCGAGCGATTCCGCGGCATCCTCGACTATCAGGGCGCCGTGCCTGTCGCATATCTTCTTTATCTCATCGATCTTTCCCGGAGTGCCGTAAAGATGCGCGAATACGACCAGCCTGACCTCAGGATAGATCTCAAAAGCCTTTTCAAGGGCCTCAGGGTCCATGTTCCATGTGTCGTATTCGGTGTCAATGAATATGAGCTCGCCGCCCTCATACGCAACGGGATTGACTGTCGCATCAAAGGTCATGTCCGAGCAGAAGACCCTGCGTCCCTCGAGCGCGCCGCGGTTCGGCGCAGGCTGTCCGTACAGTCTTTCTGCCGCCAGTTTGACCGCAAGATGCAGCGCCGCGGTCCCCGATGACAGCGCGACTGCATGGCCGCAGCCTGTCTTTTCGCAGGTGATGCGCTCGACCTCGTTTATGTTGGCTCCAACCGTGGACATCCAGTTGGTCTCGTACGCCTCCTGCATGTATTTAAGCTCCCCGCCGTGCATCGTAGGCGAGGCGAGCCAGAGCTTGCTGTCGAATGGTTTTACCGCTGTGTCTTTACTGAACATGATTTTTCTTTCCCGTCTCCGTGATCATCTGGTCCTTACCGCCTTGACCGGGCTCCACCCGGAATAGTAGTTCTTCTCTTTGACGGTCTTGTATGCGCGGACCCTTACATAGTATTTTTTGCCGGCCGCGAGGCCTCTCACTTTTCCTGAAGTTTTCGTATATCCCCTGACCGTTACGGTCTTTTTGTTTTTCTCGAATTTTGCATCAGTCGATGTCTGCACCTGATATCCGCTTATGACGCTCGTGCTCATCTTTGCGCTCTGCTTCGCCCAGGTAACTGTCAGCGCTTTTTTAGCGCCTGCCAGTTTCGTTATTCGCGTGCCCTTCGGGCATATCCTGTATGTGACTGTTTTTGTTCCGCTGTAGTTGTCTTTCAGAGTGACTTTGACGCTGTATTCGCCGACGTTCTTCCGTCCACTTGAATATGTCAGTTTGTACTGCGATGACGGCAATTCTTTTTTTCCGTCATATACAGTTACTGTAGGCGTTTGCACTTTGTTGTTCCATGTAAACGCCGTTTTTGACAGTTTTACTGCCGGCGTTATTTTCTTCGGAGCAAACCGCGGGCAGCCTGCGCCGTAGTGTACATCCCTGCCGGCAGTTCCAAAATCTTCGGATATTCCTTCCAGATAGCCTATGATCTGTTCGTTGCTGTAATCTTCGTGGCCGGCTTTCACAGTTGCGGCGGCGGCGGCGATATAAGGCGCAGAGAAGCTCGTTCCGCTTGCGGTGAAGTATGATCCTCCCATCTTTGCAACCATGACGATGCTTCCGGGAGCTGTGAAATCCACCGCTTTTCCGTAATTTGAACCGTACCACTTCGCCTTCCCGGATGTGATCGCGTTCACGCATACGACTGAACTGAGTTCTGCAGGGAATTCGTCTGCGCCCGGAGCATCCAGGTTTCTGCGGTCATTGCCGGCAGCGCACACGAGCAGCGCGTCATATCCGCTGAATTCCCTGTCGTACTCCTCCGCTTCCGCAGGTTCGGCTTCTCCGCCGAGGGACAGATTGATTATGTCAGCGCCCTGTTCTTCCGCATATCTTATGGCGGCGATGACATCGAATTCGCTCCCTTCGCCTTTTTCATCCAGCGCTTTGAGCGGAAGTATCCTTACACTCGGAGGAGTGGATTCGGCGATGACCCCGCTTACCGCGGTACCGTGCCCATCATCATCGGCCGGGTCGTTATCCTTATTGACAAAGTCATAGCCGTCGAGTATGGTCGTTCCGCTGAAGACCGGGTGCGATCTCTGTATCCCGCTGTCCACCACAGCCACGGTCACCTGACCGCTGTTGTCTGCAAGAACTTTCTGATGATCCAGTCTCATGAAGGCCGTGCCCCAGCCCTTCTCGCCGGCGCGGGCCTTCACAGGCGAATCTATGAATACCGAGTCGCCGCCGTATTCAGAGACCAGAGCATCATATGCCTGCATCGTTGCTTCCATGCTGTCGTAGCTGAGATAATAGCTGTCCTCAAAGTATACGGCCCTGACGGCCCCATATGCATTGAGTTCCTCCTGATGAGGAGCGATGAGCCTCAGCCTCTGGCTTGCGAACTTCGTTGTGACGTCCACCCTGCTTTCTCCGGACTCCTCGGCGCTGTAGAACCCGCTGTCCTCAAGAGCTTCTGTCACTTCGCTCTGTTTTTCCGAATCGCTTCCGCCGCCTGAAAGGATCTCCGTGACCGCTTCGGTCACCTCGTCTGTCGCGAGCTCGGCGGCATCGTCCTTCGCCGCATCGATGGTGAAGAAAGCTTCGTTATCGTGTGACGCTTCCGACTCCTCTGCGAATTCCGCCACGGACTCCGCGACCGTCACTTCAGTCAGTCCGCTCCCGCCGGTCTCTGTGTCAGGCTCTGTTACCTGTGTGTCGTTTCCCGGTGCATCAAAAGACCTCTCCTCCGTCGCAAAACTCATGGACGGAGCAGCGATCATCATTGCCATTATCAGGATGGATCCCAGTCTTAACGCCTTTTTCATGTTCGTAAAGTATACTACATTTCACGCGCTGTCTCCAGCGCTTTCGCGATCACCTGATCCATGTCGTAGTACTTGTATTCTCCCAGACGCCCGCCGAAGATGACCTTTTTTTCTTTGTCGGCCATTTCCCTGTACCCGGCGTACAGAGCGCCGTTCTTTTCATCGTTGACAGGGTAGTACGGCTCGTCTCCCGGCTTCCACTCTGAGCTGTACTCGCGGCTGATCACCGTCTTCGGAAGGTCGTTTCCCTCTTCATCCTTTCCGAACTCGAACCACTTGTGCTCTATGATGCGGGTCCACGGCGTTTCGGCGTCGGTGTAGTTGACCGCGGCGTTGCCCTGGAAGTTCGGCTTGTCCAGTATCTCGTTCTCAAAGCGCACCGACCTGTACTCGAGATGTCCGAGCTCATAGTCATAGAAGGCGTCGATCGGTCCGGTGTACACGACTTTGTCCGCCATGCCGTCCCACTTCGGCCTGTCCTCAAGATAATCGATGCCCAGCTGCACTTCTATGTTCTCGTGGGCCAGCATGTTCTCGACCATGCCGGTATAGCCTCCGACCGGGATGCCCTGGAAGAGCGCGTTGAAGTAGTTGTTGTCGAAGGTCAGCCTCACCGGCAGCCTCTTTATGATGAAGGCCGGCAGATCTTTGCACTCGCGGCCCCACTGCTTCTGAGTGTAGCCCTTGATGAGCTTCTCGTAGATGTCCGTCCCGACGAGCGAGATCGCCTGCTCCTCGAGGTTCTGCGGCTCGGTGATGCCCGCGGCCCTGCGCTGCTCTTCTATCTTTGCGGCCGCTTCCTCCGGCGTTACGACGCCCCACATCTTATTGAATGTGTACATGTTGAACGGCAGGCTGTAAAGCTCTCCTTTGTAGTTGGCGACCGGCGAGTTCGTGAATCTGTTGAATACCGCAAAGCGGTTCACGTAGTTCCAGACCTCTTCATTGTTGGTATGGAATATATGAGCGCCGTACACGTGCACGTTGATCCCCTCGATGCGCTTCGTATAGACGTTGCCCGCTACATTGTTTCTCCTGTCTATGACGAGGACCCTGCTGCCCTTCTCTGCCATCTCCCTGGCGAATGTCGCGCCGTAAAGTCCGGCTCCGACGATAAGATAGTTGTACTTCATGTTTTTTTCTCCTGCTCTATTCTATCCTGCAGACTATGACCGACACATTGTCCCGGCATCTTCCTTCCGTTGCTTTTTCTATCAGTCTGATGCAGATCGACTCCGCATCCTCGCTCTCCCTTCTTTCGAGCATCCCCAGCAGCTGCGCATCGTCCATCTCGGATGTGAGCCCGTCGCTGCACAGCAGGAGTATGTCTCCCGGGAAAACATTCTCTTTCGTGACATAGGCTCTCGGCTCTATCCCTTCGTCCGGGACCATCCCCAGATACTGGATAAGCTCGCCGGCATATTTGCAGGACGCCCTGTCCTCCTCTTTGATCAGCCCTCTGTCGACCAGCATCTGCACCACGCTGTGGTCCCTGGACAGCTGCATCAGCGTACCGTTTCTGAACAGATACACTCTGCTGTCCCCCACATTCCAGACGGTTGCCTGATCCCCGCTGATCACCGCGGCAGCCGCGGTGGTTCCCATGTTGGCGGCGTCCATGCGAAGCGACTCGCTTATGATCGTTTTGTGCGCTGTCGAGATATACGCCTCTATATCTTCGGCCGCGTTCCTGTCTTCCATCGCTCTGAGACCGAGCGCGGCTATCAGCGAGGCCTCTTCTCCGCAGGCTTCTCCGCCCAGCCCGTCAAACACGGCATATACATGGGGAGGGCCCTTCCGTTCGCTCCGGATCAGGATATTATCCCTGGTCAGGTCTTTCCGGTAGTCTCCGTCCACATATATGTTATCTTCGTTATTCTTTCTGATCTTGCCTCTGTGCGAGGCTCCGCAGGCGTTAACTGTCACTTGCTTCTCCTTCGGTCTGCCGCAGGGCCCTGCAGCCCGGTCATTCATTGTTTTTCTCTTTATAGGTGTCCGGATCTACGTATTCTTCGAGGCAGATCCCCTCTTTCATTATTTTTTCCGCGTTGTCCGCGCCCACGTATCTGTAATGCCACGGTTCGTAGATTATTTCGGTTATGTCCTCTTTGTCTTTCGGATATCTCAGTATGAAGCCGTATCTGTGGCAGTTCTCCATGAGCCACTTCTGGGCGGGCGTGTCCTCCTGCTCATCTATAAGCGGATCGTCCCATCCCGCGGATTCCGCGTCGATGATGTCCACTGCAAGCCCGCATTCATGTTCGCTGTGGCCCGGGACCGCCGTATCCGATTTGTTTGCAGTGTGGTCATAGAGATACTCCTGGTCCTCCCTTGTCCTGAAGGCGGATATGATCTGCGGGGAATATCCTGCTTCCCGGCAGTCGGCAAGCATCCTGTTAAGGTCATCCGCTATCCTTTCATCGACCTCGTACCCGTTCTCGACTTCGACTGTCGTGATCTCATCCAGATAGCCTTCCGGTATCTCACGGTCATTATTGACCAGGACCAGGAACTCTCCTTCTTCTTTCGTTCCGGCTCCCGTCTCTGCCTCCGTTTCAGCTTTTTTTGCCGCCTCCTTATTGATTCTGTGTATGTTTATCGCTTTATACACACCGAAAACCAGCGCTATCAGACAAAGGATCTCAACAGCGATTATGATTTTTTTCCTGTCACGTTTTTTTCTCTCTACTCTGCCCATGTACGGGGACTCCGCCTTCCTGTCTGCTATTTCGCTCCCGGATCTTCTTCTTTCTTTTTCCTGCTCAGGTAGAATACCACGAAAGCCGCGATGAGCAGGGCGGCTCCTATGCATATGAGAACGATACCGGCGACGATCCCTCTGTTGTCCCGCGCTGCAGGAGCGCCGGCGACAGGCTGATCTGCTTTTTCACTGTCTGCTGCCGGTTCCGCGGAGCTGCTGTCAGTCTCTGATGAGCTGACCTTCTCAAGATAGTCTCCGCTCACCCAGCCGCGCTCGCCGTCTGCATTGACGTACATCCAGGTAGTATCGGTATCGAAGGTGTGATCATAAGTCAGCCGGGCGCCCTTGTCCAGGACCATGAGCGACTTGAATCCCTGCCCCGGGCCGCATCTCAGATTGAGTTCATCCGTAGTGACCGCAGTGATCTCGGATTCTGTCTTTTTCCCGACATCAGGAGATACCGCTTCTGTTCCGCTGACTACATCGCCTGCTGAGATATATACGAACTGATCCTGCTGCTCGTTGCCCAGATCTGCGTTGTCCGTTCCGCAAAGCCAGCCGTGATCATAGTCTTCCCATACATAGAACTTCGTGCCTCCGGCAATGGTCCCTGCGACGGAGCCGCTTTCATAGTCCTGATAACTATTGTAATAATTTGCCCCGTATATGTTGATGGCAATAGTGTATGACGGCTCCATCGGCATGCCGTGATCCGCATATGCCGGGACACAGGCCAGTGCAATGAGCATCGCCGATACCAGCGCGACTGCTTTCTTTCTCATTTTTCGACCTCACTGTTTTTCTAGAAGTTTCCGTTTATGACGACCCCGATCAGATACGAGGACAGATTGCATGCCAGAGACAGTATGTACGGATTTGTCTTTGACACGAGATGACGGCTGTAAACGAAGCCCTCTGCGATGACGGCGATGACCTCCATCGCGATGGTCACGGGAGCGAGATATTCCCGTCCCGCAAACAGCTGAACAGCTGCTCCCAGCGAGACCACCAGAGGGTTGGTCATCAGATTGGCCAGGACTATCACGCCCTGTCCGAGCCTGTCCCTTACTCCCAGTATCCACCCGGCGGCGCACTCGATGAGTATCGTCAGGGCCAGCGCCCTTATCATTATCAGAGGCAGCTGCTCAAGCGTCATCGGAATCCCTCAGCGATCTGACCGTGAGCAGCACGGCAGCTGCAGTGATCGCCGCGAAAACGGCTCCGAGTATGAGCACCGGCCTTTCCACCATGGACAGAAAGACATCGTCAAGATGCCAGAGGATGTCATTCATTTTCAGGGTCCTTTCTTATGATCAGCCACATGATCGCAAGGCACAGTATGCTCAGCGCCGCGATCATTACACAGTTTGCGGCGGTCGTCCTCAGTCTGAAGAAAAACGCCGGAGCCGTTCCCATGAACAGCCCGATGGTGGTCCATCCGAAGGCAAGCCCGGGCGTCTTCGGGATCGCCGAAACGATCAGTCCCAGGGTGATGGCCATGGTCATGCTGAACAGCATCACCCCGATAAGGGATATCGCCATTATGTTGTCTCCGAACATCAGAAGCGGCGCCGCCAGCGCAGTGCTGACCATCGCCGTCCTCCTGAATCCGAAGCGGTCTGCGAGTATGCCGCCCAGAGCTTTTCCCGTCCCCATGAACGAGAACAGCATGACGAGCTGTACCAGGGTCTTGTTCCACGACGTCGGTATCCCGTAGCCCATGTATCCCCTGACTGCGACTATGACTACGGCGAGGGCTATGACAGCGCCCTTTGCCGCGCCTCCTTTTATATATCTGAAATCGCGGCACTGCTCGGTCTGAGGGCGCGCGTCGTTCAGGATATATCTCTGCGCAAGCAGGGTCAGCGGCAGCGCGGTCAGCGCCAGGACGAACAGTATCCCGTCAGGCATTCCTGCGCTTCCCATCAGCCTTCCGGTCACGACGCCGAAGGATCCGCCCGAAACGAATATTGCGCTTCCGGCCAGTTTGCCTCCCGAGGTCCTCAGCGTCACTTCGGCGCCGTTGACATGCACCATGCAGTTGCCGAGGCACAGCACTGTCAGCGGCAGGTATGTGCCGGCCCGCGCCTGAAACAGCAGCAGCGCGGCGGCAAGGAATATCAGTCCCGCGGCGCCAAGCGGAAGCTTCGGGAACCTGTCGCTGAAGCGGCCGATCAGGGCCTGCGGAACGAAAGCCAGCATGTCATAGGCAAGGAAGAACAGCCATACCTCCGACCTTGTGCCGGTGTATGTATAAAGTGTGTAAAAGCACAGGACTTCCGTGACGAAGTGGATGTAGAAATACATCACGCCTGAAATAATATTGCTGTTGTTTTTCACGCTTTCCTTTTCCGGATATCCTGCCATTATTACCGGTCTTTCAGCTCGGATTTTCTCGGTCTTCCCATGAGCGTCTCGAGGGCGGCGTCGACTCTGATGTTTCCCTTGATGACATCGTATATGGCCTTTGCTATCGGCATCTCAACATCCGCCCTGTCCGCAAGTTCCACGGCTGCTTCGGCCGTGAAGATTCCCTCAACGACCATGCCGATCTGCTTCATCGCTTCTTCAGGATCGAGACCCTGTCCGATCATGCGGCCGCAGCGGAAATTGCGGGAGTGCATGCTGGTGCAGGTGACTATCATGTCGCCCGTGCCTGAAAGTCCCGAGAAGGTCTCCGGTCTGGCGCCGAGCTTCACTCCGAGCCGGGCCATCTCTACAAGGCCTCTTGTGATCATGGCGGCCCTTGTGTTGTCTCCGTATCCGAGACCGTCGATTATGCCCGATCCGATGGCCATGACGTTCTTTATCGATCCCGCCAGCTCGATCCCGAGAAGATCCTCGTTCGTGTATATGCGGAACCTGTTGGTTGTGAAGAGGTCCGCCATCTCATCCGCGGCTGCGTCGCTCTCCGAAGATACGGATACTGCGGTCGGGATCCCGCGTCCGACCTCCTCGGCGTGGGACGGACCCGACAGACATACGTATCTGTCCGGATCGAAGTATTCAGCGGAGACTTCGGACATGCGCTTCAGCGTCTTCTGTTCGATGCCCTTGGCGATGTTCATGGCCAGCGCGTCCTTTTTTATGTGCGGAGCGGCTTCCTTCATGACGCTCCTGAACGCCTGGGCAGGCACCGAGAATACGATGCAGTCGGCATCCCCGATCGCCTCTGTCATGTCGTTATAGAAGTGGTAGTCTCCCTCCAGTCTGACGCCCGGAAGATAGTCCCGGTTCTCTCTGGCAAGCTCCATGGCTCTGATGTGGCCGGCGTTCCTGCCGTAGATGTTCACCCTGCAGCCTTTGCCCGCGACTATGGTCGAAAGCGCGGTGCCGAAGCTTCCCGCTCCTGTGAATGCTACTGTTTTCATTATATGTTCAGTCTCCGTTTCAGCTTATTATTTGACTTTTACCGCCTTATATGCAGACCAGCTCTCCTTTGTCTATATAACAACCTTTCCTTCGAGTACTGCCTTGAGGCGTTCGCCGTACGGGCTCTTGCCGTAGCGCCTGACGCTCTTCGCGAGCATCTCGTCGTCTATCCATCCCATGTGGTAGGCGATCTCTTCAGGCGAGCTTATGGTCATGCCCTGGTACTGCTCGATCATGCTCACGAAGTCCGTCGCCTTCTGCAGGCTGTCGAATGTGCCTGCGTCCATCCAGGTGTAGCCTCTTCCGAGGAGCTGGGCGTTGAGCCTGTCCTCTTTCAGATACATGTCGTTGAGGGTCGTGATCTCGAGCTCTCCTCTCGCCGACGGCTGCACCTTGTCTGCCATGTCGCTCACGCCCTTCGGGTAGAAGTAGAGACCGACTATTGCGTAGTTGCTCTTCGGCTGCTTAGGCTTTTCTTCGACGGAAAGCACCCTGCAGGATTCCGTGCCGCCTTCGCCCCTCTCGAATTCCATGATGCCGAAACGCTTCGGGTCCTCGACGTAGTATCCGAAAATCGTGGCCTTGCCGGCCTCGGCGTCCCTCCGGGCATCGCTCAGTTTGTGATTGAGGCCGTTTCCGTAGAAGATGTTGTCGCCCAGCACCATCGCGCAGGCATCTTCTCCTATGAAGTCTCGTCCTATCGTGAACGCCTGGGCGAGCCCTTCCGGCTTCGCCTGGACCGCGTACTGGAGCTCGACTCCGAACTTCGAGCCGTCCCCGAGAAGCTCCTCGATGCGAGGAGTATCCTCAGGCGTGCTGATGATGAGTATCTCGCGTATGTTGGCCAGCATCAGCGTCGACAGCGGATAGAAGATCATCGGCTTGTCGTATACCGGCAAGAGCTGCTTCGATGTCACTATGGTGAGCGGATAGAGCCTCGTGCCGGCTCCGCCTGCGAGTATTATGCCTTTCATGTATGTCGGTCCTCCTTGTTCCCGTATTATCTGCCTTGTGATCTTACTGTTTTCTGCGTATGTAATATACCTTCGAAAGAGGATTCGCTTCGCTCGCCTCTCCCTTGAGCTCGTACTTTCCCGTGCTCTTCACGAACTGCGAGAGCTTTGAGAAGCCGAAGTTTCGCACATCGAAGTCCGGGAACTTCTGCCCCAGCTTGTTGCCGACCTCCGCAAGGCTCATCCAGCCGTCTTCTGTCGACTCGCTCGAAAGCAGTCTGTCGATCTCCTTTGTGATGACCTTGCGGTTCAGGCCGCTCTCCTCCTCGGATGAAGTCTGCGCGTCCGCTTTTTTCTTCTGCTTCTGTATCTGCTTCTCGGCCTCGTCCTTCTCTTTTTCGATCTCCTTCTGGAGCACATCCAGATAGAGGAACTTGTCGCATGCGCTCCTGAAGCTGACCGGGGTCTTCTGCTCGCCCATTCCCACCACGTATATCTCGGACTCTCTGAGACGCGAGGCGAGCTTGGAAAAATCGCTGTCCGATGAGACGATGCATATGCACTGATAGCTGTCCTCGTGCAGGAGGTCCATCGCGTCGATTATGAGGGCGGAGTCGGTCGAATTCTTGCCCTTCGTGTTCTGGAACTGCTGTATCGCGTTGAAGGAATACTCCACGATCGGCTTTCTCCACGATGAGAGGCTGTTCTCGGACCAGTCCCCGTATATCCTCTTGCACACGACGGATCCTATGTTGCCCGCCTCTTCGAGTATGAGTTTTGCATATTTGTATGAGATGTTCTCGGCATCTACCAGTATCGCTACCTTCACTGTTGTTTTCTCCTTCTGTATTTTTCCTTTTACAGATTGTACCATAATATTGGCTATGATTATCCTTTCAGATATTTTGACAGTTTTTTTTCGACCCTCTCCCGTACTTCGCAGGCTATCTCCTTTGCCCTCTTTTCTTTCATCCCGGCTTTTCTGCCGACGGCAAGCATGTCATTGAGCGTCGGGTCCTTGCCCTCTCCCGCAACGGTCGTGGCGTGCTCTCCGCCGATCGAATCCGAATATGTCAGATCGTATGCCGGCGCGAGTCTCCACGACCTGCCGTCGCACAGATAGCTGATATTATTCGAGTGATCATCCCTGTTATGCGCATATACATTGAAGCACATCAGTGCGTACATCTTCTCCATCTCTCCCGCCTGTCTGGTGAGCTGCCAGGTAAGAGCCATCAGCGAATCATAATCGAGGGAAGGTGTCCTGTGTGAGACTTCGAGCAGGGCAGAAGCGGATGCCATGTGAAGCTTATTGATTTTTACACCGTCGCTATATCTGTCAAAACGTCTGCAGCCATAGTAGCCTGCGCATTTTTCCGACGGAAACAGTCTGCTCTCAGGGACTTCTATACCGCACTCCCGGGCACATTCCGTGTATTCATATTCCATGAGGCCTATATCTTCGGGATCGCCCGAAGACGGGAATTTGATGATCCATTCTTCTCCTTCGATCTCAGTCAGTATTTTGGGCCTTGCCCCTCCGGAAGATCCTCCCAGGGCAAACAGCGTGTCCAGATCTTCCGTCTTTTCCGACCTTAGTACCCTGGCGCATTCTCCCGCAAGCCAGTCGAGATCTCCTGTCTGTTTCTGCTTTTGCATATCGAATACAGGCCTGTACTCCAGAGCCCCCATTCCGGACTCTCCCACGATGGACAGCCTTGCAAGCGGTCCGGTCACAGCCGGATCTTCTCCGTTTTTTCTGAGCATTCTGTCGACCAGAAGCCTGCCCCATCCGTCCGGCAGCGAATCGGCAAATATCCCGAACAGTCCGTCGAAAGGCACTGCGCCGGCGATCTTTACCCCCGGTTCGAGAGGCAGCGAAAACGGGCTTATGGAAAAGCCGTCCCTCAGCCATTCAGCCGAATATTCAAAAGCCGTGCGGTATCTCTGATACGACGCCATGGTCCCGACTCGCATCCCGTCGTACAGGACTTCCAGCTTATCTGCGGTTATCACGTATTACCTCCTCTATCGATCCCGGAACGTAATCCGCAAAGAGTCCTGTGATCTGTCTGTCCTCTCCCATAGCAGATGCAAGTTTTACCAGTGAGACGAACGATATCTCGCCGCTGTGCTCGAATCTGCGGACAGTTGAATTCGGAACTCCGCTCTTCTCGCTCAGCTCCTTTATTGATATCCCCTTGGCTTTGCGGACCCTTCTGAAGCGCTCTGCCGTATCCGCAGCCATTTCGCCGGGGGTTTTCAGTATCATCATAAAGCCCTCCATTCGCTAATATTTTAGCTTTTTGGAGGGCTTTTGTCTACTTTACGCTAATATATTAGCGTTTCAGTAGTTCTCTGCGTGGATCTCGAAGTACGCCTGCGGATGCGCGCATACCGGGCAGATCTCCGGAGCCTTCGTTCCGACGACGATGTGTCCGCAGTTGCGGCACTCCCACACCTTGACAGAGCTCTTCGCGAAGACCTCTGCCGAATCGACATTGCGAAGCAGGTCGCGATAGCGCTGCTCATGCTGCTTTTCGATCTCGGCCACCATGCGGAACTTCACCGCGAGTTCTTTGAAGCCTTCCTCTTCGGCCGTCTTTGCGAATCCCTCGTACATGTCTGTCCACTCGTAGTTCTCGCCGTCAGCCGCCGCAGCGAGGTTCTGAGCCGTATCGCCTATGCCCTCGAGCTCCTTGAACCACAGCTTTGCGTGCTCCTTCTCATTGTCGGCCGTCTTGAGGAAGAGGGCAGCTATCTGCTCGAAGCCTTCCTTCTTTGCTTTGGAAGCGAAGTATGTGTACTTGTTCCTTGCCTGCGACTCGCCGGCGAATGCTTCCATGAGATTCTTTTCTGTTTTTGTTCCTGCGTATTTGTTTGCCATTTTTTTCCTCCTTGCATTATCTGTTTTGTGCCCGGTGATCCGGGCAAAGAATTAACTGTTCATCTTTATTATCCTGCATTATCCTGCCGCTTCAGCCGCTTATGCAGCCGGAGCTTCATCCGCTTCTGTGACCGGAGTCTCATCCGGGAGCGTCCACTTATGTTTCCATATCTCCCTTATCTCAGCTCTCTTTTCAGGTCTGATCAGCCATAGAGAGATGGCGGCGAGCACGGTGCATGTGACAAGATCCACATAGTCCCACCATGAAGCCGCGCCGGTCACGACTCCCTGCTCGCTCACATGGCTCACGTTTGTAAGGGCGATGATGTCATTCAGAGCGTGTAATATGATGCCCGGCCAGAGGTTTGCGCATCTGAGATACAGCGCTCCGAAGAACATCCCCAGCATGGTTGCAGTGATCACCTGACTCGCTGTGCTGCCTTTATCCGCTCCTACCAGGACATTGAGTCCGTGAGTCGCTCCGAAAATGACAGAAGTGATGATCAGGGCGACCGGGATCATCCTTTCGTTTCTGCATCTCCTCATGAAAGTGCTGAGCGGGAACGAGCGGAATACGGCCTCCTCGCAGACGCCTGCAGCGAGAGATGTTCCGACGGTGATCGCCGTAGGCCATCCGAACCCGGCAGGGGTCAGCATGAACATGAAAGGCACCGTTCCCCAGACTATAAGTATCGGCAGGCCGATCTTCAGAGCGTATTCCGGATGGCCCCCTCTGAGAGCGCCTTCGAATTCGGGCCTGTACCAGAGCCGGTAGAGAAGGAGTATCACGAAGCCCGCAGCAGCTGCCGGATATCCGGAATTATCCGGAAGTCCGAACACTGCGGTCCATGTCTTCTCGAATATGCTCTCCACAAACATGAGCAGTACATATCCGGCCATCAGACTGATCAGCATCGCGGCCATCGGATTTCCGTCGCTTATTTTATGTCTGCGTATTATCTGCTCTTTCATCAGGTTCATCCTGTTCTGAACTTTGTCTCCTGACCATGCTCCTGCAGATACATTACATTTTATTGACCGCCGTCTTAATATTCAAGCACTTCACACTATCTTTACCTATGTGGTGACATGCTCCCACCACTTGGCTGTTTAGCCTGAAGTGGGGGCTTCTCGCTCAACAGACCTGACGGTCTGAGTATCAACGAGCTATCCCCGTGTGCCCCACGGTTCCTTCTA
>Ga0310695_10008604_pt1 | contig 15693 bp, 8 predicted proteins | sample RumenRJG_04DNA_FD_203882 | JGI IMG/M metagenome (GOLD analysis project Ga0310695, IMG submission 203882) | Bovine rumen microbial communities from Lethbridge, Alberta, Canada - RJG_04 (v2) (version 2) | ecosystem: Host-associated > Mammals > Digestive system > Stomach > Rumen | place: Canada...
AAAATCAAATTATCATTAATTTATTTTTATTTTAAAAATTAAATTTTAAATTATTATAAATTTTGTATATTCAATTATTGGTAAAATAATTTATTCATTAAATAATGGGAATATGTGTGAGTGAACAGAAAAATAAAAAAAATTATAATAAAAATCATTGTAATAATTTTGAAAAATTTGAAAAACAAAAAAATGAAATAGCTTTACAAATAGCTCCAAAAGAATACGAAAATAGTTGTTTTAAAAATGAAAAAAAAAAAAATAATGAAAAAGAATCATTCAATAGTCATAATATAAACACAATTGTAGATAATATAAAACCAACAATAGAATCAGAAAAAGATAATTTAATTCATGAAAAAACTGAATCACCAAATAAAGATTTAATTAATGAAAAAATAGAAGAAGAAAAAGAAAGTAATGAAATGAATGATGATAATATAAATAAGTATTTTAAAAATAATTCACAAATAATCTCAAAAAATAATGAAAATTCAATTAAAAAAGAGAATAGCATAAAAATAAATAAAGAAAAAGAAGATAATAAAGAAATAGAAAATAATATAAAGAAAGATGAAAAAATTATAAAAGAAGAAAATAATAATAAAGAGGAAAAAGAAATAAAAATAGAAGAAGAAAAAGAAGAAAAATTACAAAATAAAATTATAGAAAAACCACAAAATCCAATTAAAATAATAAATGAAGATAATCATACAAATGATATAATATTAGAACATTTAAATTACAAAAATGGATCATTAGAAAATATAAATGATAATGTAAACTTATTTCAATTTACAGAAGAAATATATGAAGATTCAAATTTATATTATTTAAATGAATTTCATATAACTTCAAAAAATGATTATTCCACAGAAAATGAATTTGAAATTTTATTAAATTCCCAATCATCTCAAAATAAAAATAGTTTAGTTAATCGTTTATTATCATTAAATGAACGTCAATGGAATAAAGAAAATATGTTAATAAGTGATTCATTAAAATCAATAAGAGAAGAATATCCAATAATGGAAATATCACTTTTTATAAAATATTGTAGAAAAATAATAACATTACATAATCATTTTAATTGGTTAGTGTGGGCATTAGGTTATTATTATTCAAATTCATTATTTTATTATAAAAGACAATGGTTTACTTCAAAAGAATGGAATCTTCCTCCAGTTGAAGGAATGGATTGGATAAGAGGTTTTGAATGGAAAGGTTTATTTATTAAAGTTATTCCTTATAATAAAGCTAAAGATTTTATTAATGAAATTAAAGCTTTAAATTATGCTTTTTTAGATTTTTTACAAATTATTGATTGTGTTAAAATTCAAAATTATGATAGATATAATGATAAAAAAAAATTTCTTTTATCTAATGAACTAATTTTTCCTTTAATTTCTTATTGTGTTTTTAATGGGATTGTTTTTACTGTTAGTGTTTGTATTAATAAATATTCTTATGATAATGATGAAAATGTTTTTCAAGGTAATAATAATGAATTATTTGATACTAATTCTAATTATAATGATATTCTTAAAAAGAAAAATGATAGTATTAGTAATATTAATATTGATGAGATGAGTTATATTTATAATTTCAAAAATGATGAGAATAAAAAAATTTTTAAAGAAGATTATTTAAGTTTAGATGGTAATTTAATTAATGATGATATTAATTTGGATAATTTTAATAAAGATGATTTGAATGAAAGTAGGATTTTAAAAAATATTTCTATTGATAATTTAATTAAAGTAATTGATGATCCAAATCATGGAAATAAAGAAAAATATAAATTTATGTTAATTAATGCATATTCTCTTATTCCTGATTTATTTAAAAATGAAGAAGAAGATTCTATTGATATTATTCAATGTAGAAAAAATGAAGATAAAAAAATGATGAGTATAACAAAAGACAATTTATACAAAAAAAATCATATTGATATATTTAAAGAAATTATGGATATTAATTTAGAAAATTCAACAATAAGTTTTAATTCTTTTGAAAATAATTTATTTGAAATTAAATATAAAATTATTTATTTAAACGAAGAAAAAGAAATTGATGAAGAAGTTACTAATCAATTTGTTACTTTACCTTTATATCAAAATTATCATTTGACAAAAATAATTTTAGATAAATTTTATAATGTACATAATTTAAATTCTTCTTTATATAAAATGATAGAAAAACATTATAGGGAAATTAAGAAAAATAATTGTATAATATATAAATGGGAAAAATCTATAAAACAAAAATATTCTTTGATAAATAATTCAATTCCTTATTTACAAAAAGGAGATTTTATAAAACATTTTGAAAATTTTTGTATAAGATTAAATAATAAAATATATGCAATGAAGAGTATAAATAATTTAAAACAATATTTTCATCGTTTTGGAATAAATATGTCATTTTCAATTTTTACTTTAAGTAAAATAGCAAATAATAATTTAAATGAATTAATTCAAATTTATATTCTTTCTTCAATAATTAAAAAATGTTATTATTATAATGAAAGTACAATTTTACAAATGAAAATTGGAATTTTTGAAAGGAATAAAGATTTTTATATGTTAAATTCTACAGAAAAAACTTATAATGATAATAATATGACAGAAGTATCTAAAAAAAAAATTTTTAAATTAATTAATGGAATTTTAAATATAGAAAATTATAAAAATGATGAAATAGTTAAATTTTTTTATTCACAAATATCATTCTTTTTTTATTTAAAATATTTAAAATGGTTAAAATTAGATAAGAAAATAGGATTTAATTTATTTAATAATCCAAAAATTGGAAATAAATATAAATGTACATCATTATTAACACAATTTATAATTAGTGCAAAAAATAATCCTTTTATTTTTTTAAATTCTATTGAAACAATGTTAAATATTCGTTTATCACCTTTTAAAAAATTCCAAATATCAATTTCAATAGAAAATTTAAAAGAATTGAAAGAAGAAGATATAATTATATTTGATCCTAAAGTCACTTCATTTATAAATATAAATGAAATTTCTAATTATATACTTTTAAGATATATTCATTTATATAATCAAAATTATGGAGGTAGTTTATTAAAAAATTTTAATAGTCAAAATTTATCAAAAGGAAGTATTAATGCATTACCATATTTTAATATTGTAAAACCAGCAATTAGTAATTATACTCATAATAATGAGAATATATCTATTGATAATAATGTTACAAATATTCAAAATATTAGTCATTCAAATACAAATATATTAAATTATAGAAATATGTTTAATAATCTTTCTCAAAATGGAAATGTTTCTACATTAAATTATAATGATAATCAAACAATAGAAAAACCAACTTTAATATGGAAAGAAATTATTCAAAATATTACAATAGATACATTTATTCCATCCACTCTCTTCAAAATGGCTTATAATAAACCAGTTAATTCAACAATTTATAAAAATTTAAATTTTTATTATTCAATTAATCAATATGATATAATAAAAGATTATAAAAAATATATTGAACAATTATTAAATAATATAACATCTTATGATGGACAATCTGAATTTTGTTTTTTTATAACTCATATTCTATCATATATTACTGCATTATTTTTTGAGGAAAGTATAAGTAAATCAAAAGAAGTAATATCAAAAATGATAGAATCATTTAAAAAACAATATTTATTTAGTAATATTCAATGTTCAATTTTAAATTTATTTGAAGGATTAGTTTATGATAAATATTTTGAAAGTGAAGAATTTTTTAGTCAAAGTTTAATATTTTCCCTTTTTCAATTTGGTGATATGAGAGGAAAAAATTGTAAAGGACATCCCTTTATGATGATACCTTTATATAGATTATGTAAAATTACTTCAGATATAGATACTAATGAATATTTTAAAGAAATGTTTAGATGTCTTGATTTTAATATATTAAATTCTCCATTAATTAATAAAGAAAAAAAAATTGAAAATTTTTTATTTATTGAAAATTTTAGTTATTATAAAAATTATATTGAAAAAAATCCATTAAATAATAAAAATTTTACTGGTACTGCTGAATATTTAAATGTTGATGAAATAAATGAACAAATTAATTTTTCAGCAAATTTTTCTTTAAATTATAATGAATTACCTATTTGTAAATATTTTCAATTTCCTAATTTATCTTTATCAAATAGAAATGAAAAAGATATATTTTTATCAAAAGAATATATAAATTTTTTCATAAGTGTATTAATGTCAATTTTATTTGAAGGAAATACAAATTTAATAAATGAAGAATATTTATGTTTATTTAAAATGAATTTTAAAAATTCAATTGTTGAAGACCAAAAATCAGGTTTTTATTCATCTAGAACATCAGCATCAACAAATACTAAATTATTCAATTTCCTTTCTCAAAATAACTCAAATCAATTATCTTCAAAAAAAAATTTATCTCATTTCATAACAGAAGAATTATTTAAAAAAATGTACTTTAAAAAATTTAGTCCAGATGGAATTTTAGTATCATTTGGACAAAATATACATAATGAAACTACACATGATAATTATGATTCATTACCATTACCAAGATTAATTTATAAATTAAGTGATTATAACATAAAAAAAATTTTCTGTGGAAATGAACATAGTTTTGCAATAAATGAAAATAACAATCTTTTTAGTTGGGGAAATAATTCAAATGGTCAATGTGGAATAGAAATAAAACCAACAGTGAAAAATCCTCAAAAAATAAAATTTGAAAATAAAGAAGAAATAATAATGTGTTCAGCAAATTTAACATCATCCTTAATTTTAACTAAAAATAACAATTTATATTCATGTGGTACAAATTATATGTCAAATAATGATGACGCAAAACCAATATTAATAGAAACAAAAAATTTTTTAAAAAATCCAGAAACAGAAAAAATAACAAAAATTCAAAGTGGTGAAAATTTCCATATTTTATTATCATCATTAGGAAATGTATATTCATATGGAAATGTATTTAATGGTCAATTAGGATTAGATATAAAAATATTTAATAATATAGAAGAATCATCACAAATAATACAAACACCACAAAAAATAACATTTTTAAATAATGAAATAATAACTGATATTTCATCAGGTTCTCATCATTCATTTGCAATTAATTGTAAAAATGAAGTTTATGGATGGGGTTATTCAAATAAAGGACAATTAGGAATGAATTTTTGTGAAGATACATATAAAAATAATATTCAATGTCGTATAGCAAAACCTAAAAAAATAGATAAATTACTAAAATCTAAAATTATAGCTATATCATGTGGTGATAATTTTTCATTTTTTCAAAGTAAAAATAATGAAATATTCACATGTGGAAATAATGATACTAATCAATTAAGTTTTGAAGATTATTATCCTAATTTAAAAAAACAATGTAATGATTTTATTATTCCAATTCAAATTGAAACTTTTTGTGATTTGAAAGTTACAAAAATTACTTGTGGTCAAAATCATTGTCTTGCTATTGTTAAAGATTCACTTTCAAATACTATTACTGCTTGGTGTTGGGGAGATAATTCTTATGGACAATTAGGACTTGGGATGAATAATAAGAGAAAACCTCCTACTATTATTAATACTCTTCTTGAATATGTTTCATTACCTTTTGATATTGCTTGTGGTAAAAACTTTTCTATTGTTTGTTTGAAAAGGGAAAATAAAATTTATCATTTGGAAAATGATGTTAAGATTGAGGATGTTGTTAAGGATTTAATTTCTTTTCTAAAAGGAATTTAATTTTTTTTATTTTATAATTTTTTATATATTTAAAATTTTATATATAATGAATTAATTTTGTTTTTTTAGACAGAATTAAAGTATTTGATTAATTTGTATATTTATTTAAAAACATTAAATCAAAAAAAAACAATTTATTTTTCATTTAAAAATTAATTTAAAATATTTTTTTCATAAAATTAATATTTTAAATAAACCAAATATTATTTCAAAATTCCTCTTTCATCATATTAACAAATTCCTTAAAATCAATTTCTCCATCATTATTAGTATCATATTTCTTAAACAATTTATCAATTTCACTACTTTTTTTCCCAGTACCTAAAATATAAGCAATTTCTTCCTTAGAAATTTTCCCACTTCCATCAACATCAAATAATTTAAAAGCTTCATACAATTTATTTTCTTGTAAATAAACATTTTTATCTAAACTAGCAGCAATAAATTCAGTATAATCAATAGAACCAGAATTATCAGTATCAATAGATTTAAAAATTTGTTCAACATTACTTAAACTAATTCCAGAATTTGAATTTTGACAAATTGCTTTTTTAACTTCATCTAAACTTAACATTCCATCACCATTAGTATCAATTTTTTGGAAATTTTCTTTTAATTTTTTAACTTCATCTTCAGTTAATCTAGAAGCAATATAAGTTAAAACAGCTTTTTTTAATTTATTTGAAGATGAATAATTTTTAAATGAATTAATATTAATTTGTATTTTTTCATCTTTTTTGGCTTGAGGAGCTAATTTTTGAACCCAAGGATGATTTAAAACTTGTTCATCATTTAATCTCATAAATTGATCACAAATTATACTTTGTAATAAATCTTTTGCATCCTGTGAAATATTATCCCATTCTGGAGAAGGAAAACTATAATTTTTTCTTTTAATTTTTAAAAAAATTTCATCATCATCTCTTCCATTAAAAGGTGGATAACCACATAATAAAATATATAAAATAATTCCAGCAGACCAAACATCACATTTTTCATCATAATAACCATCAATTACTTCTGGACTAATATAATAAGCAGTACCAACTCTATCAAACATAGATGAATTTTTCTTTTTGAATATTAAACTAGTACCAAAATCAATTATTTTAATAAGAGTATCATTATTTTCTTCTAATAAAAGTAAATTTTCTGGTTTTAAATCTCTATGGACAATTTTATTTCTATGACAATATGAAACTGCACTCATTAATTGTTTAAAAATAATAGCAGCTTCTTTTTCAGTAAAAGGATTTCCTTGTTCAGTTCTTTTTATTATTCTATCAAATAATTCTCCTCCTTTACATAATTCCATTACAATATAAATAAAATCATCATTTTCATATACTTCATATAATTTTATTATATTTGGATGATCTAATTTTATTAAAATGTCAATTTCTCTATTAAAAGAATCTAAATCTGCTACTTCGTTTTTTTGAAGTTCTTTACATGCATATTCAATCCCTGTGTCTATATTTTGAATTTTTAATACTCTTGAATATCCACCTACTCCAATTTCTTCTAAAATATCATATTTGTCTTCAAGTTCACCATTCATTCTACCGACAAATGTTTGCTTTCCAAATGTTATGTTTTTTTCAACCATTTTTTTTTATATTTTAATATTTTTTTTGTATTTTTAATTTTTTCATAAATTTTGAATATTTTCTTTAATAATATATATTTATTTATATTTTTAAATTTTTTAAATAATTTTATATTTCTGTTTCTAAAAGTTCATTTAATACTCTTTCACTTCTTAGAATAATTATTTCTTGACTTTTAAATAAAGTATCATTTTCATTTTCTAAAATAATGGTTAATTTTAAATAATATCTCAACCAACAAGAACCATTATTAATATTTTTCATTGTAATAGAAACTTTCTTATGATTATTTATATAAATTCTAATAGGAATAATATCTCCATTCATTGGTTGTCCGTCACACATTTCAAATGATGATAAAATATAATTTTCAATTTTACCATTTATTTTTTCATTCTTAATTAAAGATAAATTTATAGAACTTATTTTTATATTATTTATTTCTCTTATAATTATCTTTCCTCTTATTGGTTCATTAATAAAAAATTTATTTTTATCTAAATTGAAAATAATTTTTATATTTTGTGTTCCAATTCTTCCTAATATATGTTCAATTTTAGAATAAGTAACAGAATGATAAAATTCATCTGTAATTGGTCTATGAATATAAATAATTCTTTCTTCATATTTTTTTAAATCTAAAACAGAAGTAGAAAGTGTTACTCTTAAAAAATAAACAATTTCAAAAATTTCTCCATTATAACTTTCATAATTACCACTAATTTTATTAAAAGAAAAAGGATATTTTTTTTCTAAAATTAATTCTTCATCATTACTTAATTCTTGAGTAATATAAATAAATTCTAATTTATAATCTAAATTTTTTGTATGAATTTCACCAATAAGTTCAATTTTTAAATTATTAATAATAAAAGGATTATCATTATAAGTTGTTAAAGTACATTCACCTTTTATTTCATCATTTGCTCTAAAATATATTTCTGTATTTTGAGTTTCATCATTTATTTTTGTTATTGAATTTTTTGAAGGAAATAATGCCAATTTAATATAAGGAAAATTTTGATATCCTGGTAAAACGGACTATATTATTTTAAATTAAAAAATTTACTAACATTTTAAATTTTTAATATAAATTAATTAAATTTATATTATTTAATATTGATTTTTGAAAATAAATATTTTAAATGCATTTTAAGTTGAATATTTTCTTTAAATTTTTGTTCAATAATTTCTGTCAAAGAAGACGGGCTTGTTATTTCTGGTAATTCTAAATTAAGTTTTGAATAAAATTGTTTAATAAATTCAATCAAAGATTTATAAAAATATATAATATCTTCATATTTATTAATAAATGCATTTAATTCTTGATTCGTTGAATTTGTTTTATCAAGAATTAATGAATATGTAAAACTTTTATTAACAAATAAATTTTTAGTTTCATCTTCAATTTTTTTAATTAAATTATTAATAGAACTATTATCATCAATTGGTATTTTTAAATTTTCTGATAAAATATTTGACAATTGTCTTTTTATATTTTTTGTATTTGAATCTTCATTTTCAATCTCATTTTCTAAATTTTTGTTTTCTTGTAAATTCTTGAATTTTTTTTTAAATTCATTAAATAAAATATCAAATTGTTTATTATTTTGATTTTCTGAATTAATGTCTTTATTATTATTTATAATACATTTTAAAATATTATTATAAGTTTCAATTGATATACTTGTTCTGGTCATTTTTTTTATAAATTCTTCTCTCCTTGAATTTTCTTCTGTTAATAAATTTGTTTGTAAAAAGTTTAAAAATGTATTATATATATAATCAAAATTTTTTCTTTTTTCAATTTCTTCTTCTATTTCCTCTTTTTTTTCTATAAAATTAAATACAATCATTGATAAATTATAATTTTCATCTATTTTTTTTTTTAAAAGATTGAATTCTTTCATTTCACTATTTAAATCATTATTTAATGAATTAATTTCATTTTCATTTAATTTATTTAATAATAATTTATTGTTTTCATATATATTTAATAATTCTGAATAAGAAAGAGAACTATTTTCATTATAAAAATTTTTGTTTTCATTAATTATTTTTTCATAGTTTTTTTTTGTATTTTCAAATGATAATTGTAAATTCCTAAATTTATCTTCAAATATTGAAAAATGATTTTTAAAATCAATTTTGGCATTTTCAATTTTATTAAGAATATTTGTAAAGTTTTCATCATTAATATTTGAATATAATTTCTTTAATTTTTCAAAATCAGATGAATAATCAATATCTATTCTATTCATAAGATATTTGAAATCTTTATAAATTAAATCATAATCAATTATTGTTTTATTTATTTTTTCTATTTTCTTTTTATATAAATTATCAAAAATTTTTTTTGCTAATAATTGATTATTTAAAATTTCATTTATGTTTTCTTTTAATGGTTTTTGAGAATCAAAAGATGTATATGGAATAATTAAAATATTAATTTTTTCTTCTGAAATAAATTCTTTTTCTAATGATTTTTTTGACAATTTTTTTCCATTTTCTTTTATCAAAAGAAAATATTTAGATTTTGTTTTAGAACCTATAATATTTTTTATTTCATTTATTTTATTTGATTGAAGTTCAAATGATTCTCCGCTAGAACTAATTAAGAAATTTAATGACATTAATTTTTTAATTGAAATTTTCTATAAACTATTTTATTTAAATATTATTTTAAATTGTTTTAATATTAGAAAAAAAAATAAATATTTATCAATTAATATATTTATTAATTAAATATTTGATTATTATTTAAACTATAGGTAAAATAATTGATTTAAATATTTAATGGAGAATATATCCATTGAAATTGAAAATAAAATAACAGAATCTGCATATATATTGTGTCATAATTGTAATCAATTAAAAAAAAATGAAGAAATAATTACTTGTACAATAGATGAATGTAATGAAAGTTATTGTTCAAATTGTATTTCATTAAATTCAAAAAATAAAAATTCTTTTTATGAACTTAAAAAAGAATCAGAAGAAAATGGATGGATTTGTTTTAAATGTCAAAATATATGTGAATGTAATAAATGTAATTTAGTTAATATTCAAAATAAAACAATGAATAATAAAGAAGAAAAAAATAAAAATTTAAATATTAATAATCAAAAAAAAAAAATTATATTTTTAAGTAAAAAAATTGAAATTGAACAACCAGAAAAAATAACAGAAGAAAGTGGTAGAGATGCTTATTTAATAGATACATTATATAATGGATTTAAAATTTTTCAAGATAAAAGTTCAACAAAATTTCCGTATATTCCTTCTCAAAAACCAACAATTTCAAAATTAGAATCACAATTAATTAAAGTTGCAAGAGGTTGTGAACATTTTTATAGACATAAATGTACTAAAAATTATTTTAAAAAAAAATGTTATATATGTGGAAAAAAAGAACATCATACTAATGAATTAATAAGATTTTCTACTTCCAAACAGTTTATTAATTATCTTAGATATATTTTTGTATGTATGGAAAATATATTCAATTATAATTATAATATTTTTTGTGAAAATAAAGAACAATTTTTAGAATATTATAAAAATTATGAAAAAGGTTTAACTAAATGGGGTTTTAAAAATCCTAAAATAATTTGTAAATTATGTATTTTGGAAATATTAAATAAACCAAATTCTTTAAATTTTTTCCATAAAAAAATAAAAGATTTAGGAAATACACTTATAGATACAGATAATGATAATTCAAGTGAAATTGGTAAAGAAATGATAAATAATATTGAAAAAGTAGATGATAAGGAAAAAAAATCTGTTAAAATTTATTTTGATGAAAAAACATATTTAAATTTGGAAAAATTATATAATGTTTTATTTCAATCAGTTTATGAATTTATTATGACTATTAAAAAATTGAACATTGGAACTTATAATAGAATGTCAACTTTTGGTAAAATAGATATTATTGATTTATATCAACAAAATGTTTTAATTTTCCAAAGAATAAAAAATAATTATAAACAAATAAAAGATTATTTAATAAAGTATAATCATGATATGAATGAATTTATTACTTATGCTTATTCAATAATTATAAAAGATGATGGATTTATAAATAATTTAATAGTTTCGATAGTTGAAATTAAACATACTCAAAATAATTTTTTCCAATCATTTGATAATTTAATTTTTTCATTTGATAAATTTATGCAAAATTTAAATAAAGAAATAAAATAATTTTTGATTAAATTTGAATAAGATTGATTATAAATTTTAATATATATATAAATATAAATGATTTTTATAATATTATAAATATAACAATTTAATTCTTGTAAGAATTCATATTTTCAAGAATATTTATTTAAAAAATTATTTTTTATTTCTATTTTAAATTATTTTTTAAAAAAAAAATATTTTTTTGATATTTACTAGTTATTTTTTTAATAATTAATTATTATAAAGAATTTTATTACTTTACTTTTAAAAAAAAATTTTTTTAAATATCTTTCAAAAAATAATGTTTATAATTCATAAGAAAAAATAAATTGCTCATATTGAAGAAACTAATCAAATTTCTATTAGAATTCCAATTGAAAGTTTATCAATAAAGTTGTATTAATTATTTTAAATGAAACAATCATGAATGATAATAAAAAATTCAATCAATTAGTTTAAACAATTTTGAATATGAAAAAAGAAATAAATGATTTAAAACTAGAAATTCAAAATCTAAAAAGCAATAAAGAAATAGAAAAAGAAAATGAAAAAAAAGAAAAAATCAATGAAAAAATTCAAGAACCCGACTAATTAAGTGAAAAATTTGAAATACAAAATTTAAATAGTTTAATAATAAATAAAAATCATACCTATAATAATACTTTAAAAAATTGGATTAATCGAAATATAAAAATAAAAGCAGAATTGTTATATAGAATGAGTAAAAATGGAAAAGAATATTCGACTTTTCATAATTTATGTGATAATAAAGGACCAACTATAATTTTTAAAATTATTTTTGACAATTAAATTAGATATTTTTTAAATATTTTAGAAATAATTGTTTCTCAATATTTTATAAAATTGATTTTAGAATGAAAATTTTTAATTTTTTATTTATATTTATCTTAGAATTTATTTATATAATAATAATTATGATAAAATTTTGATTTAACTATATTATAAATTTAACATTTAAATTAAGAAATTCAAATACATATATAAATATTAAATTTTTTATTATATAATTAAAATCATATATTATATAAAATGTTAATTTTTAATCATTTGAACAAATAATAATTAAAATAAAAAATAAAGTTTATTCATTTTCTTTTTTTTATTTCTAGAAATTTCTAGAAATATATATATTTATATAAAATATATAAGAAAAGTTTTAATAAATAATAGAAAAAAATAATTATGTCAGAACCAACATGGAAATATAATAACGACGAGGAAAAAAAATTAGCAGAAGAAATAATTAATATGGAAAAAGCAGTATTAGCAAAATTTTTTAATGGAGATATGACAGGTTATGATGATCTTTGGTCAAAAAAAAGTTTTACATATTATGATGCAGTTACAACAAAAAGAATAGATGATTTTGCAACAATTAGAAAATATTTATCTAAACTTGAAGGTAAATTACATTCAGATAATTATAAAATTGTAGATCCTCGTGTTCAATTTAATAAAAATATGGATACTGCTGTTCTTACATATCAACTTTTTGCTAAAACAAATATAAATGATGTTGAATATAATTGTATTCAAGTTTACCAAAAAGAAGATGAAGGATGGAAAGTTATTCATTCAACTTGGGCAGTTCTTCGTCCAATGGATAAAGATTATAGTAAAATGAAAGTTGTTGTTTAAAATTTTGATAAATAATAATATTTGGTTTTAAAAATTAAATCAGTTATTTTTTTATATTTTAATATATATATTTTTTCTATAATAATCCAATAATTTTAATTTTTTATTTGAGATTATTAAATGTTTTTATATGTGAAATTTATATTAATTATAAATATTATTAATTTTAATATTTAAATAATTAATGATAATAGATAATATTCAAAATAATAAATAATAAAAAAATTATTAATTCAACATATAAAAATATTCTAATTATAAATTACAAAATTAGAAAATTTTTATCAAAAAATAATTAATAAAAAAAATAAATTATTTTTCTCCTCTAATTCTTTTAGCAAGTATCATATCCTTAGACATAATAGTAACTCTTTTAGCATGAATAGCACATAAATTAGAATCTTCAAATAAACCAACTAAATAACTTTCAGAGGCTTCTTGTAATGCTAATACAGCTGAAGATTGAAATCTTAAATCACTTTTAAATATTGATGCAATTTCTCTTACTAATCTTTGAAAAGGTAATTTTCTTATTAATAATTCTGTTGATTTTTGATATTTTCTTATTTCTCTTAATGCTACTGTTCCTGGTCTATATCTATGTGGTTTTTTTACTCCTCCAATTGCTGGTGCTGTTTTTCTTGCTGCTTTACTAGTTGTTATTACTTTTCTTGGTGCTTTTACTCCTGTTTGTTTTCTTGCTGTTTGTTTTGTTCTTGCCATTATTTTTTACTTTTTTTATAATTGTTTTCTATTTTGTTTTTTATATTTAATATCTTATTATTTTTTAAATTTTATACATACTTTTAAAAAAAAATTATTATTTATATTTTCTAATTTTTTTTAAATTTGATATTTTTTTTTATTTTTTATCTTCACAATCTATATTAAAATAGAAAGTCTTAAATACAAAAAAAAAAATTAATCAAAAATTTATTGATAAAAATTTATCAATTTATAAAAAAATTTTAATGAAAAATATTTTTAATAAGTTATTTATTATTAAATAATTGAAATTTTAAAAATATTATGTTATTTAAATTTAACATTTAATGTTTAGAAATCTTATAATAAAAAATAAATTTCTACAAATCCCAGATTATCAAAAAGAAAAAGAAAAGCAATTAAAAACAACTTCAAAAGAAAAATATAATGCAAGTAATTATGCAAGATATGTAAATTTCAATCCACATAATATTAATAAAGAAAAAATAGAATATCCTGAATTACAACTTTCAATAAAAAAATGTATATATCAATTTGAAAAAGAAAAAAAATTAAATTTAACAAAATATGATTTAGAATCTTCAAAGATTTTAAAAACAACATTACCAAAAATTAGAAAAGAGAGAAACCAATTATCATTTACCAAAAATAAATTTATATCAAGAAACAAAAAAATTTTTAATTATTCAAAAAATTCATCTAGGAATTATAAAGATAATTATACTTTTATAATAAAACCAGAAAATTGTGGTTATTTAATTGAAAAATGTTTTGAACATAGAATTAATTGGGAAAATGTTAAAGATAATATTTATAATTCTTTTAATTTTAAATGGCAACAAAATATTATTGGAATTGATTTTTCTAACTTAAGTAAAATAGATGGGATAAAGCAAATGGTAAATCATTATGAATTTCATTATTGTATTTCAAATAAGGCTAATTTATTTCAAAATTTAATAAAATATTCTGAAACAAAAAATGAAAATATTTTTAAATATATTCCTTTTACAATATTATTTGATTATGAAAATGATAAATATTTTGATGAAATTCAAAATTTTGAAAAAATTTTTGATGATTTAAATGATTATAAAATAAATTATAATGATATTAAATTAATTTCAGAAAAGAAAAAAGATAGTAAAATTTATTCAAATTTTTTTTCATTAAATGAGCAATTAGGAAATAAAACACCAATAATAATTCCATCAACACATTTAGGAAAAAATAATGGAAATTTATGGATAATTAAAGCACCAAATTTAAATAGAGGAAGATGTATAAAAATAATTAATTCAATATATTTATTAAAAAAACATATTAAACATTTTAGTAAAGGAATAAATGTAGGATATAATTTAGAAAATGAAAAAAATTCATATCAAAATATAAATCAAAATACTTATAAATCAAATATTGTAGTTGTTCAAAAATATATTGAAAAACCTCTTTTATATTTTGGAAGAAAATTTGATATTAGAATTTGGGTTTTATTAACTCATAAAATGGAAGTTTATATGTTTAATGAGGGACATTTAAAAATTTGTAGTGTTGATTATAATATAAATTCAAATGATAATTATTCTCATTTAACTAATTATTCTTTTCAAAAAAAAAATGTTAATTTTAGTAAATATGAATATGGAAATGAAGTTTCTTTTGATGATTTACAAAATAATATTGATTGTAATTATCATAATTGTAAAATAGATTTTAAAAAAGAT
>Ga0310695_10008605_pt1 | contig 15693 bp, 15 predicted proteins | sample RumenRJG_04DNA_FD_203882 | JGI IMG/M metagenome (GOLD analysis project Ga0310695, IMG submission 203882) | Bovine rumen microbial communities from Lethbridge, Alberta, Canada - RJG_04 (v2) (version 2) | ecosystem: Host-associated > Mammals > Digestive system > Stomach > Rumen | place: Canada...
CAATGCCGTACAGTCCGGCAAGGCCGATATCGGTGTGGCCGGCATGACCGTCACCGAGGACCGTCTGAAGAGCATCGATTTCTCCGATCCCTACACCACTGCCCAGCAGGTCATTGTCGTCCGCAAATAATTCTCTGTCTTTTGCACCACTAAAGGTCCCAGGGACAGAAAAGAGGTAGTACGTGTCTTTTAAAGAACAGTTTGCATTTAATTTCCTGGAAAACAGCCGCTGGCAGTTTATTCTGACCGGTCTGAAGAATACCCTGATCATATCGCTGTTTGCTGTGATCGTAGGTATCGTGCTGGGCTTTCTGATTGCCGTTGTACGTTCCACGCATGACAAATCCGGACATCTGAAGATCCTTAACGCGGTCTGTCATGTATATCTGACGGTCATACGTGGTACACCGGCCATGGTACAGCTTCTGATTGTCTATTATGTCATCTTTGCCTCCGTCAACATAGAGAAGATGGTCGTGGCCATCATCGCCTTCGGCCTTAATTCGGCGGCTTATGTGGCGGAAATAATCCGGTCCGGCATTATGTCCATTGATGAGGGCCAGACAGAAGCAGGACGCAGCCTGGGCCTGAATTTTACTCAGACCATGCGTCTGATCATTCTTCCCCAGGCTCTGAAAAATGTGCTTCCGGCACTTGGGAACGAATTTATCGTCCTTTTAAAGGAGACCTCCATCAGTGGTTATATCGGCCTGATGGATCTGACCAGAGGCGGCGACATTATCCGCAGCCAGACCTATGAAGCACTCTTTCCGCTGCTGATGGTCGCTGCGATCTATCTGGCGATCGTCTGTCTGCTGTCCTGGCTGGTAGGACGTCTGGAAAGGAGGCTGCGCGTAAGTGAGCGTTGATAAATCTAAAGTGCTGATCGAGGTAAAGAGTCTGGAAAAGGCATTTGGAGACAACCGTGTGCTCCGCGGGATCTCAACGGATATCTACCAGGGTGAGGTGGTCGTCATTATCGGTCCGTCCGGTTCCGGTAAATCCACCTTCCTGCGTTCGCTGAATCTCCTGGAAATGCCGACGGGCGGCCAGATCCTTTTTGAGGGAACCGACATTACCGCAAAGCATGTGGACATTAACCTGCACCGGCGGAAAATCGGCATGGTTTTTCAGCAGTTTAATCTGTTTCCGCATAAAACGGTCAAAGAGAATATCATGATGGCTCCTGTTCATCTGAAGCTGATGACACGTCCCGAGGCAGAAAAGAAAGCCGATGAACTTCTGGCAAGAGTCGGACTTCCGGAAAAGGCAGATGCCTATCCGAATCAGCTGTCCGGCGGTCAGAAACAGCGAATTGCCATTGCGCGGTCTCTTGCCATGAATCCTGACGTCATGCTTTTTGATGAGCCTACCTCTGCACTGGATCCCGAAATGGTCGGAGAAGTGCTTGAGCTGATGAAAGAGCTGGCTGAAAGCGGAATGACCATGGTTGTTGTAACGCACGAGATGGGGTTTGCGAGGGAAGTCGGCACACGGGTCGTCTTTATAGACGATGGTGTCATTCAGGAGGAAAACACCCCCAAAGAATTTTTCGCAAATCCAAAGAATCCCCGGTTAAAGGATTTCCTTTCAAAAGTACTGTAAAAAACAAAATGGGAAAGAGGGACAGTCCCTCTTTCCCATTTTTTAGCTGATCAGGCGATCAGGCGATCAAGCGATCAGGCCATCAGGCCTTGCCGTCGCAGCCACAGACCAGCATTCTGGCCTTAACCTGTTCCTTGACGGCTTCCATGGCAGCTTTGCTGTATGTCTTTGGATCAAAAGCGTCCGGATTCTCTGCCAGATAAGCGCGAACGGCATCCGTATAAGCCTTGCGCAGTTCTGTCGCAAAGTTCACCTTACAGATTCCCCTCTTTACGCAATCACGCACCTGTTCGTCTGTCAGGCCGGAGGCGCCGTGCAGCACCAGCGGGACGTCTACCACCGCGCGGATCTGGGAAAGGCGTTCAACATCCAGCACCGGAATTCCTTTATAGAATCCGTGAGCGGTGCCTATTCCGACTGCGAGGGATGTAATACCCGTGCGTTCTGCAAATTCCTTTGCCTCCTGAGGGTCTGTATAGATATCCCCATCGCCGGCCACAGTATCGTCTTCCTTACCGCCAACCTTTCCGAGCTCTGCTTCACACGGTATGCCGACTGCCTTTGCCATATCGGCCACCTGCCTGCTGATGGATACATTCTCCTCGAAGGGAACCTTGGAGCCGTCGATCATAATGGAGCTGTATCCTGCCACAAGGCATCTTTCCGCCATCTCCATGGACGGGCCATGATCCAGATGCAGGCATACCGGCACGCAGGCTTTCTCTGCTTCTGCGCGGACGATGGCTGCATAGGTGCGCTCTCCCCCATATTTGATGGTTCCGCCCGTGGTCTGTATCATTACAGGAGCATTCAGCTCCTCTGCAGCTGCAATGATTGCCTTAACCATCTCCATATTCTCTGCATTGAACGCACCCACCGCGTATCCGCCCTTCTGGGCGTCCAGCAGCATTTTTTCCGATGTAACGTATGACATATAATCCTCCTCTCAAAACGCTGATGCTGTCTCATCAGGTCCTTTTGTCTGTCTCTGCTGCTATTGTAACAGAAACCATACAAGTTGCAAGCTTATTCACGTTATCTGTTCGCTTCAGATGACTGAAAACAGGTACCATTCACGCCTTTATTTATGCGGAGTAATATTTCTCATGGCACCTTCATCCGGGAAGGCTCTGAGATTATCCGCCGCTATCCGGATAATCCTGTTTACTGTTTCCGGCAGAAAAAACTGTCCGGCAACATGAGGGGTAATGATCAGATTCTCGAGATCCCAGAGCGGGTGGTCTTTAGGGACGGGCTCAGGTTCCGTCACATCAAGGGCCGCGCCGCCCAGATGTCCGCTCCTGAGTGCCTGCAGCAAAGCATCCGGCTCGACCGCTGTCCCCCGCCCTGCATTGATGAGGAAAGCACCCTTTTTCATCAGGCTGAGACGCTCTGCATTCATCATGTGGAAAGACTCCGCATTTTCCGGCACAATCATCGCCACAATGTCGGCTCTCGGCAAAATCTCGTCCAGTTTCTCCAGGGTATACTGTTCATCAAGAAAGTCGGGTTTCTTTGCGGGAGTTCTGCGGATACCGATCGTGCGGGCTCCCAGCGCTTTCATCTTTACAGCATAGCTGCTTCCGATGTCTCCCAGGCCGAGTATAAGAACAGTCGATTCCTCCACGGAGATGATCTGTCCCATAGACTTCCAGACATGTTTCTGCTGATTGCGCATGTACTGTTCCAGCCTGCGGATCAGGGCAAAGGTAAGTGCCAGCATATGTTCTGATACAGCAAGGCCATAGGCACCGACTGCTGACGTCAGCAGACAGTCCGGTGGCAGTATTCCTTCTCCGGTATAAAGATCTGCGCCCGCAGAATTCAACTGCACCCATTTCAGATTGTCACAGCCTGCCAGCAGAGCCGGAGGGAGATTTCCGATCAGGATGTCCTGCTGCCGCAGAATTTCGCGTGTTACCTTTATCCGGGGAAGGAAGCTCCATATGCACCGTTCTCCGCCCGCATCTGTCAGAAGCTTCTTCTGCGCCTGCGTAACAGGAACCGTCACAAGAACCTTCCAAAGCGTCATATTTTCCATCGTCTGATCAAACCCGCTTTCTCTAAACGTATCTTTTCGGAACCGGTTCTGAAAAGCTGCCGTGGCCTGCTGTTCATACCGATACTGTTTATCTGCGTTTTACAGTATAACACGGGGCGACAGTCAGGAGAAGATAAATTTGTTATTGCACATGTGCCCCGGAAGTTTTAAGATAAATACAGGCAACTGTTCAGATGATTTCGGCAATAACAGGATAATCCGGGTCTGATCCCGGTAACAACATGACATCAGACTGACTGAAACATTGGATCCTCCTGAAATGAAAGACTTTATAGAAAATCTTCTGAAATGTTTAAACTCCGAGCCGGACCGGGAAACAGCAGATCATGAGAACCGGATAATGTGCCGGCGGCTTCTGCTGACCGGAGCATTTGCGTGCCTTATAAGCCTGGCCTGCAGCCTGATCAGCAGGAATACCATATCGTATTCCGCTCTGCTTGGAGCGGCAGGCTTCTGGGTGATCGGAAGTCTGTTTCTGCCGGACAGAGAGCAGCCGTATAAAAATGCAACCAGGATACTGGAGGTTATTTCTGTACTGATTCTCTTTCTGACAGCTTACGTGGAAACCTCCGCAAACAGGGATCAGCCTCTGTTTGTCATTATCCTTCTTCTTACAGTGATCCCTGCCCTTATCATGGACAGACCCCGGAAGCTGCTTACTATTATTCTGCTTCTTTTCGGCATCACTGCTTTTCTGAGCTTTATTTCTTCACCGGCGGATATCTTTACACAGAATCTGAACCGTCTGATCCCTGCCTGCTTTGTCAGCTGTGTTTTTTGCTGTTACACAGCGCACAACCGGATACAGATGGTTAAAATGCATAAAACCGTAAGGCAGATCTCGGAAAGAGACCCGCTGACCGGTATCCTGAACCGCGGAGGCGGCAGTCTGATGATACGTGACTGTATTGCCCAGCAGATCTCGGGCACATTTGTGATCATAGACGTGGATGATTTCAAATCTGTCAATGACACTTATGGTCATCAGCACGGCGATGCAGTTCTGAAAAAAGTTGCCGATACCCTGAAAAGTTCATTTAAGAGCACAGATATCGTCATGCGCCTGGGCGGAGATGAATTTGTCGTATATGTAGCCGGTATGGCTGATTATCAGGTTGCACAGTCCAGGCTGAAAACACTTGTCGATCATCTTCATCAGATACCCGTTTACGATGAACCCGGAAACTGTATTTCCGTGAGCGCGGGCGCAGTGATCAACGAAGGATCCTATCCTGACTACGGGTCTCTGTACAAGGCTGCAGACAACTGCCTGTATAAGGCCAAAGAGCAGGGAAAAAACTGTTTTGTACTTTATGATGTCAGCTATAAAGAAACCGATGACAAATAAGTATTCCACAAAGAAGGGAGGCAGCTATGACATTAATCAGCCAGAAAATGAGAGAACTCGCTCCGGAACTGGATCCGCTGAGGATCGGTACCGGATGGAAGCCGGAAGATCTGGACAAACCGCAGATATTCATCGAAAGCACTTTTGGAGATTCCCACCCGGGAAGCGGTCATCTAGACACGCTCGTTGAAAAGGTCCGTGAAGGTGTCGCCGATGCGGGCGGACACGGCGCAAGGTATTTCGCCACGGATATGTGCGATGGTGAAAGTCAGGGTACAGACGGCATCAATTTTTCTCTGGCAAGCAGGGAAATGATCGCCAACATGATCGAAATTCAGGCCAATGCAACACCTTTCGACGCCGGTGTCTATCTGGCCAGTTGCGATAAGGGATGCCCCGGCAACCTTATGGGCATGCTCCGGGTTGATATTCCTTCCCTTTTTGTTTCCGGAGGCACCATGAATGCCGGTCCGGAAATGCTCACCCTGGAACAGCTGGGCATGTACAGTGCCAGATACGAGAGGGGCGAAATAGACAAAGAGAAGTTTTTGTGGGCAAAGCACAATGCCTGTCCTTCCTGCGGCGCCTGCTCGTTTATAGGCACGGCATCCACCATGCAGATCATGGCGGAAGCCCTGGGGCTTTCCCTGCCCGGATCCGCTCTGATGCCTGCCACCAGTCCGGATCTGCTTGACTATGCATACAAATCAGGAAAACGTGCTGTGGAAATTGCCGGGGACGAAAGCATGCGGCCTTCCCGGATGCTGACCATGGAAAGCTTCGAAAACGCCATCATGGTGCATGCTGCTATTTCCGGATCCACCAATACACTTCTGCATCTGCCGGCCATTGCACATGAGCTTGGACTGGAGATTACCGGCGATACCTTTGACCGGCTTCACAGAGGCGCGCATTATCTGCTGGATGTTCGTCCTGCCGGCAGATGGCCGGCTGAGGTCTTCTATTATGCCGGAGGCGTGCCTGCAATTATGGAGGAGATCCGTGACGTTCTGCATCTGGATGCTGTGACAGTGACCGGAAAGACGCTTGGTGAGAATCTTCAGGACCTGAAAGACAGCGGCTTTTATGAAAAATGCCAGAAATGGCTGGACGCCTTTAACGCCCGCTACAACACGAAGGTGACAAAAGAAGATATCATCCGGCCATACGACAAGGCCATAGGAACAGACGGCTCCATCGCCATTCTGAAGGGAAATCTGGCACCCGAGGGAGCAGTCATCAAGCATACCGCATGCCCGAAGGAAATGTTCAGGGCTGTGCTGAATGCACGTCCCTTCGACTCGGAAGAAGAATGCCTGGATGCAGTTCTGCACCATAAAGTCAATAAAGGAGATGCCGTCTTCATCCGTTACGAAGGACCCAAAGGGAGCGGAATGCCGGAAATGTTCTATACGTCAGAGGCTATCAGCTCCGATAAGGAGCTCGGCAAAAGCATCGCGCTCATCACGGACGGGCGGTTCTCCGGTGCCTCCACAGGTCCGGTGATCGGGCATTGTTCCCCGGAAGCTGCTGTGGGTGGACCGATCGCGCTTGTGGAAGAAGGCGATCTTATTGAACTCGATGTCATGGAAAGAAAGCTGAATATCATCGGCGTAGCAGGCGAGAAAAAAAGCCCTGAAGAAATTGAGCTTATCCTGGCCAAGCGGCGTGAAGCCTGGACACCGAGGCCAAGAAAATATAAACGAGGAACTCTGCGCCTGTTCTCCGATCATGCAGTCAGCCCGATGCAGGGAGCCTGGCTGGATTATGAAGATTAATACCCGAAGCTCATTCCGGATAAATCCTTAACTGCTGTAAATGACAAAAGGGCTTTTCGTTTAACGAAAGCCCTTTCCTGTTTTATTTCGGTTTTTTATGATAACTCATCGGCAATTGCGGAGCCGAGGATCAGAAAGGCTCCGGCGATTCCGCCCGGGGACAGCTTCTCGTGCAGAAAGATGCCGGAGACAGCCAGTGCCGTGACCGGATCGATATAGCTGAACAAAGCCACTGTCTGCGTCCGCAGTCCGTCCATGGATCCAAAGTACATAGCGTAGGCGATTCCCGTATGAACAACGGCGACAAGGAGCAGCATAAGAAGGGTGGTGCCGGAAAAATCCAGGGCGCCAAAATCTTCCGTGACCGCCAGATAGGGAATCAGTACAATACCGGCTGAAAAAAGCTGGATGATCGTCTTTTCAAATGGATCCACACCCCTGACGGATTTATTCATCAGGACAACGGCTGCATATAAAGCAGCCGCCCCCAGCCCCAGGGCTGCTCCCTTCATATCAGAAACAGAAGCGAAACCTCCGTCCGCCGCGCCTGAAACAAGGAACATACCTGCCAGTGCAAGGACAGAGCATACGGCCTTTTTCGGGGTCATCCTCTCCTTAAAGAGGAAGGTGGAAACCAGAACCACGATCGTTGGCTGCATATAGTAACAGAGCGTGGCAACCGAAACGGTGGTATGATTATACGCCTCGAAAAGCAGAATCCAGTTAAATCCGATGATCCCGCCCGAGACAGCCAGCCACAGCACGGTCTTCATTTTCAGCCCGGTCCGCAGCTTTAAGCCTCTGGCTTTGACAAACAGCGTCAGGAGCAATGCCCCTGTGATCCCTCTGAAAAAGGCTATCAGCCCCGAAGAGAGAGGAATATACCTTCTGAATACGCCAATCGTCCCGAAAATGACCATGGAAGCCGTCAGCATCGCCAATGACCCTGGCGAGTTCTTTACTTCTGTACCATTCATTGCAAAATCCCTGTTATCGTATTATCTGTTTTACATTCTTAAGAAAGAAGGCTGCCATTTATGAAACCCGGTATCTATGATCTTATATGCGCCCAGCTCAAAGAACTGCTTGTCGAAGAGCCATGGTATGTTTCGGCTCTCTCCAATGCCTCCGCGCTGCTGATGGACGCACTCCCCGATCTGAACTGGGCAGGTTTCTATCTGATGAAGGACGGACAGCTTGCGGTCGGTCCTTTTCAGGGAAAACCCGCGTGTATCCACATCGCAGTGGGAAAAGGCGTCTGCGGCACAGCGGCAGATCGAAATGAGACCATCCTCGTAAAGGATGTTCATACATTTCCCGGGCATATCGCCTGCGACAGCGCATCCAATTCGGAAATTGTCATTCCTGTCCACGAAAGAAAAAGCACTGCCATTACAGCCGTACTCGATATCGACAGTCCGGTTCCGGACCGGTTCACCATCGAGGATCGGGATGGGCTGGAACGATTTGCCGCCATTCTGGAGGAAGGCGTACGCTGGCAGTAAATCATCAACCGGAATTCCCTTCCCTGAAACATCGGCGATCACCAGTCCTAAAGGTATATATACTTTACCACAGGGAAAAATTATTCTCCACAGAAAAGAAGAACCCCTGCCATAAGGTGAAAACACTGACGGCAGGGAGTTTTTCTTCCGTTGCGCCTTCCGTCCTGCCTGAAGCAGGGCGGGATTTTCTACTTCTTTGACACACTTCTCACCGCATAGATTGCCAGCGCAACAGAGATGATCAGGCCGATCGCAGACACTACCGGCACTCCTCCCGGTGCTTTTGGATAGAGATCCGCAAGGCAGAGCAGGGAAGAGCCGATAAAAAGAACGCAGGCAAACAGTGCCAGCATAATATTTCTGACTGTAGCGCTGCCTTTGTTGAGGAGTTCTTCATATCCGGTCAGCTCGAGATTCATCTTCATTCTGCCTCTGGCGGCGCTTTTCAGCAGATCCGATGTGAGAGCCGGTATCCTGGCAGCCTTCTTTCCGATCTCCAGTGCACCTTTCCCGGTACTGAGGAGCTGCTGCTCAATATTAAAATTCTGTTTCGCACGATCCATCAGCTTATTGCTGAGAATCTCAAACAGATTCAGTTCCGGGCAGAGCTGTTCGATTACGCCCTCGATGGTTGCCAGAGATCTTACAAGCATCGTAAACTTGCCGGGCATCTTCACATGATGCTTTGCGGCCAGATCGCAGATCTCGTCAAAGAGCACAGAGACATCCAGGTCATTGAGGCTGGTGACAGACACATACCGGTCCAGGAACACGTCCAGGTCCTCAATCAGTCTGTCGCGGTTCGTTTTTGGAGAAGCGGCGCCCATGGACATGACCGAATTCGCGATAGTCTCTACATCCCCTTCCAGGATAGCCAGAATCAAGGACTGGATGATATTCACATCTGCATCTGTGATCCGTCCGATCATGCCGAAATCGATCCAGCATGGTACGCCGTGCATGACCATGATATTCCCCTGATGGGGGTCTGCATGGAAAGTGCCGACATCCAGCACCTGGTGCAGATAGTTGTCCACAAGGCGGCGGCCGATATCCTCAACGTCGTAGCCCTCTTCAATCAGCCGTTCTCTTTTTGATATGGAATAGCCGTCCACAAAGGACATTGTGAAGATCCGCTCCGTTGTGAGCTCATCATAGACATCCGGGCAGGTAACCTTTTCTTCATCTTCAATACAGTGTTCCTTGAAGTATCTGGTGTTTGCCGCCTCCACACGGCAGTCCAGCTCCTCATCGGTCACCTTCTCGAATTCCTCGATTACGCTCAGCAGATCCAACTGGTCTTCGGAGTTATCTGTGCCCTCCATCATAACATTGAAGAGAGAAGCGAGCTTTTTCAGCATAACGAAATCCTGGCGCATCATATCAGCGATCAGCGGACGCTGTACCTTTGTCACGACGGGAGTGCCGTCTTTCAGCACGGCATAATGTGCCTGTCCGACAGATGCAGAGCCAAGGGGTTTATCACGGAATTCTTTATAGATCTCGTCGATCTTTTTACCTGTCTCCTGCTCGATGACAGCACGTGCCAGGGCTGGATCCAGTTCCTGCACATTCTGGCGCAGTTTCTCCAGCTCCCTGCAGTAGCTTTCCGGGAGAATATCCACACGGCTGGACATGATCTGGCCGATCTTCACAAAGGTTGGTCCCAGATCCTCCAAAGTGGTGCGAAGTTCCTCCGGCGTCAGTCCGTTGGCATAGAAATTGTGTTTTGCGAAAACTCCCAGTATCTCTGCCGAACGCCGCTTTTTACGCTTCTGGAAGTCTTTCAGCTGCCCCTGGAGCAGCTGCTTCATGTTATCGCTCAAATCTGCAGTGGATGCTTTCAGATCATCCATTTTTGCATCCAGATCCTGCAATATTTCTTTACTTTTCTGAAGCGAAGGAGTATTGTTCTGTTTCTGTCTTTTTCTGGCCATCTTCATCCCCTCCCTTTACATGTTCTTGAACGGCCATATCATGATGACATGTACGATACTCACAGCGGAAGAAAACAGCATCATCCCTCCGATCGCTTTCATCAGGGCACCCGGTGTATCCCACCATGGATTTGTCAGGACGACCAATCCGGCAAGAAGCAGCAGCAGGGACAGCAGGATCTGGATCCACCACCCCTTACGCTGGGCACGGCGGGCATACCTCCAGGTGTTAAACAGTTCACTGAGTCCTTCTACCAGAAGATAAATGCCGAAAAGGAGTCCCAGCACCCGCAGGACATCGTTTCTGTAGAAAAGAACCGCCGCGCCGAGGATGCCGACAAGCAGTGCGCCGGTAAGATATACATAGTTGATAAGCACTCTTTTGCTGGAAAGGAATTCAAATCCCATGACCGCAGCAAGGACCAGCAGCCCGTATCCTGCCGCCCCGACCAGTACACTCACATACCGTTCCGGACAGATGAGCATGAGAATACCGGCCGCCATCATTACAACGGAAGACATGATCATGCCCCGTTTCAGTTTTCCCAGTTCCTGAAAAAGCATAAAACTCCTCCTCCCATAACGAAGTTATGGACTTTGACTCACTGTTTCCGGATGACGATTTTGCAGATTCCGCACCTGCGATGCCGAGAGCAAAATCTGTCTCCTTATATCACATTACTTCTCCCTGTTCCTGCAGCCCGGAACTTCTGAACGCCTCAAAAAAGGGAAAACCGCATACGCAGCTTCCCAAATCAGACTACAGCGGACACAGTAAATGTGCCGGGTGCGGATCAGGGCAGATGTTTTTCAAGCAGCAGAAGATTCACGTTCTGTATACCGTTGAACTCCGTTGGGATCACGGCAATTTCTTTATATCCAAGTTCGTGATACATACGCCTTGCCCTGGTATTTATCGCATTCGTATCAATCCTCAGTTCCTTCCAGCCGTGCGCTCGTGCATATTCTTCATAGAATGCCGCAAAGCGTCTGCCAAGTCCCCTTCCGGATGCAGATGGAGAGATCACCAGGGTATGCAGAACACAGACTCCGCTGTCATCCGCCTCATACTCCCATGGAGCGTTATAATAAGCATCCATCTGGGTCTGGTTTATGATCCCTGCTCCCAGAACAGTTCCGTCTTCTTCGAGGACAAACAGGTCATCCCGCAGCAGCGCGGCTTCTGCCGTCGCCGCAGATGGGTATATCTCCCTCTTCCAGCCTATGCTTACCAGACCGGCTTCTTCTTCCGAATGAATGTCATTGTAAATCCGGACAACCGCCTCCAGATCTGTCTGTGTTCCTTTTCTGAATATCATGATTAACTCCATTATTACCGGAAAAGCCGCCATGCATATGCAAAAACCTGCAGACAGACATTTGATCATGTCTTATCTACAGGCTTCTGAAATCCTTGCATTCTCTCTGGAAGTTTTCCTGTCCCAGCCCTCTCAGGGCAGGGCAGACTCAACTGATATTAATTGCCTGCCATCTGCTTTGCAACTTCCTCTGCAAAGTTTTCCTGTCTCTTCTCGATGCCTTCGCCGGTCTCATAGCGTACAAAGCCTTTGATGGTAATGTTGGCATTGTTTGCTTTGGCTACCTGCTTAACATACTCGCCAACGGTCTGCTTTCCATCCTCTGCCTTTACATAGATCTGGTCAAGCAGGCAGATTTCCTTCAGCTCTTTGTTAATACGGCCGTTGATCATACCCTCAATGACCTTCTCAGGCTTCTGGGATTCCTTCGGATCGTTCTTAATCTGAGCAAGAAGGATTTCTTTTTCATGCGCGATATACTCTTCGCTGATCTCGGAGCGGTTGGTATACAGAGGCTTCAGAGCAGCGACCTGCATAGCCACGTTCTTTGCCATCTCTCTGATATCGTCATTGATGACATCTGTTGCCACATCTACAAGGACGCCGATCTTGCCGCCCATATGAATATAGGAAGCGATAAACCCATTGTCCTCTTTCATCTGCTGGAAGCGGCGGATGTTCATGTTCTCGCCGATTACAGCGATCTGGCCTGCCAGAGCTTCTCTGACCGTCTTGGTGGTATCCAGCGCCCAGGGCAGCTCCATAAAGCTTTCAATTCCTTCTGCAACTGTATTCAGCGCCTGTTCAGCAACCTCTGCCACGTATTTCTGGAACTTCTCGTTCTTGGCAACGAAGTCTGTCTCTGCATTTACTTCCACAACAACGGCTTTCTTTCCGTCATCGGCAACAACTGTCTTGCAAAGACCTTCTGCCGCAATACGGCCGGCCTTCTTCTGAGCGGTTGCAAGACCTTTTTCACGCAGAAACTCTATGGCCTTGTCCATAATTCCTTCGGTAGCGGTGAGGGCCTTTTTGCAGTCCATCATTCCGGCGCCGGTCATTTCTCTCAACTCTTTAACCATTGCAGCTGTAATCGCCATTTGATTCTTTTCCTCCTCGTATAACACCGGATCTGATCCGGCAGTTCAGATATCTATGATATATTATTCTGCATCCTCGGCCGGAGCAAATTCTTCAGACTCTGCAGCGATCTCGCCGTCCATCTGTGCAGTGCCCTGGTTGGCTTCGATGCAGGCGTCTGCCATCTTGGATACGATCAGCTTGACGGCGCGGATAGCGTCATCATTGCCCGGGATCACATAATCCAGTTCTTCCGGATCACAGTTGGTATCGCAGATACCGATCAGCGGGATGCCCAGGGTATGTGCTTCCTGTACACAGATATGTTCTTTCTTGGGATCAACAATGAAAATAGCTTCCGGAAGGCGCTTCATTTCCTTAATGCCGCCCAGGTTCTTCTGAAGCTTTTCCTGCTCCTTCTTCAGAGCGATGACTTCTTTCTTGGGAAGGACATCAAAAGTACCGTCTGCTTCCATATTTTCGATTTCTTTCAGACGGCCAATACGGCTCTGGATGGTCTTGAAATTGGTGAGCATGCCGCCAAGCCATCTTTCGTTAACATAGAACTGACCTGCACGCTCGGCTTCTGTACGGATTGCGTCCTGAGCCTGCTTCTTGGTTCCCACAAAGAGGATATGGCCGCCGTTGGCAACGATGTCTGCCACTGCGTTGTACGCATCGTCAACCATGCCTACAGACTGCTGAAGGTCGATGATATAGATACCGTTTCTCTCTGTGTAGATGTAGGGAGCCATCTTGGGGTTCCATCTTCTGGTCTGATGGCCAAAGTGTACGCCTGCTTCCAGCAGCTGTTTCATAGAAATTACGCTCATGTTTTTTCTCTCCTTTTTGGTTTTTCTTCCGGACAGGTCAGTTTCCTTCAGGACCCTGCGTTCAGCATACCGCTTCTCTCCGGGCACCGCCTACGGAATCACCGTCCGTGTTTGATAATGAGCAATCGCGCCGCACTGCGGCTTCGCAACCATTGGATTATAGCACAGCAGATAGGAGCGTGTAAACTGTTTTTTTGTTAATGGGGTCTGACCCCATTAATAAATAATGAACATGTTCATAGTTTGTACATGGGGTCAGGCCCCATTAACAAACTGTGAACATGTTCATAATCTGTTCATGGGGTCAGGCCCCATTTTATCGGCGAAGGAGTGGAAATAGTACTCCCCCGGCGGCGTTGCCAAGGGTGATGACCAGTATACAGAGGATCATCCTCCCGTTCCATGCGCCTGCCATCCAGATGTAAAACATATCCGCCACACAGTGCTCTGTCCCGCACAAAATGAACACCATCACGCCAAACAGCAGTGACAGGTATTTTCCTGCTTCATGAGGATTATGGTTGTAGCCTTCCACCGCAATGTAGATAAAGATATTGCAAAGGACGCCAAGCAGAAAAAGGCTCAGCAGACCGTCTTCCTGTTTGATCCGGCACAGGGCTGCCGCCTTCTCTGACAGAGAAGGCCCGTTTCTTGTAAGGCCTGCGGCCAGAGCAGTCAGGCCTGTTCCCGCCAGATTGCCAAGCCAGATCACGGGCAGGCGCGCGGCGTAGGCCATATCATTCTGAAACACATAACAAACCTTCCCTGTAAACAGGTTCAGGCCGAATGTACATACCGTAAACAGCCCTACAGTAAACAGTGCTGCCCCGACCACCTTCTGGTCCACTGAAAGAAACACCAGTCCGCCGAGTCCGATACTGATGCCGGCCAGTACCGCGCCGGTAAATACAGAGAAAAGACCGGCCGCATTTACGTTTTCTTTTCTGACTGTTCGATTCACTTGACAGGTTCCTCCTTTTTCATGTATTTGTATTCATACCAGTAAATCGTCAATATCTGTCTTCCGATTCTGCAGTATGCAGATTATAGCAGGTTGATATTTCCTGTTCAATCTGTTTTATACTTGAGAAAGGCCGTAAATCTCTGTATACTTGGGAATAATCCGAGAATTAAATTAGAGGAGACATAGAACATGTATAAAGCCATTCTGTTTGATCTTGACGGAACACTGACGGATTCCGGCGAAGGAATAACCAAAAGCGTTCAGTATGCTCTCGGAAAGCTTGGGCATCCCGTTGAAGACCGCACTCAGCTGAACTGTTTTGTTGGCCCCCCGCTTCTTCAGCAGTTTATGGACTTTGCCGGCCTTGATGAAGAAACCGCCAGACAGGCTGTCGCCATTTTCCGTGAAAGATATATTCCGATCGGTCTGTATGAAAATGCCCTGTACCCCGGAATCAAGGAGGTTCTGGAAAGCCTGAAGGCGCAGGGCTATGCACTGGCTGTAGCCTCGTCCAAGCTGGAGGAATCTGTATTCAAAGTACTGGCGTATTTTGAAATTGCCGAAGTCTTTGATGTGGTCGTCGGCAGCGCCCATGGAGGAAAAAGTGCAGAAAAGGTGTTTGTTGTAGAGGAGGCACTGAAGCGCCTCGGCTTTTCTGACCGCCGGGATGAAGCTGTACTGGTCGGAGATACGCACTATGATGTTCTCGGCGCGCACGAGGCCGGCCTGGACTGTCTTGCAGTTACCTACGGCTATGGAGATCCGGAAAAGGTTGCCGCGGCAAAACCACTGGCCATTGTCAACACGCCACAGGAAATTCTGGATTTTTTTGTCTGAGCCCCATGCAGAAACAGACGGACTGCTCCGGGGCTGACTCTGAAACCCCTCCCGCAAAAAGGCTTATTTCCGGCCTGTTTCATTATTCTTCCCCCGTGCTCCTGCACTTTCTTACAGGACAGGTGCTGGCGTATTTGTCTCTGTGGCTCGTCAGAAACAGATCCGATGCCCAGGATGCGTATATCGGGCAGGTTATGACCGTAACCGGGCTGACCGGCCTCCTGACAGGATTCTTTCTTCTTATTATATATCATCGGGATCATAAAAAGCGTATTATTAAAGCCTGCCCCGACATCTGTCCTGTTCTGTTTCCGTCACTGCCGCAGATCCTGCTGCTTCTGATGATGGGCGCCGGCCTGGCCCAGTATATGAATCTGCTGATGGTCTTCGTCGGAAAATACCTGCCTCAGGGAACTTACTATGAA
>Ga0310695_10008606_pt1 | contig 15692 bp, 1 predicted proteins | sample RumenRJG_04DNA_FD_203882 | JGI IMG/M metagenome (GOLD analysis project Ga0310695, IMG submission 203882) | Bovine rumen microbial communities from Lethbridge, Alberta, Canada - RJG_04 (v2) (version 2) | ecosystem: Host-associated > Mammals > Digestive system > Stomach > Rumen | place: Canada...
ACTGGCCTCTCGCCCCCCACCCCCAACCCCCAATCCCCAATCCCCAATCCCCAATCCCCAATCCCCATGTTTCATTCTATTTTTATTAGTATTTATTTAAATTTAATTAAAATATTAATTTACATAAAATTTTTGAGAGTAAAAATGTTATATATTTATTTATTATATTCAATTATCTTCATCATCATTTTCATCTCCATTTTGTTCATCTTCGCTATTACTATTATTATTATCATCATCATCACTATTATTTTCATCATTATCATCATCTTTTTCGCTTTCATCACTATTTTCATTATCATTTTCACCGCTGTCCCCATTTCCACTTTTATTTTCATCAACATTGTTGTCATCTTCTCCGCTTCTATTATCTTCTTCTTTTTGATTTTTGAATTCTTTATCTACATCTTCGAAATATTTATCATCATTATCAAAGTATTTATTATTTTTTTCATTTATATCATCATCCAATATATCATATACTGTCAATATTTGATTCATTTGTATTTTTAATTCTTTTATTTTTTTCAATTCTTCATTAAATTCTTTATTTTTCATATTAACACCTATCCAAATATCTTTTAATTTCATATAATTTTCTATATTATTTTTATTATTTAATATTTTTTCTTCCCTATCTTTATGTTTATATAAATATAATGATATTAATAATCTTATTGCATTTCTCATCTCTTTTCTTCCTATTAAAAGATCTTTATTTTTGTCATCAAAATATTTTTTAATCTTATCCTCTTTTTCTTGTTCCATGTCAATTTGATAATCTTTAAAATCATTTTTAATAATTTTAAGGAAAATTAACCGTAAATAGAAAATAAATAAATTTGTAGTTTTATCTATAGTCAATTCTTTTTTCTTTTTCTCATTTTCAACTTCTTTGCTATCTTCAAACATTTCTTTAAATTCTTCCGATATATCAATATTATTTTTTTTAAGATCATCAAAAACTTCATAAATATTTAATGTTCCTTTATAATTATTGTTATTTATAAATATAATTAGTTGAATAAAATCATTTATTATTTGTAATAATAATTCTTTGTTTTCAAAATTATCTTTGTAAAATGTATAAAATATTAATTTATCATTTGTAGAAATTTGTTTGATTTCATAATTAGGATTTTCATTAAATTTTGTAATTATATCTTTGTTTTCAAATATAAGTTCTTCATTTTCATAAACAAAGTTTATAATATTATCATTAAATAAATTTTTATTTTTTAATAAAAGATCGGTAATTGTTTCCTCAATACTATCAAAATCTATGATAAATTGATTATATGATTTATAATCATTGTCAATAACTACTTTTCTATAAGAATGATTAAATGAAACATCAATGAAAGAAAAATTCTTTGGTAATTTTAGTGTTAATATTTCATTTTCATTAATAAATTGTATATCTACTTTTTTTGGTCTTCTTTTTTCAAAATTATCTTTGTCTTTTTTTAGTTTTAATAGAGGTTCTAATTCAAGATTTTGTTTTTTTATAAATTCTTGATAAATTTCTTTATAACTTTTACCTATATCAGAATCATCAACAAAGAAATCTGCTAATTTACTATCTATATCTAATTTTAATATTTTTTTATCCTTATTCTTCTTTTTTAATCCATTATAGAATTTAATGAAATCATCAATATCTTCATAATTATCTTTATATATTTTTTCATTTTTTAAAACATTTTTTTCCGCATCATCTCTAGATATCTTATATAAATATATCTCGGAAAATAAATTTAATACTCCATTAAATAAATCAAGTTTTTTTAAAGAATAAACATCTTTTTTCGGTTTTGGTTCTAAAACTTTCAATAATAATGGATATTTTTCCTTATTTTTTTGTTTTATTAAATCTAATAAATAATGTTCCTCCAAGTAATCTGTATAAAAGAAATTTTGATAAAAAGGATATTCATCAAATTCAATATCAATATATTTTTCTTTTACTAAATAATAAATAAAATGCTCATTTTTTTTATCAATATCTTTATCTGAGATAGCATTAGGTTTGTAATCTTTTTTAAACCAACTAATTTTATCTAATATTAAATTATTTAGTGATTTTTCTAAAATTTTTAACTTCTGATATCCATTAATACTTTCACTTTCATTCAAAATTTTGAATAAATCATTAAAAATATAATTCATAAAAAGTTCGGTGTTATTAACTCCTTCGTTGTTCAATTCCATTTTTAATAATATCCAAAGTTGATTCAATAGAGTCCCCCATTTCATTTTTTCTGGTAAGAAATCATCAAATGTCCTGTCTTCATTATATAATCTCGCATAAAATAAATGTGAATATAATATAAAATTAAGTAATCGATATGAAACTTGTGCTAAATCTCTCACCATTTTATTATCCTTTTTTAAATGGTTAACATCACTTTTTGTTATTCCTTTTTCATCTTTAAGTATATCTTCTATATATTTTTCTTTAAATTCAGTATCAGTAATATAATCATAATCATGAAAATCCCTCTTCATCTTATAATCAAATTCTGTTTGAGATAATATTCTAAAATAATTATTTCTTTGAACTGGAACAATTCTTTTTCTATCTTTTCTTGAGCCCATTGGTTTTTCGCAAAATGGACATTTTTTATCTAAATCTTTTTCATTAGGTTCTTCATCTCTAGTTGAATAATAATATCCATCTTTACACATGCAAATAAAACATGCTTGTTTAGGCCTTTCTTTTAAATGAATTAATATTTTTATATAAACATTATATATCTCGTTATCTTTTATATCATTTCCAGGATAAAAAAATCTATTTATATCCCTTCTTTTACTTCTTTCATAAAATAAACCAAAAATATTATTTGTAGAACCTGAGTTTATCTCATTTATGAAATATCGATAAGAATAAATTAAAATTTTTATAACCTCATTACTTAAATCAAATTCTTTTTTAATATCTGAAAATTTTTTAGGTTCATAAAATAATTTAATAGCTTTGGATATTGAAGGAGATAAGAATAGATTTTTACAAACATTATTATAAAAATTGACATATATTTCCGATTTATCCCAACCTTTTTTAATTAAATTATATAATATTAAATTACTCGAGACAAAATAAAATTTATCTATTCCTCCAAAATTAAATTCTTGTATATCTACTTTTTTGAATTGATTACCTGATTTATATTTTTCAATAATATCGTAAGCATTTTCATAATCTTTATCAAATTTAAATTGTTTAAATATTTCATTATCATTATCTACTATTTTAAATTCTTTGAAACACTTATATTCTTTTAATGAATATTTGTCAATAAAATCTTTTATAGAAAATAAATATGCATCTTTATCATTTAAATTATAAATGATTTTATAAATATAAAGTGTTATGATTTTTGAAACAGTTTTCTTTTCATTTATTTCATTTATTATTGTTATTTTATTTTTAATTTTATCTTCCTCATCTTTATATATAAAATTAATAAATTTATAACAATATGTTTTTATAAAAGCAATACTAAATAATTTACAAGTACTTTTGTTTTTTTTATTATTTTTATTTTTTATAAAATCATCTAAATTATCAATGCTATTTTTAAAGACTTTTAGTGGCTCAGTTTCCTCATCTAAGGTATATTTTTCTTTTTCATTTTTCTTTTTATCTTTAACAATATTTTCTTTTAAAATTTTATTTAAATATATTAAAGAATTTTTTTCAAAAAAATATAATAATGTCTCCATCAATGTATAATAACAAGATTCATTTTTATTATTTAAAATATTTTCAATAATTTGAATGAATTGGCTTTTATCATTTAATAAATGTTTTATTGTATCAGCAAATTTCCCTTTTGATGTATTTATTAAATCTTTAAATAAAATTTGGAAAATATCACTACTAATTTTTATTACCTCATTATATTTTATTAAATCATTAAAAACTTCAATTCGGTAATCAGGATCTTTTATTTTTTTAATTTCAATGAAAAATATCCTTTTTAATAGTGTATAATAATTTTTATCTGTATATTGTAAATTATTAGTTATTAATTCATATAATTGCTTATAATTTTTAATTAATTCTTCAATCATATTTCCTTCATCTTTTTGTATGATTAGGCAATTATCTCTTAGATTTTCAGAAAATGTATTCAATAAATTTAAATCGGCTTTATTATTATAATTTAATGTTTCATATATTATTATAAATTCATCTATAATATAAATTTCATTTAAGCATAATTGTAAATTATCATTTAATTCTCCAAGTATTTTTAAAGTTGTTTTGAAAGAATCTATATAATATGTTAATTGCAATGATTTCATTTTTTTAAAATCTACATGAGGATAGATAACACTATAAATCATGGATGATAATACTAAATAATAGCATTCATTTACAATTGAGTTAATTTCTCGATTTTTATCTTCATTATATAAATAATTTAAATCTAATTCTTTAAGAGCTTTTTCCATTAATTGGAATAAATTTTCCTCCTTTTCATCCTTTTTTAAATTGTTATTCAATTCTTTATAAATATCTAATATTTCAATTATATTATTAGTGTTAGATTCTAACCAACAAATTTTTTTTAATATCAATTTATTATTTTCTTCTATATCTTCAGAATTTCTTTTATTATCTTTAAATCTAATTTCCATTAATTTATTTATCAAATAATTATAATAGTTCTCAAAAGAGGTACATAAAGAATTTTTATAATTAATCACACTGATATCTAACTCGTTACTATAATATTTATCCAAATAAAATGTGATATAATCGTTTAAAAATAGATTTTCTGGTAATTTGATTGAAGTTATCATATTACTTATTTTTTGATCTTTATTACTTTTCAACTCCGTAAATAAATCTTTTATTATTAAAGATTCTGTATCATAAAATTCAGACTTTGAGTCTTTTATATTTCCTTTCCCTTTCCTTATTTTTTGTTCATTTTGCATATAACTTCCTGAATAATTTTTAGAAATAATATTAGAAAGAATTCTTATAATATTATAAGATCCAGGCATAATATAATTTAAATCAAATTTGGTATCATAATTAGTTTTTTCTTTATATTTTAAATCATCTATGAACAAATTCTTTATATCATCAATTTCCAAATCATTTTGCTCTTTTTTACAACTTAAAACTAATAGAGATGTAATAAAATTATTATCTTCTAAATTTTCAAGAATATCCATTATATATTCTGATATCTTTTTATCTCTAATAAAATCTAATATTATAGATATTATATCTATACTATTTTTATTTGGACTAATTTCTTTAATTAAATCATTTCCATTGATATTAATATTATCTTTTACCTTGTTAATTATATTTAATTTGAATTCTTCATTTTTCTTTAAATATTCTTCAAATTTTATCAAATAATTTTCCTGATTGATAGATTCATGTTCACCTTTTAATAATTTTGTGTTATTACTTAAATATTTATTTACAAACTTTCTTATAGTTTTATCAAATTCTTTGTCTAAATTAATATAATTTAAAAACTCCTTTACTGAATTATTTAATATAGTATCAAGATTAATCTTATTTTGCTTATTTTGACCATCATCACTATCCTCAGTAAATTTTTTTAAATTATCAATAAATAATTGTTCAACTGTACTGTATAAATTAGGAATATTGTAAATTTTTTCTGATTTCTCATTTTTATTGAAATTTCTTTTGATATGAACAATACATACAAAAGAAATATTATCTTCATCCGAAATAAAATTTTTTTTTAATAAAGGAATTATGAAATTTAATTTTTCTGAGTTAGATTGTATAAATCTTAAAAATATATAATTTTTTTTTTCTTTAATAGTTTTTTTATAGTTTTTAATTATAGTTGTAATCTTTTTTTTTAAATCTCTTTCACTTTTTATATCAGATATCATCAAAGATTCTCCATAAGAATCTATAACATTTATATTATCAGTTATGCTATTGAATGTATAAATTATTGATATTTTATATTTTGAATCTTTTTCCTTAATATATTCATCTATATCATAAAATTTTTTATTTTTAAAATATTCTTTTTTTATTGGATCTTCATTATCTAAATATATTATTATATCTTGTGGTAATAATTTTACTAATTTTTTTATTACATTTGATTTAATTTCTTTGATTTCATTCTCTACATTTTGATCTTCTATTTCTCTATCTTTACTAAAATCATATACTAAACCTTGAATATCTTCTTCTTTGCATCCTATTAGTAAATCTTTTAACTTATAATTTACCTTATCTTCATGATTTTTAATTTTTTGTTTGAAATTACATTCTTCTCCTAATAAATCTTTTGAAATATTTTTTTGTATAGGATTTAATAATTCATCAAATTTAATTATCATTTTTTCAAATCTATTTAAAAATGGAGATTCCAATTTATCCATATATTTTTTATCTACCATTATAATAATTCTAAATAATTTACTAACTAAAACTAGTTGATCGCTATAATTTCCATGAGAAATTCTTGCATAATTTTTACCATCTTTTACTAAATAATTCATATTAAATAAGTCATATAAAAAAGGATATATCGAATTTAAATTTTGTAAAAACAAAATATGCCCTTTTTCATTTTTTGCACATTCCTGGATTTCATTTAATATTCTATATTGATATTCCATATTTTCATCGTTTATAAATGTACTCCCTTCTATTAAATCAACTTGTTTAATCATATTCATTTTTTTATCTATTATTTGGTTAATTAAAATTGAAAGTGATGGCTTAATTCCCAACAGTAAATATCTACTATTTTCATCTTTGACATTATCATATATATTATCTATTATCTTATATGCATTTATATCTGAAATTTTATAATTTTTATTTTTATATTTTTCTATTTTTGCAACTTTTTCATCAACAAATGTGTTATAAATACATTTAAAAAAGGTTACAGATGTAATTGATTTTTGATTCATTTCTTTATCTATCAGATATCTTAAATATTTTAAATCTTTATTATCCTCTTCTGTAAAATCATTTTCATCTATATCAATTGGTATAATCATACCTGCAAAATTTCTTTCTATATATTTTATTATTAATTTTACCACAGATTCAATATCTTCGATTTCATTAGTTTCATTTAATTCTCTGGCTATTCCCTTAATTAAATTAAAGAAATCTCTATTACCGTGAAAATCTATTTTTATTTTATTTTCTTTTTTTAATTTTATTAAAAAATCATCTCTTGTTTCGATTTCACTGAAAGATTTGTTTTTTAAAGCTGGATTCTCTTCAATATAATTTTTTTTAACAGTATATTTTTTTAAATCCTTCAAAGATTTTTTATAATTAAAATATATTTTAGGTAGTAATTCCTCAAAAATTTGAACTTCATTTTCTTCTTCATTTTTTTTCCCATTATTATTAGAAATTTTTTTTTTATCAGCAAAATTAGAATTAAAACTATTTGCTATAGTAATAGAAGTTTCAATTAAATCTTCTTGATCATTATCTAAGTCTGGTACACTCAATGATAATGCTCTATTTAATTTGGCTGCATCTAAATTCCAATTTGTAATACCTATAAATGCTACCTTATATAAATTCAAATCCTCAGAATTTTTATGTTCGCTAAAATAATCATCTAATTTTTTATGTAAAACTTTTAAAGGATTATATTTAGATCTTTCTGCTAAACCTAATTCATCAAATAAAAGCATAGATATTGGTAAAGATTCAAATTTTTTTTTACTAAAGGATTCAAGTTTACCTTCTGCTATTTTAAAAATATTTTCAACTTCTTCAGGGGTTGCTGATTTAGATCCTTGGAAATAACTTTGAATAATAGAAGGATATAATTTAAAAAATTTATTAGTTGAATATTTTCCTTTCATTGATTTATATATCAAATGTGAACTTAAACTTTTTCCACTTCCAGGTTTCCCTATGATTATCAAAGGAATAATCGTTCCTAATGATATAAAAATTAAAAATAAATTTTCTTTTAGTGATCTACTCTTTCCAATACCTTTATCTAATTCGACTTTATCTATTATAAAATCTTCTTCTAATTCAATAATTTGACTAAAATTTTTAATTTGTGTTATACCATTCCATTCTATATCATTTGTAAAATCAGTATTTTCAATTTCTCCATTAAAGATATCTTTTTTCCTCTCTTTTTCATTATCTTTATTAATTATCTCAAATATTTTATCCTTCATCGATTTATCGTCAAGCTCTTGTTCAATTACTTTATTTATTTTGTCCTTCATTTCTTTTGTTCCATATTTATTAATTATATTTTCTATATTTTCAATCAAATCATTTTTATCATTATAGGTATTATTAACTATTTGTATTATTTTATCTTTCATATCAATTATATTACTTATTTTTTTTTTTATATCATTTATATCTGTACCATTAATTAAATCTTTTATTTTATTCTTTATTTTATCATTTTTACAATTATTTATTTCATTTTTTATTTTTTTTCTTAAATCTTCTATATCCCTTATAGATTTATTATCAATAACATCAATTAATTTTTCTTTTATTTCTTGTGTATCATATTTATCCATCATTTTTAATAATTCTTCCTTTTTTGTCTTAATTTCTTTTATTTTATTATTATCCATTATTGCTGATATATCTTTATCCATATTTTTTATATCATTATCTTTGACTATATTTTTTATATTTTTCTTCATTTCTTCAAAACTATTTATTTTTAAAATATCCTTCTTCATTTCTTTAATATCATTATTTATTAAATTTAAAATATCTTCTTTCATTTCCATATCGAATTCAGTTCTATCTTTTCTGTCTGTTAATCTAATATAGTAGCATACATAAATAGAAAGAATAATAGATTTTAATTTGGCTATTTTAACATTAATTTCAATATTTTTATACTTTTCATATGTTTCAGTTTCCAATTCATCAGAATTATTTTTTTTTTCATAAAATAAATTTTTATAATATTCATTCTTTTTATTATAATATTCCATAAAAAATATTAAACATTTTGAAAATCTAGAAATTTCTCTTAAAGAAACACTAGATGAACCAAATTTTTTTCTTAAAAATTGATGGCACTTAGAAATAATATCTTTTGTTAAATCTTTTAACTTTTCTTCATCTTTCTTAAAATATTTAGAATTTGAAATAATACTTTTTATATATTTTTTTTCATCTTCTGGATTTATAGAACCAAAATTAAATATATAATACATTAATGATTGAGGAAGCATATTTACCAAATAAACATAATCTTTTTTGGTATCATTCATATCTTCTGGATGACTTAATCCACACTTTATTTTACCTTTTTCCCTTATTCTATATGGATTACATGCACCCAATAATCGAATATTCTCTTTCAATTTTTCACCCTCAAATGAACGATTAATAAATATTTCAGTTAAAAGTGAAAATGAATTGCATGTATTTAATTCATCAAAAAATATCCATATTAATTCATTAGTATTGCTAGCTTTTTCATTGATCCTTATCATTTCATTTTTAATCATATTATCGGTTATACCTGGATGAATATTGATAAATTCTAAAAATGTTTCTTGTCCATCATTCATCAATTGATATAATTTTCTTATTAATGTAGTTTTTCCACATCCCGTTTCCCCCATTAATATAACAGGTATATTCGCAACAATTCTATATATAATTAGCACCATTTTCCTAAAATTATCATTAGTTATAACATATTCATCCTTATCTATGATATCTTTTAATCTTTTAACAGAGGAATTCAATTCTAAAATTTCATTTAGTATGGATAAATAATATTTAGAACTTTCCATTTTATACGAATTTCCATAATTTTCAGGATTATTTTTGAAATCTACAAAACCTATAAATTTTTTACTAATAGACAAAATATAATAATAGCTTTGACCTTCTTCCTTAGGATTTCTAAAAATCAAAGGATAATCAAAAGTTTGATTTTCTAAATCATTATCATAAGCCTCTTCTAATTTTTTTATATATTCTTCTTCTTTTCCATTCTTTAATTTTTCTAATAAATCTTTATTTGTTAATAGATTAGCATAAGAGCCAGATGTAAAGTATTTTGTACAATTTTTAAAGCATTCAATAACTTCAGGTGTTACGTCATTATTACCATACATGAATTTCCTTTTATCATTAGTTTTACTATATTGACCTATAAAAAGATTTATAAATATCGATAATTGATGGTATGAATGTTCAGATATTGTAAAAAATTGGTTAATATTTTTCTCGATTTCTTTATTACCATCCAAATTTAGCATATTTTTATAATGAAGCCTTTTGTTTTCGGGTAATTCTAATTCAGGCTTTTCATCTAATTTTATATTTTTAATTTTAAAACAATTCAAAATTTTATATTTGGAAAGAAAATCGTCAAAACAATTTGGAACTTCAACATATATTTCTATATCTATAGGTATATATATAATATTTTCACTGTTTGAATAAAATTTGGTAATTAAAAAGGAAAATAAAAATTCGTTCAATATTGAAGCTTCATTATTATCATATAAATCTAAATGTATTGCAGCATTTAATTTATCATCATTTTCGATATTTTTTATCTTATCTAATATTAAATTTAATTTTTTATATAATATATCTCTTGTAATATTGCCTCCGACAGGGAAATGAATATATCTTTTTTCTTTCTTTTTAATCTCTTTTTTAATAAATTCAGTTTTTCCCAATCCACATATTTCTGATTTAATTATATGAATATTTTCATTTAATTCATCCCTAGTAATATCTAAATTTTCATTTGTTGGCTCATTGGCGGTGTAAGTTGTTTTAGTCATATCAGAAAAAATATTATCTGATTCATTTTTAGAAGTATTAATATCAACCTCTATGATTCCTGAAGAATTGACATTATGTTTTTTTTTTAATATTAATGTATCTGGCATTATATTATTTTTGATGTAATCTAACGCCGATTTACTTTTTTTATTATAAATAAAAACTAAACAAGAATCCATACATTTTGATGGATTTTTAAAATCAGCCTTTTCAACTTTTGTATTTTTATATGAAATTAATTTGTCCACAAATCTGTTTAAATATCTTTGTTGACTTTGAGAAAATGATTCATTAATTTCTATAACAAATAATGTATTATATCTGCAAAGAATTGCTCTGTTTAAAAATGCTTGCATTTCTTCATAAGATGTTTCTTTATTTGTAATTAAAATATTTTGTGCTACAGGAAGTCTTCCTATTTTATCTAAAAAGATTTGTAAAATGTCTTCTTCCATCGATTCTGAATCTGATTCATATATATAGATTCCTTTTGTCTCAATAGTTCCATTTTTAATCTTTATTTTTTCATAATGCTTGGACAAAGTTAACTCCCCATTATTTTTAAATAATGTTACAACATATTCATTTATATTATTAAATGTTTCACTATGATATTCTTCATAATCCCGAACAAAATTTTTTACTGAATGATCATTGTATCTTACACCAATTTTATTTTTGCCTTTCCCTATATCATTTAAAATATATTTTATAAATGAAAAAATCTCTTTATTTCCATCCAAATGATTAACTATTGTCATTATTTGTTTTCCATAGAAAAATCTTAAATAATCTTTTATTTTATAATATAGTTCAAGTTGTTGAATGAAATCATTTTTTGCATTAGATAAAAATTTTTCTATAAATTCAAAACTTCTTTCTATTTCTTTACCTTTATAATCATTCAAATAGTATTTTACTCTTATATTTATATTATCATTTTTATTATCTTTGTCTAGATCGGTTATTTCAACTTTTATACGAATAGGTAGTATATTTCCTTTTGTTCTTAATACTATTAAATGCTCATAAAATGATTCAATGTTATTCATAATATCTTTAAAAAATAATAGTGAATTATTTTTTTTAATTAATTTTTTTTCGTTTTCGGAGCTGGCCGCGTTGTTTTTAGGTTTTACATTTATTTTATTTTTTAATGTGAATAAATCATCTATTGTTTCAATTTTCAATTTAATTTTTTCATTTTCACCTTTTATTTTTATTTCCTCATCGTTTTGGCTTAAAATGATTTCAGTTTTTTCCATAATTAATTTAACTTCATCATAAAGATTAAAAGCATAATCATCAAAACTTTGATTTAATTCATCTATTGAAGGATAAACTTCAGAAAAATTCTTAAAACTTTCAATTAATTTTTCATCATTTTTAAATTTATTTTTAATATAATTAAAAGCATCTTCATTACTTTCAAAATTTTTTAATTCATTAAAAAATCCAACACAAATAATAGTATCATCAATATCTTTAGCTGAAAGAGTCCCAACACTAGGATCCAATTTTTCATATAATAAATTTAGATTTTCATGAGGTTGTTTTAAAAAATCAATTGCCTGTTGTTTTTGATATAAATAATTAAAAAACTTAATATAGCCGCTTTTCTGAGATTTAGCTTCAGACTGATAATCATATATATTTTTTTCCTTCAATTCTTTTAAATATTGTTCTATATTCTCTTTAGATATATCTTTATATTTGGGACATAAAATTTTATTCCAATTTTCATCATCTCGCAAATTATCAAATAAATAAAAAATAGCTTTAATATCAGTTTCATAAGAATCAAAATTTACAAGTAAAGATAATTCTTCACTTTGCTTAAATTTTTTTATTTCTTCATTTATCACACTGCTATTATTTTTAACCTCATCAATAATACCTTTGTATTTTTTATCAGTACTTTTCAATATTTCATCTATATGATGTAAATTGTTTAAAGTATTTTCAAAATGCTCTTTTTGATTTGAACCACTAGTATATCTATAAAGAATACCGAATAAATTTAAATTTTTTACTTTCTCAATTTGTTGAGCTTCTTCTCTTAAGTTTGCTATATTTATTTCATTCAATTTCGAAGGAATATCTTCCTGATATTTTTCCAAAGTTACTTTGACGATCATATCTTTTATTTCATTTATCTTTTGAATTTTACTGGAATAAATTGTTGAATAATATCTTACTAAATTATTTGATATACACTCTAATTCATGTAAGTTTTTATAAACTTCTATATAAGTTTCTTTTAAACTATTATATATTTTATTTAATTCAGTTTCATTCCACTTTTCATTTATTAATTTAAATAAATTAAGTTTTTCTCTTATAAAATCTTCTTCTTTATTTGATTCGGTAGAAAGATCATTTGAAATTTGCCAAATGACAGGATTCCATTTCCCTAATTTTATACAAGCAAATAAAGAATTAAGTTGTGATATTATAATTGATTTACTATTTATATCATTATATATTTCTTTTAATACATATACAGCATTATCATAATAAGTATTATTATCAAGAATAAGATTTTTATTATTTAATTTAATTAATAAAATTATTTTATCATTTTTAATATCTTTATAAAAATCAATATCACTTATTTTATGAGTATTATTAATTCTATCTATTATATCATTGTAATCGTCTTGTTTCAATTTTAATTTTTCTAAAAAAGAAATAAATGTATCTGGATCTCCAGCTTTTAATTCTTTTATATAATAATCTTTCACATTCTCAATTATATCTTTATGATCTTTGTCATTATATTTATTATATATTTCAAAATAAATCTTATTTTGTAATTCTTTATCTAATAACTTTATTTTAGGAAAAAAATCTTTTTTAGTATTGCTATCATGAATAAATACCGCTATTTCATATATTGCTCTTATAAATATGTCTAAATCTTCTCCAGTCAATTTTGGTAAAGAATCCTTTTTTGTTTTAATTAAATTTGAATAAGTATTTGTTAATAAATCAATATAATTAGATATATATTTTTTATCAAGATTTGTATCATTTATTAAATCATATATAACACAAAATTTATTCCAATCAGTCACTTTTCCAAATAATTTCGTTAAGAAAGGAACAATATCTTTTTTGAAAATTATTTCTAGATTAGCCGATTTAAAAAAATCGATAAAATCTTTATCTTTATCAATTTTTTCAAAATCAAATAGATCCAATATTTTAATATCTCTTTTATCGATATTTTTGTCGGTATTATATACAGGGTCATTATTTATTATTAGACTTATAATTTGAAGATTTAAAATATTTTTTTCCTTTTTTATATACTGTATTATATTACTATGTAATTTCAGGTCGAATTCATCTTTTTTCTCAAATTTTTGAATATTGTCTAATATTTGTCCTTTTTGATATAATTTACACACAAGCTTAAAATACTGTTCTTCAAATAATTTCCTTAATTTTGATAATAACATTATATCATCTTGAGAAGATGAATTGCAATTATTTATCAAGTTTTCCCAAAATTTATCGTTAAAAATTACTAATAATTTATTATTATCTTCAGAAAACTGGATTATATCTTCTACTAAATCTATTATTTCATTAATTTCTTTTTTCTCCATTTTTTTTTCTAAATCATTTGTTTTTATAGGTTTAAAATTTTCAATAATTATAAGTTTTTCTCGATTTTTATTTAATATTTTTAAAAAGAGTTTTAAATTTTTTAAATAAAATAATCCATTTTCTGTAAGATCATTATAAGTTTTACCAGCTGAATATTGAATAAATTCATCTAATATTTTTTCATCGATTTTGAGTTCTTTTTTAAAATAAGATTTATAAGTTAATAATATTTCAAATAAAGTTTCACAATTATTAGAATATATATAATTAACTAATTCTAAAAATTCTTTGAAATCTGTATTATAATAATAACATAGAATTAATCCAAAATAATCGGTAATATTATCAGATGGATCATTCATTATCTTATCTTTTTTAGCTTTATCACAAATTTTTATGAAATCATCTTTAAATTTTTGAAGATTTATTTCATTCACATTTTCATTTTTATGAGAACCTTTTTTTAAATTAGTTTTGAATTCCTTTAAAATTAGACTGTTTAATTCTGAAATATTATAGACTTTTACAAATATATTTAATAGCAATTCAAAAGAAGGATGTTTCCCATATAAATTAATAGTATCTTTATATAAATTGTTAAATTCTTCATCTTTTCCAGATTCTTCTATTAAAGCCTTATAAAAAATATTCATCTTTTCTGTATTAGAAATTTCATTTTGTCGAATTTGTTTTTTGGTTCCAAAAAATTTATCTTGTGTAACTAGAGTAAGCTCGTAAATAAATGTTTTATCTCCTAATTCAAAATCTATAACATAAGATGCATTATTACATGTAAATTCTATATTAATTTTTTCTTTTTTAGAACTTTTTTTATTAGCATCTTTTGGATTTTTTTCTTTGCTTGTAGCCTTTTTTAAATTATATTTTAGCACTATATTATTATTATTATTTTTATCGTTGCTTTCGGTTTTTATTATTTGAATTAATATATTCTTCTTTACAAACTTAATTTCGTTATTTTGGGCATTAGCTTTTGGAAAAGTAATAAAAATGTAAATATCTTTTGCTTTGCTCATAATTTTCTATTATTAAAAAAATGCAAGATATTAAATATTTAAATTCAAAAATAGTTAAGACATACATAAAAATAAAAGTCTTAACTAATTTTAATAAAAATAGTTAAGAATATTTTAAATATTATTAAATGGGGATTGGGGATTGGGGATTGGGGATTGGGGGTTGGGGGTTTGGGGCCAAGCCCCCAACCCCAAACCCCCAACACCCAAACCCAAACCCCAGATTGTTT
>Ga0310695_10008609_pt1 | contig 15686 bp, 8 predicted proteins | sample RumenRJG_04DNA_FD_203882 | JGI IMG/M metagenome (GOLD analysis project Ga0310695, IMG submission 203882) | Bovine rumen microbial communities from Lethbridge, Alberta, Canada - RJG_04 (v2) (version 2) | ecosystem: Host-associated > Mammals > Digestive system > Stomach > Rumen | place: Canada...
CTTCTCAGATAATCCTCAACTGCTTTAATCTTATCTTCATAGCTGCATTTTTCCTTTTTGGACATGAAAAATCCCTCCAAGTAGATTTAGGTAATTTCCCTGTCTACTTTAGAGGGACCATATCACTCTGGCAAGTGACGGTTGCAAAGCTAAAAGCTTAAACTAAAACTTGTATCAGAGGTCAACCGCTCGCGCAGTGCTCCTCTTGCCCATATTATACAATCAATCATAAATCATGTCAACGCACGATGTTTCTTCATCCCATCCGCAAACACCCAACGCACAAAAAAAGCGCTTAAATCATCTGATATATTCTTTTCACCAGCTCCAGTCCGCTCTTAAACACCAAAGCTTCCCGCACTTCTTCCGCAGAGGAGATTTCTCCCTGGATGGTTCGGTATTTACAGCCGGTGACCCGCAGCTCCAGCTTTTTCACATTCTTTGCCGGTATCCTGGCAAATGACTCCGACATCTCCGGGAGTTCCGGGCCGCGGCTATTTCCTGCAGCCGCATCTGACCTGCCCTGTTCCTCATCGATGACATCACCGAGATAGAGGAGCAGCTGATCAAGTCCTGAAATATACGACCATTGACCTGCCCGCATATCGTGGATTACGCCGGATATAGTGCCTTTCTCCCGGCGAAGGTACAGGTCCATGGACACGAGCGGCGGTCCTATATGCATCATCAAGTTTTCCTCCTAATACGGATCCGGCAGGCCCCCGCTGCAATGAGCGGGGGCCTGTTGTTATGTACTGCTGTGCAAGTCTTTTTTCCGTGACTTCTGCAGTAACCGGATGTTTAGTTAGACGTTTCTTTTTCTTCTGTGATACATATTGAACCATCCGACAATGCCGCTTGCAGCGAGCATCAGGATGACTGCCCAGGTTACCATTGCGCTGGAGTCTCCGGTGCGGACTGCGCCGAGTACCTGCGGATTTCTCACTGCGCCGAGCACGCCGCGGCCTACGTCACGGGTTGCGCCAAGAACTTCACCCGGTGTTTCGGGAGTTGACGGCGGGTTGGAAGTCTCCGGACGGGACCGGCGTCCGCCGCCGCCCGGGCCGTTGCCACCGCCGCCGGTCGGGGTAGTTTCCGGCGTAGTCTCCGGAATCATTTTGTTGGTAAAGCTGAATTCCGCCAGTTCAATGACGCCCTGCTTCTTGGTAGTCACCGTGCGGGTTGCCACATACTTGTGATTGGTATCGTCCCGGGTGATTTCCATCTTCAGATTGTAGATCTCATCATCCACGGTGTAGCCAGTGGATGCGTTTACCTCGCTGATCTGGTACTCCCAGGTGCCGGTCTCGAAGTATTTCATGACGCCGAACTCGGTGAGAGTTCCCTTGCTGTCCTCATAGAGAGGGCCAAAATCACCCTCACGGAGGTACTTTGTAGAACCGGTCAGAGTCAGATCCTTGGAACCGCCGACCTTATTATCCGGCATCGGTGCAGTAGCTGCGTTATTACCGATGGCTTCCATACGGAAGACGAAAGTACCAACGGTATCCTCGACCACGTTGCCATTGGCATCTACGACCTTTTTCAGGACCGGCGGATCAATGATGCAGGGTTCATAGACGGAATTCACAAAGACAAATTCGCTTTGCTTTCCATCTTCGCCGCTCACTGCGGTTTCTTTGCCGGTAGCATCCACAGCGGAATAGACCACATACAGTTCTCCGTTGTGATCGCCTTCTTCCTCATTGACAAAGACTTTCACCCGGACAGAATACTTCTTATTATCCGCCCAGTAGTGCGCCGGATCAGCGGCCGGAGCCTGTTCCAACGTATAATTGTAATCACCGGGCTCTGTGAAAGTGATCGCCGGGAATGTCATTTTTCCGCCTGCAGTGGAAAATGTCAGCGTCGCCTGGTCTTTTGCTCCGCTCGGCATGGGTGCCCCGCTTTCCGGTTTCAGAATAACCGTAGGGGTCTCACTCGTCGTCACGTTCTGAGGGATATGAACCTCAACAGCAACGGGAATCTGAGCATCGACAGATTCTGCCGCAAGTATTGTATGTGCGCTGCCGAGCAGCAGTAAACCGACGATCGGTATCATCAGTAGTTTTTTCAATTTCATGCCAGATTCCTCCTCTAATTGCCGCCTTTGTATTCGTTCAATACCCCGAACACGATCACTCTGGCGTTTGTGCTTGCATCTGAACAGGTTGACAGTCCCAGAATTCTGGCATTTGCCGGAAGTTCCGGCTCCCGGTACTGCAATGCCTGTTTTCTGATAAAGTCCAGCAGCGGCTCTGTGTTTTCCGCACTGCCGGTCGGGTCAAATATAATCTCGTCGAATGCGTCCGCGGAGATAGCCGCGAACAGGTCGATATCATAGGCTGTATGTTCCAGGACGAGCGTTCCTTTTGGATGAGCATTGAAAAATGTCTCCTCACAGTAATGGTCCAGCCCGCCAAACATCGCGTTGGCATCCATGTGATGCCCGTAAATAAGAGAATATCTGTCGGTAAAATCGCCGCTGTTGCGGTTGTCAAGGAAAAGACTCCCCGCCAGGGCAAAATTGCCAAACACATCTTTATTCAGATACTCAAAATTATCTTCCCCCTGTACGATGGGGTAATCAATTCCGGTATCCTCGAGAGTGAGCCAGGCCCTGACGTCGGGATTCACCTTCAGGATCTCCTCAAAAGTCACTCCGCCGCCGGAGGCGCTGAGCTCCGGTTTGAACTTCAGAAGGCTCTTGTCCGCCCTCGCTCCGTTCAGGATCTGGTAGTTATCCCACATCGCATAGGATGCGTAGACAATCACCATGGATAATACAAAATAGGTTAGTAACGTGAGTACCCTGTCGGCGGCCCTTGCCGCTTTCGCGGCAAGGGCAAGCCCTCGGGTTTGCTGCATTTGATTCATATCAAATCCATTGAATTAATTGTGTGAATCCGCCAATTAGCGAACTTTCTTTCTTGCTGCAGTAATGATAAGAGCTGCTGCTGCAAGGCCGATGATCAGGATGAACGGAGCGGAGTCAAGGATAACGCCGGTGGGGATGGTGCCTTCCTTATGGTTAGTAAATGCAGCTGTTGAACCTGTTTCCGCAACATTACCTTCTGCCTTTTGGGATTCAGTTTCATCTCCATCATCAACTTTTACTTTGGTAGTATATCCTTCCGCAGTAGCTTCTTCCACAGTATATGTCACACCTGCCGCAATACCGCTGAGTACTATTGACTGACCATGCTGAAGATAGAAATCGTGAGTTACGGTTCCGGTTTCATCAGCAACTAAAGTATCTTCTGCAATAGTATTTGCTTCCGCCATCTCAGCTGCTTTATACGTTGTTGCAGCGTTTTCTGCAGGTGCCTTATCATAGGTACCAGCTACTTTAATTTTTGCACCACTATTTGCCGGAATAGTAACCGTGAACTTGAAGTACTGATCATGTGAACCCTGATTTCCAGTTACTGTTTTGTTAAATGTCAGAGTACCGGTCTTAAAGGCACAATCAAACTTTTCACTCTTTGTTTCTTTTCCATCTTCACCAATTGTATACATAAAGGATTTGTCGGAAAATACAAGAGTTCCTTCATTATCTTCAACCATAACCCTGATATACTTGGTTGTTTCCGTATTGTTAGTAAGGCCTTTTACTTCTGCAGGCTCCTGAGTTTCCACTACTTCATAATCATAAAAACCCGGTTCTTTATATGTCACGTTCGAAAAGTCAACTACAATATCTTTTGTAGCTTTCCCATTTGTTAAAGTCTCTCCTGCTGTAAAAGTAATATCCGCAATCGTAGGATTACCTTCAGCACCAGCATATGTTTCCTTAGCAGTAACCGCATATTTATATGTAACAGTTGCAGGTACTGTTTCACTTCCCGTAACAGTCATTTCTTTACTTGTTTTAATTTTATCAGCCGTTCCGGAAATCGGCGTATAATTCGCCGCAAAGCTCACGCCCGCATTTGCCATCATCAAACTTACAGCCAGTCCTGCTGCAAAGATTTTCTTTGCTAATTTGTTCAGTCTCATTTTGATCCTCCTCGAATCTTTGTGTTATGTCTTGTTGCTACCATCAGTTCCCTGGTCAGATGCCCCGGCGGCGCATAACCGTGATGACTTTGCCCTTCACATCGCTGCGGCTTACGCTTCCATAATTCCGGCTGTCGTAGCCGTTGGTGCGGAAATCGCTCAGAAGGAAGTAGCTATCTTCCGGTACATCGTAGGGATAGGTGACATTGGTTCCGGATACCAGGTAAGTTGCATAGAAGATTTCTTCACTGACAACGTTGCCATTGACCAGTAACTGGCCTTCCGGGGAAATGTCGACTGTCTCGGTGCCTACGGCAACGACACGGCCTATCTGGGTCTGCCCGTCTACCTTCACTGCAAGGACATCGCCGACGCGAATGTCGCGCTGCATCCGATAGTAGAAGAGGACATCCCCGTCACGTATCCGCGGGTACATCGTCTCGCCGTGTGCTATGCTTACACCAAATACAAAGGTGAAGATGGCCCAGACGGCTGCTATGACCGCCGCCAGATGGAGAAGAAATCCTGTGATGTCTTTGATTGCACTGTTGTTTTTCTTCTCCTCTGCTGGCCTGGTCTGATAGTTTTTTTTGTGTTTTCGCGAACTTTTTGTTTCGCTTTGGGCCGGTTCCGGGGAGGATGTCCCCTCCGGAGTCATTTCCTCCGGAACCAGGTCTATGATTTCTGTGTTACTGTTTGTGCTGCTCTGCTCCCCGACCGGGTCGCGGACGTCATCCAATAACAACCACCCCCTTCATTTCGTTAGAGTGATATGTTTACTGACGTCTCTTTCTTCGGCCGTAGAGTACGGAACCGAAGAACATCAGGAAGCATGCTCCGATGAGCCAGCGCCAGATGGTGGAGTCGGTGTGAATGCCGGTGGGAATTGTGGAGTCTTTCGTATTGGTAACCGTCACTTCCAAACCATCTGCGAGAACAGCAGCACCGTTCGTATTTACACCTGCAATACTATATACTGTGGTGTAACCGCTCTGTGCATAATCTGCTTCCTCAACCTTGCATGTATACCCTACGGGTACATTTGCAAAGGTTACTTTGTCGTTGTGGCTGAGCTTGAACTCCCAAACCTTATCAGTTGCATTGTATTTCGCATCAGTAATGGTCGATTCCGCTTTATCAAAAGTAATCCAATCACTGCTGACGACGGTATCACCTTTGAACAGCTTTAAGGTAAAATCAAATCTTTCTGTCTTGTTGCCCAGATTTCCTGCAACGACCTTGTTGACGCTAATCTTGGTCGTGGACTGCTTGTTTGTAATTGTTCCTCCGTCTGCTACAGCAGTCTTCGGATCCATTTCATAGTATTCATAACCTTTTGTTTCTGCGATGGTATAGACTATCGCCGTTGTACCATCTGCCTGATACTTCGGCAGGTTTACGAAGGTTGCTTTCCACTCCTCGCTCTCATAGCCTGCAGTACCGGTCGGAACAGTTTCAGCTTTTGTTCCATCCAAGGTAACTTTGTAATCAGTAGCTTCTCCATCCGCATAGAGCGTAAACTCTACGGTTGCACCTGTCGGCGAAGTAGTGCTGTCATCGGCATTCTTCCAGGCCTTCGTGGCGTTCACAGTGGTAGCTTCCTGGGTATTTGTAATGGTCTCACCACTTGCCACGGGCTCTGTGGATGAAGGGGTATAACCCGGATACGTCTTGGACTCTGCGATCGTGTAGACGATTTGGGTTGTTGTTCCTGCCTGATACTTAGGCAGGTTCACGAAGGTCGCTTCCCACTTCGCGCTCTCATAGCCTGCAGTACCGGTCGAAGCAGGTGTATCAACGGTTCCGTCAAGAGTTACCTTGTACTCGGTAACTTCTCCATCCGCATAGAGCGTAAACTCTACGGTTGCACCTGTCGGCGGAGTTGTGGTTCCATCGGCGTTGCTCCATGCCTTGGTTGCTTTTGCCTCGGTAGCTTCCTGGGTGTTCGTAATAGTTTTACCACTCGCTACAGGGGCTGTCGTTGATGCAGTATAACCCGGATAGGTCGTGGTTTCTGCGACCGTGTAGACAATTTCGGTTGTTGTTCCGGCCTTATATTTCGGCAGGTTTACGAAGGTCGCTTTCCACTCCTCGCTCTCATAGCCGCCGGTAACTTCAGGCTCTGTATCAACGGTACCATCAAGTGTTACCGTATACTTAGTTGCAGTTCCATCTGCATACAGGGTAAATACTACAGTTGCGCCCTGCGGTGCAGTTGTTGTTCCGTCAGCATTCGCCCAAGATTTCTTTGCGTTTGCCGTCGTAGGATCCTGCGAGTTGGTAATAGTACTTCCGGAGCCTACCGAATCCATCGTTAACGGAGTATATCCCGGATAGGTTGTGGTTTCTGCGATCGTGTAAACGATGGGTGTTGTTGTTCCCTTCTGATACTGAGGCAGATTTACAAATGTCGCCTTCCAGGCTTCACTCTCGTAACCACCAGTTCCAGCAGGAGCTTCATCCGGAGTACCATCAAGTGTTACCGTGTAATTAGTCTCTGCACCATCTGCGTACAGTGTAAATACAACGGTTGCACCTGCCGGCGGAGTTGTGGTTCCATCCACATTCTTCCAGGCTTTTACAGCAAATGTTTCTGTGGAGCCCTGTGTATTTGTAATGGTTCCACTGCTTGCTACCGGATCCGTTGTGGATGGAGTATAGCCGGGATAGGTTGTTGTCTCGGCGATCGTATAAACGATTTCCGTTGTTGTGCCTGCCTGATACCTCGGCAGATTTACAAATGTTGCCTTCCAGGCTTCATTCTCATAACCGCCGGTTCCTGTAGGTGCAGTATCGACTGTTCCATCAAGAGTTACTGTGTAATCAGTTGCTGTTCCATCTGCATACAGTGTAAATACGACTGATGCGGCTTCTGGTGCAGTTGTCGATCCGTCTGCGTTCTTCCAGGCCTTTGTTGCATTCGCTGTAGTTGCTTCCTGCGTATTTGTAACAGTTCCGCCATTGGCTACCGGAGCGGTTGTGGAAGCGGTATAACCAGGATAGGTTGTGGTCTCTGCGATGGTATAGTCAATTTCTGTCTTTACACCCTCAACAAACTTATACTTAGGCAGATTGATGAATGTTGCAGTCCAACCTGCTCTCTCATAGCCAGCGACGTCGGTTCCACTCGGTTTAGCATCGGCCGTTCCATCCAATGTTACGGTATGGTTCGAAGCTTCACCGTCAATATACAGGGTATAGACAACAGTTGCGTTTGCAGGTGCTGTTGTAGTTCCATCTGCATTCTTCCAAGCCTTTTGAGCTTCCGCAGTTGTCAGCGGCCAGTTCTTTACCGTGACTTCATTTCCACTTGCAGCGGCATCCGGATAAACGGAAGGTAATTCTGCTGCGTCAATCTCTTCACCATTCTCGTTCGTCAATACGACTGTGGTGGTATTTCCACTTGTTACTACTTTAAAGTAGACGGTATCTTTTCTGGAGTAATAGTCTGTCGGTGCAGTTGTTTCTTCCAGCTTGTACAGACCGTGGCCAACCTTTAATGTTTCACCCGCATCTGCGGATGATGTGAAGGTTTCAATTTCTTTCCATTCATCTGCCTTCTTATACAGCGTGAATTTTGCACCAGCAAGTTTGGCATCATTCTCGTCAGTTTTGATGATGACGATTTCATTGTTCGGATTCCAGTTATTGGTGTACTCGGTGCTGTACACATTGTTCGGCTGGTCAATGGTACCGGTTACGGAGTTTCCGCTTACAGTACCCGGTGTCGCCACAAAATCATCTGCATATGTTGGATCAGTAACTTTTGCAGATGTCTCCGCTTTGACAAACTCATACCCGCCTACCATACCGGTTTCCTGAATGGCATAGGTCGTACCCTTCGGAAGGTTGAAGAAACGTACATTCCAGCCTGCCTTGATACTGATGGTAAACTCTGATCCAGACGGAACAGAATAGCTTCCGGTCGGATTACCTTCTTCATCGACTGCAGCTGTTACATTTGCAGAATGAGAATCAATCAGGACTGTGGTACCACTCGCATCCTGTGCCCCAAACCATACAGCATCACCATTGGTGTCTGCAATTGTAATGGTGTAAGTAAATATATCATCCGGGTTCGGGACATTATCCACAGCCTGTGTGTTTGCGGTAACCAGCTTCTTCAGGTTCAAGTTGCTTCGACGGTCATTACTTGCAGTCAGTTGTGGAGTAGTAGTCGTCGAAACCTGATAATTCTTTCCTCCAATCACATAGTAATCGGTTCCTTCTGTACCGGTAGGATTATCTGTCTTGATCAACATCTTCAGTTCGCCTTCGATGACCATGGGACGATAAGTGTCTGCCGTCAAATCCCAATAGTAGGAGAAAGAAGCCGGCTCAGTAACTGTGTAATCATGACCCGTTTCACGAACATTATATTTTCCATCAGAGGTTTTAGTTATAAAACCTGTAGAAATATACTGCTCATCTGAGGTCCAACTATTTTTATCATTGAGGGTCACATCATCAAGATAACTTGCTCCGTCCTTTGTAACAGTCAAAGTGATTCCATCTGCCACATGGTAATCCAGTGCGTTGTGCCATACTTTCTTAACAGTAATGTAATCGGAATCCAGCGACATATTCTGGATAGTGCCTTCGTGATACTCTGCTTCTACATCAGCAGTATCAGAAATGGATACCGTATCACCAGTCTTTGTGGTTCTGTTGTAGGTAGCATTGACCTCATCCGTATTTGTCTTAAGTGCATAAGTGCCGGTCGTGGTCTCTGTCGGAGCCGTAAGCTCGACAACCTGTGCCTTTTCAGCATCAGTAAGGCTTGCATATGTCTTTAAGCCATTGTTCAGGTCTGCGACCAGGTCATATGCAGCCTGACTCGGCCAAACGGTAAACTCGACCACATATGTTACACCATTCTCCAACTGGAAAGTCTCACCCATGTCCCAATGGACAGCACCATCAGATTCGCTATAGGATGCTGCGGCGCATCCGTCTGCTTCACGTGTCGCCCATTCTGTTTTGTTAGCATAGCCATTGCCATACTTGTTATTTTCACCACCGTAGCGGTAGTATTTGAAGCTGTTCGGATCAACGGTCTGCATGACCTTCATCTCAGCGTTAGTCAAAGCTGTGATACCATCAGTCATCTCAACATTACCGAAACCGAGTGTAGCCTTAATAGATTCAGTAATAGATTTAAACGCATTCTCCATAGCTTGAGTATTTGAAGCTATGAATGCATGATCAGCTGCGACACCTCCCTGAGTTGTCAAGTTCTGTACTTTAGTTACATCGGTTGAAATACCAATGGCATAAAAGTTCTTATTCGCACCAGCAATGGCAGAAACTTGATCAACCGCAAAGTCAAAGTTACGTCCATAGTTATCGCTAGAGCCTGTACCAAACACCTGATTATTCCGATAGTACTGATATGTAGAACTGGTATATAAATCCAAGTTGGAATCAGATACATTTCCACGACTCACGCGGAAGGTCGGATCACCATCCGTTACAAACACTACGAAAGTTGCTGCGTCAGAACGCACTTGCATCTGGTTTGCCAACTGCAGCGCCTTTTCCCAGTTAGTTCCGCCATCAGCAGTAAGGCCATTTACCGCACTGGAGAAATTGGAATAATTCGAAGTAAAACCATCAGTAGCCCCAGTAATGTTCACCTGCTGCGCTGTAGTAGAGAATGAAATCAGCGCCATACGAACATTGCTGTTTTGGCCATTCAACAACGTATTCGCCATATTGTTAACGGCCGTTTTTGCTGCGGCAAGACGCCTCTGATTTCCCATGTACTCGCTCATAGAGCCAGAAACGTCGAATACAACAATGACATCTGCCGGAGTGCTCTTTGAAACCGGCTTTTCGGGTGCAGTAATAGTTAAAGAAATATTGTTTGTGTTATTCCCATTATTTGTGGAAGACTTTGTAAACTGAGGCTTTCTTGCGGGATCTTCCTGATCCGGCCATGTTTCATCTTCATCTACTTCTGGAGTTCCACCAGCTGTCGGTGCTGTCTTCTGCTTGTAAACAACATATATATCGTCGTTATTTAGATTAGACCAATTGTTTCCATTCCTATATTGAATATTCCCACTATAGTACAGGCCATATTCACTGTTTGCGCGCAGAATCGGCGCTATTGATGTTCCTGTTCTCGAGCCTACATGTGTCGAATCATACTCATATCCTTCTATGTCATAAATCAAGAACTGATGTCTGGCATCAAAATTCGGGGTCATTGTAGGCGTTAAGCTATTACCATTCGTGTCAACATAATGAACTCTCTTGCTATAATTGTTAAAGTTATAACTAATTGTATAAGTAGAGAACAACTCTGTCTCAAAAGAAGCATCTATTTCATCAGCATCAGACAAATCCTCTGTATCATTTGTTATTTCATTTACTACGTATGAATTCGGATCGACTGCCTTTCCTTCGGCAATTGTCTCCTTATTTGGTGCCACATCGAACTTTGCATCAGTAGCTCCACCATCATAAACCGTATCCACTACCACTTTATTGCCGGTTTCAACGTGGTGCTGGATTTCAATAGTATTTGCTACATCATTCAAAACCTCAACATTCGGAAGACTCTTGATTTTAATATCTACCCGAACAGGAGCTGCAGGCTCAATTTCCTCACCTTCAGGATTCAGAATAGAGATATCCAGTGCAGCAAGTCCAAACCCAGGAAGAAATACTGCCTCGCCCTTTGCCTGCTTATCAGCCAGCACAGCATTCCGAGCATACTCATATGCGTCCGTTCCTTCTTCGATATCCGTAACAGACAGTTTGGATCCTTCCGGAATCTTTGCTTCAGGACCGTAAGTTACCGTCACATCATACTTGTATCCATTGTGGTCCATGTGCTCTGCAGTCAGTGTCGTTCCTACAATAGCAAACACGGAAAAACCATCTGTCTTAAACTGAACGGTATTGCCATCCGTGGATGACTTCAAAACTTCAGTCTTATCTCCAAAGTGAACAACTTCGGAAATAACCTCTTTCTCCTTATCCTGAAGTGTAACCTCTACATTAACTGTGCCATCCGGCTGAATCTTTTCGTTGTTATATATAATCGAGATATCCAGTGCTTTGGAATAATATAGGTCATCAACCTTTTTATTAACAGCCTTTGCTGCTTTTTCTACATATTCTTCCGCAGCACTGTTTGAAAGCTCTTCAACCTGGAGATATGCTCCTTCGGGGATGTTTGCATCACTAAGGTCAACGCTTACGGTATAGGTATTGCCGTCTGCAGAGAGATAGTCTACGGTCACAATATTCTGACCTACAATCGTATAAATTGAGAAGCTATCCACAACAAAGTCTGCAACGACCTTGCCGTCCTCGACTTTGATGTCGCCGTTGCCCTGCTCTTCCTGGACTTCGGTCTTGACGCCGTTGGCGTCTACTGCGGAAGAGATGGTCTTGGTGACAGAGTTCTTCTTAACCTCGGTCTGTGCAGCGGAAGCCTTCTTCGGTGCACCGGACTCCTTGACGTCGTTGGTCAGAGCGGTCTCGCCATCGCCAACTTCCATCTTGAACTCGGACTTGCCGGCAGTGCTCAGCTGAGCTTCCATAGCTGCCTTGTTAGCTTCCTCGTCGAAGGTGTAGACGTTCTCGTCTTCTTTCTTCTCTACAGTGATCTCGGTCTGCTGGTCCTCGGTTACAGCTACAGTGTTGTTCGCTGCTTCTGCTGCATCATCAGAAATCTCAACAACGGTCTTCTTGGTGGTACCTGCTACGGTCTCCAGAGAACCATCATCAAGGTGATGCTGGATGGACATGCTTTCCGGATCGAAGTTCTCGATAGCCTTGGTCTCGATACGTACATTAACGATCTGACCCTGGCACGGCTCGTAATCTTCGTCTGCGCCGCCCTTGCGGAAGGAGATATCCACTGCTGCGAAATCAGCGTGGTCGACATTGTTGTTCTGCAGAGTAGCAGCTGCCTGCTTGTACTCCTCAGAGTTCTTATCGATATCTCTTACGGCGAGAACCATCTTATCACCACGGGTGGTGAATACGCCGCCGTCCTTGGACTTGAACTTCATATCAGCGGTGGTGACTACCATGGCCTTGGTGCCGAGAGCAGTCTCTTCGCTTCTATATATAATGAAGAAGTTCTTCAGGGTTGTGCGGACAACCTTTGCCACCACATCGTCGGTGAGCTCAGCCTCTTCCATCAGATTGGAAGCGGTTGCCATATCGGACTCGGTTGCACGAACCATATTGGAGGTGGACGCCGGAACACCGATGAGGTCAGATACGCTGGCGCCGATCACGCCTGTGGTATCGCCGTGGCTCTTCAGAACCTTGGTCTTGAGAATCTCAAGGTCGCCGAGCTTGACGGTGTAGTTGACATCCTGGTCGGTCGCATTGCTCAGCACAAAGTAGATATGCTCTGAACCGTTCAGCTCATATCCCTCTCCGCCTGCAGCTGCAGCCCCTCCGGCCGGAGCAGCCTCGTCATTCTCTTTAATCAGAGAGAACATGGAGGAAGCAAAGAAGTCTCTTACCGGCTTCTCAGCCACACCGGTTGCTTCCAGATCGCTCGCGGAAGCAACCTCAGCAACAACTGCTGCGGCTTCTCCTTCCTCTGCTGCGGTATAATCTTCCGCAACATCCTCTGCGCCGGCGGAGATATACATCTCCATACCGAGACCGGTGGGAAGTCCCTTCAGGGCCTTCGCCGGAAGTTCCATCTTATAGATGTCGTCTTCCAGCACGACCGGGTTTCCATTGGAACCGGTCTGCGCCATGATCCGATCTGCGATATCGCCTGTTACCGGCTGTGCTTTCTGCATCGCATCCGCTGCCGCCTGCCAGACTTCACGTCCGTCCAGGTTGATGGTGACGTTGCCCTTCGTGCCTACTTCGACACGCTTGGTGGACGCTGCCGCCGTCGGAAGGGATGAGGATACAGACATGGCACCGGCAAGAAGGCTTACCGACAGTGCTACTGCCATTCCTCGTTTAATCATTTCCCAACTTTTTCCAAACATCTTCGCACCCCGTTTTCTTAAAATGTATTTGCGTTTTCTGCGTTGATGGAATGTCCTTTATTATTCAAGACAAGTTTCGATGCCCTACAACTATACAGACAGCAAAAAAACCTGTCGGTCACAAAAAATAAAAAATATATTATAAATAATTTTGTAAGGAGAATTACGCATAGTGGCACCTATACCTACTGCCACTTATTAGTTATTATCGCACCTTTCATGCACTTTAGGCAACCATTTTTTAAGATTTTCTGATGACTTTTGTGCAATATTTCACTCATCTTTGTCAACTGCTCTATCACAATTCAGCAGGATATTCACTACAAAAATGTGGTCATCTGTTTTTACTTCCATAAAGCCATTGTGCCGCTCGACGGTATTGGCCACGGATTCAAGGCCTACGCCGTGTCCTTTCCTGCTCGTCTTCGGCAGTCCGTCGCTCTTCAACTGGATGGTTCCCTCATAGGGATTCTCCACCGTAATACCCAGGAAGTTCTCCGAGGGTATCCCGGTGACCACCTTGACCTTCCGCTGTTCCGGCGGAAGAGATGATACGGCAGCGAGCGCATTTTCCACAAGGTTTCCGAGAAGGGGACAGTACTCTGCCTCTTCCATGGGAAGTTCTTCCGGAAGATTGATCTTCCATATTATCTGTGTCTGATTCTTCTCCGCCTGCTCCGCATAGTAGGAAGCTATCGCGTCCACGGCGATGTTCTTCGAATACCGTTTCACCGCCTCGACGCTTTCCGCCAACGGTGTAATGTACTCCCGGAGCTCTTCCACATTGCCTTCCTGCGTCAGCTGACTGATGACCCGCAGATGCTGCCGGAAATCATGCCGGATGGTCCTTGTGTCATCGATGAGCTTGCGCAGCGCATCGTATCGCCTCCGCTCTACCTGGAAGAAGGTGTTCTGTCTTGCCAGCGTCTCACTCTCCGTCAGCAGAATGAAGGTCTGCCAGAATACGTGGTACAGTACGAACATAACAATCGGAATGAGCGCCAGCATCACCAGGGCAATCTCCCTGACTTTTCCTCTCATGACCAGGTCCAGATCCATGGGTTCTGCCCAGAACAGAATGCTGGTCATTATCACCGGAATCATCGGGAGCCACTGCCACATGCCCTCGAGACGTTCGTCTCTCAGGATCCGCGGCATCTTGACCCGCAGCGTGCGGCTGAATGCAATGCCCAGCAGAATGTTCAGCAGAAACGATATCAGTCCCGCCCGGAATGAAAAGGCCAGTTCGTAGGGTTCTTTCAGTTCCATCGGTGCCGTGAGATATCCTGTATAGGCGGCGGCAAATGCACTAATCATCGCCGCGTTTGCGAAGCAGAACATCTTCTGCCCGAAACCCGCTGTCACGAGTCTGCAGTACACTGCAAACAGAACCACCATGCCGGGAACCAGTACCGTATTGGTTGTGAGCCCGTATCTCATGCAGACCCATGAACCGGTGACGGCAAATACAATGAGCAGTGTTCCCGTCAGCAGATCGGTCTTTCTGTCGCTGTAGCGGAGTTTGTCTTCTACCGGCATGAATGCAAAAAAACCGGCAGGCAGCAGTACGGCAAATTCCATGAGATGCTGGAGAAAGTGCCGCAATTCCTCACTCATAGGCCTTCCTCCCGTCGCTGCATTCTTGCCAGCTGATACCGGGAGAATTCACGGATAATCTGGGAACGCCCCCTCACGCGCATGGCATACTGGGTACCATTCTTCATATAGAAGACTTCGCTGTCCATGGAAGCCACCTGGTCCATGTTGATAATGATGCCCCGGTTGCAGTTCAAGAACCGCCCGTCTTTCATGAGCTCCGCTTCCACCTCGCCGAAGGTGTTGTTGCTGAGTATCTTCGGCCCGTCTCTGGTAACGATTTCCACGGAATGGCCGTTGGAGACCGCCGCGCTGATGTTTCGCACCGGCAGGACGTACCTGGCGCGCGGCGCGCGGATCTCGATGGTTTTCTCCTCCGCGGTGAGAACTCTCTTTGCTTCGGCAAGAACTGCATCCAATCTTTCCTTATTATAAGGTTTCAGGATGTAGTCGAAGGGATGCACCGGAAAGGCGTCAAAGGCATATTCTTCGGAACTGGTCAGGAATATGATAAGCACCCGGGTATCCATCGCCCGTATTCTTTTGGCCGCCTCAATCCCGTTCAGGTCATCCATGCAGATGTCCATGAAGATGATATGATATTCCCCCGGCTCAAACTGGGAAAGCAGTTCCTGAGCATCCGAAAAACACCGGACAGTGCCCAGTGTTCCGTCTTCCGCTGCAAGCCAGCTCTGTATATCCTGGTCGAGCCGTTGCCGGTCAATCGCCAGATCGTCTACTATTGCGATCTGAAGCTTCATACTCCCACTTCCCCGAATACTTATTTCAGGGCATAAACTTCCCCTATAGCACCTTTATAACCTGTTTCTGACAGATATGTCAATAGACCGGAAGGTGCGCAGATTCTACCGTCTGTAGATATTCTGGCGGCATTTATCTGTATATTGTGGTAATCTTCACATTAAACAATACATCTTGTTGTTCTTTTTGTGATTAAGATTTTCTTACGCTTTTTGAAATTATATTGGCTCAATCACAAAACTTGTGGGATTTAGGGTTCCGGACATAGTCCCGTCGGCTCATGTCAAATAGCTTCAGGAAGAAGTATTCGTCATCCGGATAGCCATAGCCCTGTCTGCGAAGAGTCTT
>Ga0310695_10008610_pt1 | contig 15685 bp, 10 predicted proteins | sample RumenRJG_04DNA_FD_203882 | JGI IMG/M metagenome (GOLD analysis project Ga0310695, IMG submission 203882) | Bovine rumen microbial communities from Lethbridge, Alberta, Canada - RJG_04 (v2) (version 2) | ecosystem: Host-associated > Mammals > Digestive system > Stomach > Rumen | place: Canada...
TTGTTGCTGTATCCCATTGCCTTTAAGGTTCCTATCTGCATCCTTTGAGCTGAAATGACACGGGACATTGTTGTTACCAAAGTCAAAAGTGATACAAGAACGAAAATGGCTGGAAATATTCCTGAAAACATCTGGTGTTGAGATATCTCATCCTGCAATGTCTTTATGCCAACATTATTGTCACGGTCGACATACTGAACATATGCCTTTTGGCCTAAAGTCTCTTCCAATGCAGACTTGAAGTCCTTCTCATCCAATTCCTCATAGCCATCGAGAGCTATTGTATTGTACACAATGTCAAAATCAGCGCCTTTAGAGGGCATGTAAGCAAATCCCACTTGAGAAAAGTCAGGAAGCAAGCTGCCTTCTTGGATATAGTAGACGTATTCCGGTGAATACATTATGCCCCTAACTGTTTTAGAGACTTTATTTCCATCGAACTTTAAGGTGATCTTGTCTCCAATATCCAGATTACGGCCGTCTGCAAACCTTTTGTCAATCCAGATTCCCTCTTCATCATTAGGGTCAAAGTCTTTCCCCTTGAAAAGGTAGAACTTTGATATGTTTTGCTTTCCCTCTACAATATGGAGAGTTATCTCTGGGTCTGAAGAGTAATCGGCAACCGTATCGACGACCATCTCCCTTTGGGCATCCTTGATTTCCTCCATGGATTTTATGTCGGAAAATACATCGTCACTTATTTCCTCTCCATAGACCCATCCATCAGCTAGATTTGTATTCTCATAATAGCTGCTTGATACATCTACCAAACCTACAGCTTCACCGCTGATTCCTGTAAATGCAAAGACTCCAATGAGAGCCATTAAAAAGATAGAGAGAAACTGGGCCTTATGATCCTTGAAATCACGTAGCATTTTCCTATATAGCATTTTCATATTATCACTTTTTTAAAAATAGAGGAACTAACATCAATAATTTATCACTTTAAAAATAGAGTGAATCAACACTCTACATATCTCTAATTGAAATAAAAATTCTTACCACTCTATCTCATGTATATCCAAGGGATTTTCATTGACAGTGATGCTTTCAATCTTTCCGTTTTTGATTCTAATCAGCTTGTCTGCAGCTTCGGCCAATTTTGAGTTGTGGGTTACAATTACTACAGTTGTGTCCTTTTCATGGCACTTGTTTTGAAGCAATGAAAGAATCAATACACCTGTATTGGAATCAAGCGCTCCAGTGGGCTCATCACATAAGAGCATCGCAGGCTCCTTTGCCAAAGCCCTTGCAATTGACACCCTTTGCTGTTCACCACCTGACAATTGGGCAGGGAATTGATTTCCATGGCCACTAAGGCCAACGGATTCAAGAATCAGATCACCTTTAACATCAATATCTGTGATATCCTTCATCAATTCAACATTTTCCTTTGCTGTCAAGTTTGGAATCAGGTTATAAAACTGAAATATGAAACCAACGCTTTTGGCTCTGTATTTGGTAAGCTCATCATCATCAAAATCTACAATGTTTTGCCCGTCAACTATTATCTTTCCGCTTGTAGCTGAATCCAAGCCACCTAGCAGATTCAATAAGGTGGATTTACCTGCACCGGATGGACCTAAAATAACAACGAATTCCCCTTTTTCAATCTTAAGGCTTAAGTTATCCAAGGCCTTCAATTCATGGTCTCCGCTTTTATAGATTCTGGATACGTTTTCAAATTCTATCATTGTTGACATGTCAACCCTCATTTTAATGATTAATTAACAAGATTTTATCAAATTAAATTGTTCTCATCATAAAGTTTGTTTCTTAAATTATATAAATTTTTAGGTATACCAAAATATTATATGATATGAACACTCAATTTTATTTCGAATGAATTATAAATCTCTAAAAAAATATTTTATACAATCTTTTAAACAATATAAAACTTCCCATTAATATTATAGAAAGAATACTTAATATACTTAACAATTCAACTAAAAAAATATTTAATAAAATAAAAATCATATATTAGGATAGGAAGATAAACTTTTTATAATAAATTCAAACAGGCATCATATTATGACTAGCACAATAAGAGAAGAGATAAAGAAAATCATTTATTTTATCGTTTACTTGATTCTAGAGGTAAGCATATTCTTCATCATAACTAAAACCCTTGGAGGAATATCAATACCAAACTTCAGAACCGCATTCATAGTCATAATACTCCTTTCTTTAGTAAACGCCATATTATGGCCTCTTTTAAGCTATTTTTCACTGAGATTCATTGTGGTTACACTTGGATTCGGAACATTCCTTATCGACGGAATACTCCTTTACTTCATAAGCCTATTCATTCCTGGAGTTTACATCAGTGGAATATCCTTATTTTCCGTTCCACTGCTGATTGGACTCATATCCTCTCTTGTTTCACTTGTATTGAACATTGATGATGACAATAGCTATTACCACAACATCTTGGAAAAGGAAATGAAGGCAATCTACACCGAAGCTAATGAGAAGGAAGGTTTCATATTCCTTGAAATAGATGGGCTTTCCCATCATACATTAAGAAAGGCATTGGAAAATGGAGACATGCCTACCTTATCCAAATGGCTAAGTGATGGAAGCCATAAGCTTGCAAGATGGGAAACAGACTTGTCAAGCCAGACATCCTCATCACAGGCAGGGATACTTCATGGAAACAACAATAACATTCCAGCATTCCGTTGGGTCGAAAAGGAAAAGGACAATCGCATAATATCCTCTAACGGAAGGACTAACTCTGAACTCATTGAAAAGAGAATATCAAATGGAAAAGGCCTGCTTTCAAACAATGGAGCAAGCAGAAGCAATCTCTTTTCAGGGGATGCAACAGACCACATATTGACTTTCAGCAAATTCGCAATTTCCAAAGCAATCAAGTCAAGAAGCTGGTATTACCTATACTCAAAGCCTTATGCAATCACAAGAATCCTGATACTCTTCATATATGACATGATCATGGAATTTGCATCAAGGATGAGACATTTGTTCAAGAACATACAGCCTAGATTGAAGTGGAGAGGATTTGCATACTATGTGGCACGGGCAGGTGCAAATGTGGCCATGAGAGAAATTACAACACTCACCTTAATTGGGGATATCCTTGCTGGAAACCACAATGTGATTTATGCAACATATATGGGCTATGATGAAATAGCTCACCATTCAGGAGTTGAGGATTACGATTCATTTTATGCACTTAGGCAAATAGACAGGCAATTCAAGCGTTTGGAAAAGGCAATGGAAAAATCTGCCAGAACCTACAAGATAATTGTATTGTCAGACCATGGCCAATCCAATGGATTCACATTCAAGGAAAAATACGGTGAAAGCTTGAATGATTTGGTAAAGGATCTCTTGCCTGATGACATTACAGTTCACAGTATTCTTCACTCAAATGATGACCACTTTAGGGAAAAATACTCTCTAAAGCCATATGTTGAAGACAATCTTGAAAAGGTGGATAGAAGAATTGAAAAATCCATAGACAACACAAAAGAAAAAATAGACACAAGAATAGACAACACCAAGGAAAGAATAGACAACACAAAAGAAAAAATAGACACAAGAATTGATAATACAAGGGAAAGAATAGATTCAAGGCTTGACTTTGAAATAAGCCCACGTGAAAAGTTCAATGAGATAAAAAACAACTCCTCAACCTTAGAGTATTTCAATAAACTGAAAAGCGAAAGAAGTTTCCTAAACAGCGATGAGCCATTCGCCAAAAGACTTAATAACATTTCAACTGACTTGAACTTGAATATACAATTTTCAAAAAAGACAAAAGTGAGTGAGAAAACCGCTCAAACATTGGTTCTCGCTTCTGGAAATTTAGGATTGATTTATTTTACAGACTGGTCCAATAGAATGACATATGAGCAGATAGAGGATGCATTTCCTGGACTCATCAGTGGATTAGCCCATCATGAAGGAATAGGATTCGTTATGGTGAAATCTGAGATATATGATACAATAGTGTTTTCAGATGATGATGTGCTTTACCTTGACACAGAAGAGTATTATGGAAATCATTTCCTCGACAGGTTTGGAGAAAACACCATCAGAAAGCTTAAAAGAACAGATGGATTCGCACATGTGCCAGACATTTTGGTAAACAGTGCATATGACATTGACAGTGATGAGGTCTATGCATTTGAGGAATTGATCGGAAGCCACGGAGGTGCTGGAGGAAACCAGCAATATCCATTCATCCTATATCCAAGTGAATGGTCATTGGAAGAGGAAATATTGGGTGCTGAAAATGTATATAAGTTCTTTAAAAGTGAAATGGAAAAGTCCTGGAATGAAAAATAGAATAAAAAAGAATTAGGTCTTTTTTAAAATAACTAATCAATAAAACCAACTATTTTTTTAAATTAAATCAAGTTTAATACCTAAAAACATTATAAATAACTATTCAAGATTAAATCAAACTCAAAAGACCTAAAGACACTACAATCAAAATCAATGTGGATATTGAATCTGTCAGACTTGTAGATAAAGGAATGACAATATTATCCGGATCGAGCCCTCTTCTATATGAAATTGTAGAGATATAGAAGACTACAAGCAACATGACTAAAATCAGGATCATACCTGCAATAAGGCTTATCAAAATGGATTGAAGGTATCCGACACCAATGTTATTGAAAGCTATTGTAGAGGATTCAGCCAAGAATCCAATTAAAGGATACATTACAACAGCTAAAGTTACAATAGCTATGAAGTTTTCCATTGTATGCTTTTTAGGTCTCAATACCGGATCGATTAAACCGGAGTGAAGACCTGAAGACAATCTTGCACCTAATATGCTTACCAAACCGCCACTTTCACCAGAGAACAATGGAACCAATGTAAGCAATGTTTGATTCTTAAGGAGTGTGCTAAGTGAGTTGTTCAATATTCCACCTGCAACGGTTCCCAATATGGAACAGAAGAACAGGACTGGAGTGGATTGCCTAACGATATGCCTTACTTCATTGTCAGCAGTGTATCCTGAAATCAATGAAACCACTGTAATCAAGATAATGATTGCAAACAATACCATCTTGACGATTGGATTGAAACCTATTAGATTAACAATCAAAACACTTAAAATGATTGCAGGCAAGGTAAAGAAGTCTCCAACCGCTGCAATGAATGGTGTTGTGATGTTATCTGGATCCCAACCACCTTCAAAGCTCTTAAGTGAAATGAACATTGTAATAGGGAGCATGATGACTGTAGAAATCAATCCGGCTATAAATGAAATCAATACAAAGTCGAAAAGGCTTATGCTTGGGAAATTGAATAATATGCAGATTACCTTTGCAATAGCTCCAAGCAAGACTGAAAGAGCCATAGTCAATATAATTGATGCTGTAATGTTTTCATCCAAAAGGTCTGACCTTTTGAATTCAGGGGATATTGTACCAATGTGGAGGTGAGTGCTTAACCTTGAACCGAAGGAGCCGAAGATGTTTCCTCTCATTCCAATAGCTCCTGGAATAATTACCATAAGGCCAGGATAGGTCTGTAGGAAGAATTCCATGTTTCCTAAAATGATACCTGCACACAAGTCACCAACAGCACAAATGGAAAGGGCTATAAGACTTTCCTTTAAAACAGAATCAGTGTCAGCTAAAAATTCTCTTATATAGCTTACAAAACGTGCTGGAAGTGAAACGATGAACTTTACAGCATTAAATAAAAATAGAATGATGCCAACAACCAATGTGATGATAGATTCCCCAAATTGACGTGCCATCTTCATTAGACTTTTCAATTGGTTCACCTCCCATCATCATAGTGTCACATCCATACATATTAAATAAATAATTTAATTGAAATCAATTTTCATATAAAATCTAAATACACATAACTAAAATGTTAATTTAATCATCATCAATAAATTCCTCAATGTTTCCTAAATCCTCTAATTGCATTTCTCCATCAGCAAGCTTTTCAATGATTTCAGTTCCTGTTTCGGATCCTTTAGCTATTAAAACGTCTCCTGCAAGGATAACAGTGTTCTTGTCAGGTCCGTAAATCCAGGAATCTCCACGTCTGATGGAAATGATTCTCATACCAGTACGGTTGAGCAATAGTAATTCTCCTAAAGATTGGTTTGCTAAAGCGGAACTTTCTTCAACATTTACACGAATGATGTTCCTTTCGGATTCTTCCATAACCATTTTGAATACAAGGTGAGGTTCGAATCCTTTTAAAGTCAAATCAGCTAAATCCTTTGCAGCATTACCCATGGATTCAGCAGCTTCTGCAATCTCAAGCAATGTAGTCAATTTTTCTGCATCCTCAAGTGAACGAGCAGCTACAAGAGATTGCTTCTTAATCTCATAATTCATGCTGTTGAGTCTGTTTTCAAGGGTCAATACCTCTTCTGCCGCAGCTTTGTTATTGAATAAAACAGCAGAATAAGCTAAATCAACCATTAATTCCGACATATCTTTCATTTCAATTAAAATATCTTTTACGCTTGGCATTTTAAAACCTTCTTTAATTAATATGTAATAAATAAGTAAATTCTATTTTCAATTAATTTCTAAATGAAAATTATTAATGATTTTATTGTTAAAAAATTAAATTATAAATTATTTTAAAGTTTTCAATAGACATTCACGTCTTAATTTCAATAATTCCATATGCTTGGCTTTCAAATCATTCTTATCTTCCAGAATGTCTTCAAGTCCTTTTCTTACTGCCTGACATGGCTCTTCAAGATGAATCCAATCACAGTGTTGACAGCTCCAAACATCCTTGTTCTTGATCCATTCACCGCCAGTCAATCCATCAGCACATGGATAGAAAGGACAATAGCAGAAATCGCATGCCTCCAATGCCTTATGGCATGGCAAATATTCGCAATCATAGTCAAGGCCCTTAGGTGTTTCATCCTTCAAATACCTTTCAAAGAAATCAATGTTTTGTGAAATGAACTTAGGCTTTACAATATATTCAGATGAGGTGACCATATAATCCTCAAGCTTGTAAGTCAACCTGTTTCCTATAATCAAAGCGGAATCCTCTTTTATGCTTTCCTCATTGATGTCCTTGAAGCATGAGATTTCATATGAATAGCTTTCATTCACAATTCCTAGCAATAACTCATCATTGAAATCATTCACTGTTTCCTTAAGCAAGTTGAAATTGGCCTTATCATCATCCTCGCCAAGTGGATTATGAATGAATAAAACAAAATCATTCTTCAATGCAAACTTAATCTTATTCTTGAGCTCTTTTTCTGATACAAGAGGATTGTTCAAGTCAATTGATACAAAATCATTGAATGGAGCTCCCAATACAGCTGAACTGTAATCAATTGGAGAAACTGCAGGATAAATCTTCAAGTCAAGATCATCATACTTTGAACTGATTTGAATCAAAAGATTGGCTATACCATAAATGTTTCTTTTATTGGAACAGATAAGAGCAACATTATTTTGAGATGCCTTTGAAATGGCCAATTCTATCTTGGAATAGGATTCCTCAAGTTTGGAATAGACATCAGAACTATCCTCTATGGATTCTGACTCATCCAAACCAATAATCACTTCATTATTGGACTCATCCAAAGCATTTACAATGATTTCCTTGTCTTTAATGTATGTATCCAAAACGCTTAAATCAAGATTATCATAATTGACTATGATATCAGATTCTATTATGGCATTGAATACATTTATGGTAATGTTTCCTATATCAGAACCCACGCTAATAAGATTAATCATCATATCACCTTTTAGGACCTTAGTCATTTTTTATCTTTTTGAAAAAGCTTTAATAAATAATTGATTTAGCTAATAATAGCTAAACCTAAAACAAATAGAATAAAGGAGCTAATAACTCACTTGTAGAGTCACTAGAGCCACCAGATGATCCGCCAGAAGAAGAACCTCCACCAGATGAGGAACCTCCGCTAGAACCACCAGAAGAGCCTCCATCAGATGATGAACCTGATCCTGAATCGGAACTGGAACTGGAACTGCTTGAACTGGAACTGCTAGAGCTGGAACTTGATTTAGAGCTTGATTTAGATTTTGAACTTGATTTATATTTTGAGCTTGAATTAGATTCGTCCAAGATGGAATAGCTATTGTCATTAGCATCAAATATTTTCAAGATTGAATCAACCTTTAAAGTGTCCAACTTAACTTCAATTCCATTGATTGTATGTTCAGCAGTGGCTGTAGCAATGATTTTATAATCTGGCTCACCGTTGATTATGATGGAACCTGATTTTCCGCTAGGCTTGGAATATCCGAAAGCGGTTACGGTTACATTGAATTCTTCCTTGTCAGTGTCGTCAGTGGTTGTGATTGTCATGTTCTCTACATTGACACCGTCGACATCCGCCACCTCTGATAGCTTATCAGCCAATTCAAATTTATTTGTTACATTGATTTGGTCCGGATCTTTAATAAGCAATCCGCCAACATTGTCAGGACTGAAGAATGAAGTAACAGTGCTGACCTGCATATTTATTAATTCTCCTGGATCAGGAACCTCTCCAGTTGCTAAAGTATAGGAACTGAACAGCCCTATTTCAAAAAATACAAAAAATAACAAAATTATAAGTATTATTCTTGAAATTTTCATTTTTATACCCTTTATGAATTAATTTTTTAAATTTTTTAAATTTCTGAAGTTATGATTAAATTATTTTTTAAATCATTTTATAAGCAATCTTCATATGTTCATCACTAAAAACAAATACTTTTCATTAGTCTCAATAAGTTTTAAATGTGATGAAAATATATTGTTAGTATCTTATAATGATATAGTTTATATTATTTATATATAATAAGATTATCGAAAAATAATGCAATATAGATTATTTTATTAACAATAAGAAGATAATATAAATATAAGATTAAATTAAAAATATTAACGAATGTAATGGAACTCTCAAAAGGGAAAATCACAATAATTATTCCAGGTGATTTTGCCAAGATAAAGGAAGTAAAAACATGACTGCTGAAATTCTTATTAAATTTGCAAGGAAAGGGATAATCCTATCTCCAGAGGCTTATGATTTAATCAAAAACTCTAAAAATCCTATAAATTTAAGTTCAGAGATTATTGTAAAATTGAAAAGCGGAAATTATTCTAATGAGATGGTTCCAGTTGATGTAAACACCATTAAAAATATGGAAGGGCTCAATTTAGAAATGCAAGAGCTAAGTGATATCACATCAGGCCCTGCAAAGCAAAGCCAACCAATAGAAAAAAAGCCACTTGAAACCAAGCCACCAGAGATAAAAACCCAAACACAAGCTAAAGAAGAAAAACCAATAGCTACAGAAACTAGTGCTCAAAAACCAGAACCTGAAACAATTGAAACTGCTAAAACACCAGAAAAAGAACAGCCAAGAGTAAATCCGGGTTATGGTAGTGAACATGTAGTTAAAATTGAAGATTCAGAAGTTTCAAAAGATGTGGAAATAAAATACAAAAGAAACCTTACTGAATCCAAAGTCAATTTTGATAAATTCAAGGTCCTCAAAGACACAAGCAATAAATCTTACACAAGCGGTGAGATTGGAAACCTAATAGAATACTTCCAAAACAGATACAAGAAGCTATCTGGAATATTGGAAAAGAGGCCCGAACTTAGAACCTGGCAAAAGATCAATGAAATCACTGAGAATCAGACTGACTTGAATCTAATCGTAATGATTACAGATATCAGAAGCACTAAAAACGGCCATTATCTGATTGAAGTGGAAGATGATACCGGTTCAATGCCTATATTGGTAAGCAAGGACAATGATGACTTGATAAGGGCTGCAAGAAACCTTATGAGAGATGAGGTCATTGGAGTCATTGCACAGAAAAGAGCTGGCCCAAGCGAAAACAGATTGGCAATTTGCCAAAACCTCATTGACCCTGACGTTCCAAGAAAGGAAAGGAAAGAGGTTGATTTCGGTACCGTATTCACATCAGACATTCACATAGGAAGTTCAACATTCCTTGAAGATGCATTTGTAAGATTCACAAGATGGCTTAATGGTGACTATGGTAACGAAGAGCAAAGGGAAATGGCCAATAACGTCAAGTACATGATTATCGGTGGAGATATTGTAGACGGAATTGGAGTTTATCCAAACCAGGACAAGGAATTGGCAATCAAGGACATTACAGCTCAATATGATGAGGCTGCTCGTTTAGTTGGTGATATCAGAAGTGACATCAAGATCATCATCACTCCTGGAAACCACGATGCTTCAAGAGTTGCAGAGCCACAGCCAGCAGTGCCTGAAAAGTACGCTAAATCATTATACAAGCTAAATAATGTGGAATTCCTATCAAATCCAAGTACAGTAAGCTTGGATGGCCTTGAGGTATTGATTTACCACGGAAGAGGAATAGATGACATGGTGATGGGATCAAATGACTTCTCACACGAGCGAAATGACCTCGTAATGAAGGAATTCCTAAGAAAAAGACATTTGGCTCCATTGTATGGTGAGAGAACTCCACTTGCTTCAGAACTTGAGGATCATTTGGTTATTGACTCTGTACCTGATGTATTGCATACAGGACACGTTCACATTAACACCTATGCAAACTATAAGGGAATTCACTGCATAAATTCAGGTACTTTCCAGACTCAAACAGAGTTCCAGAAAATTTACAACATCGTGCCAACACCTGCAGAGGTTCCTATCATTGATGTAGGTGGAAATTACAAGCAATTGAAATTTATTGATTAAATTAATTGAAATGGCTTATTCAGATGTTTGGCTATTTAAACAGCTGTTTACATCTGCTTTTTTTTATGAATTATAATATTTATAAGGATGATAATATGGAAAAGGAAATTGTAAAATCCGTAGTGGAAATGTCAGCTTATGTTTTTGAAAGAGGATTGGTCTCTGGAAAAGCGGGCAATGTAAGTGCAAGATTCAAAGGTGAAAAAGGAGATATTGTAGCCATTACACCTACCTTAAAATCCCTTGCAGACTTAAGGGAAGAGGATATTGTTCTTGTAAATGAAAAGGGTGAACTCCTAACCAAAGGAAAGCCATCATCTGAAGTGGGAATGCATTTGGCGATATATAGAGAAAAGCCTGATGTTTATGGAATCGCACATACCCATTCACCATATGCAACAGGATTTGCATTTTCTGCCAAGAAAATAAAGCGTCTTGAAGGATTTGGAGCTATTAAGTCAGAATACCTTAAGGACATTGAATACTTCAAGCCTGGAAGCAAGGAACTTGCTGAAGCTGCAAGTGAAGCTCTAAAGACAGAGGATGCAATCATCTTGAAGAACCATGGAGTCATAGCTACTGGAGAGACAGTGAAGGAAGCGGCTGCTCTTGTTGAATTCGTTGAGGAAATAGCTAAAACACAGTTTGTGACTCATGTGTTGAATTCAATTGAATAGAAAATAAATAATTTTAAATAAATTGAATTTATAAATAATCTTTCGTTATAAAAATTTATATACATCAAAAATAAAATAAGATACTATGAAAATTGAATTTGAAAGCATTGGAACAATACATTCCCCATTTAAAGAGTTAGAGGGAATGCCAATCCAACCAACTGGCGCTAAGGGAATAAAGGGAAAAATATGCCTTAAAAATGAATTCAAGCCAGGATTAAAGGATATTGATGGTTTTTCACATCTTATACTCATATATCACTTGCATAAGACAAATGGAAATGCACTCGAAGTGAAACCATTCATGGACACTCAAACACATGGAGTATTTGCTACAAGATCTCCAAAAAGGCCTAACAATATTGGAATGACTACTGTAAAATTGGATAAGGTGGAAGATGATATATTATACATTTCAAATGTGGACATTCTTGACGGCACTCCACTTCTTGACATCAAGCCATATGTTCCTCAGCTATTTGAAGACACTTTAGTTGATGACATCAAGATTGGATGGTTTGAAACAAAGCATCAAAAGGCTAAAAACCAAAAGGCAGATGATAGATTCTTCAAATGATCTATCAATTTTCTTTTTTATATTCCAGCGAATAGTTTGATAAATTACGAATTAATTTTAATTAAATATTCTCTTGAAAATTCGTTTTAAAATAAAAAAATAAGGTAATTTTAATTAAGCATTAAAAAATAATATTCTAATTTCTTAATTAATATCTCAAGAGTTTAAAGTTCATAATTATGATTATCCAATTGATAATCATCCTTGCTTTTGCTTCTATATCCTAATGCAATGATTAATATTACAAGAGCAACACCAAAAACTGCAAGCAATTGACTGTTTTTAGCAGTTGGAGGAGTATTATTTTCCTTTAAAATTTCATAAGCTTTTCCCTCTGAGGCACTGCCCCCTCCATTTTGACCAGAGTCGCCAGTTCCTTGATTGGATTGGCCAGATAAATCTCCTACACTAACTCCACTGCCTGTAAAATTGCCTTCACCACTTCCAGAACCATTTGAAAATCCTGATCCTGTACCTGTACCGTTTCCAGTAGCTGTAGGATTTTCACCATCTTTAGAGGATTTCTTATCTTTTTCAGATTCGGGCAAATTGGATTTTTTAAGTACCTCCTCATCGATGGTTATATTGAAAATGTGCCCACTGATGTTAATGCTAACAACACTTCCAGCAGGAAGGGATGACAAGTCCAAACTAAAGCGTCCATCTTCACCTACTTCTACAGAACCATAATCCTTGCCATTAACTACAACATTGTCTATTTTAAATGATCCTGCTCCGGCTGCTGTTTGGCCATCATATAATTGGCCGAATATTCCTTTTCCATCAGAAGAGAATCCCATAGACAAGGTCTTAAATTCATCTGCAGTTATTGCCCTACCGAATACCATAGGGCATATGTGGCCTATTGCATAATTACCATCATTGTCAAAATACCAATTCGCTCCAATATTGACTGGTGGATGGGACATTGTGCTCTTTGCATCCCAGACCTCATTCATTCCTATGGAATTATATGAAAAGACCAGGTTTCCCCATTCAACTGATTTGTAATCATCTCCAAAGACAATAGCTGCACCAGCATTTTCATCAGCAATATAAGTTCCAAAAACCCTTTTTGCAAACATAAGGGTATTTTTAGTCATCTTATCATTATTGGATAGGGAATTAGCGTATACATTGACGACATTGCTTGAAATGTTGTTACCCATAATGATATTTTTAGTAGTGAATCCTTCCATTCTAAGTCCTGAAACACCATTTTTTGTGATATTGTTTCTTAAGATATTATTTGACTTGGAATTTTTCAAAAGAACCCCATCCAAAGAATTCCTAGTAACAAGATTCTTTGAAATATTGTTCTCATTGACATTATCCAAAACAATTCCAGTGTTCCTATTCTGTTGAATCCTATTGGCGATTATCTTTGTACTATTGACATTATTCAATAAAATCCCATCATAAGCCTTGCTAACAATATTGCTTTTGATTGTGTTGGACCTAGAATTCCTCAAATAAATTCCCGCCTTCTTTCCACAGGATATATTATTGTTTGCTATTGTGATATTGGATCCCCCTTCCACCATGATTCCATAGTCTGAATTTCCTGTCAATGTCAAGCCCTTAATTACTGACCCGCTTGCAAGCTTGCTAAAGTAAAAGCCGAATGAACTGGTCAATCCCATTTGACTGGCTTTCTCACTTAAGGAATTTGATGTGTGAACTATGGAATTTTTAGTGGAAACAATGTTCAATCTCTTGTTTACAACTATTGAGATATTATTGTACACATTATCATTGAATTGGATAGTATCTCCACTTTTTGAATTATCGAAGATATATTGTAACTCATCGTTAGTTGTATCTGAGGGGATTATATGCACTGAACTAACCGATAGGATATCTTTTTCATATTTATCTGAACTTTCTAATTTAAGTGAATCATCGTTATTTAAGTTATTATCTGAATTTATAACTTGATTTGATTCTAATATGGTATTATAATTAGAATTATCAATATCAAGACTATTTGAAGCTGATACAGAGCTAATTAAACTAAATACTATAATAATTAGAAAAATAAAAAATAAATATCGATTATTTTCCATATTATTAAGTTTATAATTTATAAAATCCATAATACCAATCCAAAATTAAGTATAATTCAAAAATAACTCATTAAATAAGAATTATCGTTAAATTTTGTTTATTAAAAATAAAATATAACAATGTTGTAAAGTAATATATATTTATTTTTATTATTTAACATCTATTTAAATCTTTACATAAAGTCTATTTGTTTTTATTAATTAAAATAAAGAACAATTAATTATTTTTATTAAATTATAATAAAAAAATAAAGATTTAAATAAAATAATTTACAAAACATATATTCAAGATACAAAGTGATATGAAATTCATATCGTGTATCAAAAAATAAATAAATATTATTTTTTTTAATAAAATAAATAAATAATTAACTTAATTTATATTATAAATTAATAATATTATTTTTATTAAAAAATAAATTAGTTAAAATAATTTAAAACTTAAAATGGAGATTTTTTATGAATAAAAAGATATTACTTATTGCTACATTAGTCCTTATGACTATTGTTTCACTTGGAGCAGTTTCTGCAGCAGATGATGCTGTCGATGATAGTATAGCTGCCGATGCAGGTGACATTGTAATAGCGGATGGTGAGGGAGGAGAAACTCCTGATCCTACTGTAATCAATATCGCTGCAGGAACCAGTGCCGAAGATATTCAAGCTACTTTTGATGATTTAACAGATAATACTATTGTAAATTTTGAAGAAGGAGAATATAATCTAGGTACTCAAGGATTAAAAATTAACAAAACTATAAAGACACAAGAACAAGAATTGGATGATGAAGGAAATCCTAAAGTGGATGATGAAGGGAATGCTGTTATGAAAGATGTATATACCCCAGTTACCTTAAACAACATCATCATTAATGGTAATGGAGCTACCATAATAGGTAAACTACCTATGTCACAAAATTCTAACTATTTTGATGGGATTTTTGAAGTGGACAATGTAAATGGATTGACCCTTAGCGGATTCAACTTCATTGTTAGCAGTGCATATCCTCAAGTTAATCCAAAAACACCATCATGTCTCATTATATATAACACAACAAATGCTATAATTGAGAATAACAATATAAGTGGTGGTCGTTTCGGTCTTTACTTAGGAAGCAAATTCATTGATCCTAACTATGATGCTATTGTAAGAAACAACACAATTTATGATGCACTTGATATGGGTATCATTTCATTTGGTTCCCCTCGCAGCCACATCTACAATAATACAATCATAAATCCTGCAAATCACGGTATAGATGTAAGACACGGTTCAGGTCCAAACTGTATCGTTGAAAACAATACCATCATCGGTGCAAGAGAAGGAATTTACCTCATGCACAGTGCAGGACACAAAGCAATCGGAAATATCCTCAGCAACTGTGATGTAGGTATTACATGCTACGGATCTTCAAACATCTTCTGTGATGAAAACAAATTCACAGACAACACTAAAATTGGATTCTTGCTTTCAAGTGGATATGATAATATTCAAATCGGAGAAAACAATGATTATAGTGGTTTATTCAGTACAATGATGCCACCTACCTTTGCTTACAAAATAGTTAAAGCTGACTCTGCTTATGTTTCAGCAACAAACGGTATCTTCAGTCAAATCGTTCCTACTGAAACAGCTATCAATGCTAGCGCTTTA
>Ga0310695_10008613_pt1 | contig 15681 bp, 13 predicted proteins | sample RumenRJG_04DNA_FD_203882 | JGI IMG/M metagenome (GOLD analysis project Ga0310695, IMG submission 203882) | Bovine rumen microbial communities from Lethbridge, Alberta, Canada - RJG_04 (v2) (version 2) | ecosystem: Host-associated > Mammals > Digestive system > Stomach > Rumen | place: Canada...
GAAAAAATCGAAAAATTCTCCGTTAAAAAAGCCGAAGAACTCGGTTACGACACCGACACAGAAGAAGGTATGCAGCAATATTTTTTAGATGTTTTTAAAGGAAAAATTTGAGTTAATTGACAATTAACAATTCACAATTCATAATTGACAATTGACAATTCATAATTTGTAATTAAAGATGAATACTACATATAAAGTCAGCAAAGATTATCATAAAGAAATTGCCGAAGACAATTTCTACTATGCACGCAGTTGCATACGTCAAAACTTTTTCCCGGGTTCGGAAGTGGCGTTTTTGAACATTTTGCGCGAAAACCTCGGCAAAACCATTCACGACGACCCGCACCACACAACCTGTACGGGTATCGGTTATCATTCCGACGTTGTGCCTTTTGACACGATTCAGACCGTTGTGGCGCGTCAGTTCGCCCTCATGACGGAAAACGGCATAAAAAATTTCGTTGCCTCGTGCGTAACAAGTTTCGGAATGTACATCGAAATCACCGAAACTTGGAAACATTACCCGGAGCAGTTGGAAAAAATCCGCACTTTTTTGAAGAAGGCGACAGGCCGCGAGTTTGAACTTCCTGAAAACATCGCGCACACCTCCGACATAATTTACAACAACCGCATGGCAATCGCCGGTCAGATGAAATTTCCGCTCGTAAACGTAAAAACGGGCGAAAAACTCAAAATCGTTGACCATATCGGCTGTCATTACGCCAAAATGTTTCCCGAAAAAGGCGAAGGCGGCGCGGAATTTACGCAGGTTTTGCAGGGCATGATCAGGGCTTGGGGCGGTCAGACGGTTGACTATCCCGAAAGACGGCACTGCTGCGGTTTCGGATTCCGTCAGTATTTAGTTCAGGCTAACAGAGGATATTCGGTCTCAAACTCCAAAAAGAAATTTGAAAGCATGCAGCCATACGAGCCGGAGGCAATACTGACTAACTGTCCGGGTTGCGCAATGTTTCTTGACCGTTGGCAGTATGTCATGTACGAAATGCAGGGCGTTAAATACGGAAAAGACGGCAGTTTTATCCCCGTGTTCACGTATGAAGAAATGGCGGGTTTGGTTTTGGGTTACGACCCGTGGGATTTAGGTCTGCAAATGCACCAGATTGACGTGCGCCCGTTTCTCGACAAAATCGGCGTTAAATACGACTCCGAAAAAATGTACAAGACAAAAACCGGCCGTCAAATCGGCTCATACACACCAAAACAATGTAAATAATTCATAATTCACAATTCATAATTCACAATTCATAATTCATAATTCACAATGCATAATGCATAATTAAGAATTAACAAAATGAAGAATATAGTAATAATAGGCGGCGGAATTGCGGGCGTGGAAACAGCCTGTATGCTGGCTCAGAACGGCAACCGCGTAACAATCATAGAACGCGACAGCAAACTTTTCGGCAAACTCAACAACTGGTATTGCCTTTTTCCCGATTTCAAAAAGTCGGACGAACTAATCGAATTTTACAAAAAACGTTTGGAAAAATTCGACATCGAAACCAAACTCAACTCCACGGTTGAAAAAGCCGAAAAAAACGGCGACGGCTGGTTTATTTATACCGGCAACGTGCGCTATGCCGCTGACGCAGTGGTGATTGCGACGGGTTACGAACTTTTTGACGCAAGCCGCAAAGAAGAACTCGGTTACAAAATTTATGACAACGTGATAACGCAGGGCGATTTGGAGCAGCGTTTCAAGGACAAAAATTTCTTGACCGCCCAGGGCAAAACTCCCGAAAAAATCGCGGTTGTTCACTGCGTGGGTTCAAGGGACGAAAAATGCCACAACCTTTACTGCTCAAAAGTGTGCTGCGTAACGGGCGTTAAACAGGCAATCGAACTGTCAAAATTTTTGCCTGAGACACAGATTCTCTGCTTTTACATGGACCTCCGCATGTACGACAAATTCTTTGAGGAACTTTACCGTAAGGCGCAGGAGCATTACAACATTCAGTTTATCAGGGGCAGGGTTTCGGAAGTTTCTGAAAACAGCGACGGCAGACTTTCAATCAAGACGGAAGACACTTTGTCAGGCCGTCCGATGAAAATGAAACTTGACATGATTGTCCTTTTAGCCGGCATGGAAACCAAGAAAAACACGACCGAAATTGCTAAAAAATTCGGCGTTGAGCAGGAAGAGTCAGGCTTTTTGAAGTCGAAGGATTTTCATATCGGCGCGGGAATCCTCTCGGAAAAAGGCGTTTTTGCCGCCGGAACGTGCATTTCGCCGATGTCGATAAAAGAGACAATCGAAAACGCACGCAGCACCGCACAACAAGTCAACGAATATCTTAACACGCTGTAAAACAATGGATTTCGGATTTTCAACAATAGATACAAGGGTGATTGAAATCGACAAGTTCGACACCACAATTTTAAAATACGTACTCCAACACGAAAAATCGATGCTGGTTTGTATGTCGTGCGGCGGCTGTACTGCAACTTGCAGCGCGGGCAACCTCACCGATTTTAACGTCCGCCGTATGCAGATGATGCTCCGCAGGGGCGAAGTCAAAAACCTTCAAACCGAAATCGACAAATGTATGCTTTGCGGCAAATGTATGCTTGTGTGTCCGAGGGGCGTTAATTTGAGAAACGTTGCAATGTTAATAAAAAAAGCGTTGGTCAATCATAAAGATTTAAAATAATGGAATTTTCAAACTGGTTTTATATACCGTTTTTAATCGGGACAATTTATCTTTTCGGAGTTGTCATCTACCGTTTTGTAAAATGGTTTTTGGGACTATCAAAAATCGACAAAATCCGTGTCAGAAAAAATTTTTTCACTAAGCATACACTTGACTCTATTTGGGAGAGTGTAAGGGAAGGACTTTTGCACTTCAAAATGTTCAAAGTCAACAGGTTGCTCGGATATATGCACATGAGTTTGGCTTTCGGGTGGTTTTTGCTGATTGTTGTCGGACATTTTGAGGCTTCGTCATATTTCGGAACGATGTTTTTTCCGTTTCAGAAGTCGGTGTTTTTTAGATTCTATGTAACAGAAAATGCTGATTTTCCGGGACATACGTTTTACGCCTGGGCGATGGAACTTTTGCTGATGTTTGTCTTGTCGGGCGTATTTTTGGCGTATTTCAAGCGTTTCCGCAGCAAAAGTTTCGGCATGAAAAAAACCACAAGAATGAAATCCGGCGACCATATCGCGCTGACGGCTTTGTGGCTGATTTTCCCGTTGAGGTTTTTGTGCGAGACTTTTACGGCTGGCGTTTATCAAAACGGAAGTCCGTTTTTCAACGCAATCGGTGCATTTTTCAACGAATATTTGTATCTTGAAGACTGCTTAAAACCGCTTTGGTTAGCATATTCTTTGGCACTTGGAACTTTCTTTGTTGCAATGCCTTACACGAGATATATGCACATTCCGGCGGAGATAAATTTGATTTTCTTGCGTAATTGGGGCGTTCAACTCAAAGAGCGCAGAATCAACACTTTCACGTTAGCGGAAGTTTATAGTTGTTCGCGTTGTGGTGTTTGTATTGACGCTTGTCAATTAAATTTAGCGGGAATAAAAAATTCGCAGTCGGTCTACGTTTTGAAAAATATCCGTAACAAAACGTTAAGCGATGAAGTCTTGTTTAATTGTCTTTTGTGCGGAAAATGTCAGGAGGTGTGTCCTGTCGGCATTGACGTTAACCGCCTTAGAATCACGCAGAGAATTGAGACTACCAAGCAGTATAATTCGTCATACGATTATTTGCAGACTGGTGTTGCGAAAAAAGCCGACACGATATATTTTGCGGGTTGCATGACGCATTTAACGCCGTCGATTAAGAAAGCGATGTTGAAGATTTTCAATGCGGCGGGCGAGAATCTGTGGTTTATGGACGAAAACAAAGCACCGTGCTGCGGACGTCCTTTGATGTTGGCGGGACAGTTTGACGCCGCCGAAAAATTAATCAGCAACAATCAGAAACTTATTTTGGACTCCGGCGCAAAAACGCTGATTGTTTCGTGTCCGATATGTTACAAGGTTTTCAAGGAGGACTACATGATGCCGGGAGTTGAAGTCCGTCATCATTCGGAATATATTTTGGATTTGATAAAGAGCGGCAGGATTTCGCTCAGCCGCAGCGACAAAAAAGCGGTTTATCACGACCCGTGCGAATTAGGGCGCGGCAGCGGCATTTACGAAGAGCCGCGTGAGGTTATAAAAGAGGTTATGTCTCTGATTCCGATGGCTCAGGAGCGTGAAAAAGCGCAGTGTTGCGGAGGAAGTCTGGCTAACATGAAGATTTCGATGCAGGAGCGCGACATACTTTCGTCGCAAGTAATGCAAGAATTTTCGACTTACGAGCCTGATTATGTTGTAACGGCGTGTCCGCTATGCAAAAAAACTTTCGCAAAAACAAATGCTCTGCCCGTCAAAGATTTAGCAGAAATTGTGGTAGAAAATATGGAGTAAAAAGATTTAGATTTGAAAAATATTGTAAACGAGGGTCGTATTCAGAGATTTGAGTTTACGCACGAATTGGCGTGATTACAATCAAGAAACCGCAAATGACATTGCCGAAAAAATCAAAAATAGTTACGTGAAATTGTTCCTTGATTTTGATGAGAAAATGAAATCGTTCTAATCTCAACCTCGCCGACCTTTTCCAAATTCAAGATTTGCTCTACGAAAGCGATTTGCCGTATATGTACGATGTTTCTATCTTTTCGTCAATCACAAATCCTGATTTGATAGACCATATCAGGAGAAGGGGGATTGTGATTTGGGAGAGGAAATGAGGTTGTATATAAATAGAGTGGGAACAAGAATGGATTATTTCTTCATTCAGAGTGTTTGATTTGAGATTTTTTTTATTAATTTATTGTTTTTTTTACAGAAAAATTTATTAAATTTGTGCGTTCCAATTGTTACAAGATATAATTGGAATTTGTATAAACAAATCAAATGATATGGCAACAACTATCAGTGTCAACAAACAGAGCGTAGCGGAATTGCTTGCGACAGGCAAAGCAAAGCCTTTTGTTATACCTGAGTATCAGCGTCCGTATGCGTGGACTGATGAACAGATTGAAACATTGTTTGTTGATTTATGGGAGTTTTCGACAACAATAGGTGGTTTAGATAGAATTGGCACGTACTTTTTGGGCAGTATTGTTTCATTCGACAATGAAGACGGAGAACAAGAAATAATTGACGGTCAACAGAGGATAACTTCATTGTTTCTTTTGCTGAGGGCAATATATACCAAACTTGTAAAAGGAGGAAGTGCTGATAACGAAGCGGCAGATAATTTTATCAGACAAATAGAACCTGCAATTTGGCGAACCAACAATAGAACAGGTAAGGTCGATTATGCCAACATATTAATAACTTCCCGTGTCGTTGATAATTCAGGCAATGAGATTCTTCGACAAATATTGGAAACAGGCATTGCTCAAACTGATGCAACAGATAATTATTCTAAAAATTATCTGTTGTTCCAAAAATTATTTGACAAACAATGTACTGATTATCCTCTTCAAATATTTGATTTCATCTATGCTTTACTCAATCAGGCCATTTTGCTGCCAATAGGAGCGGATAGCCAAGATACAGCTTTGACAATCTTTTCCACCCTAAACAACAGAGGATTGCCTTTGTCCGATTCTGACATTTTCAAGGCAAAGATTTATAACAATTTGAAGGATGACGAAAAGGATTCTTTTATATCAGAATGGAAAACTTTGGAAAAAGAGGCTGCAGATGCGAACGAAAGCATACAACGCTTGTTTTACTATTATATGTTTTATCTCAGGGCGAAGGAAAACGATGTAAGTTCCACAACGCCCGGTGTAAGAAAATATTATCTTGCGGATAAGTGTCAACGTCTGTTCGATAATAATCTTCTCAAAGATTTGAACAAGGTTTTGACGCTTTGGAAGGTAATCAACTGCAACCACGACATTCCCGATGAGGCGTGGGATAACAATTCCAAGATTAGAAAAGCACTTGATACGTTGGTTTCGTACCCTAACGAGTTTTGGAAATATCCTGTGATTATTTTCTTTTTGGCTCATCGTGCTGATAAGGAATTTGAAACGGAGTTTCTCTTGTTTCTCAACAAGTTATGTGGCGAATTAATGTCTCGTTTCATTCTATACCCGACAATTAATGCTGTAAAGTCAGACATTATGAAATTGAACGCCAAAATTATCAAAGAATCACATCCCGATTTTGATTTTAAACAAATAGATATATCTTTGGTTAAAGACAAACTTATTGTCCCTCATAGAAGTATTGTGAGGATGTTGCTCAAATCGTTTGCATATAAACATCAGGAAACTCTATTGCCTGACAATTGGCAGATTGAGCATATTTTGCCACAACGTTGGCAGGATACGTTTTTCCCTAATGTTGAGTCGAAGACAGTGAATGAAATGATTGAGCATATTGGCAACAAAACTCCATTTGAACGAAAATTGAACATCGTTGCAAGCAACGGATATTTTCAAAAGAAACAATCGGAGTATAACAAGTCAGAAATAGAAGTAACAAAGTTTTTGGTTACAAATGTTACTTCGGATTGGACATTGCAAAACATTGAGAAACGCGACGTATGGGTTACCAATGACATTTTGTCCCTTCTGATTCAATGGGAAACACAATACGCAAATTACAATGTTCCTCCGACATCCGTTCCTACCGCCGAAGAATTGCAACAGATACAAAAGTTCAAAGCAATGGGATGGGTAAAATAAAAAAAACGGTGATGTTATGGTTTGTAACATCACCGTTTTTTTTATAGATCAAAGACAGATTGATGTTTCAAAAGTCTGAATAGATGTCCTTCTTTTCAAACAATGCATCCTGTATTTGAGCATAGGCACTTCTTAAAATTGTCGAAAACTCATTTTTGTGGAATGATTTTTTGACTTTGTTTTTATACTCTTTTTTGTCTTCTGCAACAGTATATACATCAGTATTGTGTTCCAATCGTATTTTACACACTTCCAAATCCATTAGCTTCTGAAGTTCTTGGTGGCTGAGTTCATATTTTGGAAACACAAAGTACACTGAGTAGGTTGTTGTCACTTCTCTCTTGTTGTCCAACAAGTCAATGGCGCTCTCATTTTTCAGCGTCACTACAGTACTGTCAGATAATTTTAACAGAAGTCTTTTGCCTTTGTCAATAGAAGTTCTGTTGGGGTTTCCATACCTAATTTGCAATTGATACAGGATCGTGTCATTACCATTAATGTCTGTTTTTGCCGCTGCAAGGCTAACAAATATACCGGGGAAACCGCTATAAACGTATGAAGAAGCAATAATGTGGTGTCCTTCTTCTGTTACTGTGTTGATTTCAATCGTTTGTGCCGACAAGTTCAATACGATTGTCATCAATGAAAAAAACAACAAAATTTGTTTCATTTTTGTAACATTTTCTCTGCCAACCCCGCACAGTCGTTAACAATCTCATTCAGCCCCTATAAAACAAAAAACGTGGGATTGTACTGTCCGCTCGTCCCACTTGTTGAGGCTCTTGCATTGCCCATCCTGTCAGAAACGAGCAACACTCAAAGCCCACGAATTATGTATATACAACAAACCTGTATGGTTTGGGATGATACATAGCCGAGGGCATTACTGTGTTGCTTTGTAATGACAGGATTTGGAATTTGCAAGATTTCAACAAGTCAAAAACAAAGCGTAAGTAACGCCTTTATTTTATAAGTCTGTCCTCATCCTCGTCTGCCCGAAGGCTTCATTGGAATTGAACACCACAAATTTAAAAAAGTTTTTTTGAAACAAAAAAACTTTTTACACAAAATTTTTCATATCTTTGCCGAAAACTATAAAAGTCAGCCAATCATGGGACTCTACCTCAATCCAAGCAACATCGGCTTCACGAAGATTTTGTCAGCCGATATTTACGTTGATAAAACAATGTTAATCAGCGAATTGAACAAGTTTATCGACAAGGGCAACCAATATATCTGCGTATCGCGTCCGCGACGGTTTGGAAAGACCATTGCGGCAAATATGTTGTGCGCATACTATTCCAAGGGTTGCGATTCGAGGGAAATTTTCAAGGATTTGAAGATTTCAAAGGCGGACAATTATGAAAAATACCTCAACAAACTCAATTTCATAAAGATTGACGTTGCAGGTGAGTATCAAACCGCACCAGAAAAAGACAAAATGTTAGTTTTGCTTACCGAACGGGTTCGCAGGGAGTTCAAACAGCAATTCCCTAAAATTAAATTCGCTAAAAACGCCACTATTGCCAACTGCATTCAGGATGTTTATGAACAAACCAACGAAACATTTGTCATCATCCTTGACGAGTACGATTCGCTTGTCCGCATGAAAATACCACAGGAACTTTTCGATGAGTATCTTATGTTCCTCAATGGACTTTTCAAGAGCGACACGCTGCGGCCAGCAATCTCGCTCGCTTACATTACGGGTATTTTGCCCGTTGTGAGGGACAAGGTTCAGAGCAAACTCAACAATTTTAAAGAATACACAATTCTTGACTCCAAAGAACTCTCAGAATTTGTGGGATTTACCGACGAGGAGGTCGCCAAACTTTGTGAAACATACCAAATCAGTCATACAGAATGTAAAAATTGGTATCAAGGCTATAAGTTGGACGGATTTGATGTTTACAATCCCGAATCTGTGGTCATGAGCATTGAAGACCGCCGTTTTGAAGGACATTGGAACAAAACTTCGTCGTATTCAGTGATTTCCGACCGTTTACAGAGCAATTTTGACGGCATGAAGGACGACGTTATTAAGATGGTTTCGGGCGAAAATGTCAAAGTGGATGTTGGGATGTACCTCAACACAATGACGGATTTTATAGTCAAGGACGACGCTTTCACATACCTCGCCCACCTCGGATATTTGGCATACGACTGCAAGACTAAGACCTGCCGCATACCCAACAAGGAAGTGCGTAAGGAATGGTTTAGGGCTCTTTCCGTGATGAAGGAATACAAGGTAACAGACAAAATCATAAAAGACTCGGAAGAACTCCTTGAACAGACCCTCCAACTCAATAGTTCGGAAGTTGCCAAGGCGTTGAACCGCAGTCATATACACGTTGTTTCGCACCGTAATTACAACAACGAACAAGCACTTGCCTCGGCTGTATATTTGGCATTCATCGATGCGCTAAATTACTACACAGTTTTCAAAGAGACTTCCGCCGGAAACGGAATTGCCGACTTGATTTACACCCCGTTGCATGCCGACAGCAAGTATCCGCCAATGATTATTGAACTCAAATCCAACAAAACCGCCAGCCGCGCCGTCGCTCAAATACAAAACAAGGAATATTTTCATGCTTTCGACAATTTCAGCGGCAAAGTGCTTTTCGTCGGCATCAATTACGATGAAAAGAAAAAGCACACGTGTGAGATTGTAGAAGTGGAAAAATAATTTTTCGCTAATTTTTGTGAATTATGCAAGCAATCAACGATAATAAAAACAATTAGAGCCGCAAAATTTTGCGGCTCTAATTGTTTTTATTATTCGGTAAAAAAATTTAGTTTCTTATATTTCTGTTGTTTTTGTTGCGTTTTATCATTATTCTGATAATAATCACAATCAAAACAATGATAATAATAATCGGTAAGAAAATACAAAGCAATCCCAATAACCAATCATCATCTTCACTCGTTTGGTCATTGCGATTAATATCACTCGAAAAACTTGCAGGTATAGCCTCTTCTTCAAGTTCTCCGTCTGAATTCTTAGTCTTAACACTTACAGAACGGACAACTATTTGCGGATCCCTATCTCGACCTGCTTCGTCAAATCCCGTAGTTTTGCGTTTAACATACTCCCTCGAATTTTCTATAATCGTTTGCCATGACGGTGTTTTGTCAGAAACTGCACTTATCTGACTATGGAGATTACTCAAAAACGATGTCAATAAATATCCGCCTCTGGCATCACACAACGCTACTTGACCAGCTTTTGCCGCAGTAACTTTCATATTACCGTAAGAATCAATGAAAAGTTTCTTCAATTTTGCCAAATCGTAACTCTTATTGCCTCTTGCTGCAAGCGCAGATGATTCTACCTCTTGACGCGTTACACCAAATTTTGAATTACAACAGTCTGAAATCACAATAGTCAATCTCGGTTTCTTCGATGTAATACTATTAAAAATATCAGAGACTCCAATATAATCATCCGCTGTCATATCATCAGCACTTCCATAAGTCAAAAACATATTAGGATAATCGTCAGTGTCATCGTCAAACCTAAAACCATGTCCAGAATATACAAATACAACAATATCATTCGGATTAGGATTCAATTTGTTAAGAGCTTTCTCTACATTAGCTTTACAAAACGCATTTCCGGAAATTATTTGCTCGTCATAACCGATTTTAAGTTGCTCAGCAAATTTTTTAAACTCCGGCTCTACAAGTTTAATATCAGTTTCAACTGATTCACCAATAGACTCGTCCATAGTTGCTGCTACCATTATAAAGTGCATCGTAATAGCATCGTTTGAACCTACTGAAGTAGAAACATTTCCGTCTTGCTCACGAACTAATTTACAAGCATCAATAATTACCGAGTACATTTTCTCGTCCTTGTCATAAAACTGCTCAACATATTCGGCATCCATATCATCAAGCGAAATCTCTTCAAAATATTCCGCCGTCTGCATATCGTCACCAAATTGTTTCATGTCAAAAACAACGAAAGGACTTTCTGATTGGTCAGAAGCATCTTTTTTCGTCCAAGTCCAAATAAAATAAGGATAAGCCCCATCCGAAGCCTTATCCCTTTTCACTATAGGCTTAAAAATCATGTAATTAACTTTACCCTTTTTCTCAAATTCACAAGCATAATTACATTCCCAATATGATATTTCATCACCTTGATTGTCATCATCTTGAATAAAACGGACTGTAATATTTTCATTGTCCCAATATGTCATAAGACCCAAATACTGCATTGAATCCATCGCATCAAAATAACGAACTTCATAAAAGGTTTGAGACTTTACTGACAACCATAGTGTCAGAGAAAGAAATAAGAATAAAATCTTTTTCATCATCTTATATTTTTTTATTTAAATCTGTTTTTTTTCTTTAGGCACAAAATTAGATTTTTTTTCGGAAACTAAAAAAATGTTAAAACTTTTTTTTCTAAAAAAATAAAACTTTCTTATCAATAGTCCATAAACACCAAAAGCAGAACTGGTATAATCAATTCTGCTCCAATCGGGAAAAACACAAACCGTTTAAGAAATATTATTTTTTAGTAAAACTACCGACCTTATTACCGACCTTTACTGTGTAATCGCCCGGCATAAGAGTTTCGATATTAATACCCTGACCTTTGTCTACCTTTTGTGTCTTTACCAAACGTCCGGTACAACTATAGATGTTCACCTCCTGAAGATTTTCTACATCTACCATAATTTTGATAGATGAAACTTGCGGCCATACCTTAACAGTCTCTAAATGAGCTTCCGTCTCGGTAAGCGAAACCGTAGATTCCGAATTTGAACTTACAAGTCCTACCGACTCGTTCTCAATTGTCTGTGCATTAACAACGTTGAAAACAAAAATTAATGCCAAAGTCGATAATATGAATCTAAATGTTCTCATAATACTTGAATGTTATATGTTTTTCTTAATTTATTAACGCTAATAAGATAAAAATGTTGCAAAATTTCACACATTTTTTCACATTTTTTTTGTTTTTTTTTCACAACCTCGAAATATCTGCCGCCAAAGTGGTTAATTGCATGATTTCAAAATCACTCAAAACGACATCAGTTTCTTTTGAAGATTGTTCTCTAACGAGTTCTACCCACAATTTGTTTTTTTCTTTTTTATTAAACAAATCCACTTTCGTAGTTTCGATTTGAGCCATCTGCTTTCGCAAAAACTCTTTACCTTCCGCTGTCAAAGTAGTGTCTTCCAAGAACTTACGATATTGCTCCTCGCCCTCTTCGATAAAAGACAAATCTGCCGTGCCTATTCCCGGATACCTCTCCACATTAGGATTAGCCCTAATAACATCGATCACGGGTTTCAATTTTTTATGAACGGCAAGGAAATAATCCATGTCAATAAATCCTTGGGCATTAAGTATATACAACACATCGTGATAAAATGCGATTTCATTGGAATCAACCTCGTTATGATCTTTCAAATATATCAAAAAATCTTTATGATTGACATCCAACTGCATATAAACTTCCACGTAACCCCTGACATCTTCTTCATCTATCTGAATATCAGGATACTTACCAATCCCGCAACCATAAATTGCGAAAAATGTTAAAATTGTTAATATCGTTTTTCTTACACCCATTGTGAATAAAATCGCACTGCAAAATTATAAAAAATCTCAAATCTATTGCAACTTTTTTTTAAAAAATCTAACTTTGCATTATTTTTTTTGTTTTTTGTACTCAACCAATAAAAATTACATAACAAATATGAAAAAAACACTATTTATAATATCAGCATTATTGACGATTTTTTTTGCAACTTGTGATGATTCAAAAGTTGTAAATTCGGATAACGACGGCTATTATTATAACGACGAAAAAGATTGCAACTGCAATCCTAAATTAACAAACTTATCCAAAAAACCAGATTCAGCCTATGTAACATTCAGAGTAACAATCAACGAGGATAATCCCGAAGTCAAAATTATCGTTCTTAACGGCAATTTTAGCAGCGGAAAAGAAATTGATAGTTTAAGGACAAAACATCAAAGGGACAGTTTAAGGCTTTTGCTCGGAACAACTTACACCTATGTCGCCAAATACAAAAAAGGCAGCGATTCGATAGCCGTTCCCGTATGCGCAAAACTTTTTTCAAACTGCAACGACTGCAAAGGTCTTCTTTGTTACGAGATAATTAACAACGTAATAGATTTAAGTTTAAAATTCTAACATAAAAAAAAGTAAAAAAGATGAAAAAAATCGTATCAGCAGTATGCGGCTTGTTGTTAGCAGGCAGCATCATTTCGTGCAATTCAAATGCCGGACAATCAAACGGTTCAGAACAAAAAACAGAACCACAAAAAACAGAACAGACTGCTCCTAAAGAGCAAAAAGCAGAACAAAAAAGCGATGCTCCGCAAGTTGATTTAACAAAAAAATACATCTGTCCTAACAGAGATTTTTCAACTGATGAAGAAAACGCAACCTGCCCTAACTGTCAAATGGAAGTTATCCCGAACTAATTTTTAATTCTCAAAAGATACGCTTTCAGCACAAAAAAACACTGAAAGCGTATTTTTTATAAAAACCTAATAAATTTTTAACTATGAAAAAAACGATTTTAATTTTAGCCCTTTTTCTTTCGGGCTGTACCATGAGTACGCAAAAAAACTTTCCGTCAAAAGGGACCAACGACGAAATGCCTATCCTCTATCAACAGGATGTCGCACTAAAAAAAGAATACTGCGAAAAAGTAAAAAAAATTGAACCACCAACAATTACTCCGCAAGAGGATATTCCGCAACCAAATCTCAACACGGAAGATTATGATTATCAAGAAGAAAATCCTTTTGTTGCAGCCCTTACGACACCTATTTCCGTTTTCGGAGTCGATGTAGACAAAGCCTCGTACTCCAATATCCGCCGTATGCTCAACAACAGCCACCGTCCTACAGTAGGAGCTGTCAGAATCGAAGAAATGATTAATTATTTCGACTATAATTATCCGCAACCCAAAGGCAATTGCCCCATTGAAATTTCAACGCAACTCTCAGATTGTCCATGGAACTCTAAACATCAATTAATGCGTATCGGACTTCAAGCCAAAACCATTAATACAAAGGAACTTCCGTCAGCAAATTTAGTATTTTTGATTGACGTTTCGGGCAGTATGAGCGACGAAAATAAACTGCCGCTTTTAGTAGAAAGTTTCAAAGTTTTGATTGATGGTTTAAGACCTCAGGACAGAGTTTCCATTGTAACATACTCCGGACAAGCTAATCCCGCTATCGAACCGACAGAATGTAGCAAAGAAGGCAAAGATAAGATTATCAAATATTTAGAAAGTCTTAGTGCATCCGGTTACACCAACGGCAGCGAAGGATTGGAAAAAGCTTATCAAATGGCAGAAAAACACCTTGTAAAAAACGGTAACAACCGCGTAATTCTTGCCACGGACGGAGATTTCAACATCGGACCCTCAAGCAATTCTGAAATGAAAGAATTTGTTGAAAAACACAGAGATAAAGGTATTTTTTTAACAGTTTTAGGTTTCGGAATGGGAAATTACAAAGATTCCAAAATGCAAACTTTAGCGGATTACGGCAACGGAAATTATGCTTATATTGACAACTTGTCAGAGGCAAAAAAATCACTCGGCACGGAGCTTTGGGGAACGCTTTACACGGTAGCAAAAGACGTTAAAATACTTGTCGATTTCAACCCTGCTAAAGTTAAGGCTTACAGACTGATAGGTTATGAAAACAGAGTAATGTCAGCGGAGGATTTCCGCAACGATAAAAAAGATGCCGGCGATATGGGCAGCGGACATTCCGTTACCGCACTTTATGAAATTATCCCGGCCTCAAGCTCAGAAAAAATCAACAACATTCAATCGGAATATACCTCAGCACAAACGCTCAATAATAGTGAAAATTTTGCGACCTTACGTTTCCGTTATAAAAACCCTAACGATACCACAGCGTTAGAAAAAGATTTCCCGGTTTTGAAATCGGCATACACCAAAACGCCTGACGAAGATTTTATTCTCGCAGCAACCGTGACAGAATTCGGACTTTTGCTAAAAGACAGCAAATACAAAGGCGAGGCAACGTTTGAAAAATTGTTAAAAGATATGCAAAATTTAAAATCCGATTCCAATGGTTATACCGACGAATTAAAAGTTTTAATAAGAAAAGCATCTGAATTATAAAAAACTTCTTTTACCTTAATACACAAAAAAAACAAGGCTGCAAAAGAAAAAATTGCAACCTTGTTTTTTTATTTTCAACAGCTTTTTTTTCACGCTTTTCTAAAAATCCAATCCTAACGAAAAATAAAATACTCTTGGCAAAACAACATGACCTTCAATACCCCATGCCCAATCAAAACGCATGAAATATCCCAAAAGACTTGTCCTTAATCCGAATCCGTAACCCGCTACAACAGAAGGCCTTTCCACATCAATTACCATCGAAATAGAACCGTTTCTAAGTTCATATTTGTTGTAAGCATTGTCGGTACTCTGAGGCACAAAACCAGACCATGCAGAGCCCGCATCAAAAAAGCCTATCACTTGGAAATCCCTTAACATTTTCATATTAATAGGATGATTCAACAAATATCTGAAAAGCGGCATACGCAATTCAGTATTAATAACGGCAAAAGTATTTCCGTTTCTGCAATTCTGAATAAAACCTCTCATATTCGTTCCGACCGCTTGATAAATGTAATTTTCTTTTTGGTCGATACGAATTGAACGGTCAAACATTTTGCTGTTATCCGTTGAAAAACGTGTCCAATTATCAACACCGCCCAAATAATACAAAATTTTTCCCGTTCCAAACGAGGTTGCACCAGCAGCCCTTGTCGCTAAAATAAAACAACGATGAATTTTTTGATAATATCTAAAATCAAAGCCCCATGACGAAATTATGTCATAATTGCCTTCGACTTGTTGATAAAGTTCACTCCAGAATTTAAACCTTGTTCCCGCCGG
>Ga0310695_10008616_pt1 | contig 15674 bp, 11 predicted proteins | sample RumenRJG_04DNA_FD_203882 | JGI IMG/M metagenome (GOLD analysis project Ga0310695, IMG submission 203882) | Bovine rumen microbial communities from Lethbridge, Alberta, Canada - RJG_04 (v2) (version 2) | ecosystem: Host-associated > Mammals > Digestive system > Stomach > Rumen | place: Canada...
ACAGAGCTTTTATATTTCCTTTTCAAAGCACAGTCAGGAAATAGACGATTATAATTCGTCGTCAATACAATCCAGAGTCGAGGATATACACGAAGCGTTTCTCGATAGCAATGTTAAAGCCATTCTGACGGCAATCGGCGGCTTCAATGTGAACCAAATATTAGAACATATTGATTATGAAATCATCCGACAACACCCTAAAATTCTATGCGGCTATTCAGATATTACTGCCTTGCTCAATGCCATATATGCCAAGACCGGACTCATCATCTATCACGGAGCTCATTTTAGCACCTTTGGTTTTGAAACAGAGCCGGAGTATACACAAAAAGCGTTCTTTGATTGCGTGATGAACGAGGGCTGCTTAACGCTGAAACCATCTCAAATCGCAAAAGAATATACAATCATTCAACAAGGTGTTTGTGAAGGCACGATAATCGGCGGTAATCTTTGTACGCTTAATCTACTGCAAGGCACACAGTTTATGCCACAAGCAGACGATATAGTCTTATTCCTTGAAGATGACAACATTATGGGCGATTATTTCATTTATGAATTTGACCGTAATTTTCAGTCATTGCTGCAGGCTTATGGCAAAGAAAAAATAAAAGGCATTGTGTTCGGCAGATTTGACGATAGCTGCAAGATGAGCGCGGATGTTATCAAAAGAATTATATCCGACAAATTGCCAAAAACATTCCTGTTATGTTTGGCGTTGACTTCGGACACGTTTTCCCGATGATAACCTTCCCGATAGGCGGCAGGGTGAGAATGGAAGCGAACGCTAATCCGATAATTGAAATTATCAATCATTAGATTTGAGATAATAACGAAATGATAGTTATCCTCTTGCCCCGGCAAGGGGATTTTTTATAGCCAAAAACACCGGTGATTATTGGAAGCAGGTAAAAGCGGGCCGTCCTTTGGGGGACGGCCCGCGAAGGACATCGGACGGCAGAGCCGACCGTTGTGCAGTTTTAGGAGAACACGCGCAGCGTTTGTCGAGGGAGTCCTCACTATTTGCGGCGTTTGTGTGAAATGAAATTTTAATGGAGGAAAATATGGAAGAATACAAGAAAGTTACAATCAGTTTTACGAGAGACCAATTGGAAGAGTTGGACGAAATTATGTCAAAGGAGCAAGGCTATACGCGCAGTTCTTTGGTGCGTGAAGCAGTGGATTACTACCTCGGCTACCTCGCTCAAAAAGGCAGTGTCAGTTATTTGTCACCCATTATCAGTCAGAATATAAAGCTGGTACTCGGGAGATTTGAAGAAAATCTGAGTGAAATGCTGTTCAAGTTAGCGGTTGAGGTGAGCAAAAGCAATATCCTTTCTGCCCGTAACAGCGACCTGAACGACTACGCTTTGAACTATCTGAACGCTGTGTCAGAGCAGCTTGTCGCAGAACATAATGGCGTCCTCGACTTGGAGAAGGCGCGAGATTTCATCGACGGAGAAGAAAATGGCTAAGATTATTGTCTCATGTCGCTTCCAAAAAAGCGCGAAAGATATCGCTTGTCTCATAAGATATCTGGCTACCCGTGAAGGTGTTGAGAAACTTCCTAACAGCAAAAAAGTATAAAATCGCGACATCCCCATAGACAGCGAGCGCGGCAAGCTAAACAAACTGATAATCAGGCATGACGCCGCTCTCAAAGCAACTTTGAATGAGCAGAGCAGTTTAAGCGAGTGCGAAGGGTAGAAAAAGCCCAACACCTCCAAATTGTTGGATTTTCTAAATTATCTTAGAACCCTGTTTAGCCCTGATTGTTTGAGCAGTGTTGAGCGTTTATCACGGTTTGTGAGTAACAACCAGCATATCTGTTCAAAATTCGCGACGCAAATAAAAGCGTTTTTTGCCTCTGCTGAAAAAGCTGACAATGCGGAACGCTTTGTTATGAAGCAGCAATTGCTGAAGAATCTTACCAAAAATAGGTCGAATTTTACCACATTCTACGATTTTTCGAATAATATGCTATAATGAATCAATTATATCTTTTTTCTTAATGTTCTTTATGATATAATCAAAATAACAATCAGGAAAGGACGCGGCGTATGCGTATTTTGTTGGTAGACGACGAAAAAGCGTTTTTGGTTTCTATGAAAAAAGAAATTCTCCGGCTGTGTGCCGAAAAGGGATATGACGTCAACGTCACAATGACCGACGACCCTTATTCGCTGTTGGAGGACGAGCAGTACAGGTGCAATGATGTGATCTTGCTGGATATTGAAATGTCTGACATTTCGGGAATTGACCTCGCCGCCGAAATCAATTTGCGCAAGGGCAAAGCCGAGCGTCCGTATATCATTTTTGTGACGAACCGCGACAGCTTGGTGTTTGAGGCGTTGAAGGAGCAGCCGTATTCCTTTATCCGTAAATCGCACGCGGAGGATCTATTCGCCTGCCTGTCCCGCATTTATGACAAAATCGCGGGGGAGGATTCAATGTTTATCAAATCCGGCACGGGCGTTTTCAGGGTGGAGCTGAAGGATATCGTCTACATGGTAAAGGAAAAGAACTATGTCATCATCTATACCGAAACCGATGAATACCGCGAGCGGACAACGATTGACGAAGAGGCGCAGCAGCTTTTGGCAAAGGGCTTTCTGCGTCCGCATATCGGCTATCTGGTCAACATGAAATACATCGACACGCTTTTTCCGCAGACTATTCAGCTTATCAGCGGCGTTCAAATTCCCGTCAGCAAGAAATACCGCAGGGAAGTAAAACAGAGATTTTATGATTGGATGGTGAGGAGGCAATGAACGTGGCGTTAGCGGTTGAGATTTGTGTGGATTTCTTTCAGAGCTTTGTGGATATTGCGTTTTTGTATTTGTTTTTTGAAAAGTCCGGCAACAAGCTGAAAAACGCGCTGGGCTTTTGGAGCACCGTAGCCTTGTCGACGGCTATTGAAATTTTCAACACCTTCAACGATATGGCGGAAGGGCATGCGGATTTTCATTTGGGACTCTTGTTGGCGGTGTATTTGATAAGGATGCTGTATGTCTTGTTTTTCCTAAAGGGCAAGCTATACCTCAAACTGTTGATGGTGCTGGCGACGGCTGCGCTTTATATGTTAGTGGATACCGCGTTAGCGACGCTCGCGTTCAGTAACCCCGACCTTGCGGATTTCATTCAGTTTTCTTCCTTTAACAGATACAATCTAATGATTGTGGAAAACGTTGTCTACACGGGAGTGCTTGCCGTCATTTTGCTGACCGGCAAACAGAAAATCCGGCTGCGAAATTTGTTCGATATAATCACGGCGATCGTCATAACGGCACTGGTGTGTCTGTCGCTCTTTGCCGCGGAGCTGTTGTTTGTGTCACTCAGCTTTAATGGCAGCGATTCCGTGATACTTTACACCGTGATAATCATCCTTTCACTGGTGGTGCTGTCCGTTTTGTTTTGGGTGCTGCTTTTCAAGATCAGCAAGGCAAACGAAGTGCACACCGAGCTGCTGCTGGGCAAGCAGCGCGAGGAGCTGTACAAAACATCCGTTGCCGCCGCTAATGCGCAAATTGAAGCAATCGCCGAAATGAAGCACGACATGAAAAACAGCGTGATGTCCGTCGGCAGCTTGATCGCCGGGGGAGAGTATGAAAAGGCGCGGGCGCTGTGCGATTCCGTTAATGAGAAACTGACGGCGGCGTTCACACCCGCCCACACCGCCAACCCCGTGCTCAATGCTATTCTCAATGTAGAAACCGAAAAGGCGGCGGCACGTGCGATTGATTTTTCCGTTGACATACAAGACGACTTGTCGTTTGTTTCCGATTCGGACGTCGTATCTATCATCGGCAACCTTTGTGACAACGCGATCGAGTATTTGTCGGCGATCCCTGAAAGCCAACGGCGGATGCGTCTGGAAATAAAGGTGCACCGCGGCTATTACTGCATCACCTGCAAAAATACGATTCTGGGATCCGTGCTGGAAACCAATCCCGATTTGAACAGCACCAAAGACGACGCGGCATTCCACGGCAAGGGAATCAAGCTGTTAAAACAAACAGCGGAGAAATATCAGGGCGAAGTCGTATGCAGCGAAGAAAACAATCAGTTCATCATTTCCGCGATTATTCGAAATTCGAATTAAAAATGTCGTTTTATCCCCAAAAAAAGTTTAGTTTTACCAACCTAACCAAATTCTCATGATAATTTGCTAAAATTATCATGAGGATTATTTTTTCAGGAAACACAGACAAATGAAAATGGAGGTAAGAACATGAAACAACGGATAAAACATTTTTCAAAATCCACCATGTCGGTCATTCTCGCCGTCTGCATGCTCGTGTCATGCCTGACAGTAGGCTGGATCGCGACGGACGCGGCACAGGTTGCAGAGGATGAGAGCGTGGGGGATAGTAAAGTTAGTTTTGCTTATGCTTATTTTGCCGTTCCCGATTCTTGGACTATGACGGGTAAGAATGTGTACCTTGCTTATACAAAAACAGACGGTCCTAATTATACACGCTTTCTTCAAATGACCCGGTTAGGCGAAACAAATCTATATGCATTTGATGGAAGCACCTATACTGATAATAAAGATCATTATTCCTTGGGCTTTGTTGCCAGTGCATCAACGCCCTCAGGGAGTAATTTGGATGATCTTTCATCCTTTACCTATTATACAAGCAGAATCAACTATGAGATAAAAGGTGGCTCTCAGGCATATTATGGCTTTAAGCTGACGGACGGCGGAAGCTCAGCAACAGGCAACATAGGAATTGCAGGTCAATTCGGTGATAATAATGCCCAAACTGCCGGACATATCGCCGTTACCATAAATACAACAACAGACGGTAATGAGGATTGCTCCGGCGGTTATGTTCAAGTTTCCGGAAAAAGATTAAAGACCAAAAATACATTAGAAAACTATTCTGACAGTACCGAAAATGAAGCAAGCCACGCGTCATGGGGCGCGATGGGTACGCCTGTCACGCTGACCGCGCAGCCGAAGGACGGTTACGCATTTAACGGCTACTATGACGCGTCAAATGACACACTGGTTTCAAGCAGCGAGACCTATACCTATAACCTCTATGAGCGCACGGTCTATGCGCGCTTTGTCACGGACAATACGCCGAAATATTACGTCACCTCTGCCGGACAGAACGACAGCACAAAGGGCTTTACCGATAACATCTGGGCGCCGAAGGATGCTGATGGCAAGATGACCGACAACAACGACGGCACCTACAGCATCACCTTCAACAATCAGGCGATGGGCTGGTACCGCTTCAAGGTCAACGGCTTTAACGGCAACACCTCGCTCGGCTCATGGGGCGGCGCGAAGGTGACCTATACCAATGATACGGATACCAACGCGTGCATCGTCGACCGCTCGACCGAGAACAGCGGTAACGCGAAATTCCGTCTGACCAAAAAGAGCGACGTGACCGTCACCTTCGACGCAGACACGCACGCGATCACCGTCACGGCGGAGGCTGTGGGCGGAGACCCTGCGTATGAGTATTACGTGGTCGGTATGGCTTTCGACGGCACCGTCGGAATGTTCGGCAACGTCTGGGCGGACGATTGGAAGGAGTTCAGCTCCGCCGATAAGATGACGGAATCTTCCACAGGCGTTTGGACAAAGACCTACACCGACTTCGGCGGCACCTACGGCACCTATTCCTACAAGATTGCAAAGGTCGATACCGTCAACGGTACCTATGAGACCTTCGACAACACGGGCGGCACCGGAGCCAACCTCACGCAGGACATCAACGACGGCGCGACAAGCGCAGTGTTCAAGTATGACTCGACCCAGGCAACGGCAAGTCAGGTAAGCTGTACCGTGTCGTATGTCAGCGATTGGACGCCGAGCGACCCGAACACAAGCGGTTTTACAACAAATGGTTCAAGATATATTTTTTATGGCACCGACGCATCGTTTAACAGTGGCAGAGGATTGACTGCGCAGCTGAAAAAGAACGACAGCAGCCACTATTGGTGCGATTTGAGCTCGGTGATTATTGAAGGCAGAAAAAGCAGTCTGTATTTATATCTGACTAAAAAAAGTTCAGTAAGCGACTGCTCTTACCAAGATCATTGCAACACGGATGCTGTGCAAGGTGATAGCAGCAATACGGCATATTTGGCAGGAGGAACGGAAACAGAAGCCAAGGTCAATGGTACTACATATTTTAAATTAGGTGTACAGAATAACAATGATATCAGCGGATCCAAGAAATATGTAAAAATTACAAGTATCGATTATTCCAAGCTCGAGAAAATCGGCGTTGAAATGTATTATTCGGGCAGCAGCGTAAAGTACTACTTCTACTACAAGTACAAAGGCTCCTCCGGCGGCGGCGAGGACACAAGCAGCTATCAGTATGTCAACGTCTACGCCAAGAACGGCTGCCTGCGTGACAACACCTACAACCGCTTCACGCACCTTGCCAACACCGACGTGATCTCCATCACCACCCCCGCGGGCATTACCTACGACGCGACCAAATGGAACGCGGTGAGCGGCAACACTTGGGAAAATGATAAATCGGGTTATGGCAGCCATTACGCTTATGTCACCAACGTCCCTGTCGGCTCGGTTTTGAAGCTGCGGACGACACTCGGAAGTACCTACGACAGCACCTACGGTTTTGATAACAAGCCGTTCAAGGACACCCATTATCTGAAAGCCTATTCCTTCAACGGCAAAACCTATGAGCTGCACCAATGGAATGAATCGGGCGTTTATGAGGAGGATTGGGTTGTTGAGCAGGTCAACACCGCCAACATGAAAAAAGAGGGCGACAATGACAGACCTGTCGTTGAGATCACCCCGATCTACTACCTCAAGGACAACACCTACACCAAGACCTTCTACATCGACGGCTACGAAGGCTTGCTCAGCGAGAAGTGGGGCAATATGCTCGCGGTGTATCCCTACTACAGCGGCTCCTCCGACAAAAAGAACGCTTTCGGCGGCTATCCCGGTCAGCCCATGCTCTACTGGGGCGGCAAGTATCAGATGGAGATCCCCATCACCGTCGACGGCACGGCAAACGGCAAGGAGGTAAAGGGTCTGACCATGCACAACGCCTACTGGGATCTGCTCCACCGCAAACTCGATAAAAGCTGTGACGACGGTCACTGCCAGACCTACGACTACGACGACTTCTACAAAATCTATAAGGAGAAGAACGCCGACACCATCTTCTTCCGCTACAAGTATTTCCCGAAGAAGGATTACACCTACAACGGAAGCACCATCTCCGCCGGTAAGGATAACTACGGCGATAAATATGAGTATGAAAACCGTACATTCGCCGGAAACAGCGCAAAATCTGCCGCTAACTTCACAGGCAGCAACGGCAACGGCGTTGAGGTCGTCACCGACTTCTACGGCAGACAGATTGACGCGTTCGGAACCATTCTGACCGACAGCCAGAAGTCCGACTACGACATGACCGGATCGCAAACCAAGGAGCTTCTCTTTGTCTCCTCGGGCTATAAAAACACCTACGTCGGTCACTACGCGACCATCTGGGCGGTCTATGCGCCGCAAGAAGGCATGAAGGGGGGCGATTCTGCCGGCAAGCTGATCGGCTATATCTCCTCGTCCATGCTCTATCTCAACAACATCGGCCGCGTCAGCCAGTACTCGGGCGGCACCAACACCGCCAGCGGCAAGATGAGCTGGTCGGTATTCAAGAACACCTAGAACCACCTCAAGCAGTACTATGAGGGCGTTCCCGCGCTGATCTCCTATGAGAAGGAGATCCACAACGACTCTCTCGATCAGGCGGACCGCTCCGACGGCAAGTGGTACTATTCCACCACCGGCGACAGGCTGACCGCAAATATCAAGATCCAGTACACATCCGCGACGGGAACATATCCCGCGATTGACGCGGTGGGCAGCAATCTCGCCGCGCAGTGGGTCGAGGATCCCTTCGACGGCACAAAGACAGGCGCCGGCAGTGAGCATAACATCGGCACAAGCACCGGCTGCTCCGCCTACTTCACCAACACCACCCCCGAATACCTCTACGGCAAGGTAAGGGCGGAGGACATCATCGCCGACAACGAAAGCCAGTTCAGCTTCATGGCGACCGCCGCAAGCGGCTACAAGTTTGTGGGCTGGGTGCGCTACAGCGACGGCAAGTATTATGAGATTACCTCGAAGGACGGCTTGGGTCAGTCCAATATGTCGGCGAACGATACCTATATCGCGCGCTTTGTTCCTCAGGCAAAGGGCTCCTTGGTGGTATCTCACAATATCATGAAGGATGCCACCCATACCGGTGACGGTACCAAGTACCTTAAGGTCGAAGTACTCAAAAGCGACAACACGGTCGTCAAGACCTACGAAAAAACCGACGGCACCGATATCGACGTATCCAAGTACATCGGCTCGGATTACAGCACCTACAAGCTCCGCATCACGCTGGCGACCGAACCCGACGAGGATTGCGCGGTCGCGGAGAGAACCGTGGATCTCGGAGCGGACGAAAAGTATGACAGGTACAGGACGAACAGCGACAATACCGCGATCAACTACGGCTTGCCGGTCAGCTCTTCCTACACCAGCACCCTTCTGCTGAACATCAGCGATATTTACGATAATACAAACGGCGTCACCGCGCTGCGCTACACCACAATGCTGACAAAGACGCCGGTCAACTACGCATACGAGATCGTCTATCACTACACCAGCCGCTTCTGGGGTGACCAGTCCTACACGGTCAGGGGCACGATCGACGAGCTGCAGTCCGCCAAGTACTTCTCGGGTGTCAAGACCACCGCGACACTGCTGGAAAGCTTCATCAAGTCGAGCACACCCTATGAGAAGAACTTCCGCCAAAAAATCACATGGAACTACGACGGCATGACCAATAACCCCGCCGGAGAGCCGGTCGAAGATGTCTATACCATGCGTGCAGTGGTTCACTCCGCCAATACGGTCGACGACACCGTCAGAGGTGAGTTCTTCCTGCCGTACAAGTATAACGATACGGACAAGAATTCTACCGGTCTGAATGTATTCGCAAGCGCGGAGGCGACCACTCCTGTTGAGGGCGCGTCTGAGATCGCCTTTGATGATGAGTCCAATGAATCCTTCACCATCAAGACGCAGGCAGGTCATTTGTTCAACTATGACAACTCCATTCCTCCCATTCCCACACCGGAACAGACAACGGAGAACTTCCCGAAGCTTTTGAAGGCGGCTCCGTATGTGCTCAAGAAGGGCGTGTGGAACTCGAGCAGCAGTCAATGGGAATACACCAATGTCGATTTCCATTACACTGACACCTATTCGACCAAGGAATATGCGGATCAGTTCTTTGAGCTTGACGGAACGTATTATTATTGCTCTGACACGATCCCCACGGATATTCCGAACGGCGTGACCACGGAAAAGCTGACGGCATCCGATACCGTTGCATGGTATGACGACAATAAAGCATCCACGACCTATACTTACGCCAAACAGAGTGGAAACACGGTGTACTACTTCACCTTTGATGGTAGCACCTGCACCGGCTACTGCATCTCCGACAAAGGTCGGGAGATCGACGGTATCATTCAGAGAGATATTAGAGATATTCTTGATACCGAGCCGAGTGATACAAGCCAAGTCTTCTACAAGAAGTTCTACTTTACCAAGTGGGATATCTACACCGCCGACGGCAAGAACTATGTCGCGTCCAGCTATACCCACGGCCGTGCGTTCAACTACAGCGGCTATGAGGACTATGTCATCATTCCCGTATACGAGAACAGGGCGAGCAATTCGTCTGTCTTCACGACCATCACCTATCTCGGCGACACCCGCAACCAGTGGAACGAGGGCGGCTTGGGTCATTACAAGACAGGCGCAGAAGGCAACGAAGAGAGCACGAATCTGGACGACTGCAATGAGAAGGGCGACAAGATTCTGATCGACTTCGCGCTGGCGTACAACAACGCCGGCACCAAGCTGACAAATAGTGACAAGGCAGGCTTCATCATCGAACGGCTTGATAAGGTCGAAAAGACCGACGGAACAGCGGTTACGGATCTCGGCGACGCCAAGGCGATCACCGATCCGGCATATTATGAGAAGAAGTACGCCGCCGGCAGCTCAAATGCCTATGCCTACAACAGTGCTGCGGTCCTCAGCTCGGCAGACGGCTTTGCGACAAGCAGCACAACGACGAGGCCAACCTGCTGCGGTGCGGCGATCTTCCGCGCGGCGACCATCTCCAAGCTCGACAACTTTGACAGAATGCAGTACACCAACACCTTTACAAACGTGAGGGACAACACACCGGAAAACGGAAATACCGGTCAGGCGCTCTACGTTTACAGAGCGACCTCATACATGAAGATCAGCGGTCAAAATACGGTGATATCCGAGCAGCCGATCTACTTCACACTTTATGACATCGCGTCACGTTAAAGGAGGAAAACGCAAATTGAAAGAATATATTTCTCCTGAATTTGAATTGGTCAAGTTCACGGTGATCAATTCCATCTGCATGGCAAGCGATCCGACCGACCCTGTTGAGGGAAACGGCGAAGAACACAACTTCGACGACGGTTGGGACTGACAAAAAACGATTTTTGCGCAAGGCGGCTGAAAGAAGCCGCCTTGTGCGCAAAGGAAAGCAGGAATCAGATGAAAAAAATAATCAAGATAACGTCGGCTTTTTTGACAGCGGCTGTTCTGATGATTTCGGTTTCGGCCGCACCCTTCCATGCGCTGACCCTCTACGTCGACGGTGCCTATACCTTTGCGGATCTGGACAACGACCATGTGGCACTGTATGCCTTCGATAACAGCTCGGAAACGCTGACGATCCCGGCTGACTACAACGGTAAGCCGGTCTCCTCGGTTTACAACTACGCTTTTGAAGACAACGCGGCCATCACCTCCCTCGACTTTTCTCAGGCGTCCCGCTTTTTCAGCACAATCGGCATGAAATCGTTTGTGAATTGCACCGGACTGACGGGCACGCTCTCGCTCCCGACAAGCATCACCTCGATCGGTCACGCGGCTTTTGAGGGCTGCACCGGCATCACGGAGCTGCAGCTGAACGCGAGCGTGGTGACGATCCCGACACAGTGCTTTAACAAGTGCTCCCTTTTGCGCTCGGTGCAGATTTCGCCGTTCACCGAAGAGATCGATCACCTCGCGTTTGCGAACTGTCCGAATCTGAGGGATGTGTATCTGTCTGCCGCCGTCACTTCGATCAGCGACACGGCGTTTAAAAACTCGGGCAGAGTCAAGCTGTATGTGTTTTATGACTCATACGCGCGGGTATACGCGCAGGAACGCGGGATGTCATATGTTCTCCGCGACGCCGTCTGCCTCGGTGATGTGGACGACGACGGGAATGTCAGCATCAGCGACGTCACGCTGATCCAGCGCCATCTCGCCGAGCTGGAGCAGTTAGAGGGAATATTTCTCTATGCGGCGGACACAAACAAGAACGGCGTCGTGGATATCTCCGATGCAACGGCGGTGCAGATGCATCTGGCGGAATATGATGTCCCCTATCCCATCGGCGAGCTGTTAACACAATAATCACGAGGAGGGATCGATCATGAAAAACAAAATCATCAGCACGGCGTTAGCCATTCTCATCGCAGTCTCCTGCTGTGCGGCGCTGCGCGTTTCGTCCGACGCGGCGCAGACGGATGCCGCTGTCGCGGCACAAAGCCGGTACGCGCAAAGCTCTGTGAGGGGCGCGGCAATTTTGCATTGCTTTAACTGGTCGTACAACGAGATCAAAAACAATCTGCCCGATATCGCCGCCGCTGGCTACACGGCGGTGCAGACCTCTCCTGTGCAGAAGCCGAAAAGCTACAAATCAAGCTACACGAGTATGAGCGGTCAGTGGTGGAAGCTCTACCAGCCGCTGACAATGAGCGTTGCCGATGGCGGCACATGGCTCGGCACAAAGGCGGAGCTGAAGGCGATGTGCAAGGAGGCGGACAAGTACGGCATCAAGGTGATCGCGGATATCGTCGCAAACCATATGGCGAACAACACCTCGGGCGGCGGCTACTCCCATCTGAACTCCGAGGTGGAGAGCGATCTGAAAAACTCATCCTACTATCACTCCGAAACCTACGGCGCAAACGATAACAGCCGCTACGAAATGACCCACGGTCACATCGGCATGCCCGATCTCAATACGAAGAACAGCCACGTGCAGCAGCGCGTTTTGGGTCTGCTCAAGGAATGTGTGGACTGCGGCGTGGACGGCTTCCGCTTCGATGCGGCAAAGCACATCGAACTGCCCACCGATGACAGCTCGACCAAAAGCGACTTCTGGCCGACCGTCATCAATGGTATCAAGAGCTATAAGAGCGGCGTGTTTTGTTACGGCGAGATCCTCAATACCGCCGCGACAAGCATGTCCAATTACACAACCTACATCGCCGTGACCGACAACAAGACGGGCAACAGCGCACTTTCCGCCGCAAAAAGCAGCAACGCGAGCGGCTTGGCGGCGAGCAATTACCAGATGGGCGCCGGCGCGGCAAACTCCGTCCTATGGGCGGAGAGCCATGACACCTATATGCATGACGAGACCTCGGGCGTTTCCAACTCCGTGATTGCCAAGGCGTGGGCAATCACCGGCGCAAGGGCAAAATCGACCTCGCTCTACTTCGCGCGTCCGAACAGCATCATGGGTAAGGCAAGCTCCGACGGCGGCTGGAAAAGCACGGTCGTTAGCGAGGTGAACAAGTTCAAGAACTACTTCATGGGTCAGAGCGAGTACCTCGCGTCCTCAGGCAAGGTCGCCTATATCGAGCGCGGCACCTCGGGCGTCAGCATCGCCAAGCTGGACGGCGAGGGTAGCGTGACGCTCGACGCGCACAGCATGGCGGCAGGAACCTACAAGGACCAGATCTCCGGCAACACCTTCACCGTTTCGGGCGGCAAGATCAAGGGAACCGTTGGCTCTAAGGGCGTAGCGGTCGTCTATAACGCGCCCTCCGAGGAGCCGACACAGCCATCCACAGCCCCGACGACAGCTGCTCCGACGACAGCAGAACCGACATCGGCGCCGACCGAACCTGTGACGCTCCCGACTGTCAGCGTGACGGTCGGCGACGTCAGCAATGACGGGAAAATCAGCATCCTCGACGTGACGACGATCCAACGGTATCTTGCGGAATTGGAGCACCCCATGTATATTGAGACGACGGGAGATACCAACAGCGACGGCGTGGTGGATATTTCCGACGCGACCCTGCTGCAGATGTATTTAGCCGAATACGAATTTGAAAGCCGCATCGGTCAGACGGTCGTCATTGACGCGGAACAGCCGACAACGGCGGCGCCCGCGACGGAGCCGACATCAGTGGCACCTGCGACAGAACCGACGACCGAACCGCAGGAATACACGGTGTATTTCACCAATTCACGCGGCTGGAGCGGCAGCATCTACTGCTACTATTGGTCGGACGAAAACCATCATATGCTCTCGTGGCCGGGCGAAAAAATGACCTACGACCGCACGAACAGCAGCAATCAGAAGATCTACCGCTTCACCGTTCCCGCAGAGATCGACTATCTCATGTTCAACAACAACGACAAGCAGACGGTCAAGATCCCCTTTGACGGCACCGCGCTGCGGTTCTACGCCAAAAGCAGTACCGATTCGAGCGGAAAATATGAATACGGAACATGGTGACATCAGTCGTTTGCGTGATGTTGTGAGGAGTGTGCACATATAAAAAATTCGTTTAAAGCTTTTTCTGCTTTTCTCCTAGCTGTTTTCTCATCCTACGACCAATATCGGGCATTGAAACGGCTCTGTTACAACGGCGGTTCCGAAGCGGAGCTGAACGCGGCAGGAAGTTGAGATTCCGGAAAAGCTCAAGGACGCTTTGACGGAGCAGAGCAGTTTAAGCGAATGTGAGGGGTTTGTAAATGGATTCCGTTTGGGCGTCAGGCTGATAGCGGAAGTGTTCTGTAACGAAAAATGAAATTCGCCCGACAGTACTAATGTGCTGTCGGGCAAGTTTTCGCACCTAAAATATTATTGGATTCTTGCCTTGACGACTACGAGAATATCGTATATAATAATTACGGAGACTACGAAAATATCGTATGAGGAAGTGAAGCTTTGACAAGAGAATTTGTGTACACCAAGCCGTTTTTAGCTTGCTGGAAAGCAATGGGTTTAACGGATGAGGATACTAAAACGCTGGAGCTTATTCTATCGAATAATACCGAACAGGGAGATAAAATTCCCGGTATGGGCGGTACGCGTAAGCTGAGAATTCAATTGGAAGGCAGAGGAAAGCGCGGCGGCGCGAGGGTGATTTACATCGATATACTGACAAAAGAACGATTATATCTGCTTTTCGCATATCCGAAAAATGTTCAGGAGGATTTGACTTCGGAACAGAAAAAGCAATTGCAAATGCTGATCAACGCCATAAAAGAGGAGTGATGATGGTGGCTGAATATACTTTCAAAACCAATTTATCAATGGAAGAAATTGAGGATAATTTCAAGAATATCGATTTTTTCGAGGGTGTTAAGAGCGGCTTGGAGGAAGCCTTGGCGTATGAACAAGGGCAAGCTGCCGCGGATACGTTCGCACGCAAAAGCTCACTTCCGCAAATTAACGTTTCCGAACTTCGGCATTCGTTGTCCTTGACGCAAAAAGCCTTCGCAGCACTGCTCGGCGTTTCGACACGAACCGTAGAGGCATGGGAGGGCGGAAAATCAACTCCAACGCCCACCGCAAAAAAATTGTTGTTTCTCATTCAGCAAGAACCGTCGCTTGTACAAATGCTTCAAAACGCATAAGTAGGAGAGAAGGTGTTGAGGTGAAAGCAAGAATTACCGGTGATGAGGAATACGGTTACAATCCCAGACTAAGAAAGTTGATTCTCGAAGTGGTGGAAAACCAAATGAGAGATAACAATCCTCCAATTACGAATAGAACGTATAATCGCTTGCTGTCAGAGGGTTACACGAAGCAACAGGCAAAAGAAAAAATCGCGGTCATAGTTGCCAATCAAATTTACTATACTATGAAATATGACAAACCGTTTAACGAAGAGCAATACGCTAAAGACGTATCGGAAATAAAATAGTCAAAATTTGAGACGCCTAAACAAAGAAAGGGATTCTTCCATAAAGCATAATCTCTATTATAATTCATTTCCTGCTGTGCTGAATTTTCTGACGACAGGTTGAGAGCATTTACAATTTCATTGATAAACGTTGTACTTGACATTACTTGTTGAGTGCAGCGTTTTAACTTTATCGGGATAGAATTTAGATTTATGATTAGGTGTAAATTAAATCGGTTGTCGATAGGATAGACTGTTTTGAAATCTGAACAGTGTGCTCAAAAAAGTATCAGCCAGACGTTTTGAAGCATCGTAGAACAGCCTTTTCCAACCTAATAAAAAATTGCTGGTCTTTTGATGCTGTTCCGGAATCTTTTGCCGGCTTTGAACTCGATTTTGCATAAATCACTTTAACGACTTGCAAAATCGAAAACACGAAAAAAAGGCTTGAAACGGACGTTCCAAGCCTTGAAAGTTCAGCGTTTATGCGGATAATCGTTGCGGTGTTCACGTTTGGAGACCGCTGCTCTACCAACTGAGCTATACCCCTAAATATGTAATCGCTGCAAATGAACGCGTGTCACTTGCAGAAAATATAATAACACAGACACGTGTGTTTGTCAAGATGTTTT
>Ga0310695_10008618_pt1 | contig 15666 bp, 15 predicted proteins | sample RumenRJG_04DNA_FD_203882 | JGI IMG/M metagenome (GOLD analysis project Ga0310695, IMG submission 203882) | Bovine rumen microbial communities from Lethbridge, Alberta, Canada - RJG_04 (v2) (version 2) | ecosystem: Host-associated > Mammals > Digestive system > Stomach > Rumen | place: Canada...
TATCAAAGGTTTTGTCTTGTCAAAAAATATCAACGGACAGAATTTTGCAACACAGGGCGAAGTCGCCTTTATTTTGAAAGCACTCGATTTGCTCGCTGAAACGGGAAGGGCAGTTGTTGCAATTTTGCCAGGGCTTCTTTCAAAAGAGAATCTTGCAAGCTTCCGTGAGTACCTCGTAAAGAACAGATATCTCGAAACAGTGATTACTCTGCCGGATTCAGTTCTAGTAAACACAAATGTTTCAGTTGCGCTTTTGATTTTGAGTCACGACAACGACAAAGTAAGATTCGTAAATGCAAGTTCTGTTCACGGAAAATCTCGCCATGGCGGAAGCTGTCTTATGGACGAACATGTAACTGCAATTTATGAGATGGCTAACAATAAAAATCATAATGCCGTAGACATCAAACTTGAGAAAATTGGAAAAGACGGTTACTGTCTTCTTCCAAATAATTTTCTTCTGGAAGCAAAACTGCCTTTTGCAGGTGAATCCGTAGAGTACAGAAAGCTTTCCGAACTTGTAACTCAGAAGATTTATCGTGGCGTTCAGTATAAAGCAAGTCTGCTCGATACGCTTCTTTCAGACGAGGACACGGATTTTTATTACTTCTCTTCAAAGGACATTCAGGAAAATCGTATTTCCAAAAATCTTCAGCACATGAGCGAGATTCCAGAAAAGGAGCTTTCTCTAATATTAAAGAATGATGACATTCTTCTGGTACTGGCAATTACAGACAATATAAAAGTTGCGGTCGTGACAAATCTTGATGCGCAAAAGATTTTACCCGCAAGCAATTTGTATGTAATCCGTCCAAATACAAGTTTAATATCACCGGTATTTTTTAAACTTCTATTGGAATCAGAAGATGCAAGAAGGATTTTTAAGGAATTTAGCGTTGGCACGGCCCTAAGGTCAATCAGTGCAGAGTTTCTTAATAATCTTCTTGTTCCAGTCCCGCCTCTGACTGTACAGCAGGAACTAGTAAAAAAGTATAGCGAAATCGAATCTGAGCAGGAACAGCTCAAGAATCAGCTGGAAGCTCTTTCTCAGAAAAAGAAAGAACTGATTGAGGCAAGCGTTAACGGCGAGTAAGCCGGGCGCTTGAAAAATTGAAGCCGGATTTATTCCAACTTGCCGGGGCTTTGTACCGGCTAAAAGGAGATACCATGAAAGTGAGAAATGTAACTTATTCTGAGTTCCTTGAATTCAGATTACAGGAAATTGTTTCGGCAAATGTAAAATATTATATTGCAAGGGCTGGTGTCACGGCAGAACGGCTCAGCAATGACTCTAATCTGTCTGTTGCAACTATAAACCGTCTGAAAGCAGGTGAACATCTTTCTCTCAGAGGAATCTGTGCCCTTGCAGACGCTTTGGGCATTGATCCATTGTCGTTCTTCAGGGAAAACGAAAATGCGGCAGGTAATATCTATGGATTCTAACGCATTGTGGTATAAGGACGGTGTGTTTTACGAAATCGAAACGACCCATGTAAACTTCTTCCTGAATCATCCTGAAATACTCGGCTTTACTCAGGAAGGAAAAGAAGCATTGTGCGTAAAGAACGGTCTTGCGCCAGATTCAAAATCCTGCCCGGAACCAAGCGTCCAGCGGGATAATCTGGTGATTGCCGTTCTTAAGCGCGGTGCAATCCGAATCAGATTTTATGGCGGCCAGACTTCCGTTCAGTGCTACGCCCACAAGGACTGCGAGAGTTTTAGTCAGCTCAAAAAGTGCGTAGCCGACGGTCTGGGGAAATGCTTCGGAGAAGTCCTCACCGTAAAAGACACCCTCGGTTGGGGCATGGAGCTGAACAACATTGGCTGGGGTATGCAGATTTCGTACTGGCTAAAAGGAGAATGAAATGAATAATGATATGGTTCTAACAAAACAAGAGTTCCTCGAAAAAATCGAAAATAACAAACTGACTGAATGTTTCCTCGACAATTTTCAGCTTTTGCAAAAATATTCGGACGAGATTATCTCCACAAAAGAGTACTCAAACATCACGGTTCCGAAAGTCTTTTGCGGATTCATGTATTCGAAGACCCGAAGCCGCCCTATGACTCTGGGTGAATTGCTGTCTTATCATCAGAAAAATCTTTTTGTTTATGACTGTAATTGCGAATGCGAATGTGAGGAATCTGCATCAACTCCATGCTGCAAGAAACTGTACGCTATAAGTATTATCGGTTCTCCCTTAAGCGGAAGCACTTGGATAAAAGCCTATTGCCCTGTTTGCCAGAAAATCTTTCAAAAGCAGGATTGTGGAGCCAGTATTGTAATTAAATATCCAAAAACAGCCCCGTTTAAATATGAAGAAAGTCCTCTGGATATTCTTGCACTGGTGGGAATTCTTAAAGAAAAGGAAACGAATCTCACTAAATGATACACCCCCGTTATAGACTGATCCCATCAAATCACACGGAGGAAATCATGAACACCCCAATCAGCACAGGAATCAAAGCAATTGACAAACTTACAATCGGATTGCATCCATCTGAAAAAATGCGGAAGTTAAAAAAAAACTTGCCCGCGAACTTGATGTTCCACTTGTAGTAACAACACAAATCACCCGCACGATGGAAGATTCTGAGCAAACACTTGATCAGCTTCGTGGTAGCGGGGACATTGAGGCACTGTCTGATGTCGTTATCTTGTTGCACCGTGACAAGTATTCTAGAAAGCCTATGTCTGCAATAATCGCAATAAATCGTAACGGTGAATGTGGAACTGTGGAAATGAATTTTTTTGCAGTTGTGTGGTATAATTTTTAATGTAAGGAGTGGATGAAGTATGACGAAAGCAAATTTAAAGGAAAAATACGATATTTTAAGCAAAACTTTTGAGTATCAAGAGTATTCTAAAGGATTTATAGAATTTTCATCGCATTTTTCTGAGATTTTAGATAAGGAAGAAAAATTAAAGGATGAAGAGTTAGAAGCGATTTTTTTTAAACGCAAAAATCCTATAGCTGATACAGCTCAATGGGGAAATTGTAATAAAGAACAGTATGATAAAATATACTCAAAGTGGAACTTAATTTATGATAAACTAAAATCTTTGAAAACATGGTCTCTAGAATTGTGCAAAATTAAATATACAGAGATATTGGAGTTAACAAAAGAACAATGCGGTAAAGAAAAAAATATTCTTGTTAATCGTCTCTTTGCAACCTTTTTCCCAGATAAATTGACGGCACTTTGTAGTAAAGATTCGTTTAGAAAATTAGTATCTTATATGTATGATACTTATGGTGACTATCCAGAACCAACTAATAATTGGATTTCAGATAATTATAATTTTGTCAAATATTGTAGGAATTGCTTTAATGAGAATGAAAATTTTCCAATTGCAATTTTTGCTTGGACTTTATATGAAATGATTAAAGGAGATAAAATTTTGTCAGATTCAACAACAGAAAACAAAAACACACCAGAGGCATTAGCAGACCTTCTTAAACAAACTCACAACCTAATCCTTCACGGTGCACCGGGCACAGGAAAAACATACCTTGCAAATCAAATAGCTCAGCAGTTGATTTTTGACGATGTGAAAGAGGATAACCAGCTAACAGACAATGAGAAAAAACAGCTTCAAGAGCAGGTTGGCTTCGTGCAGTTCCACCCAAGCTATGACTACACGGATTTTGTGGAAGGTTTGCGTCCTGTAAGAAGTGGAGATAATACACAGATTGGCTTTGAGCAAAAAGACGGAGTTTTCAAGAAATTTTGTGAAAGGGCATTAAAAGCAACAGTTGAGAATACTGTTGATAATTTCGATGAAGTTTGGGAAAAAATTATCACAGAACTTAGTGAAAATGATTATATTGAAATGCCTATGCTGAAAGGAAAAATTATTCGCATTGAATTGAATGAAAATCGAAATGGACTTGTAAGAAGAACTTACAAGGATGATAAATATGAAAAAGGTGACTGGATTCGCGGAATGTCTCTGCATTTCAATAAAGAACAATGTTACAATATTTATCGAGGTTTGCCTGGAACTTCATCAGGAGGTGATGATAATTACCGAAAGGCTGTAGTTAAGTATATGAAAGATAAAATGGGATTGCTCGAATACAAAGAAGGCTCTGTTAATTCGAAATCAAAAATGCCATACATCTTCATCATCGATGAAATCAACCGTGGCGACATGAGCAAAATCTTCGGTGAACTGTTCTTCGCAATAGAACCAAGCTATCGTGGGAAAGAAAAATGCAAAAATCTTCGTACCCAGTATGCTAATCTTCAAACAAATCCGAATGAATTTGATAAGGCTCTTAAGATATCGGATGCTGACAACTACGGCCATTTCTTCATTCCAGAAAATGTCTACATCATTGGCACTATGAACGACATTGACCGCAGTGTAGACAGCATGGATTTCGCTTTCCGCAGGCGGTTTACATTCTATGAAATTCACGCAGATGAAAATACTAGAATGTTGTCAGAATTGGGCGATAAAAAAGACGAAGCCAAAAAAAAGATGAAAAGTCTGAACAATACGATTTGGAATGAGAAGAAAAACACTGGCATCGAAGGGCTTTCTTCTTCATATCACATCGGCGGAGCATATTTTCTGAAACTAAACGATCTTGGTGGTGATTTTACTAAACTTTGGCAATATCATCTCGAACCGCTCCTAAAAGAATATCTTCGTGGAATGGAAAATTCAGGCAAAATCTTGAAAGAATTAGAAGAAGCCTACGATTTTCCAAAAACTTCCTCGCCAGAAGATAATTCCTATTCAGACGAAAACAAAGAATAGGTTTCCCGATGATTCATTTGCAGACAACGGATAACAATTTAGGAAAAAGTCTTTCCTCACTTTTGGAAAAATCCGAAAATGCGGAAAGTGTCTATTCCGACCTTTCTCATATCGCAAATATTCCTCTCAAAGAACTGGCTCAAAAAAATCCGTCTCTTCTGATATTCCCGAAAATCTTCGGTGAAATCAATGACGATATTGATGAGCTTCCAATCTGCAGTTTGTGCGGTGCAAGTGATAAGAGCGGAGAATCAAAAATTATTACCGGAAATTTGATGGGGTTTGTCGGCTATGGCAACACACAACTTTCAATTACATCCCGCTTTGCCAGTGGTTCTGGGCAAAATTCCGAAGATTATTTTCTTCACTATATGCTCCAGAAAGTTTTTTGCAGTCATCAAGTAGACATGGATCACTCTTATGATAACAGCGACAGCGAATTTGATTTCATGATTTACCTCTTCCCGATGATGCTTGGAAAGGCGTTGTCACAGGGGCTTTTCAAAACTTACGAAGTGTTCAAAAGAAATGACTCGAATGTAAAGGGCATAATTGATGTTCCACGACACATCTCAAAGAATATTCCGTTTGCGGGGCGAGTTGCCTATTCGACAAGAGAGCGGAGCTTTGATAATTCTGTTACTGAATTAATCCGTCATACGATTGAGCTTATAAAAACAAAGCCGGGCGGAAAATCAATTCTTTCTAGCAATACGGAAGTAAAATCTGCAGTACAGACGATTATGGAAGCAACATCTCTTTACAATCATCGTGACAGAGAAAAAATCATCGCAAAAAACATAAAGCCTGTAAATCACCCGTATTTCACAGCATACAAGCCTCTACAAAAACTTTGTCTTGCGATTCTCCGTTATCAGAAGCTCAAATACAAGAATGACTCAAAGCAAGTTTACGGAATCTTGTTTGATGGTGCATGGCTCTGGGAGGAATATCTGTGGACTCTGCTTGAAAAGAAAGGCTTTAAGCATCCTCGCAACAAGGAAAATGCCGGCGGAATAAGAATGTTTGAAAAAGATGTCGATGAGAATAGCTTTGACAAAAATCATCGCCGAATTTACCCTGACTTTTACAAGCCTGAGACCTGCATTCTGGACGCAAAATACAAACGCCTTAACAACGGTGTCGGTCGTGAAGATTTATACCAGATTGTCACATACATGCACACGATGAAAATTGATAAAGGCGGCTTCTTGTATCCGTATAAGCAGGAAGAAAATTCAGCTGAACAAAACAAAGATTGGAAACTTGCAGGATACGGTGGAACTATATCTGTTATAGGACTTCCAATTCCTCAAAACAAAGATAATTTTGCAAAGAAAATGAGAGAAACGGAAGAAAAGTTCTTGGAAGAATCTTTGTGTTTTAAATAAATTTCCCCCCACAATCTCACTAAATGATACATCCGCATGACATAATTCTTCCGTAACAGGGAGGAAAATATGTCTGCACGAATTGACGGAAATCTACTTCTGGAGATTTTGGAAGAGACTCCGGCTAACCAGAACATCATGCTTATGGGGAAGCACGGAATCGGAAAATCTCAGATTCTGGAGAAGTTTTACAGCGAAAAAGGATATAAGGTCGTAACGCTTTTTGTGGCAGATGAGCGACCCCGGCGACCTTATCGGAATCCCGCACAAAAACGAGGCAACAGGGCACACGGAATTCATGCCGTCCTACTGGTTTCCGACCGATGAAACGCCCGTGGTCCTCTTTTTGGACGAACTGAACCGTGCGAGGACTGAAGTCCTTCAGACAATCATGGACTTGGCATTGAACAGAAAACTAGCGGGACGGAGCTTTCCCAAAGGTAGCCGGATTATCTCTGCGGTGAACAACGGTGAGGAATATCAGCTTACGGATTTGGATCCAGCACTTGTGAGCCGTTTCAACATCTACGAGTTTGTGCCGAGCGTTCAGGACTGGCTTTTGTGGGCGGTCAAAAACGGCATTGACGAGCGGGTGACATCGTATATTTCCGCAAATCCAAATGCGTTGGATAATCAAAAAGCACTGGAAGACCTTGATAACCTTGAAAAGACTCCTGACCGTCGTGGCTGGGTACGTGTCTCCGAAATCATCAGCGGCAAAAATGAACTGAAACAGAGTCACAGGAGCATGATTGCGGGAATTGTCGGTGGCGTGGCGGCGAACCGTTTCTTTGAATTCCTTGACAAGAATCATCTTCTTACGGCGAAGGAACTTTTGCTTGGAGATTTTGCCCTAAGCTTCTGCAAACTTGAGACTTACAAAACACCTCCGCTGGCGACGATTAATGATGCGGTCTTTGTATTTCTCGAAAGCTGTAAGTACGATGACAGTCAAAAGCCAATCATTGCGAAAAATCTTGAATCCTATTTCGGCTACCTTGAAGAAAAAGGACTTCGTGAGGCGATGTCGCATTTTGCGAATATGTTCAGTGGAACAATGTACCCGAACGCGCTTGTGTTCATCATCGGTGAGTGCCCGGATTTGTATACAAGAATGACGAAATTCGTCTCGGAGATAAGGTGATGTCCGTAAAAGAAAAAATCTCGCGAATCGTTAACAAATGGTTTTTGTATGAGCCGCTTCTTTTCAATGTTTACTGCACTCACAAGCTTGAAGAAAATGACGGGCTGATTTCGCCTTTCAGAACCGGGAACAGGAGGATTGAGTTCAACCCGAAGTCGCTTGAAAATTGGGCTGATAAAGAAATCGAGCTTGCCCTCCAAACCGAGGTTGCCCGCATCCTCTTGAAGCATCCTTACCAGCGTGTGCCTCAGAATCCGAATAGGGCGGCCTTAAAGACTGCGAGCGATGTCACGATAAGTGAGCATTGTTTCGAAAATCCTGCTCTTCACAATGCCGGACATTACAATCTTGCGGAGAAATTAAGCTACGAGGAATATTACAGGGAACTGAAATTTATCTGCCCGGAGTCTGATGTCATTGGCAAGAATCAACTTATGCCCGCAACGAAAGACGGCGAGCATGGGGAATACGAAATCGCCGCTGAAGCCGCTGAGCTTTGGGACGAGGACGAGGAGATGACGGACAAGATTAACCTTCAGATTGAGAAGGCACGGAAAACGAATCAGTGGGGAAGCCTGAGCGGAAGTTTTAAGGAAGTTGTCGAAGCATCTCTCAGAATTCCGATGGACTACAGGCGGATTTTATCTCAGTTCCGTGCGTGCATTATCAGTCAGAGAAGGCAACTTACCCGCATGAAGCCTAAACGTCGCTACGGTTTTGAATTCATGGGGAGTAAAGTCGAGCCGAAAACACGCCTTCTTGTCGCCGTTGATGTGAGCGGGTCAATTTCAAGCGAGGATTTGAGCAATTTCTTCTCGATTATAAATCGGTTTTTCAGCTACGGTGTCGAGTCGGTTCAGGTGATTTCGTTCGAACCGGGCGACTTGGATTCCTGCGGTGGGGAAGTGAGGGGGGAAAAATAAATGAAATCCAAATCAATGAATAAAATTATCGAAAGAATTAAGCTATGTGATGTAATTCTCAAAAATGGACAGAAAAACTTTGTTGGTTTGTATTATTACGCTCCAACTTATGATGCGCCGGAAGTTTTATTAAAATGTGACTTTGGATTGAATTACTGTCTTTCAAAAATCGTGAATTTAATCGGAACTCCATGTATTGAAAGAAAAATTCTTGCGCAATCATTAGTTAAAAGGGGAAAAGAGGGATATTACATTCCAAGAGAGTTTTATGATCCTGTTGGAACCATATATAATAAGCTTCCAGATTATTCTAAAGAGAAAGAAGGTGCAAATGAAAAATTCATTAGAGAATTGAATAATAATGTGCTGACTCAATTATTTTATCTCGAAAAAAGACACTATAAAAAGATTGAAAAGAAATTTTGTTCTGAAAAAACAGTCCAGACTAAAAACTTTACTGATGAAACTGTTGTAAGCTATTTTCAGAGAGAACTGCCTGATATTGTCGAAAAAAATAGTTTTGATTATTCATACTCATATAACAACAAAAATGATGTTCATGAGTTTTATTTGAAATCCGGCATAGAAGAACATGATTATGATTTGTGTCAGCTGGTTATGTTCTCGGTTCCTGAGCAAAAAATCTATGTCGGAAATCGATGTCTTTTACATTCTTTTGAAATACAGAAAATCGAGTCTGCTGTTGCGTTTGTTAAAGGACTTTTGGAAATCTGCACTAAAGAAATAAGAAAAGATGCTAAGATTTACATCGATGATTTTAAAATTAATCCGAAAGTTTTCAATATTGCAGATAAGTCAATTAAAACGATGCTTGAAATCAATTTTAATTCTACAGGAATTGAATATGGAATCGATGATTCCGAAAAAACAATCATCATGGTTTACTTACGAGATAAAAACGACCCTTCAAAAATGTTTGAGATTTGCATCAGTTATGCAGAATTCATGCGTAATCCCGATGCATTCAGAAAATTCATTGCAGAGCCAAGAGTTTCTGACAAATGGAATTTCTGGTGCAAGAGAAGAAAATATAATCCAGAGGAATTTGAATCTCACTAAATGATACACTCGCATGCAATAATAAAATCATACCAAAGCAAGGGGGCATATATGGTTAGATTTGACGAGCGAAACGACAGTAAAATGAAGTATTCCTTCACGGACTTTGACGAGCGGATTGCGGGAGTTTTTGAGACCGCCTGTAAGAATCTTTTTGAGGCGATAAAAAAGCCGATTCTTGAAGATTGCAAAACTCTTCGTTCGGTTGCGGAAGAAGTCGCATTAAATGACGAGCGTTATGTGAATGGCGAAGAATTTCGGAAAAATCTTTCGGAAGAAGTCGGAATCTACGCAGAGGAAGGGCAAATGGAACTAGCAGAAAATGTCTTTGCACGTGGTTTCTCCGATTTCATCTCTGATTTCTACAAAAAATGCTGTTTCGATCGTGATTTTATGAAAGCCGTGCAGTCTCTCGGAACGGAAGGTCGTGATAAAATCGAGCAGAAACTTTCTGAACTCGGAAATCACACCAAACTGAACCTTGAATTCCATAATGCATTTCTGACTTTTGAAGATATTCTTCTTTTTGATGACCGTAGCGTGCAGAAAATCCTGCGTGAAGTTCATCAGGAAGATATTGCAATCGCACTCAAAATCGCCAGCGATGAGCTGAAAGAAAAAATCTTCAGCAATATGAGCAAGAGGGCACAGGTTTATCTCAAAGAGGATATGGAACACATGGGACCTGTCTTAAAGACTGATGTCTATAAACGGCAGAAAAAAATAATCGCCATCGTAGCAAATTTACTTTTGTGTCATGAATTGCGTAGTGCTGACGAGTGGGTATAAGGAGGCGTATATGTTAAGTTTTGAAAATGTTCCAGTTTTGCATTTTGTGAGTCCGAGGTCGAAAAGCCGACTCTTTAAAACGATTGCTCTTATTTATGAACTTTCATTAAAGTCCTGGAAAGAAGGAATCCTTGCGCTTGAAGAAAATTTGGATGATTTCGTTTTTCGCTTTGACAAGCGTGACACTTATTTTGTCCTCGATTTTTTTCGTATGCTTATTGACGGAATTGACAATGAACATTTGTGCGCTTATATGAAGCATCTGGTGGCAAGCTCTGGCGGAAGCAAGGTGACGAAACTTTGCCACGAAATTATTGCTGAAGGATGTTCCTGCATCGCCGATGGAGTTAACAGTATCGAGCTTGTATTTTTTCTTTCTGCATTTCTGGGGCTTCAACGGCGTAAGATGTTTTTTCACAGCAAAGAACTGCGCCCATATCTTATCGACAGTGATTTGGGGGATACAATTTTCCCAAAGAAAGGAATGTATGTTCCTGACGAAAATGAGACTGAAAATCAAGGCGAAACTCAGACTGAAACTCAAAAAAATTCCAATCAGGATTTAGAGAATCTTGTAAATCTCCCGGAGCTGGGAATCCAGAAACTTCTCCGTGAAGTCAGCAGCGATGATTTGAGAGATGCCTTAAAATTTGCTTCTAGAAAACTTCAGAACAAATTCCTGTGCAACATGTCTATGACTGCCGGCCGGCACCTGAGACGAGAAATCGATGCCATGGAAAGCCTTTCGGAAAGCAGACAGACGGCAGCACAAGAAGCCATTCTTCGCGCTGTAAGACGGTTGAAAGATAATGGGGAAATTTTATAACAAATGTTCCCACTTTACGCCTTCGCCATTCTGAACATCCCGGCTGAGTTTTGAGCCAATTACATTGTCCAAAAAACGCGGGTGCAAGCCGACAGAAAGCACTTTTTCTGTCCTCAATACACCAATATCTTCCATATTAATGCGTTCTCCGGCCTTTATTGAGCGCATGAAATGCAGGCTTCGGTTCGTGCGTCCGTAATTTGCTTCTTCGGCTGGGGCAAGTTTTTTGATTCCGCTTCCCAGAATCTTCTGTACACGATCGCCGTATTCTTCGGTCAGCTGATTCAAAATGTAAGGCTTTGCATTCTCGCCGTATTGCCGGAAAGCGGCCTCGCACTGATGGACGCAATGGCTCATTAGAGCAAATTGTTCGCCAGTGAGTGCTACCGGGTCGTCAAGACCGTCCGTTTCTTTTGAGAGAGTGATGTGCTTTTCAATCATCGTTCCGCCCACGCTGGCAGCAATCGAAGGAACAAGAACCGGGTCAAGTGAATGGTCGCTCACACCGCACTGAACTCCGAAAATCGCAGCGAGGTTTGGAATCAGGTTTAAGTTGTATTCTTCTTCCGGGGCAGGGTAGCTTGTGATGCAGTGGAGCAGGGTGATATTCTCACGTCCAAGAATCGAAAGGGCTTCCTCAATGTCAGCGAGTTTTGATACTCCCGAAGAAATAATCACCGGAATATCGTATGTCTTTCGATATTCGGCAAGTTTTTTAAGAAGAGGAATATGATTGAGCTCAGGGGAGGCGATTTTGACTGCATCGGGCTTGATTGCAAGAAGCTCTTCAAGCGAGCGGAGGCCGAAAGGAGAGCAGAGGAATTTCGCGCCCTTTTCGTGCGTGTATTTCTGGCATTCCTCAAAAAACTCCGGCTTGACTTCAAGCTCACGGAATCTGTCGTAAAGGGGGATTTTGCCTGTCGGAAGGTTTACGAATCCCGTCAGCGGGTGAAGGATTTCATCAGCATAGACCCACTGAAATTTTATGTAGTCCGCACCGCTTTCTGAGGCGCAGTCAATAAGTTTCTTTGCCTTTTCCAAATCACCGCCGTGCGATGTTCCTATTTCTGCAATAATTTTCATTTTTTGATTACCTTTTATTCATTGTAGCATAAAGATTTCGTGCATTACAATAGAAGTTATTTACACAATAGTTGATTTATGATAATCTATATTATTCAATTTCGTAATCTTATTTTTTAGGAGTGTTCCATGTCTGGACATAATAAATGGTCGACCATTAAACATGCAAAGGGCGCAGCAGACGCAAAACGCGGCGCATTGTTCACAAAATTGATTAAGGAAATTTCTATCGCAGCAAGCATGGGCGGCGGAGATCCAAACGCTAACCCACGCCTCCGTGCAGCAATCGTTAAGGCACGTGCTGCATCAATGCCAAAAGACAACATTGAGCGTGCAATCAAAAAGGGTACTGGTGAGCTCGGTGGCGGCACATTCGAAGAGCTTGTATACGAAGGATATGCAGCCGGTGGTGTTGCAGTTCTCGTTGAGGTTCTTACAGACAACCACAACCGCGCCGCTGCAAACGTACGCAATATTTTCAACAAAACAGGCGGAAACTTGGGAACTTCTGGTTCTGTAAGCCGCATGTTCGACCGCAAAGGTGTCATCGAGTATGATGCTGAAGCAGTTTCAGAAGAAGAAGTAATGGAAGCAGCTCTCGAAGCTGGTGCAGAAGATATCGTTAACGAAGACGGCGTTATCACTGTTACAACAGCTCCAAACGACTTCACGGCAGTTGTTGAAGCCCTTGAGCCAAAAGGATGGACTTCACTCTCAGCTGAAGTTGCCATGGTTCCACAGGCTTACACAGCAGTTGACAAAGACACAGCTGCAAAAGTTCAGAAGCTCATCGACCGCCTCGAAGAGGACGACGATGTTCAGAACGTTTGGACAACAGTAGAATATCCAGACGACTTCGAACCAGAGGCATAAGCCTTAACAAAAAATGCTAAAACCCCACATTCGTGTGGGGTATTTTTTTTACGGCGCATGAGCCGGTGAAAATATGGAGCGAAGCGGAATATTTTCACAATAAACCACCTGCTATGCGGGTGGTGGGCAAAAGCTTATAGCAAAAAAAACTTTCCTCGAAGGTGTACAATAGGTTGTTCAAGTCTATTGCGTAACGCCAAGGAGGAAAGTAAATGGCAAATATCAGAGATACGCTGAGCCACACAAAATGGCTCTGTAAATATCATATAGTTTTCACGCCGAAATATCGCCGTAAGGCAATATACGGACAGTACAAGGAAAGTATCGGCAAGATACTAAGACAACTTTGTAATTACAAGGGAGTCGAGATAATAGAAGGTCATCTTATGCCGGATCACATCCACATGCTCGTAAGTATACCACCGAAATACAGCGTGTCGCAATTCATGGGATATCTGAAAGGTAAGAGCAGCCTGATGATTTTCGACAGGCACGCGAATTTGAAATATAAATTCGGTAACAGGCATTTCTGGAGTGAGGGATATTATGTGAGCACGGTAGGGCTCAATGAGGCTACAATCCGAAAATATATCGCTGAGCAGGAAGCTCACGATATAGCGATGGACAGGCTCACGACAAAGGAATACGAAGACCCTTTCAAGGGTAGTAAGTAGTACAAACGCCCCTTCAGGGGCTGCGACGGGTCAATCTGCAATAGACTTGAACGTCAGTGAAAGTTGGGACTTAAGTCTCAGCTTGGGAACCGAGCCTTATAGGCTGTGTTCAAACCACCCGTTTGACGGGTGGTTTGTGATTAGCATTTCTTCTAAGTCCCGCAGGGCGTCATCCAGTCCGTCAATGACGGATTTTTTTTCTTCGATAATCAGCCTCATTTCACGCCCCAGGATTGTATAAAATTGCGGCCATTCTTCCATTACAGGGCGATATACTCCGCCTTCCAAAGCTTTTCGGACAGCTTCGTATTGTGGAAACTTTTTTAAAATCTCTGGATTTTTTAGACTTGAATAGCGACATGGCACTCCGCCATATTGGACCGTGGATTTCTGAACATCTTTATCCATGAGATAGGTCAAAAGTTTAATGGCATGAGTTTTGTTTTTGCTATTTTCAGGAATTCCAACAGTCCAAATTCCGTACACGTTTGCATTATAAGCCGGTTTGTCATCGCGGAATTTTCCAGTTAGAGCAATGTAATCCATCGAAGAATTCTTTGTGGGAGTATACCACCCTGGCCATCCGATTCCCATTGTCGCAGATTTGTTTGAGATTGCGGCAATTAAATCATCTCTTGCGGCGGCCCTTCCTGTTCTTATTATTTTGAGGTAAAGGTTCATGGCTTCTGAAAATTCCTGCGTGTTGATTGTCGGATTGTTGTTTTCATCAACGACATAAGTTCCACGCGAGAGTAGTATCGGAAGAAAATCCACTACTATATTATTTTCTGTGTCGCCCCTGTACATAAAACCTAGATTGTGTCGTTTTTTCTGAAAACTGCAAATTTTTAGAATATCTTCAAGGGATTCAATATTTTCTGGTTCATAACCAGCTTCTTTCACCATGGCTTTGTTGTAAAGCAATACCGTTACGTTTCCGCCATATGGAGCAAGGTAGACATTATTATTGTTGTAACAAATTGTCTTTGTTGAAGGAATTATATCTTCATCCAGATAATATCCAAACTCAGATAAATTCGTGAGAATCTTTTTTGCCGTGTACTCTGCCATCCATGAGCCGTCTACCATGCAGAAATCATAGGTTCCGCTCGTGTCGTTTGCAATTTTATTATGTAATTCGTCTTCGCTAAGTTCTTCAACATCGCACTGAATGTTAAATTCCTTTTCAAACTTAGGCAGACAGTTTTTTATTACATCTGAATAAGTTCCGGAGCGAAGGGCAAGGGTGAGCTTTGCTTCTGGATTTTTGCTGGAATAATGCTTCTTCGATTTTGAAAGACAGGATGTTAAAGCTGGAAGCAGGCTGAGCAGGAGCGCAATCTGAAAGATTTTGCGTAAAGAGTTTTTCCTCATAAATCTCTCCATTATTGTGGATGTTAGCGAAAATCACCTGTCTGGTATCTTTTCATTCTGCCTCTTACGTTGTCCATGCAGGTAATAATTTTCTTTTTGGGAATCGATGTAAAAATATCAACGATATCTGAGTCAAGTTGTCTTCCTGCGACAAGTTTCAGTTCTGCGATTGCATTTTCATAAGGAAGCGAAGGCCTGTAGGATCTGTCCATTGTAATTGCAGAGTAAGTGTCCGCGACCGCAAGAATTCTTGAAGCAAGAGGAATATCTTTGCCTTTGAGGTGATAATATCCGTTGCCGTCAACCCGCTCATGATGATATTTTACCCAGTAGGTTACAGTTGTGAATGATGGTATTTTTTCAAAAATATCGATGCAAATTTCTGGATGCCGCTGAATAAGTTCCTTTTCCTTTTGGGTGAGCTTGCCCTTTTTATTGATGATGGAACGCGGAATTCCAAGCTTGCCGATGTCAAGAAAAAGTGACGCATATTGAAGGTTTATGGGATTTATCCGCATTTTGTCAAAAAATGGCAGATAATCATAAATCAGCATCGTAAGATTCTGCACATGAAGCGAATGACCGTCGAGATTTTCATCACCGGCTTCAATTACGCCAACCAAAGTTTCAAGAACTTCCATAGAGCGCGAGCTTAAGCCGGACATTTGCATGAATCCCCAGCACATCATGAGCGTGAAAATTACTGCAAATGTAATCATTGGAATTGAAAAAACGATG
>Ga0310695_10008619_pt1 | contig 15665 bp, 13 predicted proteins | sample RumenRJG_04DNA_FD_203882 | JGI IMG/M metagenome (GOLD analysis project Ga0310695, IMG submission 203882) | Bovine rumen microbial communities from Lethbridge, Alberta, Canada - RJG_04 (v2) (version 2) | ecosystem: Host-associated > Mammals > Digestive system > Stomach > Rumen | place: Canada...
AGACTCTAAGACATTAAGGGGTTTTTATTGTTTTTGTATTATTCATAGGCTTACCAAGATTCAATTTCTTGATGGAAGGTAAGTTACAGAGGTTTATCGGACAGTAATAAATTCAAAAAAAGAAATTCTCAAAATCTCTAATTCTTGACATTTTTTTAGCGGACAGTAATAAAAAGAAACGAAATTTCCGTGTTGAATAAAAACTTTGCGTCTCTGCGCCTTTGCGTTTGAAAAAAAAGAAGGGAAACGGATTTATCTGAAATTAATTAACGTCAGTTCGATGAATTAATCATATAGCAGCAAGCTGCAAAATCCACTGCGTGGGGCTACACGAATTTCCGTGAATTAACCGTGAATTTTTCGTAAATTTCTAAGCAAATGTATTGAATAAAGAAAAATTCACGATAATTTGCGGCTAATTGGCTTTCCCTTCGGCCGCCGAGCTGAACCTTCACGGATAATTCGTGTAGCCAAGCGCAGCATTTTAATTCGTCGAATTCACGTTAAAATATATGAATTACCATAATTTGCGAGGGCTGAAATTTCAGCCGTCGTCAAGAATCTACGAAAATCCTAATCTCGGTATGTCAGCCGAACGTCGAAGAGGTCGGCGGCCGAAGGGAGATTTGTCGAAGACCCACTGACCAAAGGGAGGTAAAGTCAATGTGGCATTTATGATAATTAATGTTTACTCACAAAGTGAAAACATATAATATCGCATTGGACATTAGGTGTAGATAATCAGACATTTGCAATTCAAAAGAGTGGAGAGGATCATTTACTTCCGATTTGGTCTTCAAAAGAATTTGCTATAATATTTGGATCTACATTTATGAAAGAATATAATTGTTTTCCTATCTCTCTTGATAATTTCGAAGAAAGTATTATTGATATAATCTGCGAAAATGGATATTTGCTAAACGTATTCCCTACACAAACAGAAGAAATCGGGAAAGTCGTAGGAATCAATAGTTTCTCAGAGGATTTATCAGCAGCATTGAGCGAGTACAATTAATCAGCTTGTCATGTAAGAAAGAAAAGATGTCTGCTTATAAAATATTCGGATGGCAGCTATCCAAATATGATATTTGACAATTACTGTATTTTCTCACGCCTCAATCATTTTCTCTTACAAAGGTAAACGTAATTTCAAAATCGTGGTGACTGCTTTCTGTAAAGAGCTATACTATCTTTGGAAGATTTACATATCATGTGTACAAGTCCTGAAAGGACGGTATAGTATAGGGTAGTGCGGGAGCGCTACCATATTAACGAACCATAGTTTATAAGCCCTGTATGGGCGACATAATTTCATAAATGATTATCCGCAATCACCCGATAGCGCCCCGAAGGGGCAAAAGCTCATAGCCTAGGGCATCGCCCTAGGTAGATGGAGGTTGGTAATTTCGCCCTGAAGGGGCAAAAGCATTTATTTTATTAGAGCTTTTGCCCTTACAGGGCGAATATACTAACTGCTTTGTACATAGGGCGTTGCCCTATGCTATGTGCTTTTGGGCTTTCAGCCCGTCTATCACGTAATTGCAGACAATCATAATTTCATATTTCTCGGCATGATAGGAAATTATATCGCACCTACGGCGCTCTCTAAAAAAATGGAACTTATGCTACGTGGGTTACACCCACGCCTATGCTATTTCGCCTTTACAAGGCTATTCTGGAACTTTTCACCATACAGAGCTTCTATCCAACATTTACTCTCTTTTGCCCATTTCTCTAATTCTGAGATCTGGACTCCCTTGCAAGACGTTGTTCCCGCAAGCACCTGCATTGATTCAAGCACTCTTCTTGCGATAGAGGATGCGCTTTCATAAATGCCATGAATATGCGTTTCTGCTCTATTTGCTCCTTGTGATAGTTGTTTAGTTCCGGCATTTTGTTCCATCGTTTTTTATAGTGCCAAAGCACAATTAATAATATTCACATTCTTTGCTTTCGCAATCTTGAGTGCAAGAATAAACAAATTCCTGTAATTCTCCAAATTTACCGCCATAATTTTAACGTTAAACATCAAACAAGCGAATAATATGGTCCTTCCTTAACTTTTCCCTGTTTTCCTTGGCTGATTTGAGAATTTTGTTTACTTTTGCATGACATAAGTTCCAATAGTCCGACAAAAAATGGAAATAAACTATAATCAGTATGTTATCACGACAAAATATGTCATAAATAACAACTCACCAATCATTAGAGTTATGCACGAAGAAGATGGAGATTGGCAATTTCTTGGAAAAGAAGAGAATCTTAGCGAATCGGATGCCTTTGTCCTTTCTTTAGAGGAAATCCTATGCTTAGACAAAAGTCTCCAAGATGTGTTATCTCTACCTTTAAGAAAGCAAGCATACCGAACAAGTCCCAAAGACAATTGGATTGTTTGTGATATAGATGATGAAAATTAGAATGATATTATCATGAAATTAACGAGAATAATAGCCATAATAGTAGCAGTTATCACGATAGGATGTAGCTCAAATCGTACCATATCGTATGGTGCTGATATTGGTGATTCTATATTTGTATATATACGAGACTTTCCTTCTGATGTTTCCAAGACACATACTGGTGGTATTTCTGTATATTATAATCATTGGGATTTTCCATACTTATATTATATGGAGAATGACTGTATAAAATACCAAGATGACTTTGATGTATTTGAAAAATGTCAAATAAAAAGATCAAAAAATAAACTTACAATCATAAAAAACATTCGAAGTTCAGAGTTGTTCAGGCAAGAAGGTCTTGATAGCGTTGTACTTCACAAAGTCAGTAATTCCTATATAGATGACAGACATAAAAGAAAATACATACGGAAAGGACACTTTTACGATTATTATCTACAATGGGAAAAACAAAATGAGTCCCCTAAATAATCCGTTTTATATAAAAGGCGGAATGAAAAGTATAAAAAAAACATATATTAACGCCAGTTCGATGAATTTAAGACTGCGAGGGCTGAAAGCCCGACATCTAATAGGGCAGTCCGTAAGGGCTGTTATTAGGTAGATGCGTGATTAAAGGAGCGCTGTAAGTGCGACACCTGAAGACTTTAGATGCCGGTCCTACAGACCTCATCCCTATAATATCGGCAAATATAACAGCCCTAACGGACTGCCCTTTTAGATGTCGCTCTTTCAGAGCTCTGTCAACCACATGATATTCAACAATATATGAATAGAGAAATTCGTCGAACTCACGTTAAAATAGTATCTTCACCGACTTTCCACCGACTTTGCACCGACTTTGGTACGGAGGAAGAGCGAAGGATCATAGGAGGTACAACGAAGGGAAATGCTTATTAGAATGGGTATCCGATGGCGAAGTTCAGGCATTGACCTTTGGAGAAGCCTGGGAAATTGAAATATCCGCTCTTGGAATCATAACGAGGGTCGTGCACAACAAAGCCCCAGTCTATTCGCAAGACGAAGAAATCGAGATCATATCTGATACCCACACCAGCACCTACGGCAAAGTCTGTAAGGAACTTGCTTGCATCAAATTTCTTGCCTATTCCATCGCCAAGAATATCATATCCGAGTGATTTCGTCGAATCCTCAAGAGTCCAGACATTACCTGCATCCACGAAGAGAGCACCATACAAAGAACCGAACAGACGAGGACGATATTCAAGATTGAAAACGCACTTCAAATCACCTACGTTTGAAATATACTGATAGTTTCTCAAGGAATCGGGCAAGGATGATCTGCCTGGTCCTACGGCTCTTGCAGAGAATGCCCTTATAGAGTTTGCACCACCCACATAGTAACGCTCGGAATATGGTGCGGAGGTGGAATTGCCATAGCATTTCAACACGCCAAACTGAGCATGTGCCACTACGGATGAATACTCGTCAATCATCCATGTCTTACGCCAATCCACATCGAGCTTCAGGAACTGCGAGAATGGAGTCTTGAAACAGGTTTTGTCCTTCTCGTTCCAGCTTCTTCCTACGAGGGCATAGCCAAGTGCAATAAGGTTGGAAGACTCTGTGAGCGTGGCAGATAGATAGATAGGGTTATGATAGTTGGAAGGTGAGGTATATTTATAGTTATACTTCATCTTCATGAGGAAATAGTCGTTCATGGATGCAAGGAGCACAGGCGATTTCTTCACCTTCTCGTTATAGTCGGCAGAAACCTCTGCCAGTCGGTCGTACTCCACGATGAGAGGCGAGATCTGATGTACGGATTGCGATGTCGGCTGAATGGTATATGCAAGCTCGCCGGAAAGGATATGCCTTCTGAAGAATCCGCTACGGTTGATGGTCTCACGCGCTACGGTTATCATCGTAGAAGGGGTATTCATCCAACGACGACGGTGTTTCTTCAGGAACGTAGGCATCAGAAGACGAGGCATTGTCAAGGTCATATCGCCCGAAATCTCGTAGTTGGCACCATTATCACCACTACCGCCTGTCTGGAACTCATAGCTTCCAGCCAGATTGAAGCCTAAGACCTCACCACCACGGAAAGCGTTTCGCTTGGCAAAGCCGAGACTTGCACCAGGACCCATACGGCCCGATGTCTTTCCGAGATAGTCAGCCTGAAGTGTTACATCGTATGGCTTGTCGAGAATACAGTTCACCGTCATGTCGAGGATACCCGCTCCACGGCGTTCCTGTCCGTCACGGGTCAGCGACCTCACGGTGTCAGGAACTGTCAGAACCGTTCCGTCAGGTCTCAGTTTCTTCTTGAACTCAATGCTCGTACTTGAATATACTCCCTGACCAATGAAACGGTTCAAAGACTCCTCGTAGAGATCCTGAGAGTAGAGTTCGCCAGAGCGCAACTTCATATCAGAAAAAATCACACGACCACGGATAGGCGATTTCTTGCCTTTATAGTGCAGAGTGACGAAACGACGACTTGTAGAGTCGGTTAGCTGTTCCTGATTCTGTCTGCGGATATTCACATTAATCTTGCCTATCATCCATTTCTGGGTAGCCTCTTCAGGAAGAGAGTCTGCCATGTGGACCTGAAGCTGCACCTTTTCAGGAACTTTCACGGTATCAGCAAGATATGATGTATATGACTGATTATAATAGTAATAACCATGATTTCGGAAGATAGAGGCTATGCGTGAACGCTCGGCATCAAGTGCAGCTACATCAAACGGATCACCAATCTTTATCTTCGGCTTGTCAGCAAGGATAAGGTTTACCGCATCTTTCGGGAAATTATGATAGCTGATTGTATCAATAGTGTATAGCGGTCCCATATCCACGGTATATGCCACCTTCGCAGTTCGTGGACGTGCAACGGTATCTGTCTTCGTTGTCTTTGCCTTGCCATACACAATGTCATAATCCACATTGCTTCGGAAATAGCCATGATTCTGGAGCACGTTCTCAGCAACCGACACGCGAAGCTCTGGGTTCACATTACCCATAAGTACAGGAGCCTTACCGAATGTTCTGCCCATCCACTTTGCAAAACCGCTCTTCTTTCCCTCACAGGCATTGTGAATCCACAGAGCGTAAGGAATGGTGCGATAGTATGAAGAACCGAACAGGGCACCGTTAGGAGCGGTTGCAAGAGCCGCCTCCACTTCTGCCTGTGTCTCAATGAAATGCTCGCTATTATCGTGATTCTGATAGTCGATAGGCTTCAGACCTGTGAATAGCTGTTCGCCCGGCTCAAGGTGGGTGGAGCAGGAAGAGAGAAGGAGGAGAAAGAGAACAACGGCCTCTCCCCCCGCCCTCCCCCGTAGGGAGGGAGCCGGAAGGCGGAGGGGGAAGTCACCTATAGACGCAAAAATCTTTTTTATATATTTCCTTATCTTATTCATTGAGATACTACTATCTTAGAAGCCTCTTCTTTTTGGTGCTGAGGGGCTGGGGCTTCAACTCTTACACTATCTACCTGCCGCGCTCCGGCTCCCTCCCTACGGCGGGAAGTCGAAGATTGAGTATCTTCGAGTATGTGCGAAGCGGGGGGAGAGGCCGTATTTCCTAACCTTCTCCTCATCTCAAGATTCTTATCTCCAAACTGGAAGATATCCCTGAAATTCTGCAACTTACGTTTCCACATATAACCAGCACCATACTGACCGACATAGCCTTCGAGGAAATCATATACGGCACGCTTATAGAAAAGTTGGAGATACTGATTGGAAATGTCGGAGGTGCGATACTGGAGTTCCACGTTATCGAAGAACGTGTTGTTCTGACCGCTGACATCAGAGCCAGTAGAAATCTTTCCACCTACAGAAACTGATAGGCGGTTGTTCCAGAAACGCTTCGCAAACTTGAATGAGTAGTCGGTGTGCATCCTACCAGTCTCATCAGAGCTTGTCTCCATACCTACCGAGAGGTCGAGAGTGCGGAGAGCCGAACCTGCTATCTGATTTATTTCCTGTTGCAGGAATGAACTGAGAGCCGAGTTCATCGTGAAACTTGAAGTATTGTTTTCCGTGAGATACATACCCGTGGTGAGCATCGTCACGGCAAGTTTTCCACGCTCTTCGAGAGTGAGAGTCTTAAGTTCATCGCTAACGTATGAATCCTCTGGAGCATCAATAATGAACTCAAGTCCCATATCCTGAAGCGTTTTCGAGAGCACCACGCCACACTCAAAGAGCACGGATTTCTTCACACCGTTCTCCTCAACCGTAGTCTTGTTCTGCTCCTTCGCCGTTATGTTAAGACGAGGATTCATCACATCGCCCGTAAATTCGATGTAAGAACCAGAAGAAATCATGAATGTCTTCAAAGGAATTACAGGCAAAGAATACTTCATTTCACCAGACGAAATGGTGTATCGTCCTGTCATTGAAATATCTCCACCTACATATTTCATTCTGAGACTACCACCGCCAAGGATGTCAAGATAGTTGGTGTGGTTGGTGTTGAGCCAACAGGTCACATGGGCACCTTCCTGAACGGTCATGGAGAGATCCACGGACATACCGTCAACCTCCGGACGGTTCACCACAAGTTCCTCTTCACCTGAGAAATCGGTAAATGTGACGAGATCCTTTAGTCGGTTATCAGTTGTGATAGGAGAATCACGAAGGATATAATAGAGATCACTCTTTGAGAGTACGGTGAGATTACCCCTTACCTTCAGTTCAGAAAGTTCGCCTGTTATCCTTCCGAGGAAGTTAACATATCCCTTACCATAAGCTTCAGAACGACGACTTTCCTTAGCATCTATAAGAAGGAAATCCCTTGCAAGCATACGCATGTTCAGACTTATATGGTCGAGGTCAGAGAAATCTATGTCACCCCTTATCACGAGAGGCTGATCATTATTGGCATACATCTGGAAGTTCTCAAGCAGGAGCTTTGAATTGGTGATGCGCACAGGGTCATCATCAAACTTCATCGTTATGCCATAAGGAACAGAAACGAGAGAGGCATCCTGAAGATAGATATCGCCATTAACCACAGGCTTTGACACAGAACCACGCACCGTGAGCTGTCCTTCGCCCGTTCCCTCAAGACCTATGATCTGATCAGGCACGAACCCATTGGCTATGTTCAACGGCAATTTCTGCATATTCACGTCAAGGTCAATGCCTCCACCTTCCGTTGGATGTTCTTCTGGGTTATAGCCACCCACAACGGTTGCCACCTCAACGCCATCCTTCAACAGGATTCCGTCGATATGGTGAGTACCGTCTTCCATAGGCATATACACGAACTCAGAGGCGATGTTACCCATTTCGCAGTTCTCATAGACAAGATCCTTGAACTCCACCGAACTTGACACGGACAGATCCTTCGGTGTCTGTATAACGTGGAAGTCACCATCCATAATACCGCCCATCTGAGGCATATAAGGTATTACGGACACGATCTCAGCAAGATTGAACCTATGCAAAGAGAGCGTGATGTCCTGAAGAGCCTCTACATTATCATCATCGGTATAAACCTGCAAACCCATACCATCGGCAGTCTTCAGCTTCAGGTCTGCCGAAACTCGCATATTTGGTGCCAGAAGCAAATAGTTGCCAGAATTGACGCTGAACGGCTTATATCCAAGCGTATGCTTACGGTCATCCAAAGACACTCTAATGCCTCGCGCCTCCATAACGGCAAGAGCACCCACATCCACGATTCTCTGCTTATGGGCATCGTCAATGATGAGGTCAACCGAAGTTCCATTTGGAAGGAGAGAGCCCTTTGCCTGAGCCGTGAACACATACTGCGGATTGTCCTTACCATTCTCTACATCAACGGTATATCTAATCTGTTCAGAATCAGAAGTCAGTACCGCCTTTATCCTGTCAAGCTGCAAAGACCCAGTTTTGAGCGTATCAATACTCATCTCGCCATTGATACCCGTAACAGGTGAGATTCTGAAATCTGCCAGCACCTGCTTTATGTCTATGTTAAAGCGTTTCATGGCATCTGCCACAGGATTATCCCTACCAAGAGACAGATATACATTGCCCTGTGGCAACTTACTACGAATGTCCTTCTCACTAATGATACGCTTATCCCATTGACGCATAAGTTCCTCCATCAGCACGTCAGAAACCTTCATCAGTTTCTTATATCCACCGCTAAGGTCTGCCTTCAAGTGGAAATCTCCACAATCAGCTACGGCATGAGTTGTGTCCTTTCGAGTGAGGAGGTCGATGGTCATATCATCCGGACGATATGTCTGCACAGAGTCTATAATCGTGAGGTCGCTAATATTGCCTTGCATCTTATAGTGCTCTTCCATATCGGTGGCAATATCAAGATGAGCACATCCGGCCACCGTCAATGGAGCCTCAGCTATATAGAGGCGATACAGATCCGCCTTGTTAAGTTCGGTGGTAATCGTAGCATCCACATTCTTGCTCAGGAGGGCATCAAAACCGATAGTGCCGTCAAGAAGCGGATTCCTTGAAACTACCTTTGCATGAGCCTTACCGCCCGAAAGGTCTGCATCAAGGGTCATATTGTTGAGGTTCCACTTGCTATATGCAAAATTAGTCACAGTAGCCTTTGCATTTATCTTGGTGCGAGGCGAGAATACGTCAGTTCCCACGCCCGTAACATCAGCCTTGCCTGTGAAACCGCCAAGTCCCATACCCTTCACAAAATGCTGCAACTGAAGGTTATCAGCCTTCACATTTGCTTTGTAAGCCATTGCCTTTGCGTTGAAGTTCGCCTTACCGCTAACAGAACCTTTGCCCTCAGTAGCACGGAAGTCAATGTCATACACCTGACCTCTTATCTTCGCATCAGCCACGGCATGAACGGCAGGGATGTTTATCATTTTTGCCGTACCCTTATCGAGCATGGTCTTCACGAAATCGATGTTATAGGTCTGGGCATCAAGATGCACATCGGATATGAGTTTATTCACATCCATGAACTTCTCCGCATATCCGTCAGCCTTAATGAGAAATGCCCCCGGAAGCTGTGCGTATGCGCTCTTTATATCCACACGATTCATATTGCCATTGGCAGAAAACTTTATGGCAAGCGGTTTCCTTGGCCATTGATCCATGAACGATTTCGGCATATCGCCCATACCCATTCCAAGCAATATATCCTCACTTCCGAGTGAGGCATCAGCATCCACATACACCTTACCTGGATTGATAGAATCCATCACGTTAAGGTCCACAACGGCATTTGCCTTCAGCGTTGAGGTTGCCACATCGGCATTAACATCACGATTGAGGGCAAGGTCGAAATCGGTAGTGAGTTTCAGGGAATCCATAGCAAGATTTCCAGTCAACGACTTTACACCAATGCCGCATTTCTCCATCATCTGGCATTGCCTTATCCTCAGACTCATCTCCATTGCGTTCACCGAGTCCTTGGCAGCAAGGAAATGCAGGGAATCTATGCCCAAGCCAATATTCGTGAGTGCTATATGGTTCGCATCCAAGCCTTTAAGGCGAGGCTCAAAGTTATTATCATAATAGATTGCTCCCTTCTGCCAATCCACAGAAGCGATGTTATACTCTCCCTTATACAAGTCGAAGAATCCCTTCTTCGCGCTCACCTTACCCAGTACCGCCTTAAACTGAAGCGTATCGCCCGGCATGTGTATCGTGGCATCAGAATTCTCAATGGCGAGTTCCTCAGCACTTATCTTCCAGAACGTCTCGCTCTTCGTAGTATCTTCAGGAACGGTATCGCTTAACTCTACATTTATATGCGCATCAGCAAGATAGACCTTGCCTAATGTCACGATTTCATCATTGAGATCAATCGATGTGCCTGTATCCGAATCGGCTCCCTCCCTACGGGGGAGGGCGGGGGGAGAGGCCGGCTTCAGCGTTAGCTCTCCCACTCTACCTTTCACCCTCACCTCATGCACGAGGTTGGCGGTGTTCATCTTCAGGTCGTAGATGTCAAGCTGGTCGATATTCACTTGACTATCAAAAAGCGGCAGCAACTGCACATCCACCACAGCCCTTTTAAGGTCGGCTATAGTATCCTTGCGTTGAGGTAAAGAGTCATTCTGCTGAATAACCTTCACGCCGTCCACACCGAGATTGAGCGGGAAGACAAGGCATACGCGCTCCACGCTGACCTCCATTCCCATCTCCTCAGAAGCGTATGCAGCAACGGTTTTCACCGCCCAGTTCTGAATAGGTGGAAGATAGAGTGCCACGGCAAGAAGCACGATTAATATGAAGGGAGTGAGCACAATACCGATTGCCCACTTCATATATTTATTATTCATAGAATAATCTCTGGTTTCAGGCGACAACGTGCTAAGCACCTCGCACGCGGTCAAAAGTGCGTGTCAGCCTGAAGGCTGGCGCACGTCTTTAGTTTGACAAGTGCAAAGATACAGTAAAAAAAACACACTACAAAGACTTTTTATGAGATTTCACGCATTTTTCTTTGAAATACCGACAAAAACAAGTAACTTTGCAAAAAAATAGCCCCCCATCCCCCCAAGGGGGAGCCCTTTATATACATTTTTCGTTTATGAAGGTTCAATACTATCTAAAAACTCCCCCTTGGGGGGCCTGGGGGGCTTTACTGTTATGAAACCAATTTACGAAGACAACCATATCATTATCGTCAGCAAGCAATCTGGCGAGATAGTTCAAGGCGACAAGACAGGCGACACCCCATTGTCAGAGACCGTCAAGGACTATATCAAGGTCAAGTATCAGAAGCCGGGGAATGTTTTCCTTGGCGTGGTGCATCGTCTTGACCGTCCCGTTAGCGGATTGGTGATGTTCGCACGCACAAGTAAGGCTCTTGCTCGCCTAAATGAGATGTTCCGTGTGGGAGATGTACATAAGACATACTGGGCGATAGTGCCGAGAATAAGCCCATCTCGGCCTCTCCCCCCGCCCTCCCCCGTAGGGAGGGAGCCGGAAGGCAACAACCATCCCAATCTTAATACATCAGCAAATCCCAATAGTCGAATCGGCTCCCTCCCTACGGGGGAGGGCGGGGGGAGAGGCCGAGATGGGGCTACCCTCCTCACCCATTGGCTCGTCCGCAACGAGAAGCAGAACAAATCCTATGCCTATGACCATGAGGTGAAGGATTCAAAAAAAGCCCAGCTTCGATACAAGATCCTCGCCCACTCCGACCGATACTCTCTCGTAGAGGTACAGCTCTTCACAGGTCGTCATCACCAGATTCGTTGCCAGCTCTCAAAGATCGGCTATCCTATCAAAGGCGATCTCAAATACGGCTCTCCACGCAGCAACAAGGATGGCTCTATCTGTCTGCTTTCCAGACACATGGAGTTCGTACATCCTGTCAGCAAGGAAACTATCCGCGTAACAGCTCCACTTCCCGATGATCCCCTCTGGCAAGCATTCGGAAAGATTATCGCAAACAACGACTAAGATATGGGACCATTATTTGTACTTATGATATGGGCAATTTTATTCTGCATCATATCATTACCCCTTGGGCTGATTGGCATTATTATCGCCAATATATATAGCAACCACAAAAACGTGGAAGTAAAGAAAGCAGCATGGTTCTTTGCTCCTACAGTACTTCTATTTAGTTTTGTTGGACTACTCGTCGCAGAAAATGTGTTTTATGGCATAATAACAGGCTCATCCTCAGCTTTCTCTACCGACTTTGAAAGCATAAATCTAAACAAGAAGTATGAACTCTACCGTATAGATGCATCCAGTTGGCAAATTGGAACAAAAGATGATCCCCAAGCTCTTCACGGCAATATACAGGAGATATTGAATCAAGGCGATACTATTGTATTTTCAGCAGGAACAAGCAATTCCTATATCCTTGCAAATTTGAATCCCGACCAAAGAGGATATACCGTAATAGATTCAGCCTCAACGACTAATGTTCTTTGGGATAAATACACACGGGCGAGAGGCATAGACAGATATGAAGTATATACCTGCGACAAATACTATTGGAGATACAGGCAATTTTTCTCTATTTGTGCTCTCATTTTCAATATCTTCCTATTCATCTATATTTTCAGAAGATTCAAAGGATTCTGGAAACGCCTGTTAATTGAGGATTTCTAAAAACTTTCCTAAATATTCGAGCAATACTTTGTTTTTAGCATCGCTATAACTTCGCTCATCCTCCGTTGTTCCTCCGAACCAAACTCGATGAACCTCTTATCCTATATAAGAGAAAAAGCGGAGGTTCATCGAGTTTGGTTCCTTAGAAGAACGGATTTACATCGGACTTAGAGGCAAGGAAGAAACTCCAAAGTGAAAATCAGAAGAACGACAGTTTAGCTTACAAGAACTTTTTGTCTGTAACCTTCATATTCCTCCACAGCATATCTGAAATAGTCAGGAATAGGGATTGACTTATTGGTCTTTGTATCAAAGCAAACCATTGTTGTAATGCAGTCGCATTTTATCTCCTTTGTCCTGTTATTAAATGCCTGCTGATGAAGCGTGAAACTCTTGTTGCCCATACGGGTAATGGATGTGCGAATATATATTTCCTCCGGGTAATATACAGGAGTAATGAAATTTGACTCTATATGTGCAACGACAATGGCGAGATGCTCATAGATATCCTTACCCACCACATCAAAAAGATATTGGGACTTGCTCATATCAAAGAGCGAAAAATACACGTTGTTATTGACATGCCCAAAACGGTCAACGTCAGAAAACCTTAATTGTGCAGGCATTTGATGCCTAAATGTCTTATCTTCCATTTTTGTTCTATTTAACGTGAGTTCGATAACTTGCTGATACAGCCTGAAAGGCTAACGAACTAATAGCCTAGGGCATCGCCCTAGGTACATTGAAGTTGGCAATTTCGCCCTATAAGGGCAAAAGCATTATTTTATGTTAGAGCTTTTGCCCTTTCAGGGCGCAGCTTCCGTATTGAACCAATACCACAGGGCGTTGCCCTGGGCTAAGAGCAAACCTTGCCCTTTCAGGGCGCAAGCTGACAAAACAATTCATCGAACTCACGTTATTTACCTGATTTTCATCCCAAAAGTACATACAAATGGCTTTTCGCAGAAAGAAACGACAAAGAAAAAATCCGAAATGTCATTCTTTGAAGATGAACTGCAAAGACATTCTATATTTTTGCGCACACAACAAGAGTAGTGTGCATGAATAGCAGGACGACAAGACACAATAATGTTTTCTGACAAATAATAAAAGAATGGGAGGAAAATGGGACTTGCAAGGGAATTACATAGGCCTTGCATGGGACTTGAGGCTTTTCTCTCTTTTTTAACGAAAATTCCACTAACTTTACTTGTTTATATAAAAGGAAATTTGTATTTTTGCAAGCACAAAGCTTGATTTATAATATTTACGACTATGGATAAAAAATATGAGATGCCAGAAGATGAGCCTGTAATGGCAAATGAACAAACTGCACCTTATGCAGCAAACGGCACAGAGGTATTGCCTACAGAGATGCCGTTCGATGCTCCATGCAAATATTCAATAGCCGAAGTCAAAGATATGCTACATCAGAACCGCATAGATTACAAGAATGGCAATTATCATAGCATGGCTGAGGTTGACAAGATTATGGAACAATGGTGATAAGCATGGAAGTGGTTTGGTCAAATAATGCGCTTCTAAGTGCACAGACAGCAGCAGACTATGCACGAGATGAATTTGGAGAATTCCAAGTTCGGAAACTTCGTGAGAAAATCAGACTTGCAGTTAGACGAATATCGTTAATGCCTTCCGCATGCCCTTTAGAACAAAATCTTCTGAGGATAGAACCTACAATACAATATAGATATATAACCCTCTTTCCACATCTTGAAATGATTTTCCACGAAGAAAAGGAAGGAATATGTGTCATTGACCTCATCTGGAACACAAGACGAAACCCAGATTCTTTGAAATTATGAAAGGAAAAAACATACGAAAATGAGTCGAAATACCATCCCTCGGCTCATTTTTTTTATTTTTTCGAAAAAATTTTTCCCATTTAGGGGTAATCATTCTTCATGCTTGGCTGTATTAAAGATAAACAGCAACAAAAAAAAATGGAACAAAAAGAACAACAGTTTGAACAGCTCTTCCATTCCGAATACGGCAGGATGTACCGACTGGCTTATATCCTGCTCGGAGATGAAGACGAGGCGAAAGATGCCGTGCAAGATGTCTTCGTCAGTCTGTGGGACGGCTCCATCACTCTTCGCGAGGAATCCCAACGGTCATTCCTACTGACCTGCGTCCGAAACAGATGCCTCAACATAATTGCGCAATGGGAAAGGCATCGAAAGGCTGAGAAACAACTCTCCACAGCCGATCAGCTCGACTTCCCGGAACCATGGCAGGGAAGATCCGACGACGACCTGTTGGAAATCATCCTCCACTACATCGACGGATGGCTCACACCACAGACAAGCAAGATCATCCATATGCACTTCGACGATCGGAAATCCTACAAGGAGATATCCTCCTCGCTCGGCATAAGCCTCTCCGCCGTCAACAAGCACATAGTGCAGGGAATGAAGAAACTGCGTCAAACTTTTAACCGTAAAGAAGCATAACAGCATGAAGAAAGAAGATAGAATCCGTATGCTCCTCAACATGGAGCGATATAACGAAGAGCAACTCGAACAGATGCTCGAAGACACCAACATCCCTACTCCCGACACCGAGAAGGAATGGCAACGCTTCCAGGCCCGCACCAACGCACCTAAGCAAATGAAGCAACGCCGCACTCCTATGCAATGGGCTGCCATGCTCATAGCCATAGCTGCAATATCTGGCATTTCCTACGCTGCCATCCATCATTTCGTTCTTTCAGAAACAGCAAAGGAGAACACCACCGTAGCATCGCCTTCCTTGGCTACCGACAGCACCCGACAAGCTGCTCCCGTTGCAGAAGCCACCGACTCCGTAAGGCAGACTCGCAACTTCAACAACGTGCAGTTGGCTGAAATAATGAACCAGATCTCCAAAGACTTCGGCGTAAAGGTTATCTTTGCCAACGAGAAGGCTCGCACCATACGCCTCTACCTCTCATGGGAAGCCGATGACACCATTCAGGAGATCATCAACCGTATCAACCACTTCGAGAAAGTGCACCTCACTCTCTCCGGCGAAACAATAACTATAGATTAAACGCCTCTCCTGAAATCCATAAAGGAGAAATGGCAAGTAACAAACATCAGCCCGACGCGATTGGTCTTAACATCCGTTTGGCTACATAAATTATTCAAGAAGAAAATGAAAGAAAAACTATTATTTGTGATATGCGGACTATTAGCTATGATTACTATTCAGGCTC
>Ga0310695_10008621_pt1 | contig 15662 bp, 17 predicted proteins | sample RumenRJG_04DNA_FD_203882 | JGI IMG/M metagenome (GOLD analysis project Ga0310695, IMG submission 203882) | Bovine rumen microbial communities from Lethbridge, Alberta, Canada - RJG_04 (v2) (version 2) | ecosystem: Host-associated > Mammals > Digestive system > Stomach > Rumen | place: Canada...
GCAATGCGTAGGTTATTTGAAGGCAATCCATATTCTGTATCGGAATTAGAAAAAATAAAAGAAGAAAAAACAGCTAATACTACTCAATAGGTTAACTGTTCTCTTTTGCATGGGTGTAAATAGTTACGGTTCATATATTATAGTTCCTGCAAATTCAGATGATGCATTTACGATGTATATTGTAAAGTCAGGTGATAACTTATATGGTATTGCTCGTGAATATAATATTTCGGTTGACGATTTAGTTACACTTAACGGGCTAAATAAAAATGATTACTTATACCCTAATCAGGAGATAATGGTGCCAACAGGAAAAGCAAGCATTTATATAACTAAAGACGGAGACACAATAGATAAAGTATTAATGAACTTTAATACAGATTTTGAAGAGTTAAAAAGGCAGAATCGAAACTTATATCTTGCAAGTGATCAAATAATTACATTTAGAGATAACTTTATGAATAATAATATTTAGAAAAGCAAAATTAATCTTTTCTTTTTTTTGTTATTATATTATAATTGGTATAGAGGTCGATATAATGAATAATGTAGATTTTAGTGGTATAAGTATATTAGAGTCATATGGTGAGGATTTAACTGGTAAGAGTTATGTAACAGATCCTGCTATTGCAAGAGATGAAGAGATAAAAAAATTAATGATAGTTTTATTAACACCGGAAAAGTCTGGTTTATTAATAGGTAAAGCTGGTATTGGTAAGACTGCTATTGTAGAAGGTCTTGCATATCGTATACAAAAAGGATTAGTACCTAATGCTTTACAAGGATATAAAGTAGTTAAGATTAATTCATCATCATTAGTAGGTAAAATTACATATAATGGTAAAGAAGAGTTAATTATATCTGTTCTTGTTAATGAACTAAAACGTGTTAATAAAATGATTTTGTTTATTGATGAAATACATACATTAATGGGAGCGAAGACTGATAATCCTATGGATTTAGCAAACATATTAAAACCAGTTATAGATAGAGGTCTGGTTAAATTAATAGGTGCCACTACTGATATTGAGTATAATACTTATGTAGTTAGAGATAGAGCATTCTTAAGAAGATTTGATAGAATAGATGTATTAGAACCAAGTGGAGAAACTGTAGTTAGAATACTTATGGGAACACTTCCTAAGATAGAAAGCCAAACTGGTATTAAGTTTAAGTATAATGATTATATAGTTAAGATGCTTTTAGAAAGTATAGTTGAGGCTACTAACCCTTATAAAAGAGTATACGGACTAGGTGCGATGTATCCAGATATATGTTTTTCTGTGTTAACAGCTGCTTTTTCTAATGCTTTATATGATAATAAACAGGTTGTAGATGTAAAAGATGTTTATAATGCAATTAAGAATAGTAAACGTATATATCCTGATACAATAATAAAAGAACTTAATAATTTTAGAATTAAGTTTAATGATGTATGTGCACAAGAGGGAATAGTGTTACCGGTTGTTACTATTGATGAGATTAAAGATCCTGAAGAATAATTGAAAAAACAAATAATTAATGATATAATTAGGAGGAATTATGAGAAAGATACCTGTTAAAAATTATTTTATAGTATTAATAATGCTTATTGGTGTAATAATTGTTACATTTGTCGGAAAGAATTACTATAATAATAATCTTAAGAAAGTGAACAGTTTATATAAATATGCTAATCATATTAATAGAGATGAATTGAAAGAATATTTAGGAGAATCATCATCTTTAATAATATATATAGCCGATAAGTATGACTTAAATAATGAAGATGCTGAAGATTTAATTAAAGATAAGATTATAGAATTAAACTTATATAATAATTTCATTTATGTAGATTCTAGAGTTTTTAATGATAAGTTTTTGGGTTACTTTAATAATAAATATCATACTAATTTTAATATAGATAATCTTCCTACAATAATCATATATGATGATGGTATAGTAGAAAACATATATTATGATATAAATGTTGATGCAATTAGTAATATTGATTTTGAGGGTGTAAAATGATAAATGTTGTATTGTATGAACCAGAAATACCACAGAATACTGGTAACATTATGCGTACTTGCGCAGGAACTGGTGTAAAATTACATTTAATAAAACCACTTGGCTTTTCGCTTGATGAAAATAGTATAAAACGAAGTGGGGCAAACTATATAGATAGTTGTGATTATACAGTGTATGATAATTATGAAGATTTCTTAAGCAAGAATGATGGTGAATTCTATTTCTTAACAAGATATGGAACTAAGACACATACAGATTTTGATTATAGCGATATTTCTAAGGATATTTATTTGGTATTTGGCAAAGAGAGTACTGGTATTCCAAAAGAAATACTTAAAAACCATCTTGATACTTGTCTTAGAATACCTACTAATGATTCTATTAGAGCGCTGAACCTGTCAAATTGTGTAGCAATCATGGTATTTGAAGTATTAAGACAACAAAACTATCCTAATTTACTTAGGTATGATACATTTAAGGGAGAGAAATATTTAGAAGAATAAAAGAATAGAGGGATTATATGGAATTTATAACTAATTATTGGGTGATACTACTTGTAGCATTTATATTATTGTTATTAGTATTACTTTCTTACTTAATAGATAAAGAAATACGAAATATGAGAGATAATGATGAAGAACCTGAGATTGAAGAAAGTAATGATAAAGAAGTTTATGTAAATAAAATAGAGGAAAGTAATAAAAGTAGTGTGGTTGAAGAAACGACTGTTAATGATGATGTTACTAATGATGATGAAGAGATTGTTGATAAATCTAAAGAATTAGATTACGATGAATTAGATATTGATGATATTGATGATGATTTTAATAAAGTTATTCATAGAAAAAAAATTATTGATGATACATTAATAGATAGTGTGGAAGCAATGCATATTGATGATATTGATATTGATGATAATACAATTGATACTAATATTGAACTTCCAGAAATAAAGATAAAAAAAGATATGAATGAAGATATATGGTGAGTATTAATACTCGCTTTTTGATACTTCAATTATCTTATTCATATCATCATCACGTGCCATAATGTTTTTATGAGTTTGTCTGCATTTTTCACATCTATATAGTATTTTGTATGTGTCTTTATATTTTTCAACTCCTATGGGTTTAAGTAAACCTAGACAGGGGTTTAATCTATCTCCGGGATTTATATCAACATGTTTTGAATATAAACAGTATGGACAGTGGTCTCTTGATGTATATATTAGCTTGTTTACTTTTTTGTTACAATGTTCACAAATAAATTCTTCGTCTAATTCATTAAATCTTTTCATACTTACTCCTTTTCTATATTGTAACACGAATTTCAAGTTATAGACATAAAATTAATTGTGTGCTAAACTATATTATAGCGATTGAAGGTGGATTATGAAAATTATTAATTTTTTAAAAAACAAAAACAGAGAATATAAAATAGGCATTGTTGAAGAATTTATTCTAATGACCTCAGCATGTGTATTGTGCTTAATTCTTGGATTTAGTTTATCACATAAGAACTCTAATAAAGAGGAAGTAGTATATGATGAAAATCTTATAACTTTTATAGATAATTATAATTATATTATAAATAACTATTATAAAGATGTTGATAAGAAACAACTTGTTGATGATGCAATTGCTGGAATGATGAAAACACTTGATGATCCTTATTCAGTATATATGAGTGAGGAGCAGACTAAAAATATTAATATTGCTCTTAATGGTGAGTATAAAGGCTTAGGATTAATGATATCTAAAGATAAAGATGGTAATATTATAGTTGCAAGTGTATTTGAAAACTCTGCTGCAGATAAAGCTGGCATACTTGAAGGAGATATTATAAAGAAAGTGAATGATACGGATATCAAAGATATGGAGCCAAGTGATTTTAGTAATTATGTAATGAAGAGTACGGATAATGAGTTTAAAATGATTATTATAAGAGAAGGTGAAGAGAAAGAAATAACGGTTACAAAAAGTAATGTAGAAATTGATTCGGTCTCATCGAAAGTTATTGAGGAAAATAATCATAAAATTGGTTATATCTATATATCGATGTTTGCGGCTAATACCGTTGAACAATTTTCTAAGAAACTAAGTGCACTTGAAAAAGATGAAATAGATTCATTGATTATTGATGTTCGAGAAGATTCGGGTGGCTATTTAACTACAGTTGATTTGATACTTAAAAAGTTTATGACAAAAAAGGAAGTTATTTATCAACTTAAGAAAGATAAAAGTGTAACTAAAGAGTTTGGCAAGGCAAAAGAAAATAAAAAATATAAGATTATTTTATTAGGAAATGAAAATAGTGCATCGGCATCAGAATTATTAATTGCTGGTATTCGTGAGAATTATGATAATAGTATTTTTATTGGCAAGAAGACATATGGTAAGGGGACTGCTCAAGAGATGGTATCACTTGATACTAATAATAAGTATAAGATTACCACTAAAAAATGGTTAACACCAAAAGGAAACTGGATAAATGATACAGAAGGCATTGTTCCGGACATAGAAGTAGATACAGAAATAATTTCATTTGGTAATACTGAATATGATGATGCACAGTTGAAAAGAGCAATTGAAGAACTTGCGAAGTAATGTAATATTTTTCTGATTTTTGGGATGGTTTGCTTCATCTCTTTTTTGTGATATAATTTAATGTATTAGGTTGGTGATTATTATAAAAAGGTTATATATAGGAGATAAGTTTCAAATACAATGTTATAAGCATGATGGGAAAATACATAGATCTTGGGATGAGGCTATATTATTAGATATAAAGAAAAACTATTTAGTGTTTGGTAATAATAGAACTTTAGTGCGTGAGTCAGAAGGGATAACCTGGCGAACTAGGGAGCCGGCAATAATGTATTTTTTTAAAGATAAATGGTATAACGTAATAGCACAGATGAAATCTGATGGTATATACTATTATTGTAATATTGCAACTCCATTTATAATAGAGGATGGAACGATTAAATATATAGATTATGACTTAGATTTAAGAATTTTTCCACAAGGGGAGTATAAAATATTAGATAAAGGCGAGTATGAATGCCATCGCAAGGCAATGAATTATTCTGATGATTTAGATAAAGTAATAAATAATGGAATGGATGAGTTAATACGTGAATATACTAATATGGGGATTATGTTTAATAGTGTAGCAAATTATGATTACTTACGAGAATATCTTGATTTGAAGAATCAAAATGTTAATGAATGACAAAGAAACAATACTATTTACCTATGTTTCAAACAAAATTTAAAAAAATTTGAAAAAAATGTAAAAAAGTGTTGACAAGTAATTATTAATTTGATATATTAATTTGGCAGTTGCAAAACTGCGCATCAAATATATCAAAAATTAAAATTTTGAAAAAAAGTATTGACATCAAATTTTAATTCTGTTATATTTGAATCGTGCCTTTTGAAGAGGCGAAATAATAAATGATTCGAACAAAAAAATTAAAAAACTTCAAAAAAAGTATTGACATTAATTTTTATGTTTGATATAATGGAATCACTTCTTGTGAAGAGAAGCGAATGATCTTTGAAAACTGAGCAAAATGTCAATTCACAATTAGTTAGGACAAACAATTTCAAATTTCGAAAAAATTAATTTATTTTTTTGGAGAGTTTGATCCTGGCTCAGGATGAACGCTGGCGGCATGCCTAAGACATGCAAGTCGAACGAAGTGGCCCAACAACGATGGAGTGCTTGCACAAAATCTGCGATGGATTTTCCACTTAGTGGCAGACGGGTGAGTAACACGTAAGTAATCTACCTTTAAGACTGGAATAACGTTTGGAAACGGACGCTAATACCGGATGATTCATAATTAGATAACTTTTTATGCTAAAAGGGGCTTCGGCCTCACTTAAAGATGAGCTTGCGGCGTATTAACTAGTTGGTGAGGTAATGGCTCACCAAGGTGACGATGCGTAGCCGAGCTGAGAGGCTAATCGGCCACATTGGGACTGAGACACGGCCCAAACTCCTACGGGAGGCAGCAGTTAGGGATATTCGTCAATGGGGGAAACCCTGAACGAGCAATGCCGCGTGAGTGATGACGGTCTTATAGATTGTAAAACTCTGTTGTAAAGGAAGAAACCTTATTATAGGTAATGATAATAAGTTGACTGTACTTTACCAGAAAGCCCCGGCTAACTACGTGCCAGCAGCCGCGGTAATACGTAGGGGGCGAGCGTTATCCGAATTTATTGGGCGTAAAGCGTGTGTAGGCGGTTTATTAAGTCTAAGATTAAAGCCTGAGGCTTAACCTCAGTTCGTTTTAGAAACTGGTAGACTTGAGTGTGGTAGAGGCAAGTGGAATTTCTAGTGTAGCGGTTAAATGCGTAGATATTAGAAGGAACACCAGTGGCGAAGGCGGCTTGCTGGGCCATTACTGACGCTGAGACACGAAAGCGTGGGGAGCAAATAGGATTAGATACCCTAGTAGTCCACGCCGTAAACGATGAGTACTAAGTGTCGGGAAACCGGTGCTGAAGTTAACACATTAAGTACTCCGCCTGAGTAGTACGGTCGCAAGGCTGAAACTCAAAGGAATTGACGGGCACCCGCACAAGCGGTGGAGCATGCTGTTTAATTCGAAGCTACGCGAAGAACCTTACCTAGACTTGACATCCCTGGCAATGCTATAGAAATATAGCGGAGGTTATCCGGGTGACAGGTGGTGCATGGTTGTCGTCAGCTCGTGTCGTGAGATGTTCGGTTAAGTCCGATAACGAGCGCAACCCTCGTCTTTAGTTACTAACAGTTCGGCTGAGGACTCTAAAGATACTGCCGGTAATAAACCGGAGGAAGGTGGGGATGACGTCAAATCATCATGCCCCTTACGTCTAGGGCTACAGGCGTGCTACAATGACTGGTACAAAGAGACGCAATACCGTGAGGTGGAGCAAATCTCCAAAGCCAGTCTCAGTTCGGATTGAAGTCTGCAACTCGACTTCATGAAGCTGGAATCGCTAGTAATCCTGAATCAGAATGTCAGGGTGAATACGTTCCCGGGTGTTGTACACACCGCCCGTCACGCCATGGGAGTTGGTAATACCCGAAGTTGGTAGCCTAACCTTTTAGGAGGGGGCCAGCGAAGGTAGGATCAGCGACTGGGGTGAAGTCGTAACAAGGTATCCCTACCGGAAGGTGGGGATGGATCACCTCCTTTCTATGGAGAAAGATTTAACTTAAGCGGTCTTAACTAATTGATTTAAATTTTGCTTAGTTTTGAGAGATTGTTCTCTCAGAAATAGTTCTTTGAAAACTTGATAATGTGGTAGTCTTATATAACGAGTATAAGACATTATAATATCTCATCAAATTAGGATAAATAATTCAAATGGTGATTAAATTGCTAAGGGCACCTGGCGGATGCCTTGGCACTAGAAGCTGATGAAGGACGTGACGAACAACGATATGCTTCGGGGAGCTGTAAGTAGCTTTGATCCGGAGATTTCCGAATGTGGCAACACACTTATGGTAATGCATAAGTACTGCATAGTAAATACATAGCTATGTAGGAGCAACCCGGTGAACTGAAACATCTTAGTAGCCGGAGGAAGAGAAAGAAAAATCGATTTCCTTAGTAGTGGCGAGCGAAACGGAAACAGCCCAAACCAGTCTTCGGACTGGGGTTGTAGGACCTTACATTAAGAGTTATAAATTCATAATATAGTTGAACTTGTTGGGAAGCAAGACCGTAGTTGGTGATAGTCCAGTAAACGAAATATTATGAGCTCTGTAGGGTATCCTGAGTACGGCGGGACACGTGTAATCCTGTCGGAATCTGCGGGGACCATCCCGTAAGGCTAAATACTCTCTAGTGACCGATAGTGAACAAGTACCGAGAGGGAAAGGTGAAAAGAACCCCGGGAGGGGAGTGAAATAGAATACTGAAACCAAGTGCTTACAATAAGTCAGAGCCCGTTAATGGGTGATGGCGTGCCTTTTGCAGAATGAACCGGCGAGTTATTGTTTCATGCAAGGTTAAGTTGAAGAGACGGAGCCGAAGCGAAAGCGAGTCTGAATAGGGCGATTTAGTATGAAGTAATAGACCCGAAACCGAGTGATCTATCCATGAGCAGGTTGAAGTTTTGGTAACACAAAATGGAGGACCGAACCCACTTACTAGGAAACGTGAGGGGATGACTTGTGGATAGCGGTGAAATTCCAAACGAACTCGGAGATAGCTGGTTCTCCCCGAAATAGGTTTAGGCCTAGCCTTGAGATAAAATGCCTTGGAGGTAGAGCACTGAATACATGATGGCGGCACCTAGCTGTACTGAGTGTAATCAAACTCCGAATGCTAAGGTTATGTTTCTCAGGAGTCAGTGTGCGGGTGATAACGTCCGTACGCAAAAGGAAAAGAATCCAGATCGCCAACTAAGGTCCCTAAATATATGCTAAGTGGGAAAGGATGTGGAGTTGTCAAAACAGCTAGGAGGTTGGCTTAGAAGCAGCCATCCTTTAAAGAGTGCGTAATAGCTCACTAGTCGAGTGACACTGCGCCGAAGATGTACCGGGGCTAAGCATATTACCGAAGTTGCGAATTCATATTTTATATGAGTGGTAGGGGAGCGTTCTAATCAGCGGTGAAGGTTGACCGTGAGGACGACTGGAGCGTTTAGAAGTGAGAATGCCGGTATGAGTAGCGCAAGATGGGTGAGAATCCCATCCACCGTTTGCCTAAGGTTTCCTGGGGAAGGCTCGTCCTCCCAGGGTAAGTCAGGACCTAAGGCGAGGCCGAGAGGCGTAGTCGATGGATAACAGGTTTATATTCCTGTACCACCTATATAACTGATGGAATGACGGAGAAAGCTAGAAAGGGCCAATTATTGGATTTTGGTCTAAGCACAAAGGCTAGTACGCTGGAAAATCCGTGTTACTGTACAGCTGAAGTGTGATGGCGAAGATGCTTGCATCGAAGTCTTTTGACGCTATGCTTCCAAGAAAAGTTTCTAGGGTTAATTATATAGGTGCCTGTACCGAGAACCGACACAGGTGGGCAAGGAGAGTATCCTAAGGTGAGCGAGAGAACTATGGTTAAGGAACTCGGCAAAATGACCCCGTAACTTTGGGAGAAGGGGTGACTAAGCAATTAGTTCGCAGTGAATAGGCCCAGGCAACTGTTTACCAAAAACACAGGTCTCTGCTAAGTCGTAAGACGATGTATAGGGGCTGACGCCTGCCCAGTGCTGGAAGGTTAAGAGGAGTACTTAACAGACGCATGTCGATTTTGTGAAGGTGCGAATTGAAGCCCCAGTGAACGGCGGCCGTAACTATAACGGTCCTAAGGTAGCGAAATTCCTTGTCAGGTAAGTTCTGACCCGCACGAAAGGTGTAATGATCTGGGCACTGTCTCGACCATAGACTCGGTGAAATTATAATACCTGTGAAAATGCAGGTTACCCGCGACAGGACGGAAAGACCCCGTGGAGCTTTACTGTAGCTTGATATTGGGATTCGGTTCATTTTGTAGAGTATAGGTGGGAGACTTTGAAACTAGGGCGCCAGTTCTAGCGGAGTCATCATTGGAATACCACCCTTAATGAATTGAATTTCTAACCTCTTACCGTGAATCCGGTATAGGGACAGTGTCTGGTGGGCAGTTTGACTGGGGCGGTCGCCTCCTAAAGAGTAACGGAGGCGCTCAAAGATTCCCTCAGAATGGTTGGAAATCATTCGTAGAGTGTAAAGGTATAAGGGAGTTTGACTGCGAGACCTACAAGTCAAGCAGGTGCGAAAGCAGGACTTAGTGATCAGGCGATTCAGAATGGAATGGTCGTCGCTTAACGGATAAAAGTTACCCCGGGGATAACAGGCTGATACCACCCAATAGTTCACATAGACGGTGGTGTTTGGCACCTCGATGTCGGCTCGTCACATCCTGGAGGTGAAGTCGCTTCCAAGGGTTGGGCTGTTCGCCCATTAAAGTGGCACGCGAGCTGGGTTCAGAACGTCGTGAGACAGTTCGGTCCCTATCCGTCGTGGGCGTAGGAAAATTGAGGAGAGCTGTTCCTAGTACGAGAGGACCGGAACGGACATACCTCTGGTGTATCTGTTGTCACGCCAGTGGCAGTGCAGAGTAGCTATGTATGGAATGGATAACCGCTGAAAGCATCTAAGCGGGAAGCCAACTTCAAGATGAGTTTTCCCTTTCTTTATGAATTAAGATCCCTTGAAGACTACAAGGTTGATAGGCTAGAGGTGGAAGCATGGCAACATGTTGAGCTGACTAGTACTAATAGATCGAGGATTTAATCCTATTTATTAATTCTAATTTGATAGATTACACATTATCATGTTTCCAGAGAATTATTTCTCTATTAATTTTATTGGTGACGATAGCAAAGTGGATACACCTGTTCCCATCCCGAACACAGAAGTTAAGCACTTTAACGGCGAAGATAGTTTACGCGAAAATAGCAAGTTGCCAATAATTTTTTTTTTGCAATTTTTTACTAGTAAATTACTTGTAATTACATATAAAAAAATATATAATGGATTTGGTGATTATTATGGATTTTAAAGTTGTTTCGCATAGTGAATTAGATACAATGGAGTTAGCTCAAAATATTGAATCAGAAAAGTTTCCTAATATGGTTATATGTTTAGATGGTGAACTTGGTAGTGGTAAAACTGTATTTACAAAGGCTTTTGCTCAAGCTATGGAGGTTAAGGATGCTGTGACATCTCCAACTTTTACAATAATTAAAGAGTATGATGGAGATATGCCTTTATATCACATGGATGTATATAGACTTGAAGGTAATACAGATGGAGTTGGTATTGAAGAGTATTTTAATGCTGGTGGTGTAGTTATTATTGAATGGGCATCTACTATTAAAGATATTTTACCTAGTGAAAGATTGGATATAAAAATTAATTTATTAGGTGAAAATAAAAGAACAATTCACCTTATTCCACATGGCAAAAAATATGAAGAATTATGTGAAGCTGTTGTATAAAAGTGGGTGTTGCAAGTGAAGAGTTTGTTTATAGATACATCTAGTAGTTTTGTTAATATTTATATTCTTAAAGATAATAGTATTTTAGTTAGCAAGTCGCATCATACATTAAAAGATATGGCTAATAGTATTATGCCTTTAATTAGAGAATCATTTAATGAAGTTGATTTTGATATTAAGGATATTGATAAAATATTTGTAACTGTAGGCCCAGGATCTTTTACAGGTGTTAGAGTAGGTATTACAGTTGCGAAGACTATTTCTTGGAGTTTAAGTATTCCAGTATATCCTATATCTACCTTAGAATATTTAGCTAGTATAGATACTAATTATAATAAAATTATATCTATTATAGATGCCAGAAGAGGCAATGTATTTGCTGGTTTTTATGATCTAAATTTAAATAAATTAGACGCCGAAAAATTAGTAGGTTATGATGAATTATCTAAAGGTGATGATACACTAGTTGTAAGTTATGATGGAGTATATAATTCAACTATATCTAATATTAATATATTAAAGACTGTTAATAAACACTTAGATGATAAAAGTATTAACCCACACAAGTTAGTACCTAATTATTTAAAGAAAACAGAAGCTGAGGAAAAACTTAATGATTAGATTCTATAAGGATAGTGATTATGATAGTATAAACAGTCTTTTATTCTCTTTTGATAGTAATATTGATTTAAATAGTAATCCTTTTTATAAATGTTTAGTATATGAAAAAGGGGGAATATTGGGTGTTCTCGTATTTGAAGAGATTTATGAGAGAATAGAGCTTGATTATATTATTGTTGATGATAATTATAGACTACGTGGTATTGCAAGTAAATTAATGGATTTTTTAATTGAGTATTCAAAAAGTAATAATATTTTAAATATTACTTTAGAAGTTAATGAAAATAATTTATCTGCCATTAATTTATATAAAAAATATAAATTTGAAGTAACATCGAGAAGAGAAAAGTATTATAAAGATAATGATGCAATACTTATGATAAGGAAGTTTGATAATAATGAGTGACACATATATATTAGGAATTGAAACTAGTTGCGATGAAACAAGTGTTTCAATAGTAAAAAATGGTGGTTATGAAATTGCGACAGTTGTTTTATCACAAATGGATACTCATGCTAAGTTTGGTGGGGTGGTGCCTGAGATTGCAAGTAGAATGCATATTGAATCTATTACGTTAGTATTAGAAGAATGTTTAAAAAAAGCAGGGATGACTATGAATGAAATTGATGCAATAGCTGTTACTTATGCACCAGGACTAATTGGATGTTTACTTGTGGGTGTAACATTTGCATCAACTTTATCTTATATTTATAATAAGCCATTAGTTCCAGTACATCATATAATAGGGCATATTTATGCAAATAATTTAAAACGTAGGCTAGAATTTCCGTTAATATCTTTAGTTGTATCAGGTGGTCATACTGAACTTGTATATATGGACAAAGATTATTCATTTAAAAAAATTGGAGGAACATTAGATGATGCAGTAGGTGAAGCTTATGATAAAGTAGCTCGTGTAATTAATGTTCCTTATCCTGGAGGTCCAGAAGTAGATAGGCTTGCTCACATAGGAAAAGATATTTATGAATTACCTTTGCCGTTAGATGATGATACATATAATTTTAGCTTTAGTGGCCTTAAAAGTGCGGTTATTAATCTTGTACATAATGAGAAACAAAGGGGAAATGAGATAAGAAAAGAAGATTTAGCTTGTTCTTTTCAAAATAGAGTAGTTGAAATACTAACAAAAAAAACTATGAAAGCATTAAAAGAGTATAATGTTAATAATTTAATTGTTGCAGGTGGTGTTTCTGCAAATAAGGGGTTAAGAGAAAGATTGACTAAAGAATGTGAAAAAAATAATATAAATATATCTATGCCTGAAATTAAATATTGCACCGATAATGCAGCAATGATTGCCTCAGCTGGATACTATGCTTATAAATTAGGTATTATATCAGATATAGATTTAAAAGCACGACCAACAAGTAGTATGTACTAATTTGACTAATTAGTAGGTGTATGTTAAAATTAAATTGTTTTAAGGAGGAGTTATTATGGCAGAAGATACTAGCAAAAACAGAAAAGATAGGGAAGAAGAATTTAATATATATATCACAAAGATATATCGTGTTATACCCAAAAATTGTGCATTAATAGTAAGAAACAAATTTAATGGGCAAAGAGTAAAAGTTAAAACTGGAGGTTTTGCGTTTGTTGCCCCTTGGAGCGAAGCTAAACTTGTTTCATTGGCGATAAGAAATATTGATTATGAAAAGTTAGAATTTGATGAAAAGGAAGGACAACAAGTTAAGGTTGATTTAGCTCTTTCTGTTCGTGTTGTTGATCCTATAAAATATGAATATGCACATCAAAATATAGAACAGGAATTAAAGGTTAGAATTTATTCTGCAGTTCGTGTATTGATAAAAAAAGCTTCATTTGAAGAATTGTCAAAAAAACATTTTGAGTTACCAAAAAATGATATAAGCATGTCACCTCAATTTAGAAGAGTTGGAGGTAATTACTATTATCGCGATTCATTATGGAAAGATAATGAAGGTAAGTGGCATGGTGATGAAATTAGTGACTTTGATATTGAATTATTTAGCATTAGGAGAGAATTAAATGATTTTGCCGAAGAGTTTGGATTAGAAGTTGTTTCTCTTAGAAATAAAGAGGTTCAACAGTCTGAGGAAATGCAAAAAGCATATGATGAACTTGTAAGGAAGCGAAGAGAAGGTCAAGCAAGTTTAGAAGCTGCAGAATTAGCTAGACAGAAAGCGAAAAAGGATGCTGAAAGAATTAAAATTGAACAAGATGCCTATAATTATAAGTATGTTAGTTTTCTTAATAGTTTGAAGGCAGCTGGATTAACTGATTCTGAGATTCAAAATCAGTTACATGCCTATATTATTGCGAATGGCCAGGGCGGTATTGCAAATGAAACAGCAGCAACTGCTACTGCTGTTGCAGCTGGGTTAAATGCTGCTAATCAAGCAAACAGACAAAAAACTAGATAAAAACTCTTGACAAAGAGTAAAGAATTGTATATAATACTTGCGTAATGAAAAAGGAAAGAGATGTATCCACATCCACCCGATTGCTAAAGTGATGGGTAAAAAGCCAGAGTGAGTAAAATGGTTTTATAAGTGGATACTATGTATCTACTTTTTTCATGGTATAAGATTATTGGAGGTGTTTGTTATCGCAAACAAAGGGAAAGACTTGTTTATAAATGAACAGATTAGAGCAAGAGAGGTTATGGTTATTGGGCCAAATGGAGAACAACTAGGTGTTAAATCACTTAAGGATGCATTAACTTTGTCATCGTATGCGGGATTTGATTTAGTACTTATTAATCCTAAGGGAAATCCACCTGTATGTAAAGTTATGGATTATAATAAGTTTAAATATGAAAACAAAAAGAAGGCAAAGGAAAATATTAAAAAGCAAAGAAGTGCAAATTTAGATATTAAAGAGTATCGCTTATCTGTTGCAATCGATATTCATGATTTTAATACTAGAGTTAAGAATTCTAGTAAGTATTTAGAAAAAGGTCATAGAGTTAAAGCTTCTATTAGATTTAGGGGTAGAGAGATGGCTCATACTGAACTTGGACGTGATGTACTTTATAAATTTGCAGATGCATTAAAAGATGTTGCTGATATTGAGCAAAGACCAATATTAGATGGCCGTAACATGACAATGATGCTTATGCCAAAGAAAGAGAAATAGGAGGAGAATATATGCCAAAGATAAAAAAACATAGTGGAACTTCAAAAGTAGTTGGAAAGAATGGAAAAATTGGACATCCTGGAACTAGACATAATACAGGAAAAAAGAATGCTGCTTCTAATAGAAGTGGTAGAAAGGCGTCTTACTTAAGTAAGGGAGACGCTAAAAGATTAAAGAATGTACATTATTAATAAGGAGGAATTAAAATGAGAGTAAAGGGAAGTAATATCCATAAAAATAGAAGAGTTAAAGTTTTAAAGCAAGCTAAAGGTTATTTTGGAAGCAAACATAAATTATATAAAACAGCTAAAGAACAAGTAATGCATTCATTAAAGTATGCATATAGGGACAGAAGACAAAACAAACGTGAAATGCGTAAATTATGGATTACAAGAATTAATGCTGCTTGTCGTATGAATGGTATTAGTTATTCTAAATTCATTAATGGACTTAACAAAGCTGGTGTTGAAATTAACAGAAAGATGTTAAGTGAGATTGCTATTAATGATGATGCTGCATTTGCTAATTTAGTTGAACTTGCTAAAAGTGGTAAGACTCCAAAATCAGAAGTTAAATTTACTAAGAAGGTAGAAGAAAAGAAAACTACTAAAGATAAGAAAGAAGAAAAAATTGATTATTCAAAAATGACTGTTGCTGAATTAAAAGATTTAGCTAAAGATAAGAATATTTCAGGATATACTACAATGAAAAAGGCAGAATTAATTGCTGCTTTAGAAAAATAATTAGTTTGAACAACGTGTTCAAATTTTTTGTCTCTTTTTAAACAAAGTGCTGATGGAGAATTAGCAATATATTGCAGAAATATCTACAGGTAATTCTGATTTGCATATTTGCCTACATTTCGTATAACTAATTAATATTATAGAATCTTTATA
>Ga0310695_10008622_pt1 | contig 15661 bp, 14 predicted proteins | sample RumenRJG_04DNA_FD_203882 | JGI IMG/M metagenome (GOLD analysis project Ga0310695, IMG submission 203882) | Bovine rumen microbial communities from Lethbridge, Alberta, Canada - RJG_04 (v2) (version 2) | ecosystem: Host-associated > Mammals > Digestive system > Stomach > Rumen | place: Canada...
AGGCCGATGACCTCTATATATTTGGGGTCCATCAGCTTCACCAGGTCCTTCATAATCACATTCACACAGTCCTCATGGAAATCGCCATGATTACGGAAACTGAAAAGATAGAGTTTCAGGCTCTTCGACTCTACCATCCGCTCACCAGGCATATAGAGGATCTTGATCTCCGCGAAATCGGGCTGTCCGGTAATCGGACAGAGTGACGTAAACTCCGGGCAATTGAATTGCACCCAGTAATCATTCTCGGGATGTTTGTTTTGGAATGTCTCCAGCACCTCAGGCGCATAGTCAGACTTATACTCCGTCTTCTTGCCCAACGCCTGCAATCCTTCTTGCTCTCTCATATTTCCTTTACTTTAAATATATTATACGCAATATCACGGTCGAAGACATCCTCGTGGTCATGGAGCTTCGTGTATTTCACCACGCGAATGGTCACTGGCAGCACGAGAATTTCGTAGAGCGTCTTCAGGGTGACCTGAGTGATAACCAGCGACGGCATCTCCTCCCAGGGAATCACACCGCCAAGGGCAAGTGGGAAGAAGATGATGGAGTCTGTCAACTCACCGAACACGGTACTCATCACAGCACGATAGGAGAAATTCTTGCCTGCCGACGACAGTTTCATCTTACTCATCACATAGGCATTGATAAACGAGCCACAGACAAATGCCAGGAACGAGGCGCCTGCAATACGTGGTGCCAAACCGAAGATCTGGTGGAAGCCCTCTTCTCCATGCCAGTAAGGGGCACCAGGAATCCAGTCGGCTATCGCACCAAACATCACGAACATGAAGTTCATGGCGAAGCCTAACCAGATGAGCATGCGCGTGCGGCCATAGCCCCACACCTCACATACCACGTCGTTGATGATGTAACTTACCGGGAACACAATCAGACCTGCTGTCATATTGGCTGGTCCCAGTGAAATCTGCTTGGTCTCAAGCACGTTTGCCGTAATCAGGCAAACACAAAACAGTATGCCATAGAACATAAACAGCACACTGATCTTCTGATCTTTTTTCTGTTTCATAATTATCTTGTTTTGTTAAAGGGGGTCAGCCGGTGACTTTCACCGGCGTTAGCAAGTACCCCTATTCTTATTTCTTATAGCAGATAGAACAGCCATCCCAGATAGATAGCAAATCCTAAGAGCAATACCGCACCTTCCCTACGCGAGACATAGTATTTGGTGTATGCAAAGAGCCACAACAGCCCGATGCTGACCAGCATCATAGTCAGGTCGATGATCGTAATACCCATAATCCGCAGCGGATGAACCACCGCTGTAATACCAAGGATCATCAGGATATTAAACACATTAGAGCCAATGACGTTGCCGATGGCGATGGCAGAACGGCCCTTATAGGCTGCAACCACACTGGTGGCCAGTTCTGGCAGCGAAGTACCACCAGCGACGATGGTCAGACCCACCACGCTCTGTCGCACCCCGTAGCGATAAGCCACATACGAAGCGGCATCCACGAAAAGATTACTGCCCACGATCAGACAGGCCAGTCCCAGTGCGATAAATGAGAGATTGCGCCATAGATTTGAATAGTCTTTGGGCAGTTCCCTGTTATCCTCCAGTTCCTCCTCTGTGGGCATCAGTCCGTCTTTCTTGGCTGCGATGAAGGTATAGATCATGAAGCCCACGAAACCCGCCAGCAGGATGAATCCGTCACTACGGGTAATCTCGTTGCCCCAGAGGTGGGGCGACTCCATATCATCAATGCAAAGCATAAACAACAGCAAGGAGGCAACTGCGGCAAAGGGAATATCCTTTCTCACCGTCGAGCGCGACACCGTCATCGGAGCTACTACTGCAGCACATCCCACAATCAGCATCGTGTTATAGATATTCGAACCGATAACGTTTCCGACTGCCAGATCCGACGTACCCTTGATAGCCGATACCAGACTCACAAAGAGTTCCGGTGCTGATGTACCAGCAGCCACAATGGTCAGTCCAATGATAATCTCAGGCACGTGCATACCGCGAGCCAGGTCGCTGGCGCCCTCTGTCAGACGGTCGGCCCCCCATAGCACAAGGGCAATGCCCACCACAATGTAAACAATGTTAAGCAGCATCTTAATTCTATTTTAGTCTTCGTCTTCGTCATCCCAGTCATCACCGAAGAAGGTGTCGAAATCCCCTTCCAGCGACGGCCCCACAAAGGCATCCATCTGGCGACGGTCCTTTTTGGTAGGGCGCCCTGTTCCTCTGGCACGGTTCACAAAACCGCTGATACGGTTCATTTCCAGCAATTCATACTGGTCAGACGTCGTCACGTTCTCATAGATCTCTGGCAACACCTTGGCCCCTACCCTTTGCTCTATCGTCTTCAGGATCTTAAAAGAATAGGTGACTGGCGGTTTCCTTACGGCCACGGTCTCGCCCGCCTTTACCATATGCGAAGGCTTCACGTTGACGCCGTTGATCGTGACACGCCCGTTTTTGCAGGCGTCCGCCGCAATGGAGCGTGTTTTGAAAATGCGTGCCGCCCAGAGCCATTTGTCTATTCTTGCAACTTCAGCCATGCTCTATTTCTTGCCGAGTTTGTTAAATTGGTTCATGGTCAGGTCAATACCCGCCAGGACGAAGCTCTTGATGATCTCCACAGCCGTGTCGATACTCGGCTGCAGCGTCTTGAGATCCTCCTCGTCGTATTTGCCCAACACCCAGTCCACCTGCATCCCGTGCGGGAATTCGTTACCGATGCCCATACGCAGACGGGCATAGTTCTGCCCGATAAGCTGCTGGATATGTCCTAGACCGTTGTGCCCGCCATTGGAGCCGCCAGCCTTCAGACGGAAGGCACCCAAAGGCAGAGCCACATCGTCGCTGATAACGAGCAGACGGCTCTGGTCGATATTCTCCTTGTTAAGCCAATACCTGACGGCATTGCCACTCAGGTTCATGAACGTTGAGGGCTTCAGCAACAGCACTTTACGACCTTTGAGCGTCGTTTCAGCCACAAAGCCGTAGCGCCGGTCTTCAAAATGAATATTGGACGCCTTCGCAAAAGCGTCCAATACCATAAAGCCTGTATTGTGGCGGGTCAGTTCGTATTCGTCACCGACATTTCCCAAGCCAACAATCAAGAATTTGTCCATGTGCCTGACAGTTCAGTGATTACTCCTCTGCAGCAGCGGCAGCAGAACGAGATGCACGTGTAGCCTTGACAGAGCATACAACAACCTGAGCAGGAGTTGCAATCTCCAGACCTTCGAAGTTCAGCTCAGCCACCTTGATAGCCTTACCCAACTTCAAGTTGGTCACGTCGATCTCAAGGGTCTCAGGAATCTGCTTGTAAGGAGCGGTAACGTTCAACTGGCGCACAGCCTGGCTCAGACGACCACCATCGCGAACACCCTGGGCATGACCTGTGAGTTTCACGGGGATACCGATGGTGATGGGCTTTGTCTCGTTAACCTCGAAGAAGTCGATGTGAAGCAGAGCGTCGGTTGTGGGGTGGAACTGCAGTTCCTTCATCACAGCCTTGTGAGCCTCACCGTCGATGGTCAGGTTGACAACATACACATGAGGTGTGTAAACTACCTTGCGGAGCTGAGCTGCAGGGATGGCGAATGCCAGAGCCTCGGGCAGACCGTTCTCACCTTTTTTCTCACCATAGAGGTTACAGGGAACCAAACCCTCCTTGCGGAGTTCCTTAGCGGCTTTCTTGCCAGTAGCAGCACGCTTGGTACCGCTTACGCTAAATTCTTTCATAAATGTGTTACTCTAAATTAAGTTGTTAAAAATTTCTTTTTGCTTAATTCGCCATCACACGAAAAATCGTAGTGCCTTTGAGAAAAGCGGTGCAAAGGTAGTACTTTTTCCGTTACCAACCAAATATTTACTAAAAAAAACTCAATATTTCGCCGTTTTTCTTGCAGCATCGCAGAAAAATGCCTACCTTTGCACTTACAAATTAAGTTTCTAACAGAATATATATAAGTAAAACCACATAAACATCAAGTGAGATGATCAATAGGGAAATTATCAGAATCAAGATTGTTCAGTTAACCTACGCTTACTATCAAAACGGTAACAAGAACATCGACTCGGCTGAAAAGGAACTTTTCTTCAGTCTGTCAAAGTCTTATGACCTCTACAACTATCTGCTGGCGCTCATTATAGCCATCACTAAAGAGGCTGGCCGCCGAATGGAGGTCTTACAGTCGCGCGCTCTCCGCGAAGGCACGCCCCAACCTTCACAGAAGTTTGTACTTAACCGCTTCGCCCTACAACTGGGCGAAAACAAGATGCTCCAGGACTTCATGAGCAGTCAGAAGTTCAACTGGGCCGACAACGACGTGATTGTCGGACAATTACTCGACAGAATCGAGAGCAGTGAGATCTATCAGACATACATGAACGATAAGAACGACAGTTACGAGGCCGACCGCGACCTCTGGCGTCATCTCTATAAGGCCTTCATCATGAACAATGACGACATCGACAGCATGCTCGAGGAACAGAGCCTCTACTGGAACGACGACAAGGATATTGTCGATACCTTCGTCATGAAGACCATCAAGCGTTTCAAGGAGCAGAACGGTAGCAAGGAAGAACTCCTGCCCGAATGGGCGAGCGAGGAGGAACAGGAGTTTGCACGTAAGTTGTTCCGCGCTGCCATCCTCAATTCCGACCATTATCAGCGCTACATGAGCGAGACCTCACGCAACTGGGACTTCTCCCGTCTGGCCTTCATGGATATCATCCTCATGCAACTGGCCATCGCCGAGATCATGACCTTCCCGAACATCCCTGTGAGCGTGAGCATCAACGAGTATGTAGAACTGGCTAAGATCTACTCTACCCGCAAGAGCGGCAGTTATATCAACGGCATGCTCGACACTATCTGCCGCAACCTTATCAAATCTGGCAAACTTCTGAAATTCATGGAGCCAAAAGAGCCCAAGGAACCAAGAGAGCCAAAAGAGCCACGGGAGCAGAAAGAGCCGAGAGAACCAAGAGAGTTCAGGGAGCCGAGAGAGCGCAGAGAATTCAGAGAACCGAGAGAGCGCAGAGAGTTCAGAGAGCCCAGAGAGCGCAGAGAGTTCGGTGAGCCAAGGGAGCGCAGAGAGTTCAGAGAGCCCAGAGAGCGCAGAGAGTTCGGTGAGCCAAGGGAGCGCAGAGAGTTCAGAGAGCCCAGAGAGCGCAGAGAGTTCAGTGAACCGAGAGCGCCCAGACAGCCCAGAAGGCGGATGCCTTATGATGAGAAGCCTTATGGCGAAAAGCCCATCGACGAGAAGCCAAGCAACAACGACGAGCAATAAACAATAATCAAATATTAATATGACTAATTTTGTACTCGCTGCCCAGGCAGCACAAGGAGGTGGCATGAGCATGATCATCATGATGGTCGCCATCTTCGCCATCATGTGGTTCTTCATGATCAAGCCACAGCAGAAGAAACAGAAAGAGATCCAGAAGTTCCAGAACGAACTGAGCGAAGGTCAGCAGGTCATCACTGGCGGTGGTATTTACGGAACCGTCAAGAGCATCGACCTCGCCAAGAACACCGTCGATGTGAAGATTGCACGCGACGTTATCATCACCGTGGATAAGAGTTACGTCTTCAAGGATCCCACCAGCGTACCCACGACAAAATGAACCAGCTCAGAAAGGTATGGCGATACATCAGAATCATCCTGTTCAGCACTGCTAACAGGGAGTTTCTGGTGTTTCTCTTCTTTCTCGCGTTGTCAGGCGCTTTCTGGTTGTCGCTGACACTCAACGACGTTTACGAGAAGGAGTTTGCCGTACCCTTCGCTGTAACTGATATCCCCAAGAACGCCGTCCTCACCTCTAACGATGTCGATACGGTGAAGATCACCATCCGCGACAAGGGCATCTTCCTGTTGTCATATTATTATGGTGAGAAACTGAGGCGCATCAGCGTCAACTTCAGGAACTACATGCGTAACAACGGCACGGGGCTTGTCTCGCAACAGGAGATGCAGAAACTGATTTATCAGCGGTTGCTCAGCAGTTCGAAGATTATCAGCGTCAAGCCCGAGAGACTCGAGTTCACCTATAACTATGGTGCTAAGAAACGAGTACCAGTCAGGTGGAGTGGCCGAGTCATCCCCGAGGAACTCTATTTCATCTCCCGCGTGGAATACAGACCCGACAGTGTTACCATCTATGCCTCCGACGAGAAGCTCGACAGCATCAACATGGTATATACCGAGCCGCTCAACTATGCCAACTTCCGGGATACGCTCAACGTGAGTTGTCATCTGGCCAAGATGAAAGGCGTGAAGATCATGCCCGACCACATCAAGATACGATTCCTGACCGACGTGCTGACCGAGGAGCGCATCGAGGGCATCCCTATTCAGGGCATCAACCTGCCCGAAGGCAAGGTGATCCGCACATTCCCTTCTAAGGTGGCAGTGGGTTTCGTCACAGGCATCAACACCTATCGTAACCTCACGCCAAAAGACTTCACGGTGGTGGTCGATTACAACGAGATCAAGCAGAATCCTACCGAGAAATGCCGCGTGCAATTGAAAGTCGTACCTCACGGCATCTCACATGCCAAACTCGAGATCAATTTCGTAGATTACCTCATAGAGTCAGAGTAATATGAAGATTGGTATCGCAGGCGGCATCGGAAGCGGCAAGAGTTATGTCTGCGCCCATTTAAGGCGCCGGGGCATCGAGGTTTACGACTGCGACAGCGCAGCCAAGCGCCTGATTCGCACCTCGACAGATATCCGAGAGGGCCTTACCGCCCTGATAGGACCGGAAGCCTACACGGCCGACGGCAATCTGAACAAGAGCGCAGTGGCTCAGTTCCTGCTTGCCTCCGAGGAGAACGCCCAGGCCATCGACCGCATCGTCCACCCCGCCGTCTTCCGCGATTTCGAGGAGAGTGGTGTCGAATGGCTCGAGAGCGCCATCATGTACGAATCGGGCATCTATCGCCTGATGGACCGCGTCATCGTCGTCACTGCACCGCTCGAGGTGCGCATCAGCCGGGTCATGGCCCGCGACCATATATCCCGCGAAAAAGTGCTCGAGTGGATGGGACGCCAATTGCCTCAGGAAGAGGTCGTCGGAAGAGCGGATTTTGAGATTGTCAACGACGGGAAAACAGATATAGAACAACAATTAAATAAAATCATAGAACAATGCAACAGACCGTTTTAGCAATTGCCGGAAAGCCCGGCCTTTACAAACTCGTGACCAGAGGTAACAACAACCTCATCGTCGAGGCCCTCGACGGCACTCATCGCCGCATGCCCGCCTTTGCCACCGACCGTATCACCTCGCTGGCCGATGTCGCTATGTACACAGAGACCGACGACGTGCCCCTGATGGACGTACTTGAGAACCTCAAGCAACTCGAGGGTGGCAAGAAAGCCAGCATCAACGAGAAGAAAGCCAGCAGCGAAGAGCTCCGCGCCTACTTCACCAAAGTGCTGCCCGAATGGGATCAGGATCGCGTGCAGAACAGCCATATCAAGAAGCTCATCTCATGGTATAACATCCTCGTAGAGGCCGGTATCACCGACTTCAAGGAAGAGATGGCACCGACTGAAGGCGATAACATCGACGACCGCAAATAAGCGATACGACAAAGGGCCCGCAACAGCGAGCCCTTTATCGTTGCTAAAACTCCATATCGCCAGTATAAGATATCTGTTCTCGCTGGCGTGCCGACACACTGACCGAAGAACTGCCATTGTCAAACACGTCTAAAACATATAAATAAGTATCCTCATCGTTCGTCAGCCCGATCTCGATATGGCGCTTGCCGTTCTTCCCCACTCCTTCCCTATAGCTCTCGATAGGCGCAGAGAAATTCAGGCCCTTTCCACCGCCATAAGGCACGTTATAGGCCCTTCCGAAATACGGCAGATACGAGATCAGCGAGTCGTTTCTCACTTCTACAGAGTAACCATACGACACCGCTTTCGACGGTCCTTTCATGGGATGCATGTGCGCAATACCTATCTTGAAATGCCGCTCATTCAGTGCTAAATTCACCTTTTTTGCCCGCTCCGCTTTCTGAGCCGCACGCTCTTCACTCGTGGCACATCCTGCAAAAAACAACGCCAGAAGGAGTGAAATCACCATCAAAAACTGATTTTTTTTCATCATTATCCTCATTATTTTCATCATTTCTGAGGGCAAAAATAGTCAAAAGATTCGATAAATCCAAGCATTTCTCAGTCATTTAGTCATTTAGTCATTTAGTCAAAATCGTTTAGACACAAGCTCTACTATGCTCAATATATAATATAAAATATATTTTATATTATATATTGTTTCTTATTTGAGGAGGTGTGTATCGAAAATGACTAAATGACTAAATGACTAAATGACTAAGACAAGACCCGAAATATTATCATAGATAATAAGGGTACAAAAAGTGCGATTTTAAGTGCGGTTTTTTGAAAAAAGTTTGCAGGGTCTTTGATTTATGTTTATCTTTGCACCGTCGAAAATGAGGCAGAAATTTGCGGCCTAACTGGAGCGGAAAATTTTCCTAGTGCACGAGGCAATTTTTCCTAACCAGAGCCAAAAACAGAGCCGAATCGCAGGCAAAGAATTTACCTGACAATCTATTGATCTTTGACTTATTGATACAAATCTTCGCCCTATAAACTGACGGCAATGCTGCCCATGAACCAACGTCCTTGCTGGGGAATCAGGATCGTGTTCATGCCACTACGGTTATAGCGAGTACCCAGAAGATTGTGGATGTCCAGCCCGATGGTGACGGGCCCGAACGTATATTCGCCACCGACGTTCAGGATGCAGCGGGCAGACATCTCATGACGGCTAACAGTCTTCTGCGCAGCATCTACAGCGCTAGCCCAGTAGATAGCGGCCAGCTTCTCCATGCCATGAACGAGGTAGTAAAGATCGTATAAGAAGTATTGGGTGCGAGTCTTGGCAAATTGCTCAAGATCGATGTTATACGATGTCTGACTGCTCTCGAAGAGCACATGGGCATGAAGTCGCAACCGAGACGCAGCTTGCCAACCGACTACCAGATTCGACATGATGACCGGGGTATTATTGTTGTCATCGATGTTATAAGAATAATAGGGCATCAGTTTCTCGTAGAGTTCTATGGGTACGATAGTCGACTTGAAAGTGTGCGTCCAGGTCAGGTTCCAGTGAGTGGTGAGCCTCGGCCGTCTGTAACCAGCCATCAACTCCAGTCCGCCGGTTCTGTTCTGGCTCGTGTTCTTGTAGGTGAGAATATCGGTCATAATGAGGTCTGAGGCATGATTGTAGAAGCCGTTGACTTCGAAATTCAGCCCTTTCACCCAGTTTAGTCCTGCAAATGATAGTTGGAAGGAGTGAGCGCGCTCAGGCGAGAGGCTTTCATCGTTTTTGCGCTCACGAATCAATGCAGCGAGGGCATTGGATTTGCGATAGAGATATGGTACATCGACAAACGACTTGGAATAGCTCAGCCTGACGTTCCACTTGGGGCGCAACAGGATGAGGGCCACACGAGGCGACAGTTCACGCACCTGAGTATCGTCATAGTGGTTCTTGTAGTCGAAACGCATACCGGCATTCAGAAGCAGTGAAGAGGGATAGGAGAAGAGAGAGAAATCCCACTGATGCTTCAGTTGCAGATAGACATTGGCACTGTTCTCGCGACCCTTTCCGATTCCGCGCGTCTGCACATCCCCGGCGAATGTCTCTACGAAATTATAGCCCATCTGATAGCGCATGTCATCGAGTTTGAAGTGACCATACTCAGCTCCGAAACTGATATGGCCCTTTTGTCGGGCACTCAGTGTATAGGCATAGTTGCCCTTCAGCTGGAAGCCGAAGTGCTGCTCCTGACCGTTGACATATCGGGAGAGTCCTCCCAAAGAATCATACACTTGTATCATGTAAAGAGGCAACGGGAGCGTCCAAGACAATATGTGTGACGGCTCGTCGCTAAGCACCTGATAGCGCGTCATATCCGACTTGTCGTAGGTGGCGGCATACTTCAGATTCAAGTTGCCCATCTGATGGTTGTAACTCAGGTCGAGATGTCGTGAACTGGTAGCAAAACTTGGACCGTAAGCATTTTGGGTAATATAGCGCTCACGGTTGTATGGCATGGCAGGACAACCCATGGTAAACGGGGCGGCAACCTGTGAGAAATGAGTGTCGTACATGAGTTGCAGACCTTTATAACCCAGTTGCAGGCCTAAGTCATAGGAGGGATGATTGCCGATAGGCCGATCGCCACTGTTGCGATAGGCACTTCCCCAGACGAGCAGGTCGATGTCGAAATAACGCTTGCCGAGGATGGCGTCGGCCTTGATCTGCCCGTGATTGCCTGCCGCAACTTTCGCCTTGATGCCGTCCACATCGGCTCCTTGTTTGGTGATGATATTCACCACACCGGTAAGAGCCACATCGCCATAAAGTGAGGAGGCGGGACCACGCAGCACTTCTATCTGTTTCACCTTTTCCAAGGAGATGCTGAAATCGGGCGCAGCGGTGTTGGTAGCATAACTGTTCAGACGATGCCCATTGAGCATGATGAGAATCTTTTCCTGCGTATAACTGTAGATGCCGCGCATGGCGATGTTGATATCGTCGTTACAATCGACAATGTTCATGCCAGGCACATAGGTAGCAAGCACTTCCTGCAGATTGCGGGCTCCGCTGTTCCTGATCATTTCGGCGGTAATGAGCGCTGAGGGAACAGGCACCTCTAACAGACTCTCTGCCTGACTGGAAGCGGTGGTAATGGTAGCGGTCATACCAGACTTGATGCTGTTCACGATATCGGCAAAGATCGCGGGATCAAGCGACGACGGGCTGTAGTAAGGGTTATCCTGCAATATCAGCGAGGCATAATGCTCAGTCTTCTCCATATCGAAACGTGCCAGATAGCAGAGGGCAATGAGGCGGAGCGCGCTCTGGCGCTGGTTTCCGTGGAAATCGGCGAGATGTTGCAACAGGGCATCGCGGGCCTGTTCGATTCGGCCTATCTGGTAATCGCTCTCTGCCTGCGTGTAGATATCGCGCATCTCCGTATCAGTCTGTGCTCCTGCGGATAAAGGCATCAAAGCAAGAAGCCAAACAAGGAAACTGATGATAAATAGATATTTCTTCTGCTTCATACTCTTTACTTTTTGACCTTTGGAAGGCTGATGGTAAACTCTGTGTAATCGTCCTTGCGACTCTCCACGCTGATGTCGCCACCGTGGTTCTGTATGATTTCGCGACTCAGGTAGAGGCCTATACCTGCAGCCTCGCTGGTGGTTTTGGTGGTGAAGAAAGGATTGAAAATCTTGTCGAGTTGTTTCTCGTCAATACCGATGCCGTTGTCGCGAACCGTCACGACGTACTGTCCATCGACAACAGTGGCGGCAAGGGATATCTCGGGGACGAACCCTTTCGTTCTCTCTGCCTTCCTGACTACGGCATAGACCGCATTGCCCAGGATATTCATAAAGACCTTGCTGAGCAAAGCGGGATTTCCGTTCAACGGCATCGCACTGTCGGGCAAAGTAAATGTTGCACGGATATGATGCCGCTCTTTCTCGTTGGCATAATACTTGGCGAACATCTCCTCGTTCTGATGAAGCACAGGCAAGAGATCCATATCGGTATAGCCGCCTTGGCGGTCTTTCAGCATTTCCTCCATCGCCTTGAGCATGCGGGTGGCGTTCTGACCATAATCGTCAACGTTACGCAGGTTCTCGGTCAGCATATCAGCGATGTCGAGCATGTCTTCATAGTCGTTGTTGCTGATAACAACCTGACCATCGGTCTTCGCCTCTGTCTTGTGGCCGATAGCCTCCTTGAAGTCTTTCAGCAGGTCGTTTGACATCTTCGAGAAGTTGATGATATAGTTCATCGGGTTCAGGAGTCGGTCGATGAGTCCCTCGGTCAGTTTACCCACCGACGCCATTTTCTCCTGACGTATCAGTTCCTGTTGCGCTTGACGGAGATCGGCACGATAACGGAACAGCAGATAGACCAGGCAGGCCAAGAGAATGAAGTAGATGACCACCATATACCAGCGCATGAGCAACGGATAGGCAATGGAGAAATCGACGGATGCGATCTCCGACAGTTCGCCGTTAGCCAGTCTGGCCTGTACGCTAAGGGTAAACGACCCATAGGGCAGATTCAGAAATTCCACGCTCTGCTTCTCGCTCCATGCACTCCATTTGTCGTTGTTCAGGCGATAGCGATAAAGCGTCTTACCTGTCAGCGGAGTATAGTCGAGTGCATAGAAGAAATGCAGATGGCGCTCATCGTCGGCTAACTTGGGTAGTTCTTGGGGTATTTCCCCATAGCCACCCCATAGCACACTGTCGTTGCCCATGATGATGGAACGGAAATGGACGGTACGACAATCGGAAAGTCGGGCAAGGTCTTTCTGACCGGTATCGACAACAGCAAGTATCTCATCACCGCCTATCCACGTCTGACTGTCATAACGATACTGGGCCGTCACCTCGATGTCGCTGAGCGGATTCTTCAGGTGAGCAGGCAGATCGGCAAGGGGTTCACGAATCTTGCCCGGATCATCGCCAACGGTCTGTCCGTGAACATTCTTGCTCCAGAGACCGCCTTGAGCATTTTTCCGGATATCGGTAGCCAACGGGATATCGTTGACCTTGGTACGCTTCAGGAAGTCTGGCAGATAGGCATAGACACCATCGGGTTCTCCGGCATAGACCTTGTCGCCATCAACCAGCAAGGCGGTAGTGGCATTTGAAGTCAGCCTGCTTACCTTGCCGCCTCGTGCAATCTTGTAGATGCCGCTGGATGTGGCAACAAGCAGTTCGTCACGACTTGGAGCCAGAGTCCAACATATATTCTTGATTTCGGCTATACGCTTGCATTGATACGAAAGGCTACGGACAGGCATGTCGGGCTCGGGAATAGCGATGCTGTAAAGGCCATTCGTGGTGCCCACATACATCTTGCCGTCGAAAGCCATGATGGCATGTACCTCGCCATCGAGACCATCCTTGTCCATGAAATAGCTGAAGAGCGACGGGATCTCAACGGAGAAGACACCATGCAACGTTGCGCCCCAGAGCAATCCATGACCATCGTATGCCACATAGGCCACTTGATTGGAACACAGGCCGTTATCCTCTGTAATGGTATAGAGTTCATGACCTTGAGCGTCGGCAATGATCAGTCCTGAATTCTTCTTGACCTTGACCTGAAGCCCGCCGTCAAGATTCTCCGTTTGAGTAATGTCATCAAGAATGACTTCTGCACTTCCCTCTTTCACGGCTCCCAACGACACGATGCTGGAAGCGACACCAGGGCTGAATTTTGCACTCGTCTGCTCTTTGAAGGATATGGTACTGCCGTTGACTTCATAGACATTATTGTCGCTGGCCACGAACAGCAACGAACCACCATCCTCGAAGATCTCCATCACCTCGCCCTTGAACTGACCGTCGCGCCCCACCTGTTGCAAGAACAAGTCGCCATTGGCCCGTTCCTGCAAACGGAACAAGTGGTTATAGCCGCCAACCCAAACCGTGTTCTTGCTGTCACGATAGACCACCGTGATCCGACTGATATCGGGTGTATGGATGATGCGCCACCTTGCACGGTCGTAATAGAGTAGCCCTTCGAAGTTAGCCACAAACACAGTACCGTCAACGCCAATCTCTATATCGTAGCAATTGTTATGCCCACCATATTCTGCTGCTGTGTAATTACGGATAAGCGGAAGGCCCTGGGCCAACGCTGGTAAAGGTAAAAAGGTAAAAAGGAAAAAAGGGAAAAGGGCAAGAGGGAAAGAAGGTAAAAACCATTTTACCATCCCTATGATCCGTTGAAGATAGTTCTGCTTCTCCATTTTACCTGCTTACTATTATTACATTTTAATTTTCAGATACGGTATTCCCTCCCCCACATAGTAGTTCCACTCTTCTGGTGTGAAATTGCGTTTCACGTTCTGGCGAAGGCGTTGGGCAATCTTAGACAGCGAAATAAGATACTCGGAGACTGTGCCGTTGTATTCGCCCGTCCAGATGTAACTCTTGTCTTTCGTGAAGGTGAAATCGTTGAGCCAACTACTGGCCAGGAACAGAGTGATGGGCTTTATCTGAGGATCATTGACCATCCAGAACAACAGTTTCCCGTCATAACTTGAAGAGTAGAGCCGGTATCCATCAAACTCCAGTCTCGTCACTTGTGAGAGATGTCCGACCAACTTATTTGCCTTGCCGTTCCCCTCGACCAGCCAAATGGTACCGTCGGCCATTCCGTAGGCTGAGAGCCGATTGCTGTTGTTCCTGACAAAAGCCGTGACCTGACCTGAAACGGATACCTTCTCATGAGTCACATCGTCAAGACTGTTGACAAGATGCATGCGACTGCGATTGTCGAAAAGCAGAGGTTTATTGCCGCGCCTACCAACACTGACAACACGGAAGTCGAGGTGACGCGTGCTGACGACTTTCTCGGTGGCCAAATCGAACAGACCGACACTATGCTCGCCGACGATCAAGAGTTGACGACCATCGTGGATGCCTTGCAGACTGAAGGGACGATCGATATTCTCTAAATAGATGACACGTATCTGATGACCATCGGCAACCAGCAGATGTCCCGAATGACTGATGACATAGTCTTTACCATTCTTGGATGCATAGCCGTCGCGGAAGCAGTAGTTCTTGTCGCTCATCAGCCGTTTGGTCTGCAACTGGGTACCATTCATGTTGTGAACGAATATCTCGCCATAGGTGCTCGCAGTCAAGATATGATTGTCGTAAGGAGAGATCTTTATGCAGGAAACGCTACCATTGTGGACACCAAAACTGCGATGACCGCCAGCCGACTGCGTGAGAGCCTGGAACACAGCGGGTATAAAGAGATTGCCACCGTAATCGATGGTGAAACGATAAGCAGCATAGGCCAGCATGTTGCCCATCTCTGTATCGCCAGCCTGATAGATGGCATACGCCTGCGAACCTAATGTTCGCCCAAGAGAGATATAATTCAGGGTGTCGGCCACTAATTTGGCATGCTCGGCCTCTACACGCCGACGCTCGGCTATGTGGTAAGCATTCTTCGCCTCTTGGGCAGACGTTTCCGCAATCCCCTGTGCCACGATGGCTTTCTGTCGCTCGGCCTCCGACCGGAGAGTCATCTCCTGGGCTATCTTCGACTGGCGGACGGCTTCATCGCTTCGCTCCTCGGCCAAAATCTGCTGACCGTAGGCTATCTCCTCCATCTGTTGGCTCACACGACGATCGACATCCGACTGTTTCTCCTGCCGCCGCAGTTCATCGATCTGCGACTCCAGTTCACCAATGCGCGCCTCATCGCTCTGGCGTATAAAGACCACTGCCACCGCCAACAACAGCAACAGCACGCTCATACCTCCTACGATCGTCTTGTGTAACTTCACCTTTAAGTCTATTTTCTATTGATGACCAGCATCGTGATATCGTCGCTCTGTTCCTCCCCGGCAACGAAGTCGCTGATGGCTGTCTTCACTGTTTCTACCACTTGTCGGCAATCCTTGCCCGCCAGACTGCTAACGATGGTCTTTAACCGTTCTGTGCCCAGTTCCTCTCTTTGTGCATTCCAGGCCTCGGTCACACCGTCGGTAAACATCACCAACGAGTCGCCAGGCTCCATTTGCAAGGAGTTTTCCTTGAACGTTGCTTCCTCGAATAT
>Ga0310695_10008624_pt1 | contig 15660 bp, 7 predicted proteins | sample RumenRJG_04DNA_FD_203882 | JGI IMG/M metagenome (GOLD analysis project Ga0310695, IMG submission 203882) | Bovine rumen microbial communities from Lethbridge, Alberta, Canada - RJG_04 (v2) (version 2) | ecosystem: Host-associated > Mammals > Digestive system > Stomach > Rumen | place: Canada...
TTCGAACGGGTCATAAAGTGGAGTTCTGAACTGGTGACGCTGTGCCATGAGGAGGGCGAGGAAACGGAAGCCCTGCGCAACGAGGCGGAGATAGGATTGTACCTCACCCATTTCGGGCGGCAGCAAGAGGGTGTTTCTAAGATTGACAGTGTGCTGGCTGTTCTTGACTCCTCCCTCCTTCGGGGGGATAAGAGGGGATGGGTGAGTAATGACGTCCCCCCTTCGGGGGGATTGAGGGGGGCTTTTAATGAACTGGATGCCTGGACGATTGCCGCCAAACGGAAGATTACCGTGCTGAAGGAGGCTGGGCTGACGGAGCAAATCATCCCCGTCGCCCATGATATCATCGACCGGCTCACCGACTACGAACAGCATCCCGACGACTACCACGACGGCACCTACCGCGAGCCATCCGACGAAGACCGGCAGGGATACATTGACTTCTATCGTGCTCAGGCCTACGGCTACATGGCTGAGGCGTATGCAAGGAACGGCGAGAACCAAAAGGCGCGTGAATGTCTGAAGAAATTCGAGCAGAGCGACTACTGTCAGACGCTTGACGGACGTAAGATGATTGCGCCGACGTGGTGCCTGCTGGGCGAGACCGAGAAGATGGAGGCGATGTACGAAGACCTGACCACCGCCCGCTTCCGCGACTACGAGCAGCGGATGGAGATAGAACGCCAGAAGGCCGAGGCCTCACTGTGGCGCATCATCACGTGGCTCGTGGTCGTGATAGCCCTGTTGCTGGCCTGCTTTGGCGTCTATTACTTCCTGCGCCACCGTGAGGAAACTCGCAAGAACCGCATCCTGGCACGGCAGATTACCGAGATAGTGAAATTGAAAGCCCACCCAAGCCCTCCCAAAGGGAGGAATGTAGGATTACATAATTCAGCAGAGGCATCAACAATAACAGGTAATCAAACATCCCCTCCTTTGGAGGGGCTTGGGGAGGCTCCTTCCCTCTTCGCTCACATCAGTCAGACCATCGTCAGGGAGAAGTTATTCCTCGACCCCGCCTTCGACCGTCAGGCCGCCATCGACCATTTCCACCTGTCGAAGGAGCGCATCGGTGCTGCCTTCGCTCAGGGTAGCGACTATGCCTCCATTTCCGACTTCATTAACGAGTGCCGTCTGGAGTATGCTGTCAACCTGCTCAACGACCAGCCCGCTCTCCCCGTCTCTCAGGTAGCCCAGGCCTGCGGCTTCTCCGACGCCAACTATTTCGGTCGGAAGTTCAAAGAGCGTTTTGGTCTCTCGCCCTCTCAGTACAGGACAGGCAACACGCCGAAGCCATCCTGCCATTCGTAAATCTGTCTGATAAAACTCGTAAATCTGTCTCAGATATTGTGCGTACGCGAAATTTTTATACCTTTGCGCGCGAATATTATAAGACAGACCTATGCAAACATCCACAATTATCCTTATGCTGGTCTGCATCATAGCTGTGCTGACGGCAGTTGTCGTCGTCCTACTCTGGCAGATGCACCGCAAGGACGAGGACCTACGGGCAAAGAGCGATGTCATTATCCACGAGGTGCGCCGCAACCAGACGCTCATCGACAAAGCCGTCGGCCAGGGCGTCAGCCGTGCCGCCCTGTTCTAAACAACGAATTGCACGAATTTTACGAATGACAAATAGAGTCATATCTTTCTTATCGGGTTTCTTCTTCCTGATGGTCCTCATTGCTTGTAGCAGTCATGAGGACGGGCCTGACAATCCCACTCCTTCAAGCAACGAGATTGTCAAGACCGTGGCGGTAGTGGCTCCTATAGGTGATGCTGCCACAAAGACGCGGCTGGAGCGCACGGCACAGTGGTTTCAGGATAATTTCCGTGAAGCCCAGCAAGGCGACAGCACGCAGCTTCGCCTACAGATAGAGTGGCACAACGAGCAGACGGAAGACCTCACGGCCTTGTCACAGCAACTGGCCAGTAGGGATGACATCCTGGCCGTCATCGGCCCTTTCAGCAATGAGAGCCTTGCACTGTTCGCCCCAGCGTGCAAGAAAACACAGAAGCCGCTCATCGCCCCCACTGCTACCAGCGAAGAAATTATCCGTCGCTATGCAGTACCTACCATCACAGGACAGCAAGAGACCTCCGTGTTCCTTTGGCCTCTCTGCGAGACCGATGTCCGCCTTACAGAGACGATGATGGACCATTATTTGACGCAGACGGGAAAGTACGTTGTATATGCTTCACTCCGCTGTGCAGTGTTCTCGCCCGCCGACAGCTATGGCCGCACCTTCTACGACTGGGCACCTTTCCATGCGGACAACATGGGCATTATCATGCAGCGCAATGAGCAGTATGCCATGACGAGCGACCTGCTCGCCAGCATGAACGATTATCTCGACCATCTCGATGTGATTGACATGCTCTCGACCAACTTTTGTGTCGTGGAGACCGCTCAGCAACTCTACGAAGTGGTACGCTTGCGCAAGGAGTGGTGGAAAGATTACTTTCAGGATTCAAGCAAGGAGACCCTCTATCGCACCTATTTTATCTTCCCGTGGTTGAGTGAAGAAGGGTTGTCAGACTTGGGCGATGAAGCTATCAAAATGCTACAGGGCTATCAAGGTTTTTCACCTTACGCCGACCCCGCCACGGGGTTTGAGCAGGCCTACGAGGAGCGCTACGGCGTGAAGCCCACCTTTGCCGAATGTAAGTTCTACGATGCGTTGCTGCTCGTCGGCCTTGCAGCTTTTGAGTATGAAAGCATCAAAAGCCTGAACGACGATGAGAATTTTCCAGCTGCCAGCAATGCCACTTTCAATGCGTGCATCTTCCAGGTGGCCTATTATGACAACGAAGAGGAAACGCTGCCAGAGAGTGTATGGACGGCCTCACGACTGCGCAATCATATCCACGACCTACGCAACTATTACTATACCGGTGGCCTGTGCGGTGCTGCGGGCACCATCGCCTTCGACATAGAGAGTGGCACACAGGTAGCACTCACCACCTATGTTCACTGGCAGATTGACAACGGCCAGATACGTCATCTTGCCTACTATGGTCCCGATGGCAAGCAGGTTGTCAGCCCCTCGGTGGCATGGGAGGTGTACTACGACGAAGACACAGCTATGAAAGACTTTGCGGCGATGGCCAAAGACCTCGACCTCGGATGGAGCTATCCCGCCCTCACCGACCAGTATGCCGTGCTGGTGCAGGGCAGCGAGGGAGCCACTAACTATCGCCATCTGGCCGATGTGCTCAGCGTCTATCAGCTGTTGCGCAAAGGCGGTTTCGACGACGACCACATCATCCTCATCCTTGACCGACAAGAGGCTGCCCGACACGACAATGTGATAAGGGCTTCCTACCTCAGCGACGACCTGATGGGCGGCACTGACGGTCTGCCGCGTGCTGTCGTTGACTACGACAACCATACCCTCACGGCCTCCGACATTGCCGACATTCTGAAGAATGTCTCAGTAGGTGTGGATGGGTCAAACGTCCTGTTCTACTGGAGCGGCCACGGGCGCAGCTACGACAACGGCGGCAGCAACGAGTTTGAATGGCTCGGTACGCCGGGTGGCCAGGGCTTTACCGGCGACCTGCTCCGTCAGACTGCCAACGAGATGCTGACGGTTGGCGGATACCGCAAACTGCTGGTCATTGCTGAACCCTGCTATGCCGAAGCCACGGTCAATAGTCTCGACGGCATTACGGGAGCACTGGCCATCGTGGGTGCCAGCACTGCCGAGCAGTCGTGGGCCGACAACTGGAACAGCGAAGGTTTGTACTGGATGAGCGACCGCTTCACACAGAACGTAGTGCAGCAGCTCACTGCCAACCCTGCCATCACCTACCGTAACCTTTTCCTCTACTGCGCACAGCACACTCTTGGCTCGCACGCCAAGATTGTAAATGCCACAAACTTCGGCAACCTCTATACCGACAGTCCACAAGAATTCATAATAAAAAAAATAATTCTATGAAGAAAAACAGATCTCTCTTGCTATTGGCTTCGACCGTAGCCTTGATGTTAGCACCGCTGCTCACCGCGTGCAGCGACGATGACGACGTGATTACTCCCGTTGACCCCGTCGTTCAGACCCACACCTACAACTACCATCTCTGGGTCTATGGCGAGCAGGGTAGCCAGCAGATGGTGCTTGACAGCATCGCCTCGTCCGTTGCCAAGGTAGAGGGCGTACCCTCGTGGCTCACCACTACCACCGAAACCGTAGGCAACCACCCCGCCCTCATTCTGACGTATAGCGGCATCACCGGCACGTCACCCGCCGATGCCACACTGACGGTGACTGCCGAGAGTGGCGACGTGGCCAACATCACCGTGCACCACTCGCAGATCAGCCTGGGCGATGACTACAGTGGCGGCAATGCCAGCTTCATCAAGGAGTGGTGGAAGTGTGAGACTGTGCAGATCAATGGCTTGGCAGCACCGCAGAAGACACCCTGGACCATCGAGGGCGGCATCAACATACCGGCAGAGGTGCGCGACTCCTACCGTCCCGACCAGGGCTGGGAGATGGCCTTCTGCTGTCTCAACGACCCCACACTCGACGGCACCCGCTACTTCGCCCTCTACAACAAATACACAGGCCAGCTGCGCGTCTTTACCTATCTGCTCAATCCCGGCGGCGAGGGCAACGAGCTGTCGTTCATGGTGAAAATGGGCGAGTATGGCAGCACAGACATGTACCCTGCTTATCACAACTACGAGTTCGGCATTCCCTCCAACCATGCGCTAGGCACCACCCTCTACCGCTCGCCGCTCATCTACGACGGACAGAACCAGGCCTTCATGACCCTCGTCACGCCTTACCGCCAGTCGAGCAGCCTGGCCAACGGCTGGCATTGCTTCGACCTCGACCTCTCAGCCTACGTGCCTCAGGGCAAAAACTGGCTGGACCCCAACCGAAAGGATGCCAAAATCACCATTTTCCCCAATACCCAGACTACGCAGCAAGTGACACTTTGGGGCAGTATCCTTGGTGATATTGGCGGCACGTTCTCCAACGAGCGCATCATCCAGCACGGCGGAGGCAACTGTATGAGCGGCGTGTGCAACGTGCTTAGTTGGATTAGCGGAACGGCCACCAGCAGCATTCAGGGTTGCAATCAGTATGCACAACTGATGTCGCTTGGAGGTGATTACGGGGGTAATTCCGGCTTAAGCAAATATTTGAGTCCCGCTAAGTTCTGGGGCGGCTTTGCATGCAGCCTCGCCTCGGGCGCACTGGGCTTGATAGGTGATATGTTGGCCGAGCCCGTGAGCTACGACACCATCCCCGGCAAGATTGACCTGAAGGCCGACCTCCAGCTTAATGCGTCGGGCTACATCAAGACCTTCAACTCCACCAACATACGCGGACTGGGCGTATCGGCACAGGCCGTCACCAGCGCCAACGGTACCGACGGACACGTGGGCAAGGGCATCTGGGGCTTGGCCGATGACCCCGTGGTGTATATCGACAAAGAAGACATCCTCTCGTCCTACGACCACTTCAACCTTCAGGCCACGGCTACCGGCTACAACACCAACAACTTCAGTGCCTACGAGGCGCGACTGGTCTATGCCTTCGACCCCACCAGCGTCAAGGTGAACATCAACCGCGAGCTTTACCCGGAGATTTGCGATGTCAACGTCACCACCACCGTCGGTGTCTATCCCTCGCGCCAGTATGGCTTCACCGATGCATACCGTTCGTTCCTCATGCTCCCCGCACGACCCACTTTCAGCTTCGCAGAGGGCAAGACATCGGGTATCGTCAGACTGTCTAATAGCAGCATGCCGCGTGTCTGGCAGGTGGCTCCCGCCGACCTGCTCGACACCGATAGCGAGGCCTTCGAGACCAAAGCCAACAGCAAGGTGGTGACTCAGACTGGCAGCGCCATCCGCTTCTATGGTCGTCCCGTGCATGAGTTCTTTAAAGACATCATCGTCTATCCGCAGGTTTACATTCCCTACTCCGGCGGCACCATAGGCTATCCCACGGCTCCCGACTTCGTGGTGGCTGTCACCGTCAGCTTCTACACCCACAAGGACCATCCCGATGATGCCGAGCCTTGCACCTTCTCGAAGATTTTCATCCCGAAGATTCAGTTGGTGACCCGCAACGAGATGAAAACCGTCAGCACCCGCCTACAGGACTATGCCACTAAATGCGAGAAACAGCAGCAGATCAACACGCTGGCCAACGACCCTGCTACCCCCGTCTATCAGAGCGGCGGCGACCAGCTCGTAGCCAAGACCCTGCGTATGCTGAAAAAGATAGGACTGTAATGAGTTAAGAGTTTAGAATTAAGAGTTAAGAGTTGTCGCCTTTGGCGATTAAGAATCAAGAGTTAAGAATTATGTTGACAATGAAGAAGCAATATAGCATCCTGTGGCTCATGGCAATGGTCGTGGCCGCCACATTCACCTTCACCGCTTGCAGCGATGACGACAAGGCTCCAGAACGTTTAGAGACCACCGCCTACGACGACCTCGACTACTTCCAGCGGGCCATCGTCGATGTAGACAGCCTTGGCAATTTCCAATGCCGACAGTACGGCGTACCGCTCTACGACAACGACACCACCCACCTCTACATAGGCGTGGAGTCGATAGAGGCAGCTGAGAAGATTTTCCGCTACTGGCTGGCTCCCGACATCGAAGCCGTTGCTGCTGCCGATAACAGCATCACCGCCAACCTCACCGACGAGGACGGCAAGGCGCAGGGCACCATCTTCTTCCGTCCTGGCACGGCAGGCACGGTGGCCGAGGTAACAGCCTCGCCCGAAACACGTCTCCTGCACTTCAGCCAAGTCACCTTCCTGCTCAACAGCGCCTGGCCGTTCAACAACGCAGCATCGAAGTGGCATGTGGGCGATGTCGTACACAATGTTCATTTAGATGCAGATGTTGAAAAGCATTTGCAGAACGGCGGAGGTGTTCCCCGCGACTGGGTATGCATACGTGAATCAGGCGGCACATTCAGTTCGTTGGGTATAACTATAGGTATCCCTCCCATGTTCTGTGCCGTCACCAAGCAGTCGTACAACGTACCGGTACAGGGTAAATGGATAGATGCTGCTGCAATCGTTGATTCGAAGTATTGTCCCAGCGTTTCAACGGCAGATGCCATAAAGGACCTGCTGCATCAAGACTGGGATTTCTTTGGTGCCTGCTTTTTAGATTGCGGTAATGGCAGTCCTGGCGGTGATGGTTATTGGATTGACTATTATCACTCCTCTTGGCTCAAAGCCTTCCAAGAAGTCTATTACTATAATTCAGGCTTCCATTATGGCGAGAATGAGAGTTCAAAAGTTATGAAGCCCTTCCTACTGAAGATTGATTGGGTAGCCGACGGGGAAATGCATGATGGTGGAACCTACTAACTAAATCAGACTTATGACATTCAGAAAGACCATCCTTCTTCTTTTGCTGCTCCTCCTTACCTTCGTGCAGGGGGCGGGGGCGCAGGAGTATATCTCCTTCAACGACGGGATTATGACTCAGTATGTAGGAGCCGACCCCTACGATTCAGGTGCCGACATCGTTTTCATGAGTTCCCTCAACGGGAAGAAAGGCACATTCTCCCTCGGCAATCGCACTCTCTACAAGGACGACTCATGGAATACGCTCTGTCTGCCCTTCAATGTGACCATTAACAATGTTAACAATGGGATTCTCTATGGCGCAGAAGCCCGCACGCTCTCGTCGGCCACTTTTGCCGATGGCACGCTGACGCTCACCTTCAGTGACCCCGTCAATGAACTCCAGGCCGGCGTTCCCTACATCATCAGATGGGATGAGGACAGCGACCTGGAGAATCCTAATTTCGGCTCCGTCACCCTCAACACCGCCCTCAATCCCGTCACCGACAACGTCTGGATTGACTTCGTGGGCAACTACGAGGCAGTGTCTCTCTCTGCTGATGACCGCACCGTCCTCTACCTTGGCACCAACAACACGCTCTACTATCCCCATGCCGACATGACCATCGGTCTTTGTCGCGCTCGTTTCGTGCTGAAGAATGGACTCACGGCTGGCGACAAAACCAGCGAGGTGCGTGCCTTCGTGCTCAACTTTGGCGAGGGTGAAGAGACGGGCATTAAAAGTCTCTCCCCCGACCCCTCTCCAAGTAGAGAGGGGAGCGATTACTGGCACACCCTCGACGGTCGCCGCCTCGCGGGCAAGCCCACACACGCAGGTGTATATATAATAAATGGTAAGAAAGTAGTAACCAAATAACACAGCAATATGAACAAGAAAGAGTATCAGAAACCCGCCATGCAAGAGGTGCGGGTTCAGCACACAGGGATGCTGATGACCAGCGGCGACAAAGAAGTCAAGTCACTCCAAGGCGGCTACCTCGACTACGGCGGCAGCGACGAGGGCTACAGCGGCGACGTAAGATAAGAGAGATTCCGGCGAAACATACAACAATAAAAAAATATTTGCAAATGAAGAAGTTATTACTGATGGCCGCAGCCGCCATGATGGCTACAATGAGCGTACAGGCGCAGTACTGGACTGAGGTCGATACTAAGGAAGCATTGAACTCAGCCATTGCCGACGGGGCCTACATCCGCCTGACGGGCGACATCACACTGTCGGCCTATCTCCAAATAGGCAACGGCGTTAACCAGACCGTTACCATCGACCTGAACGGCCACAAGCTGAGCCGCAACCTAAATGCCGCCGATCGCAACGGGCATGTCATCGAGGTCTTCAGTAAAGGCACGCTGACCATTCAGGACGGCAGCGCCAACCGCACGGGAAAGCTCACTGGCGGCTGGGCCGTCAACGGTGGCGGCATCTGCAACTACGGTACGCTCTATTTCAAAGGCGGCACCATCACCCACTGTAAAGCAAGCGAGCGCGGCGGCGGCATCATGAACGCAGGTAAGCTGACCGTCACCGACGGCTTTATCGAGGACAACAACTCTGGTGTTGAGGGTGGCGGTCTCTATCTGAAGGCCGGAAGCACAGCTACGCTCCAGTCTGCCATCATACGTTACAATATCTCTGCTGACGGCGGTGGTTTCTATGTGGATCAGTCGGCCAAGGCCAACCTTACGAACAGTGTGATGATGAGCAACATCTCGACCCTGCACGGTGGAGGCGGCATTACTAACCACGGCACCCTCAGTATTGATGTGGCCGTCATCACCAACAACACATGCCTGACCTACGGCGGCGGCATCTGGAGCGGCGGCACTCTGAACATGAAAGGCTTCATTATAGTGAAGGACAACAAGAGCACCAACGGAACGAGCACCAACGTGTTCCTCTTGAGCGGCAATGTTATCAATGTAACGGGGGATATCAGCAGCTCCATCATCGGCATCTGCAAGGATGGCTATGCAGGCGCTGTGACCCATGACCTGCTCAACCTCGGCAATCTCAGTAATTTCACCAACGACTGTGCCGACATTGCCGACATGGGGCTCAACAGCAGTGGCGAGATAGCCTTCACACCGAAGAGCGACCGTGTGTATTACATAGAGCGTAGCTGGGACAGCAGCAATAAAAGGGTAATCGAGACCGCCAAAACCGTGACAAACTATACCGAGCTGACGGGCATGGGCGACGGCTATGGGAATGACCTGCAGCTGGCGAACGGCGGATGGTATGTTGTAAAACGCACCGGCGCAAAATACAATAGGCTGCTGGCACCGTCGGGTGCGCCCGCCCACATCATCGTCTGCGACGGAGCTAGTCTGGAGGGTTGTCTCAGAATCGACAAAGGCGAGAGCATCAAAATCTATGGACAGAGTGCCAATACGGGTACCATCACTGCCCGATCGCCGAAGACCGTTGAAGATTTGGCCACGCGCTATGGCACTCCCATCGGCGCCGGAAGCGAGGCCATGGGTAAACTGGAGGTTCACGGCGGCACCATCGTATCGGTAAGTGACAACGGTCCAGGCATCGGTGGCTGGGGAGACGGTGCGGACAACGGTACTTTCACCATGTATGGTGGCACCGTGACAGCAACTGGAGCGAAAAAAGCTGCCGGCATTGGCGGTGGTTATTCTTGCGACGGTATCACCGTCAACATCTACGGCGGCACGGTGACAGCCACTGGCAACTTTGGCGGTGCAGGCATCGGCAGTGGCTCTAGCAAGGAAAGTGCCACACCCAATGGTGGCCTCATCAGCATCTACGGTGGAACAGTCTTTGCATACGGCAGCGGTCCAGACTGGTCGGAATCGTCACAGAGCGGTGCTGGTATTGGCGGTGGCGGTGATGGCTATGGCGGCACCATCACCATCAGTGGTGGACATGTGGAGGCCCATGGCGGCGACGACGCAGCTGGTATCGGCAGCGGCGAGGAAGGGTGGGCATCCAACAATATCGACGGCGGCACCATCACCATCACCGGCGGTTACATAGAGGCTTGGGGCAACGACGAGGGAGCCGGTATAGGTGGAGGTGAGCGTGCCGCATCGGGCAACATCACCATCGCTGGTGGCACCATCGTGGCCCATGGGGGCGAAAACAGCATGGCCATCTGCGGGCACGACGACTCCGACGGTCTGCGCTCCATCACCCTTGGCAACGAGATGATGGTCACCGCCGAGCGCACCTTCACTGCACCAGAACGTCTGGATGCCATCACATACCGTCGCGACGTGGTGGTGCAGCCCTGCACTCACTCCGATGCCACCTGCACCGTTACTGGCAGCACCCACACCCATAAGTGCAGCTACTGCCTCCATAACGTCTCAGAGCCACACATCTATGTGGACGGCGTATGCACGGTTTGCGGCAAGGAGAGCTACTGGACCGACGAGGGCAACTACAGCACAACGTTCCGCGAAGGCGATCACATCATTTACATCGACAGCGAGGCCGACCTGGCCCGCATGGCGTATAACATCAACAACGGGGTGACGGAATACATTGGATGGACCTTCGTCGTGACACGCGACCTCGACATGAGCGCTCACCTCTGGATGCCCATTGGCACAGAACAAAGGCCGGTCATGGCCAGTTTCGACGGACAGGGACATACCATCTCTGGCATCCATGTCAACAGGCCCAACGCTATAAATAACGGATTATTCGGAAATGTAGACTGTCCTCAAATACGCGACTTTGTATTGAAGAGCTCCACCATCATTGGTGGTGACTATACTGGCGGTGTGATCGGAAGTGTTTATGGAAAAAAAGGCAAATGCATAATAGACCAGGTAATGTGTTATGCCACCGTCAAGGGAAACAATTGGGCTGGCGGTCTCGTCGGAGTTTATACCTTAGCAAGAATGATTGAAAATATGACCAATTGTCTTTATCTGGGCAACAGTGTCACCGGTTCAGAATATGTAGGGGCTATCTGCAGCAATAGGGTCAATTCTTCTTATTTCTCTAACACCTATTACACCGTAGCTGCCCCATACGCCAACGCCTGCGAAATACGTGCCTACGCGCTTAAGCCAGATGCAAACCCCGAGGGTGTGGTCATCAGCATCTCAGGTGATAACGGTATAGCCTTTGATGGAAACTACTATGCGCCCAACGGCACTACAGTAAACATCAAGGCGGTTTATCATAATGGACTTAACAAAGTTGTTGATGGCTTAGCTGTGAATGGCCAGCAGTTGGATGCCAACGCCGATGGTACTTACAGCTACACCATACATGCCGACGCCTCCGTCCAGGAGTATCTTGTCACCGCCACGCTGGCCGACACTGGCATCACGGGCGATGGTACAGAGGCCAATCCCTACATCATTGCCAGCACCAATCAATGGGACATCTTTGCCCGAAGCGTGTCCTTGGGAGTGTCGTTCAGCGGCAAGCACGTCAAGCTGGCCAGCGACATCGCCGTCACTACCCGCGTGGGTGCCGATGGTCATCCCTTCAGCGGCACCTTTGATGGCAATGGGCACAAGCTGACCATAGACTACCATTCCGACGCCGAATGCTGTGCTCCATTCCGATTTGTCAATGGAGCCACCATCAAGAACTTGCGCATCGACGGCACCATCACATCCCGTCATTACTACACGGGCAGCATCATTGGCCATGCCGAAGGCAACGTCAGGCTCCTGGCCTGCCATAGCAGCGTTACCATCGAATTGGAATACACGGAGCTGCCCTATAATAGCAGTATGGTGGGTATAGTAACCAACGCCATCACTATCGAGGGTTGCGTCTTCGATGGGAAGCTATTTCAATTGGATGAAAATGCTCGCGTCAGCGGAGGTTTTGTAGGCTACAGGGCAGGCTTGGTTCCCGTCAGCATCAAAGACTGCATTTTCGCGCCTACAGAGATGTACGTTAGAGGCTACGAAACTTTCGTTTACACCAAGAATTATAATCCCGAAAACATCACCATCACCAACAGCTACCACACCAGTCATATTGGCGGGGAGCAGGGCACAAGGGGCTTCAAACACGCACAGCCCCCCACCGACCTGGGCGCAACGCTGCAGACCTACGGCGCCAGCGGCATCACCGCCTACGAGAACGGACTCGCCTACGACGGCTATTACTACAATAGCTATCCCGACGTGCTCCTCACCGACCTGGCCGACAACGGTCTGGCATTGGCCGAGGCCGACGGCATGCTGGCCAACGTGACCTACGACCGCACACTGAGCGCCACTCAGAACAGCAATGGCTTATGGACCAGCCGAGCCTACACCTTGTGCCTGCCCTACGAACTCGACCTCTCGAAGATGTCAGAAAATGTCCTTGCCAAAGCATATCGCCTGGCGTATGTGAAGGACAGGGAGTATATCTTTACCAACGAATTTGGACACCTGTCAGCAGGCGTACCCTACCTCGTGGTGGTCTACGAGGGCGAGCTGAAACTCGATGCAAGCCATGTGGTGGTGCATAGCAATCCCTCCGACGGCTACCAGGTGTTTGAGTGGAGCGACGACCCGGCAGTCAGTGGCAAGGAGGTGGGACTCTGGCGCGGTACCTTCGATATCATCAGCAACGACGAGGCAGCCGAGCTGAAGGCTCACACACTGTCGAAAGACGGCAAGTTCCGCCGCATCAGCAATGCCCCCGGCCATCAGAACGCCCGCGTGGGCACCTTCCGAGCCTTCTTCATGCCCTATGAGAGCGACGGCTACTATGCCTTCACAACAAAGTTCGTCTACCAGGAAAACGGCGAGGAAGACACAGAAATACAGGACTTCCCTGCTGGCAGCTTCGAGGGCGACAATGACTATACGGATGAGACCACCGGCATCGGCACCATCCACACCATCGACAGTGACGGCACCCACCGCTACTACGACATGCAGGGTCGCCAGCTGCGCCAGCGTCCCGCTAAGGGTCTGTATATAGAGAACGGAAAGATACAATTCAACAAATAATACGCAACAAACTATATAACACGAAGAAAACTTTGTTATATTAACTAATAAATAAATGTACATGAAGAAGTATTTGTTACTGGCCGCAGCCGCCATGATGGCTGCAACAAGCGCATGGTCGGAGACCGTGACGACGGAGGCCGAGCTGAATGATGCCCTGAATGTCTTTGACGTTGATATTGATGTCAAGCTGGGAGCCGACATCACGCTCAGCAACTATCTGGGCATCACCAACGGGAAGAACGTGACACTCGACCTCAACGGCCACACGCTGAAGCGCAACCTCAGCGGAGCCAATGACTATGGTAGTGTCATCCGCGTGAGCACTGGAAGCAAGCTGACCATCGAGGACAGCAGCGGTGACAACAGCGGCACGATTACCGGCGGACGTTCCACCTACGGCGGCGGCATCAGCAACCACGGCTCGCTTACCCTCAAGGGCGGAACCATCTCCAGCAACCTGGCCACCGGCGCTGGCGGCGGTGTGTTTAACGCTCCTTCTACGGTGGGCGGAACACCTGCCCAGTTCGACATGCAAGGGGGTATCATCCTCGGTAACTGGGGTGCTGACGGAGGCGGCATCTATAACTACAGGGGTAGCAGCGTCGGCATTAGCGGCGGTGTCATCAGCGGCAACACCAGCAATGCCGGTGGCGGCGGTCTGGTGAATTATGGAGAAGCCTTCATCAGTGGCTGCACCATCCACAACAATCAAGCCACAACGTGCGGTGGTGCCATCTGGACCAGCGGTGAGCTATACCTCGGCACTGCCACCATCGTGGGCAACCAGGCCAAGGAGGTTGGCGGTGCCATCTACTATGGCAACGGCAGCAAGGGCGACCTCAACAGCACCGTCATCACAAGCAATAGAGCACTCGACGGCGGTGCCCTCTATGTGGAACAGACGGCTAACATCGTCTTCTACGCCCCCGAAATCACGGGCAACATTTCAACGCTTCACGGGGGTGGCGGCATCACCAACTACGGCACGCTCGACATCGACGGCATCACTGTCACCGGAAACACCGCCAGGTCCAACGGTAGCGGCATCTGGAACAGCGGCACGCTGAAGATGAAAGGCGACGTCACCGTGAAGGACAACACCCGCGACGACATCTACCTCAGCAGTGGCAAGATCACCTGCACCGGACCCTTTGCCGACAAGGAGAGCGTCATTGGTGTGAAGATGAACAATCCGGGCGTGTTCACCAGCGGCTACAAGGCCAACAACGAGCGCACCATGCACTTCTTCCCCAGCGGCACAGCAGACAGGATGGGCCTCAACGATAGTGGCGAGGGCTACATGACCATGGGTTATTATGAATGTCACTGGAATGGCAGCGAGGTGGTGCGCACGGCCAAGGCTGTGCCTACCGACAAGCCCCTCGTTGACATCACCTCAGGAGCCTACATCAATGGCGGCTATATGGACAGTGACCACTGGTACTATGCAAAAGGCAGTGCCGACATCCACGAGCTGATTACCTGTCAAGGCCCTGAAGTGCATCTTATCCTACGCGATGACTGCGGCGTGATGTTTCATAAGGGTATCAGAGTGGTCAGCGGCACCACGCTTCACTTTCATTCCACGTCCTACAGCAACAGAACTGGCGCTATGTCGGCAATCGGCACCAAGAACAACTATGCAGGCATTGGCAGCTATGAAGGTGCTCCCTGCGGCAACATCGTCATCCACGGTGGCGATATAAAGGGCATTGGTGGCAGCTATGGTGCGGGTATCGGAGGCGGTGACGAGGCCGACGGAGGAACAGTCACCATCTATGGTGGCTCGGTCCAGGCATACGGTGGCACCGACGCGGCTGGCATCGGCGGCGGCGACACGAAAGGCAACGGCGGCACAACCTATATATATGGTGGCGACGTGACGGCTTATGGCGGCTCGGAGTTCGGCGCCGGCATAGGCGGCGGCGACGGAGGCAACGGCGGCACCACCTATATCTACGGCGGTAAGGTGAATGCCAAAGGCGGCGACTTTAGCGCCGGCATCGGCGGTGCTACCTATGGCAATGGCGGCAACACCTACATCTATGGCGGCGATGTGACGGCCAAGGGTGGCAAGCAGGGGGCCGGCATCGGCGCGTCGAGCCATTACAGCGGATATATTACTGAAACGTCATCACATGGTGGCAACACCTACATCAGCGGTGGCACCGTCTACGCCGAGGGAGGTGACGCAGCGGCAGGCATCGGCGGCGCATATTATACTAACATGGCTGACATCGAAATCAAAGGCGGTATCGTCACAGTCCAGGGCGGTGATGGTGGTGCCGGCATCGGTGGCGGCGGTTTGAACTTTTCAAGCGGAACGCTCACCATCAGTGGCGGTACTGTTACAGC
>Ga0310695_10008626_pt1 | contig 15655 bp, 9 predicted proteins | sample RumenRJG_04DNA_FD_203882 | JGI IMG/M metagenome (GOLD analysis project Ga0310695, IMG submission 203882) | Bovine rumen microbial communities from Lethbridge, Alberta, Canada - RJG_04 (v2) (version 2) | ecosystem: Host-associated > Mammals > Digestive system > Stomach > Rumen | place: Canada...
TCAGATCAGGAATATACCCACCTGATCGGAAAAGTCGCCGATTTTTCCGACCGGTAGCTGATACCCCCATAACTGTAACATGCTCTGCGGGGTGTATTGTAGACGCTAAAACTTTACCGCTTACGATATATATTCTATTGCTGAAGATAATGAAATAATCTATATCGGATCAGAACTTCCAAGTGAATATGCCGGTTCTGTTTATACAAAAAAAATGAAAGGAACTGCTGCTAAAGCCAAAGCAAATGCGGCTCAAGCGATTCCGGAAATGGGGGGAAGGATCCTTATTAGACACGCTTCCAGTGGAAAGAAATATCTATATGATATTTTGGAAATAAAGAAAGAAACAGGCAAGTCCTGTCAGACCTAAGTCCTACCCGGTGAAAACCCGTTTCTTGTAGAAAAGAGTACAGGAAAACCATGGATATGTCAAGGTTTAATGGTAAAAATGGGGTCGATCACTTACACCGTCAGTGATCGACCCCATTTAGTCATTTATTCCTTTACTTCTATAGCGATCTGGTATGTCGTGCCGTTTATCTTGGTTGAGATATTGGCCTTGCCTTTCTTTCTTGCATAGACGAAGCCGTTCTCGTCCACAAAGGCGGTTGCCTGTTTGCTGCTCTTGAAGTTTAAGGTCTGGTAGGTATTGTTTACCTTGAGCTGCTTCATCTCGCCGACCTTCATTTCGTCTTTGCCTTTGTTCTTTACTTCCTTGCCGCCGAATACCATTACGGGATCTTCGACATAGACAGGCGTGGTGAAGGTGAAGCCCTTGTACACGCAGGAGATGTTGCTCATACCGCATCCTACACCTTTGACCTTGCCGTCTTTTTTGGTGGTAGCAAATTTTACTGCGTTTTCGTTTGAGGATTTCCAGCTGTCAGCCTTGCTGTTTGTCACCTTCGGGAATTTTATCGTATCTGTCTTATCCTTTGTGATATATGCCATGCCCTTTGTTGATATGGGTACAACTGTCACAGTCACGGTAACGGTTTTTGAGTTTTTGTCCGTTCCCGTAACGGTCGTGGTTCCGGGGCCTATGGCCGTGAACTTTCCTGACGTGGTTATGTTTATGACCTTGTTCTCATAGCCGGTAACATTGCCGCTCTTATTCTTAACCTCTGCCATGCCGTCACCGCTCCATACAGCTTTCTTAACCGTAAGTACGCTGTTGTCAAACTTTACGTTGAATGACTGCAGGGGGTTCATGGAAAACTCTGCCTTGTCGCCTGTGATCTTTGACGGAGCCTTGCAGGTGTCGGCAACCTTTACGGTAGCACTGTATGCCATTCCTCCGATATATGCGGTAACCTTTGCGCTTCCCTTTGCAACGCCTGTAACCATACCACCGTTTACTGCTGCGACCTTCGGGTTTGCGCTGTACCAGGTTATGGGGTATTTGGCTGCCGTTCCGTCTACTGCCTGCAGGTCGATGCCGACCTCGGCTGACTGTCCGACGAGTACGGTCACGGTCTTGCTGTTCTTTGATACAGCGGGAGCTGCAACATATACGGTGTATTCAGTAGTCTCATTTGTAACTGTTGCCGTTCCGGCCTTCTTTGCAGTGATCTTTCCGTTGTTTTTTGCAACGTTAGCGATAGTCTTATCAGATGTTGTCCAGCCCTTGCCGACTGCCGCGAAGGTCTGTCCCTTTACAAGATAGAGCTTATAGGCTGTCTTCTCGCCTTTCTTTTCGGGTTCGTCAACAACGGGAGTGGGATCCATGCCGGAGCCCGTGTTCTCGCTTACAACGGCCTGTTCTGCTTTGTATTTTGCAATAAGGGTCAGGTCTTTATTGACCGGAGTAGTGAAGTTCCATATGCTCGTACCGTCAGACCAGCCGATGAAGATGAATCCGTTCTTTGAAGGAGAATCGGGTTCTGTTGCCTGCTTTCCGTTTTCAACAGTCTGGGTGGCATAGGGCTTTCCATCATCAGTCAGGAAGGTAACTTTATGTGCCGTGGCTTTGGCATACACCTTAACCGCACAGGTGGCAGTGAAGCCTCCGTCATTTGTGGATACGGTTATCACAGCGCTTCCGGGTGATACCGAGGTGACCTTGCCGTTATCTACGGTTGCAACCTTCTCATTTGAGGAGAACCATTTGACAGCCTGGGATGCTTCCGCGGGAGTTACCGTTGCTTTCAGATCTTCGGTCTCACCGGGATACATACTTAAAGAGCTCTTATCAAGCGTAACTCCGGTTACGGGTATTTTTTTAACGGTAACGTTGCAGCTCGCACTAAGGCCGCCTGAAACCGTGGTAACTGTGATGACGGTATTTCCGGGCTTGAGGCCTGTCACAACGCCGTTTGAAACCGTGGCAACGGTCTTATCGGAAGAATTCCATGAAACCTCATCCCAGTATGTATTTGAAGGGGATACAGTCGCTTTAAGGGTTCCGGGTGTTCCGATAATGACCTCAAGTGTGGTCTGATCGAGAACGACCCCTGTGGGCGGAGTGTCGATCATTCTTTCGTAAACGCCCGTGGAGAACTCTCCGGATTCACGATTAGTGATTTTATTTCCGTTGGCATCCTTAAAGCACTTTGTTGTGGTATCATTTACATCCCAAAACCATTTTACAGGAAGTTTCTGTGAGGATTTATTCTCAATCCTGCAGATATCATAGCACTTATCAAATGCCGCGTTCCCGATCGTTGTCACACTGTCCGGGATCGTAAGGCTGCCGGTGAAGCCAGAACATTGATAAAATGCACCGCCCCCGATAGATTTCACGCTGTCCGGGAGCGTAAGGCTGCCCGATAAATTCCAGCAATTTTCAAATGCTGCCGTCCCGATCGTCGTCACGCTGTCCGGGATCTTGAGGGATCCGGTAAGTAAAATACAACCGGAAAATGCTTTATCACCTATTGCCGTGACGGGGTAATTGTGATCTTCTACGTTTATAGAAGCCGGTATTTCAAGACTTCCGATTGCATTCGTTCCGCCCTTATGCCCGGTGATGATCACTTCCGCCTCGTTATCGCTGAGATCATATAAAAGCTTATTATCATATACGCCGGCCTTTACGGTGACATTGCAGGTTGCAGTGAAACCTCCGTTGTTTGTTGCTGCGGTGATCGTCGCAGTTCCGTTTTTTATTCCCCTGACATTGCCTTCATTATCTACTCTCGCAACACTTACATCTGATGAACTCCATGTGATACTCTTATCATATACGTTATCGGGGGATATAGTCGCCGTAAGCTTCTGCCGCGTTCCTACGCTGACCTCCATCTTTGCCCGGTCAAGCGAAACGCCTGTGGGTTTTACTTTTCTTTCGTAGGTTCCGGTGGAAATATTGCTGCCTTTCCTAAATTCCGTACCGCTATCATTTACAAAGCATTCAGAATCATCATTCCAGAACCAATTTACAGGCATGGATTGAGTAGAATTATTGCTGATGGTGGATAAATTTTTACATCCATCAAATGCCGTATTTCCGATCGATGTCACGCTATTCGGGATCGTAAGATTTCCGGTAAGCTTGTTGCAATCATAAAATGCGTAGTCGCCAATCGTTTTAATGTTGCTTCCCAAGCTGACGTTTGTTATTTTCTTGTGACTGTTGAATGCATTATTGCTAATGACGGTGACGGGCAGGCCGTTTATTTCATCAGGAATATCAATGGAACCGCTTGCTTCCGTTCCGTCCTTATGCCCGGTGATGATCACTTCCGTCTCGTTATCGCTGAGAACATATTTAAGGTTATTATATATACCGGGGGTTACGGTGACATGGCAGGTTGCGGTGAAATCTCCGTTGTCTGTTTTTACGGTGATGTCCGCAGTTCCTTCTTTTATTCCCCTGACATTACCATTCTGATCTACTTTTGCAACACTTTCATTTGATGAACGCCATGTGACTTCATCATAATATGTGTTTGAAGGGGATACAGTGGCTTTAAGGGCTTCAGGCGTTCCGACGCTGACCGAAAGAGAGGTTTTATTGAGGGAGACTCCTGTGACCGGAGTGTCTATTATTCTTTCGTAAACGCCCCTGGTGAACTCTCCGTGTTCACGATCAGTAATCTTATTTCCGCTGGCATCCTTAAAACATTTTGTTGTGGCATCATATACGTCCCAAAACCATTTTACAGGAAGATGCTGATCTGAGTAGTTTTCGATCTTGGAAATGTTATAACACTTACTAAAAGCATAATCCTCGATCAATGTCACGCTGTTTGGGATAGTAAGAGTTCCGTTTAAACCAGTGCATTCAGTAAACGCACCATTCCCGATTGTTGTCACTTTGCCCGGTATTGTAAGGCTTCCACTTAAGTTTTTACATCTTTGAAATGCTGCCTCTTTGATTGTTTCAACATTATTACCGATTGTAAGTCCTGTTATGTTGATACAAAAATCAAATACTCTATTACCGATTGTCTTGACACCATTACCTATCGTAAGGTTTCCGCTTAAGCCTTTACAAACATCAAATGCACCATCCCCGATCGATGTTACACTGTCCGGGATCGTAAGATCTCCAGTTAACTTATAACAACTTTTAAATGCATATTGGCCGATCGATGTCACACTGTTCGGGATAGTAAGGTCTCCGTTGAAGCCTTCACAAAAATAGAATGCAGAATCTCCAATCGTTACCACGCTGTTCGGGATCGTGAGGGCTCCGGCAAGGTGGGAACAATTGTAAAAAGCACTCTTCCCGATCGTTGTCACACTATTCGGAATCGTAAGGGAGCCTGTAAAGCCGGTACAATTATAAAATGCTTCATCACCTATTGCCGTGACGGTCTTGCCATCTATTTCACCCGGTATTACAAGACTTCCGGTTGGAACTGTTCCTGCACTAAGCCCGGTGATCGTTACCTTACCGTCATTTACAGTATATGTGAAAATTCCGAATACCAGATCATTATCTCCTGCAGCCTCCTCCGGTTCTGCTTCAACCGGTACCGCTTCACCTGAAACGGCTTCTTCCGGCTCCTCCGGTGCTGCCTCTTCCGAAACAGTCTCTTCAGGAACTGCCTTTGCCGCTTCTTCAGTTTCTTCCGAAGCTGCCTCCGGTACAGCACTTTCCTCTGATACTGTCTCATTTGCGGACACCTCATCCGCGGCTGCCGTTACTGCCTGTGACAGGCACATGATAAGCGCCAGCAGCATTGCAAATACTCTTTTACTGTGTTTTCTTCTGTTATCCATGACGTATCTCCCCTTTGAAATCGGTTCCGACCTTTTGACTTAAATATCATATCACATTCTCGTAGTTATGGAATGTCAATTCGGCACAGATTATTTTTCGTGTCTACTTTTCTTGACTGGTACAAGGAACCAGAGAATGTCATGTTGAACCAGATTGGCTTCTTGTATATGAAATAAGAGATGATGTATTGGTTCTGATGCTTTACAGACTTGGAACGCATTCTGAACTTTTTAAGAAATGATTTTTAAGACCACGGGGAAAATCCCCGTGGTCTCTAACGTATGACGGGCATGCCGTCAGTCTGTGGTGAAAGTCCACAAAGGGCGCAGGTGGTGTAGACGATGTTTTCCTAGTCATTCCAAACATCAAGTGATGTCTTAGGTTTCTTTTTCATCATGTAAAGGACGACCGCATTGAGTATGACAAATATGATGATCGGGGTTATGGACGCTTCAACGCCAAACTCCGAATTATAAAACAGAGTATTTTTAACGGAAGCCTGGTCAAGCTTGAATATAGAAAAACTGTAAATAGTGCCGCTGTTGGGTAATCCGAAAATGAAATTCTGTGTGAAGTTCCATGCAGTATGTATCGCCATAGCTATCCACAGTGAGTCGAAATAATATACCATAAGGCAGAACAACACGCCTATCAGATAGATGGATATAATTGCCCATATTGTACAACCCGGGATTCCCATGTGCACAATCACAAAGGCCACAGGGCTTACCAGGATAGCTACCCACGGATTTTTATATCCTTTCCTGAGCCGTTGATACAGAACGCCACGGCAAATAATCTCCTCTCCTGAGGACTGCACAAACACCGAAATAAACACAAGTAATATCTTTATCACAGGGAATGAATCGTAGGTAATCCGGATGTCCCCATGTAAAATGGCAACAGTGGCGCACAAAGCATTTAACACCATTCCGATCAGAAGCCCCCAAAGAAGCATTTTAACTGTATTTCCTTTCGGTTCCCTTCCAAATGCCCGAAGTGCCGGTTTTTCAGATTTTACAAGGAGAAGATATATGTACGCAATTATCCAATAGCCGATAAATCCAAAGTTATCACCCAGCGCTGAAACAAACTCTGCATTATTTTCGTTGCCAAGCAACTTAATACCCGATCCGATTGCCAAAGCAATGACGCTTCCCACAATAAACATCATGGCGAACACAAGAAATGAAATTATCATTGAATCCGTCCATTTAAAACCGTCACGATGAATCTTAGCAAAAAAACTGTCTTTCTTTTCCATGATTTACCTCCAAAATCCTGAAAATTAACCGAATATTGAATGGTTTGAAATCATTATACTCTCATCTACATGATGCATAAAGGCTTCCATTTCTAATTATGAACAGATTGTAATAGAACTTCTGAGACGAGGCTATGAGGTTTATATAGGAAAACTTTATGATAAAGAAATAGATTTTGTGGCAATGAAAGAGGGGACAAAAACCTATATTCAAGTCTCTGATGATATATCAAGAGAAGAAACTTTTCAAAGAGAAGTAAAGCCATTGCTTAGTATAAAAGATGCATACCCCAAATTATTGATAGCCAGGACAAAACACGAAGAGAGCCAGTACGAAGGGATAAAGATCATCGATATTGCAAGGTGGCTCTCCGATTCGCAAATGTAAGAATAATTGAGAAATGCGAAACGAAAACACTCAACGCATTCTGAACGGAAAGATTTAAGCTTGGGATATTTGCTGAAATCTATCTCTTTGTGACTTGTGAAGAGGCTACCCAACCAGTAGTACCGTTATATTCCACCTGCAACCACTTGCCCTCATCTGAAAAATAAGCGATGATTTAGCAGAATTATCCCTATTTAATAATTTACTCTTAAATTGGCTATTTGCACAAGTCCTGTGAGAAACGCAAACATCCTTGCAAATCTCATAGGACATTTGTTATAATAAGCGCCAGATAACTTTAACTTATGCAGCTGATGGAGGCACTTATGTATAGGGAGAAAATAAAAAATCTTAAGGAGTGGAAGGATAAGACTCGCAGAAAACCGCTTTTATTGACCGGTGTAAGACAGTGCGGCAAAACATATTTAGTTGATGAATTTGCAAAAGAATGCTTTGAGAGTTATGTCTATGTGAATTTTGAAGAAACACAGACAATTTCAGCAATCTTTGATTATGATTTTGATGTCAAAAGGATTGTAACTGAAATTGAAAGAAATTTCAGAACTAAGATAATACCGGGAAAAACATTAGTATTCTTTGATGAGATACAGGAGTGCCCGCGAGCGATCACCTCCCTTAAGTATTTTTGTGAGAACCTGAAGGAATTGCATTTGATCTGTGCGGGATCATTGCTTGGCGTATCACTGAAAAAAGAAAACATATCTTTTCCTGTTGGCAAAGTTAACAGGATGCAGCTTTATCCTATGAGTTTTAAGGAATTTGTCATTGCAAATGACCGAAAAGATCTTATCGGTACATTTGAGAATTGGCCAGAGGATCGACCTGTTCCGGATCTGTATTCTATGCCTATGAAAAAACTCCTTAAAGAATACTATATCGTTGGAGGTATGCCGGAGGCGGTTAAAACATGGGTTGAAACTCATAATCTGAATGAAGTTGAAGAAGTTCAAAATGAAATACTAAACGATTATGCAGACGATTTTTCAAAACATGCTCCCGCAAGTGAAATACCTAAGATAAGGTGGATATGGGATTCTGTTCCCGTACAGCTCGCTAAAGAAAACAATAAATTTGTATTTTCGCATGTAAAAGAAGGGAAGCGATCCGCTGAGTTAGAGGATGCGCTTGAATGGCTTTCCGATGCCGGCCTGATCATAAAAGCGGAACTTGTGGAAAAACCGCAGATTCCCTTGTCTGGAATTGCTGATAAAACATATTTTAAAGTATATATGTCAGATATAGGCTTGCTGAGGGCTAAATCAGGATTATCTGCTGAGACCATTATGGAGGAATCTTTTTTATATGATAAATTTAAGGGGGCCTTTGCTGAAAATTACACCTTAAATGAGTTGATAAACCTGGGTAAGGAACCATATTTTTGGCGTTCTGGCAATACAGCAGAAATTGATTTTCTATATGAAGAAAAAGGAGATATTGTACCGGTTGAGGTGAAGGCTGCAGATAATACACAGGCTAAAAGTTTTAAGCAGTTCTGTAGGAAGTATAAGCCGCATAATGGAATAAAAATGTCTCAGAAAAACATTGCAAAAAACTTGTGTGAGAATACAGAAACATATAACATTCCGTTGTATCTGGCATGGAATGTTGAATTCTATACAAGAAAATAATATTTTTAAGACCGTTGTTTTACACGTAGAAAATGTGAAAAAACATGGCTTAATGACTTTTGAGAATGTTTCGCGGTAAATATAAGTTGTTCCATCTCGAACTTTTTAAGAAATGATTTTTAAGACCACGGGGAAAATCCCCGTGGCCCTTTACTTTTATTCTGTTACTGTTATAGCGATCTGATATGTCGTGCCGTTTATCTTTGTCGAGATATTTGCCTTGCCTTTCTTTCTTGCATAGACGAAGCCGTTCTCGTCCACGAAGTCGTTTGCCTGTTTGCTGCTCTTGAAATTTAAGGTCTGGAAGGTTTTGTTTATCTTAAGCTGTTTCATCTCACCGACCTTCATCTCAAGCTTATCTTTGTTCTTTACTTCCTTGCCTCCGAATACCATACCGGGATCTTCGACATAGACAGGTGTGTTGAAGGTAAAGCCCTTATACAGACAGGAGATATCGCTCGTGCCGTAGTCTATACCTTTGACCTTTCTGTAATATTTATTTCCGTTGGCATCCTTAAAGCACTTTGTTAAAGGATCATCTTCTTTCCAGAACCATTCTACAGGAAGAGGTTTATCTGAGTATGAGTTGGCATTTTTCAGTGTGGTATCAGCTCCGGCATTTGTGAAGGGCGGTTTTTGGGCATAAAAAAAACCTTAAAACCACTTTAAATGCAGTAATTTCAAGGCTTTCATAGGCAAGTGTAACCGGCAAGTACTTTTCCTAACTATGGAAAATTAAATGCCGCTGCCACAAATAGCAATATCTTCTGTCTCAAATATCTCCGTCACTTTTTTATCCGGATTTTTCCAATAATCAATAATGACATTTGTATCAACAAGTATCATCATAATCTCCTCACAAAAACCAAGCCAACTGATTGCGATACGATCTAAATCATTGAAGCAGTACGCAGTTCATTTGCTGCACTACTGTCAATATCTATTTTTCCGACTGCAGCAAAAAACTTCGTTTTATCTTGCTTACTCGGTTTGGATGCAGTATCTTCGTTAATTATAACGGTCACGGTTCTTCCGTTAAACGGCTTCAGTTCGTTTTTATCTATATGTATCATATTATCCCTGATTATTCCCTGTACTGCTGCAAGCATACGCACGCACCTCCTGTTAATGTAATTAACGTTATTCCATCCACAAAAGTTCAAAATTATTATATGATGTCAGGGTCAAAAGGTCACAAAAGACATGCTTGCATGGATTTTTGTGACTTTGAGGTCTCCGCTCCGCTCCGGTCGGTGCTAAACGGACAGGCACTGCCTGTCCAGCTTCGGCTTGCATTGCTCAGATCAGAGCCACTGATGTCAATGGCCTTATGTGTTAAAGTAAAGTATCCAGCAATTTCTCCATCGGAAGTGTCGGAGACAATATAAGTGATGGATAGTTTTCGTTTTGCAAAATCAATAGCTTTATTTCTGATAAATGTCTCAATTTCAATATTTTGGGGACAGTCAAAAGCGGCAAGGTCAGACTGTAAGCCTTCCTCGCCGTAGGAACTGATCATATCCAGAATGTTTTCAACGCTAAAGTTTATCCTAACTGTTCTCTTTTCTTTCTTCTCATCTCATGAAGATTTCTTATAACATCCGGATTAGTCTCAACAGTATATCGTTTGGAACCGGACACCCTTACCCAGGGTTCTTTTTCGGATGCCTCAAGAGCAGCAACAAAAGCCTCGGCTTTTTCCGGGGTATCTATCTTTACATTATGAAAAATGCTTGATGTAGCCATATCGGCACCTCCTTTTCTTCTTTATCGGCATTTTTGCCTACCTACTCGACCATATTATATGCAAAAAAACGGGATTTTTCAACAGAAATTTGAAATGGGGTCGATCGTTACACCGTCAGTGATCGACCCCATTTAGTCATTTATTCCTTTACTTCTATAGCGATCTGGTATGTCGTGCCGTTTATCTTAGTCGAGATATTTGCCTTGCCTTTCTTTCTTGCATAGACGAAGCCGTTTTCGTCCACGAAGGCGTTTGCCTGTTTGCTGCTCTTGAAATTTAAGGTCTGGAAGGTTTTGTTTATCTTAAGCTGTTTCATCTCACCGACCTTCATCTCAAGCTTATCTTTGTTCTTTACTTCCTTGCCTCCGAATACCATACCGGGATCTTCGACATAGACAGGTGTGTTGAAGGTAAAGCCCTTATACAGGCAGGAGATATCGCTCGTGCCGTAGTCGATACCTTTGACCTTGCCGTCCTTTTTGCTGGTGTCAACTGTTGCTGCTTTTTCGTTTGAAGATTTCCACCAGTCAGCTTTTTTGTTCGTGACCTTCGGGAATTTTATCGTATCCGTCTTTCCCTTTGTGATATATGCCAGGCCCTTAGTTGATACGGGTACAACTGTCACAGTCACGGTAACGGTTTTTGAGTTTTTGTCCGTTCCCGTAACGGTCGTGGTTCCGGGGCCTATGGCTGTGAACTTTCCTGATGTGGTTATGTTTATGACCTTGTTCTCATAGCCGGTAACATTGCCGCTCTTATTCTTAACCTCTGCCATGCCGTCACCGCTCCAGACAGCTTTCTTAACCGTAAGTACGCTGTTGTCAAACTTTACGTTGAATGACTGCAGGGGGTTCATGGAAAACTCTGCCTTGTCGCCTGTGATCTTTGACGGAGCCTTGCAGGTGTCGATGACCTTAACGGTGGCACTGTATGCCATTCCTCCGATATATGCGGTAACCTTTGCGCTTCCCTTTGCAACGCCTGTAACCATTCCGCCGTTTACTACTGCGACCTTCGGGTTTGCGCTGTACCAGGTTATGGGGTATTTATTCTCTTTGTCTTCTACTGCCTGCAGGTTGATGCCGACCTCGGCTGACTGGCCTACAAGAACGGTCACGGTTTTGCTTTCCTTTGATATGGCGGGAGCTGCAACATATACGGTGTATTCAGTAGTCTCATTTGTAACTGTTGCTGTTCCGTTGCTCTTTGCGGTGATTTTTCCGGTCTTTGCGGCAACATTCGCAACTTTTTTATCTGTTGTTGTCCAGCCCTTGCCGCCTGCCGTGAAGGTCTGTCCCTTTACAAGATAGAGCTTATAGGCTGTCTTTTCGCCCTTCTTTTCAGGCTCATCCACGACGGGAGTAGGATCCATGCCGGAGCCCGTGTTTTCGCTTACAACGGCCTGTTCAGCTTTGTATTTTGCAATAAGGGTCAGGTCTTTATTAACGGGAGTAGTGAAGTTCCATATGCTCGTACCGTCAGACCAGCCGATGAAGATGAATCCGTTCTTTGAAGGAGAATCGGGTTCTGCTACCGGCTTTCCGTTTTCAACGAACCGGGTATCTAAAACATTCTCTCCGTCTTTGAAGATTACCTTGTGTGTAGTGGTCTTTGCATAAACTGTGACGTTACAGGAAGCGGAGAAGTTTCCGTCATTTGTGGATACGGTTATCACTGCGCTTCCGGGTGATACAGATGTGACCTTACCGTTATCCACGGTTGCAACTTTTTCATCAGAAGAAAACCAGCTGACGGATTTGTTTGTGGCATCGGATGGAGCGACAGTCGCAGTCAGATCTTTAGTTTCAGCCGGATACATACTTAAAGCGCTCTTATCAAGCGTAACTCCGGTTACGGGTATTTTTTTAACGGTAACGTTGCAGCTTGCACTAATGCCCCCTGAAACAGTGGTAACTGTTATGACGGTATTTCCCGCCTTGATACCTGTAACAACGCCGTCCTTTACCGTGGCTACCGACTCATCGGAAGATTTCCATGAAACCTCATCCCAGTATGTGTTTGAAGGGGATACGATGGCTTTAAGGATTTCAGGTGTTCCGACAGTGACCTCAAGGGAGGTTTTATTAAGAGAGACGCCTGTGGGCGGAATGTCTAACTTCCTTTCGTAAACACCTGTGGAGATATAATCTGTTTTATCATATTTTTTCCCGTTGGCATCCTTAAAGCACTTTGTTTCAGGGTAAATATTTGTCCAAAAACATGCTAACCAGAAAGGCTTATCTGAATTGTTTATGATCCTGGAAATCTTAGTACAGCCACTGAATGTAGTCTCGGCAGGGGCAGTGCCTTCCATCGTTTCCAAACTTGCCGGTATGATCAGGTCGCCGGACAATTCGGAGCAGCTCTGAAAAACAGCAGAGCCAATTTCTTTAACATTTTTGCCGATCGTAAGATTTCCGGTAAAACCTATACATCCATCAAATGCCTGATTCCCGATCGTTGTCACATTGTCCGGTATGATCAGGTCGCCGGATAATCCGGAACAGCTCCGAAAAGCAGAAGATCGAATTTCTTTAACACTGTTACCGATCGCAAGGTTACCTTTGAATCCACTGCAGCCAAAAAATGCCGAGTTCATGATCGTTTCCACACTGCCGGGTATCACAAGATTTCCGGTAAGAGAGCTGCAGCCTCTAAAGGCACCTGCTCCGATTGTCTTTACATTGTTACCTATCTTAAGGGTTCCGTCAAGTTTATTGTATTCATAAAATGCATTTTGGCTTATGGCAGTGACGGGCATGTTGTTTATTCTGTCAGGTATTATAATGGAACCGGTTGCTGTTTCTTTTGGGTCTTTATGCCCGATGATGGTCACTTCATTGTTATCGTTGATCACATAGTAAAGATCACCATCCAGGTTGACAACGACATTACAGGTTGCCCTCAATCCACCCGAAAAGTCAGCTGTGATGACCGCCATCCCCGGCTTTTTGGCTGTCACGACACCGTTTTCTACGGTAGCAACGTTCGTATCTGAGGAAGACCATGTCACCTTGTCATATGCATTATCAGGAGATACAGTCGCCGTAAGCGTTTCAGTAGAACCGACTGTAAGATTCAGGTCAGTTTTATTGAGTGAAACGCCTGTGGGTTTTACTTTTCTTTCGTAGGTTCCGGTGGAAAAAGTGTCACCGCTATGAAACTCCACACCGTTGTCGCTTACAAAGCAGACTGTATCCGTATCGCCATCCTTCCAGAACCAATTTACACACAAAGATTTTGAAGAGTTGTTCTCGATACGTGAGATATTATAGCAACCCTCAAATGGCGAATCTCCAATATTCGTTACGCCTTCGCCTATTTCAAGATTTCTGTTAAAACCCCAACAGGCGGAAAATGCCATTGTATCTATAGTTTTCACGCTGCCGGGAATAATAAGATCACCGGTCAGATTAGAACAGTTGGCAAATGCATGATCTCCTATGGTTTTTACTTCCCTTCCGATCTTGAGGTCTCCTTTGAAACCGTAACAACTAATAAATGCGCTGCTTCCAATAGTTTCAACTTTATCACCGATCTTAAGGTCTCCGTTGAAACCGTAACAATTGTCAAATGCTTCTGTACCAATCGTTTCAACACTGTCTGGAATGATCAGATCGTTTTTAAAATTAAAACAGTAATAGAATGCTCTTTTGCCGATCGTTTTAACATGATCACCGATCTTAAGGTTTCCGTTGAAACCGGAACACATAGAAAATGCACGATCACCTATTGCCGTGACGTCCATACCATTTATAGAAGCTGGTATTACAAGATCTCCGCCCTGAGTCCCACTAAACCCGGTGATTGTAACTGTTTTCCCATCAGAATTTTCAGTATATTTGAAATTCCCGGATACCAGATCATCCCCCGCAGCCTCCTCCGGCTCTGCTTCAACCGGTACCGCTTCCCCTGAAACAGCTTCTTCCGGCTCCTCCGGTGCTGCCTCTTCCGAAACAGTCTCTTCAGGAACTGCCTCTGCCGCTTCTTCAGTTTCTTCCGAAGCTGCCTCCGGTACAGCACTTTCCTCCGATACTGTCTCATTTGCGGACACCTCATCCGCAGCTGCCGTTACTGCCTGTGACAGGCACATGATGATCGCCAGCAGCATTGCAAATACTCGTTTATTGTGCTTTCTTCTGTTATCCATGACGTATCTCCCCTTTGAAATCGACTTTTTGACTATTATACCAAAAAAATTTAATGATGCGGGGTGCTTTTTCTTTGGTTTGATTGACAAAAACTTTGGATTGGGGTATGATTTCTTTGGTTTCGAAGGGGAAAACTATGGATTATAGACAGATAAAAAAACAAGCAAATGAAATACTCAAGAACAAAACAGCGGAATGTTCGTATATAGAATACAAGGCATCAGAGAAACAACTGGATAAGATACTTAAGACTATCTGCGCATATGGAAACAACTATTACAACAATGATATTCAATATATTTTTATAGGTGTAGAAGAGGAAAATACTGAAGAACAGAAAGCTATCCCTGTGATCCCGATTAAAGGGATATCTGAAGGTAAGTTGGAAAAATGTAAGAATACCATTAATTCATTGCGTTCTTTTTTATATCCCAATGTTGCGTTTGAAGCAGTATCAAATAATCTGGATGGAATCAGTTATATTCTCGTTATTGTAAAACGTCAGACGGGTGGACCTTTCATGGTGGCCGAAAAGGCTGAAAAGGACAAAAAGATTAATCTTAAGCCGGGAAGATATGTGAGAATTGAGGCTGACACCCGCCTTGCGAGAGTAGACGAAGAATATGATCTGCTGCGAAAGTTTTCCAATTTTCATTTTAGTTCAATTGTAAGCTCGGGAGCATCGATTGATGATTTGAGTACAGATTTATTAAGAGAATATTTTTCCAAGACAAGCTCAAGGCAGATTAGTGATGGAATGGAAAAGAAAGAGCTGGCCAAGGCTTTGGACTTGCTTGATAAAAATGATCCTGCGGATCGACGCGTGAAAAATTATGCTGTCCTCATGTTTTCTGATCATCCGGAGGAGCGAATTCCATATGCATATACGGAATTGATCATTGATATATTTGGGACTAAAAGAAAGATGGAATCCAAAGTTTTTAAAGGTGCGGTCTGGAAGCAGTACTATTCTGCATTAGAGTACATTAATACTAATTTCTTAAATGAATTGGTTATACGTGTTGATGGCAGCGCAGATAACCGTAAAATCCAGAATTTTACATATGTAGCATTGGAAGAACTACTTGCTAATGCCATTGTTCATAACAACTATGAAAATGGTAAGCCTATCCAAATATACGTGTCCGAAAAACAGATAAACCTGTATTATTCACCGAATAGATCGGTGGCGGCGTAAAACCGCATAGTTCCTTGATATTTTAATACTGTTGCTTTCATCTAATAGATGAAAAAAGAGCTTCTGATTTGGTATAATTTAGGTGTCC
>Ga0310695_10008628_pt1 | contig 15653 bp, 9 predicted proteins | sample RumenRJG_04DNA_FD_203882 | JGI IMG/M metagenome (GOLD analysis project Ga0310695, IMG submission 203882) | Bovine rumen microbial communities from Lethbridge, Alberta, Canada - RJG_04 (v2) (version 2) | ecosystem: Host-associated > Mammals > Digestive system > Stomach > Rumen | place: Canada...
TGCGGGTCGGAGCGGTAAACAGGGATCTGGGGAGAGATTTTTGAAAAAAACATGGGGATCAGAAAAATTTTTTTGAAACTACCCCGAAAAGTGTAATACTGTTGTAATAGTCGGTATGGTAACATAGCCTTGTATGAGAATGTGTGTCGTTTGATACGGCTGAAAAATATTCAGAAAGGGCTTGGCAGCCATGCGGAATAGAACTACGCTCCTTAGAGCAGAGCAGAGCAGAGCAGAGCAGAGCAGAGCAGAGCAGAGCAGAGCAGAGCAGAGGCTAACTGCGCCCTTTTTGCGTCCTGCGGGGCGTTTGAAACTGCATATTACATTCGAGATGGATAACCGTCGGATTCTGATGGGGTTAGTATACCCTGTCAGGTTCGGCGGTTTTTGTCATACAAGAATAAATCACAAGGAGGCAATTTGAGAATGAAACAGAAAACAGGAAGAAAGCTGCTGGGCGTTTTGCTCACGCTGGCGATGGTCGTCGGCCTGATGCCGGGGATGAGTCTGACAGCGAAGGCTGCGGATACTGAATACCAAATCTGGATTGGTGGCACTCAGGTCACCAGCGCGAACGCCGGAAACGTGTTCGCTGGGGATTCAACAAACGACGGTAAAGTGCAATTTACCCCTGCCGATGGTGCTACTCCCGCCACGTTGACCCTGAATAGCTATAGTTACGAAGGCGATGGCGGGGAATTGAACAATCAATTTTTTGGTATCCTGAATAAGGATGCAGATATGCCCCTGAACATCAAACTGCAAGGAGAAAACAGTGTCAAGCTAACCGGCACCGGGGCATCCTACGCAATCTATTCCGCTTCTGATGTGACGATTGAGGGAAACGGTAGTCTCGATGTATCGGCCACCGGAGAAAAAGATTACGCCATCTATGGTGCAAAAGATCTGACTGTCGCAGGCGGTACGATCAACGTAGAAGGTGGACAATACGGCATTGCAGTAAATGGAAACTTCAAGACGGACGGCGAAACCGTTAATATCAAAACCAAGGCAGTTGGCACTCAGGGCGTGGGCATTAACGGGATAACGTCCGTAGTCCTTAATGCGGGTTCGGTCACCGCAGAAGGCAAATACGCCGGCATTATCTCCCCAAATGGAACAGTCAACGTAAGTGGAGGTAAGATTGAAGCCAGCGCTGAATCGGGCGGCGTTGTGGGAACGACAGTTCACCTGAATGGCGGTGAAATCATTGCCGAAGGCACGGCTGGTTTCGGCGTATACGCCATGGATGATAATGGACTTGTTTCGGTCGGCGAACAGGTCACATCTTTAACCGCTACCGGCACTCTGAGCGCAGTCTATGGTAAAGTTACTAACGCTGTTCCCGGTACCGGCTGGACGAATCAGGAGGGCACCGCGGGCAGGAAAAAAATCGCCGTCAGCGCAGAGGGGCGTTCCATGGCTTCCTATAAGAAGATTCACTTCCCACCCGATCATGTACACAACTTTACCTATGCGGCGCAAGGCAACACCATCACCGCTACATGTGACAACGAGAACCAAAAGTGTAACCTGAACGGAAACAAGAGCGCGCTTACTATTGTAGCACCAGCGTTGGCCACTTATGGCAAAGCGAATAGTGCGGCTGCGACCCTGTCCGGTCTGGAAAACTTCAATACGGAGACCGAGTTAAATGTGTCGGCGGATTCCATCAAGTATTACAACGCAACAAAGAGCGGCGACACCTATAATAAGAATGGTGCTGCTCTGAACAGTGCGCCCACTGATGCGGGCGACTACGTGGCAGAAATTACTCTAACCGGCGTTAATACCGACCAGAGTGGGATTACGAGCGTGAGCGCCGTCGTTGGCTACACGATTAAAGCTCCCACTCGAATCGCTATTACGATAAGCAGTGCAGAGCACGGATCTGTAACGGCAAGTGTGAACGGCTCAGATGTAACGTCGGCAGAAGAAGGTGTAGCCGTTACTCTGACTGCTAATCCTGAAAGCGGATACTACCTGGAAAGTATCAGTGGGACCTATAAGGATAATAGTGAATCATTGTCAGGAGGGGGGAAGAATACAACCTTAAATGGTACATATTTTACGGTGCAATCAGGACCAGAAGGAAATTCCTATAATCTATGGTATTTAAGAACCAATAGTGGAGTGAAAGTTACTTCTAAAGGTGATGTTAAAATAACGAAAGTAGTATTCCCCTCTGTAAGGCAATTGAAGGGAGTTGTTTCAGATACTGGAACAGTAAGTACAGCTGACGGCAAGATCACAGTTGATTGCGGAAATGGTGTTAATTCGGTTTACGTGTATGGAACAGGAAATAATAATGCAGGATCAACAAACGTCTATAGTAGCGTGATTATTTATGGCAATAGTGCGTTTGATAAAGCATTACAGCCATCAAAAACTGGAGATCCTAATGTTTACAAATTTACCATGCCTGTAGTGTATCAAGGGGATGTATCGATTACACCGGTATTTGACAGAGCCACGACTGTAACAGGAATATCTCTTTCAAAGACCGAGGCAGCTTTGACAGTAGGTGAATCAGTGACGCTGAATGCTAACGTTACAGAGACAGATGCAACGTACAAGACAGTTACTTGGAAAAGCGACAATGAAGAGGTTGCTACTGTAAATAATGGTGTTGTAAATGCGGTTGGCGGTGGTACGGCAACGATTACCGCTACAGCGGATAATGGAACACCGGAAACAACAGATGATAAAATTGCTACCTGTACCGTAAAAGTTCATGCGCATAACTTTGTCTACTCCGTAACAGACAATACAATTGTCAGAAAGTGCACTGCGGAAGAGTGCCCTCTGTCTGTTAATCCTGCATCTTTGACAATTACAGGCTCAAATACGGGAGCTGAACTTACAGGAGATACGTCCGCTATTTCTCCGCTTCCGGAGGTAAAATACTATCATGTAAATGATAATGATACGAAAAGCTACCCGCTTGTTCCTATCACGACAGCACCCAAAGAAGTAGGCAGATATTGGGCAGAATTTACGCTTGGAGATAAGACAGCTCACATAGTATACGAGGTTGTTCCTGCTGTTTCCGTTGGGGATAAAGGATATAGTACGCTTCAGGAAGCAATCAATCATGTAAATGATGGCGATACTATCAAACTGCTTTCAGATATTAAGGAGCATATTACCTTCAACAAGAGCGGTGTGACGGCGACCCTTGATCTGAATGGACATACGATTGACGGCGATCAGAAAGGTACTGTGCTCACCATTAAGACTGGCACGTTCATACTGGATGATACCAGCGAGGGGAAAACCGGCGTCATCACCGGCGGCTACACCGCCGGTAACGGCGGCGGCGTGTCGGTCAACGGCGGCACCTTCACGTTAAAGAATGGCACGATCGAGGGCAACAAAGCCGGAAACGGCGGCGGAGTTTCCTATTCAGATGGAACCTTCAATATGCTCGGCGGTACGATTCAGTACAATGAGGGCAGCGGCAATACCGGCGGCATTCTGGTAATGAAAGACGCCTTCACCATGAGCGGTGGCACCATTCAGTATAATGTAGGTGCAAACTTCGGTGGTATTGGTGCAACTACGAACTTAAATTTCTCAGGGACTGCCGTAGTCAAAGGAAATGTGATTAAAAATCCAACAAGCGGAATGATCACAAAAACCGATTCCGGCTACGCGCTTGCAGAAGGCGGAACGCCTTGTGATGTGAAACAAACAGCCGCTAATCTAAAGATTAATGTGGTCGGACAACTGGCAAGCGGTGCCAAGATAGGTGTATTCAATGCTTATGGGGCAAACGCATTTACAACAGGCTACAACACATATAATGAAAGCAGCGAAGCCTCTGCGTTCTTCTTTAGCAATGACTCAAATAAAACCATCAAGAAGAACGATGACGGAGAATTGATTTTTGCTGACTTTGATGTCGAAGATGTTATTGCAATGATTTGTGCCCTGCCGGAGGCTTCAGATGTTACGACATCTGACAAGGACGACATTGAGGCTGCAAGGAAAGCGTATGATTCTCTGAGCGATGATTTAAAAGCAAATGTTACGAATTATGAGAAACTGACGGCAGCTGAGGCAGCACTTGATCAGGCTCTGTTTACTGCTTACAAGACCGAGCAGAAAAATGCAGCAGATGGCAAGGCACAGGAAGGTGACAGCGATGAAGCAACGGCACTGATCGCCGCTGCCAAGAAAGCGATTGATGAGCTTACCTACGATACAAGCAAAGAGCTCAGTGAGAACAAGGCGGCTGTTGATGCAGTTATCACGAAGCTTGGAACAGACCTTGCAGATCAGCGAGCGGCTGATCTGGTCATCACTGCGATCAATGCGCTTCCTTCAAGCAACGAGGTGACCACCGCCAACAAGGACGCAATTGAAGCGGCAAGAGAGGCATTTGACGCCCTTACAGACGCTCAGAAAGCTAAGGTAGGTGAAACTGTTCGATCAAAGCTTGAATCAGTGGAGACTGCATTGAAAAAGATCGATCTGGGCAACGCCATCGACGAGGCAGAGGCCTATTACAACAGCATCAAGGAAAGCAATCCCGAACCTGCTGCCACGCTCTTGGAGGCCATCAACGCGGCCAAGGCGGTGAAGGAGAATGCCGACACCACGCAGACGGATGTTGACAATGCCCTGTCTGCAATCGCTGCTGCGAAGACAACAGCAGAGCAGGCTGTTCTGGCTGAAACCAAAACTAAACTGGGCAACGCCATCGACGAGGCTGAGGCATACTACAACAGTATCAAGGAGAGCAACCCCGAAGCTGCCGCCACGCTCCTGCAGGCCATCAATGCAGCCAAGGCGGTGAAGGACAATGGCGACGCCACGCAGGCGGATGTAGAGAATGCTGCTAAGGCGCTCGCCGGAGCCAAGACAGTAGCAGAGACAGTAGCTGCGATCAATGCCTTGCCTGATTTCAGCAATGTGACCGCCGACAACAAAGCCAGCGTCGAAGCCGCGAGAGCAGCCTATGACGCTCTGACCCCGGAGCAGCAAAATGGGGTTTCCGCTGATACCCTCAAGAAGCTGACCGATTCCGAGGACAAGCTTGTGATCCTCCAGACTATGAGCGAGGTTTCGGCAAAGACTGGCAGTGATGCGGTCTATAACGGAGGAAATCCAATCCAGCTGATCAACACACCGACTACGGCGCTTCCGGAAGGTTATAAAATGGTATATACTGTGACCACTGAGAACAAGGCTCCGTCGGATGAATCCCTTTATACCACATCCATCCCTACAGAAACCAACGCGGGAACCTACTATGTATGGTATAGAGTTAAGGGCGACAGCAATCATAACGACGTTGCGGCAGCATCTGTTACCGTAACCATAAATAAGAAATTACTTACAATCACAGCAGGTGCGAAGAGTAAGGTATACGGAGAAAAAGACCCTGAGCTGACTTATGATTCGACAGGTCTTGTCGAAGGCGACAACATAACAGGTTCCCTTACCAGAGATGCAGGCGAGAATGCGGGAACCTACGCAATAACACAGGGAACGGTTACTGCAAGTGATAATTATGAGCTCAGCTATGTACCGGCTCTCCTTACGATTACAAAGGCTGATTCCAACACAACCGCACCTACAGCAAACGAGCTAAACTACAGCGGTTCTGCACAGGAGCTTGTGACGGCGGGAACACCGACAGGCGGTACGCTTGTCTACAGTACGGATGGAGAAAGCTACAACGAAATGATTCCGACAGGAATCAATGCGGGCGAGTACACCGTGTATTATAAAGTAATAGGAGATGCTAACCATAATGACAAGGTTGTGCAGCAGGTAACCGTTACGATTCTTGCAAGAACACTGGACATCAAGGCTGATGAAAAGAGCAAGACTTACGGAGAAGATGACCCGGCTCTAACCTATACCAGCGAGGGATTGGTGGAAGGTGACAGTATTACTGGCGCACTTTCACGCGCTGAGGGTGAGAATGTTGGAACCTATGCAATCGAACAGGGTACGCTGACAGCAGGTGATAATTACATAATCACCTATACAGGCGCAAATTTGGCTATTACAGAAGCAGCGTCCTCTGTAACTACAGAACCTGTGACAAAGATGCCTACCTACAATGGCGGGAAACAGACTCTTGTAGCAGGCGGAGAGGTTGCCGGCGGCACGATGCAGTATGCATTGGGTACGGATGCGGAAATTGCGCCGACAGAAGGTTGGAGTACCTCCATCCCGGCGGAAACGGATGCCGGAACCTATTATGTCTGGTATAGAGCTGTAGGGGATAACAACCATAGCGATGTTGAGGCGACATGTGTCAGCGTGGACATTGAAAAGGCAGCCATCACGATTACGGCAGATGATAAGAGCAGCCAAAAGGGCGCTGAGCTACAGGAGTTAAGCTGGCAGGTCAGCGGGGATTATGTGTCCGGCGATGAGCTTGGCATATCGGCTTCCACCACAGCAGACAGTTCTGCCGACGCGGGAGTGTATCCGATTACAGTAAGCTGGAATGATAATGCGAATTATGAAGCGACCTTAATAAGTGGTAAGTACACGATTACAGCACCTGAAGAAAGCGGCAGGGTTGAGACGAAGACCATTGTGGCGGATAACGTACCTTCATGTAGTATCAGCAATTTAACGACAGAGCTTGCAAGGAGCCTTGCGACGGAGGAGGAGCTGATACGGGTGCAGAACGGCGAGAACCTTCTCATCTATCTGGATATGGAGAACATTGACGACAGCGTATCGGCCACAGACAAGAGCCTTGTGGAAGCAGCGGTAAAGGCATCATCAAAAGATGCGAAGGTCGGAATGTACCTTGACCTCACACTTTACAAGAAAGTCGGAGACGGGGCAGCGACAAAGGTTACGGACACGAAGGAAAGCAGAATTTCAGTAACGATTGAAGTACCGGATTCCTTAAAGGGCGGTTCGGACGTGACGAGGACATTCTACATTATCCGCGTACACGATGGCGCTACAGATATCTTAGCAACTACGACAGAAACGACAATTACCTTTGAGACTGATAAGTTCTCAACCTACGCACTGGCATACAGTGACAAGAGCAACGGCAGCCCGAGTGTGACGACACCGGCACAGCAGGAAAAAGCACCAAAGACAGGAGACAATTTCCCGTCTGTATGGCTGTGGGCACTCATACTTGCCGGAGGACTTGTACCGGTGGGATATGCAGGTGGAAGACATAAAGGATTGGAACGCAAGTAGAAAAATACGGTATAAAATTGAAACCGTACATGATACAATATAAAACAACTATCACGATGCACCGGAGCAGTTATCACAGAACTGCTCCGGTGCATCGCTTTTGGAGGAAGAGATATGCCGCGTGCCGGCGACGGCGAAGCCTGGTGCTTTAGCATGGCACATGTTTTAGGATTTTATAGGAATCCGTCTAGGAAGCCACAATAGGGAGCTTTTCGGCTGTGCTTGTCAACTCAGGTGAAAAATGGTATAATCTCAATTATAGTCTCATCAGTCTCAAATTATGACGCGACTGGTGAGACTACGATGAGATTGATGAGACTAACGCAAAAATGCTTCTTAAACTTGGGGGATAATTAATTTAATTCATTCATCGCATCCACATAATCCTGCAAGCCATTTTCTTTCAGTGCAAGCTTAGCATATGTAAGTGGCGAATCTTCCGCTAACCGGTACAGATATACAATATCATTCGGGTCATCAAAGATAACAGAGGAATTACATTCCTGACAACGAAAAACAAGAATTGTGTTCTCACCGGTATTGATGATAACGGAGTCTGTGGCTGGTTCATACATACCGAATTGGAAATTAAGATTGTTATTCATGGCATTCTCCTTCCCAAAGATATTTTGCACCATCTAGCAGGTCAATAATAGCTGTAAGCATATTAGTGTATTCAATCTGTAATTCCTTAATGGCTTCCGAAGAAGGCAGTGTATCAGGTGTGCAGGCGGTTGAAGTAAATCCCCTCTGCATTTCAAGTAATTGCAGATACAACGCATTTACAGTTTGTACCAAAGGATATATAGTTTCTTTCTTACCAACAACGCAGATGCGGTTATAGATGCAGGAACGGATAAAGTAATCTTTCTTCATCATTCCACTGGCAAGAATACGGGCTTCAATTTGTTTTCGTTCAGCGTCAGTAATTCTGAAGCTGATGGTTGGATTTTTATGTTGATTGCTCATGGTAATGCTCCTTTCGTTTTGGCTGTGGCAGCAGGCGTAATAGATAACCTGACAGCCACAGAAATTTATTCATTGTGAATAATAAAAAAGTAGATTATATCAAGCCTATGGAAAACTTTAGGTGCAGATACTGCAACTAATTTGCTACTAAAATATTTGAAAACGATGCGAAAAGACCGATATTTTACGAAATAGAAGTGCCCCAAATGTAGGAAATATCAGCATATGTGAATAGCTGATAGAAAACTCGGGAAGAGATGGAGTAGTTCCAAGTGGTTTGCAAGTGCATAGAAAACCAGTAAGATCAAGGGCTGAGAGCATTTGCTCCCAGCTCTTTTTAGTAATGATTCTAATAGTGATTCTAAATTGATTCTATAAATAGCTTTCTCGAACCACACAATGCGTGCACAAGACAGATGTGATATAATCAAGAAAACGCAATGCGAGGAGAATGAAATGGATATTGCAAAAGTGATTAAAGAATTACGTGAGGGTGTGAAAATGAATCGAAAAGAATTCTCAGAGCACACTGGGATTCCGGTTCGAACACTTGAGGATTGGGAGGCTGGTCGTCGTACTCCTCCGGAGTACATACCAAGACTTATAGCATATCAGCTGAAATATGAGGAATTGGTGGGGAAAGGTGTTAAATATGGAGGGGCAAGTGGCGAAAACGGAGCAGATTCAGACAACGGATAATATACCGTTGAAAGTGGAAACTATAGATATTAGGAGTCAAATTCATATCGTACGTGGGAAGCAGGTTATGTTGGATAGTGATCTTGCTATGTTATACAAGGTCGAAACAGGAGCTCTGAACCGTGCGGTTAAGCGCAATAAGAAACGATTTCCTGAAGACTTTTGTTTCCAACTGTCGGAGGAAGAGTTTTTGAGATGCCAAAATGGCATCTCAAAGGATGATGACCCAGATGGACGCGGCGGCAGACGATATATGCCATATGCTTTTACGGAGCAGGGAATATCGATGCTTTCTGCTATACTTCGAAGCGATGTAGCAATTAATGTCAGCATAGGTATTATGAGAGCATTTGTGGAAATGCGGAAATTCCTTGCAACAAACTCTCTGATACTGAATCGCGTCGAAGAATTGGAAGTTAAACAACTGGAATATCAGAAAAGTACCGATGAGAGATTTGATAGGGTGTTTCAGTATATCGAAGATCATGCCGAATCGGAGCAGAAGATCTTCTTTGACGGGCAGATCTATGATGCGTTTAGTTTGGTTACAACTATTATACAGAAGGCCAAGAGTGATATTATATTGATTGATGGATACGTGGATGTGAACACGCTGAACATTTTGGCGAAGAAGAATTCCGGTGTTGATGTTGCAATTTTTACATATGCCAGCGCACCGCTTACGAAAAAAGATGTGGAAAATTTTAATGCGCAGTATCCGAAGCTGACTGTTAAAAAGACGCAGGTATTTCATGATAGATTTATTATACTGGATGGGAAGACGGTTTATCATATAGGGGCTTCCATTAAGGATGCCGGCAAGAAGTGTTTTGGTATTTCACTGATAAATGATTCGAGCATTGTGTTAGATATACTGAACAGATTGAAAACGATTTAAAATAAAGTGCAGATATATGGTAAATGGTGGGACAAATGCGTGCATTGACGAGGAACTCAGAAAGGATTTAGTTGAGGAAATGGTAGATGTTCTTATGTACTACAATGATGTGATGCTTTGTTACGGTATTACTGCAGAAGAATTAAAGATGGGGCCTGCGGACAAAAAGTTGGACTGATGTCAGCGGTAAAATGCACTTTTGAACCCGACAGCTTTTGTTTGATTGTACAAATATCAATCCGTCATGCTATACTATCGTGGAAAAGGTAAAACATTCGAGCCCAAAGCTGTTGAGGTATTCTATGAAAAAAGACGGTCTCAATTTCAAACAGAAGATTACGGTTCTTGCTTTTTTTATATTTTTAGGAATCGTAGTCATTGTCCAGACAGAATACGCTTATAAGACGGATATCAGCCAGCAGAAAGAGAGAGCCAGACTGAATGCGAAGGTTTATGCTGACGAATTGTGTATTGATTTTGAAGGGGGTAAAAATATCACCGATGCTCTGGATGATACTGTCGTGGCATCTAATGGGCAGGTCAATAATTTTGCCCGCATAGCAGAGCACGAGATGGAGGACTATATCTCAAGCATTCAGCTGGCACCTGACTCAAAAGTACAGTATATCTATCCCCTGGAAGGCAATGAGGCCGGTCTTATCGATCTTTTGGCAGATAAAAAGCGTGGGGAAATAGTAAAATACAGTATTGAAAACAAAGTCACAAGCATGCAGGGACCTTTCAAATTAAAGCAGGGGGGCTATGGTATTGCCATCCGAAATCCTATTTTCATGCCTTCTCAGGATGGAAAGGATTCATTCTGGGGTTTTTCCATCGCAATAATCAAGGTGCCGGATATATTCAAAGATACACTGGATGCTCTGGGCTCGTTCGGATATGATTACTGTCTCTACGCGACTGAGTCACCCCTTTCATCTAAGAAAGTAAGATTAATATCCTCTTTCAGTTCAAAGGACCAGAAACTAGGAGATCCCGTAACGGAAAGCTTTCAGGCAGGAGGTTGTGTCTGGACTCTCAATGTAGAAAGACAGGGGGGATGGAAGTCGGAAAGACTTCCGATAGTTCTTTTAACAGGAATAATTTATCAGCTCTTTGCGACAGCAGTTGTATACCTTTTGCTTCGTACGAGACAGCAGCATAAAGAACTTCTGAAAAAATCGATTACTGATGAACTGACCGGGCTTTTAAGCAGGAGGGGTTTGGTAGAGGCTCTGGAAAAATATAAAAAAAATAATAATAAAGACAGGATGACGGCAGCCATGATAGATCTGGATGACTTCAAGCAGATAAACGATCTTTACGGGCACGATGTCGGAGATGAGGCACTTAAAAATCTGGCAGCGAACCTGCGTGAATCTTTTCCCGATTCTTCTGTTATATCAAGGAGCGGTGGCGATGAATTTTGCGTTATTCTTTTTGGGAAAAGTCCGGAAGAGTGCGAAGAAATCATTAGAGAGGCGTCAAAGAAAGAACAGTTTTTTGAATATGAAAACAACCGCTATAAGTATACGATCTCCATCGGCTACGCTGACTATCCGGAACAGGCTGATGGATTAAAGGCTGTTGTCAACCATGCCGATGAAGCGCTCTATTCAGCGAAGCTTGCAGGAAAGCACAGGTGTTTTCATTTTGAGCCGGCTATGGCAAATGCCAAACGTACGCAGCTGGGATTTTCATTTAAGGATGTAGTGAATGGCATACCCGGCGCTCTTCTTATTTACAGCGCGGCCGGTGATGAGGAAATTCTCTATGCCAATAATGAACTGATAAAGCTGATGGGCTGCAGCGACTTTGAAGATTTCATGGCATGGTCAAAAGGCAGTTTTCGCGGCTTTGTCCATCCGGATGATCTGGACGAAGTGGAAGAGTCGATACACAGGCAGATCGATGGTTCTCTTTCTGAAAAAAATCATCAGGAGGACTATGTGGAATACCGTATCATAAGGAAGGACGGCAGCATCCTGCCTGTGGTGGATATAGGAAGGCTTATCAGCACGGAGAATCATGGAGACGTGTTCTTTGTCTTTATAAGACCGCGGGATGAATTCAAGAAGAATTTCTGATAAAATCCTCAGCTGGGAGATAGGCATGCTTCAGATAAGTAACATTATAAAACAATATAAGACAGGTGATTTTGTCCAGAAGGCGCTGGATGATGTGAGTCTGAATTTTCGGGATCATGAATTTGTCTCAATACTTGGACCATCAGGCTCCGGGAAAACGACTCTTCTTAATATTATAGGCGGACTTGACCATTATGATTCCGGAGATATCTGTATCAACGGGGTCTCTACCAGGCGCTACCGCGACAGGGATTGGGATGGCTACAGAAATCACACCATAGGTTTTGTCTTTCAGAGTTATAACCTGATAATGCACCAGAATGTCCGGTCAAATGTAGAGCTTGCTCTCACGATTTCCGGGATCACCGGCGCTGAGAGGAAGAAGAGGGCTGAGGCCGCGCTAAAGAAGGTAGGACTCGGGGATCATATGGACAAGAAACCGGATCAGCTTTCCGGAGGTCAGATGCAGCGTGTCGCAATCGCGAGAGCCTTGGTAAACAACCCGGATATTATACTTGCTGATGAGCCTACAGGAGCTCTGGACAGCGAGACAAGTGTTCAGGTTATGGATATTTTGAAAGAGATATCGCTGGATCATCTGGTTATAATGGTGACTCATAATCCGGAACTTGCAAGACAGTACTCAAGCAGGATCGTGACAATACGTGACGGGAAACTTCAGTCGGATACAAATCCTTATGATCCGGAGACAGATGCCGTGGATCAGAAGCCGGCAGGAAAAAAAGACAAAAGAACCGGCATGTCTTTTTTTACAGCACTCTCTCTCAGTTTCAGCAATCTCAGAACCAAGAAGGCTAGGACTCTTATTGTCGCGCTTGCCGGTTCCATTGGCATTGTAGGAATATCCCTTGTGATGGCTCTTTCGAACGGAGTTAACAGATATATCTCCAAGCAGGAGGCAGATACGCTTTCGAGCTATCCCGTTAAGATTGACAGAACCGGTTTGGATGTGGCCGCCCTTATGGGGAGCAGTTCTGATATGGCATCTTCACAGGGTGATAAAAAGAGTCAGGGGAAAGACGGAAAAAACAATACTATAGCCGTCAGAAATCTTACAAAGGGACTCTTGTCCAAGGTGAGCACCAACGATCTTGCTTCATTTAAGAAATGGCTGGATCAGGATGGCAGAATCAGAAAAGAAAGTGATGCCATCGAATATATATACGATTTATCGCCTGTCATATACAGGGAGCAGGATGGAAATATGACTGAGGTAAGTCCGGTCAATCTCCTTGCAGGACTGAACCTCGGCAACTCCCAGATGAGCTCCATGATGAGTTCTGCCATGAATGTGGATATCTTTACAATGCTGCCGGAAAGTAAAAAGATTTTGAAGGACAGGTATACTCTTGAAGCGGGGTCATGGCCAAAGCATGCGAATGAAGTAGTCCTGATCCTTTCAAGTGACGGCCGGGTGAATGACAGCGTGCTTTATGCCCTGGGCATGAGAGACCGAAGCGAGCTTACTCAGCTGGTGCAGGAGAAGAGCAGCAGCAAAGACAAGACCGGAATCATGGACAGTGATGAAAAAACATATACATATAATGATTTTCTCGGTATGAAATTTCAGACCGTAAGCTCTTCTTCTCTATATGAAAAGGATGAGAAGACCGGCATCTGGATCGACCGTACCGGTGATGCGGATTTTGTAAAAAATGCTCTGAAAAACGGTATTACACTGAAAGTGTCAGGTATAGTCCGCCGTAAAGATGAAAATTCCCCATCTATGCGGGACTCATGCTTTGCCTATAACCGCGGGCTTATTACAGAGCTTATGAATCAAGCGGCGGGAAGCGAAATCGTGAAGGATCAGATGAAGCGGACTGATATAAATGTCCTCACAGGTCACACTTTTGCGGAGGATAATGATCCGAACCGGATAGATCTGGGGAGTCTCATTACAGTGAATCAGGATGCAGTGAAAAATATGCTCTCCGGCAACGGACTTAATGACGGCGGAATGGAGTTTGACACATCAGCTCTCTCGAAGGCTTTTTCCGGTATGGATTTTTCCGATATGAATTTATCTGATGGAATGGATATGGCAGCGCTTCAGGGCCAGCTGCCGCAGCTGAGTCCAGAGCAGCTGTCTTCCGTTTTAGATGGAGTGATAAGGGATGTTCCTGAGGATGAGATGCGGCAGCAGTTTTCTGATGTGATGAACCATTATCTCTCCTATGCTTCGGCAAATCCTTCAACGAATTATGCCGGCATGGATGATGCCATAATGAAATATCTTTCCGCGCCTGAGACTGCCGATACTATTCGTAATTATATAAATCAGAAGATCAAGTCATCAGGTGAGAAGATATTCACGAGCGATGAGATAGCGGATATGGTTATGGAGGTTATGGGAGATTTCCCTGCATATCTTAAGGATCGACTGAACGATGATGCAAAGAATGCGACTGACCCCGGTACTATGTCGGAAATCCTGAAAAGTTATATGCAGGAAACTTCAACCCAGGCAAAGATTGATCAGGTCCTGTCTGAAATCTCAGGTAAGCTTAAGGGTTTGTCTCTTGACGAGGATGATATAAAGAGTCTTATGAATCAGCTTGTCTCTGGTTACACTGCATATGCAAAAGCAAACGAGCTGCCGGATCCGTCTATTTTTTCAAAATCCTTTCAGGATTATCTGAAGACCGATCAGGGAAAAGCTGATCTTACAAAGCTTCTTGGAACTGTTATTGATACAGGAAAGCTTCAGGATAATCTTGCCGGTATGATCTCCGGCGAGATGCAGAATGTGACGGAGGTGGTTACAAAGCAGGTTCAGGATATGATCATGGCAGGTCTTGCAAAAGCCGGAGGTCAGATTCAGGAGATACTGAAACAAAATCTTTCTAAGGCCATGTCCGGTATCGGAGAAAATTTTTCGGCACTTCTGGATCCGTCCGCTCTTCAAAATATGATCAAATTGAATCTTGAGCCTGATAAGATACGGAGCATTTTGTCCGGCATGCTGACCGGAAATGGCAACAGCTATCAGGGAAATCTGACTAAATTCGGATATGTTTCAGCAGACGATCCTTATGAAATAGATATATTTCCAAGGAACTTTGCGGCAAAGGGCAGAATAAAGAAATTGATTTCTTCATATAACAATGATGTGAAGAAGGCAGGACATGAAGAAAAAGTTATATCATATTCTGATATGATCTCAGCTATGATGTCATCGCTTACCGGTATAGTTGATACCGTAAGCGTTGTCATGATTGCCTTTATCTCCATATCGCTTGTAGTATCGTCGATCATGATTGGTGTTATTACCTATATAAGCGTGCTGGAACGAAAAAAAGAGATAGGGATCCTTAGGGCGATGGGCGCATCAAAGAGAAATGTCGCGAATGTATTCAATGCAGAGACTTTTCTGACCGGATTTCTGTCAGGAACGATAGGAGTGCTGACGGCACTTGTTATTTCTATTCCGGTGAACCTGATTCTGCCGCGTCTCATTAACGGAGCGGATGTGAGAGTATATCTGGCGCCGCAGAATGCTGCCGGGATGATACTCCTAAGCATCGGACTGACACTGATCGCGGGACTTGTTCCATCAAGGAAGGCGTCCAGAAATGATCCGGTGAAGTCGCTGAGGTCAGAATGAAGGATTTTTTCTTTCGAGTAATTATGTCCATCAGATCTCCCGGATCCGCCGAATGAAGTTCACCAAAGCCATTCTGCAATAAGTTCCGCGATCCCGCAGGAAGCCATTACTTTAATAGGACCGACTTTGAATTTCCTTATGGCAATCAGGGCTGCGATGAAGTAGATGATAATGCGGACATCGA
>Ga0310695_10008629_pt1 | contig 15653 bp, 13 predicted proteins | sample RumenRJG_04DNA_FD_203882 | JGI IMG/M metagenome (GOLD analysis project Ga0310695, IMG submission 203882) | Bovine rumen microbial communities from Lethbridge, Alberta, Canada - RJG_04 (v2) (version 2) | ecosystem: Host-associated > Mammals > Digestive system > Stomach > Rumen | place: Canada...
TGGACAGACTGAGCCGGGATTCAGAAGAAGTTCTTTCCTATTATAAGATCCTGGCCGAAAGGGGTGTAAAACTGATCTTCCTCCATCAGCCATATATGAATACGGAAGTATATGCCTCTGCCTATGAGGACATGATTTCCAGAGCTTCCGATTCTGATAAAGAAGTAATTCGTGAAAGCCTGTACCGTTTGATAGAAGAACAGATCAGCCGGATCCTTGAACAATCCTGGGAAGAGCTTCAGCAGCGCCGGGGTCATATGAGAGAAAGCTATGAGCAGGCCAGGAAAGAAGCGAAACAGGACGGTCCGGGTAAAGGGAAAAAATATGAGTCAAGAAAGTCCTTCATGGTTAAGGAACTGATCAGAAAATATAATCAGAATTTTGACGGATCCATGAATGATGTTCAGACCATGGAACAGATACGAAATGACATGGGAACACTGTCGAGAAATACCTATTATAAATATAAGAAGGAACTTGCTGTGGGATAGTCCGTAAGGACACTACACAGACAAAGATGATAACCCCGTTAAATAAGGACGTCTCATCTGCCAGTCCCCCAAAAGGGAGACGACAGATAGGCGTCTTATTTTTTTGAATATTTATAATACCAAAATAAGACTTAAAATTACACTCATTATATCATAGTAATACCAATTTAATACTATACCATATCAAGTTTATTCATTTATTAAGTATTAATTTGGTATATAATAATATCAAAAAGAGATTATCATGGAACTAAGAAGGAGGGACATATGAAGACGATTATTACTATATTATTAATCCTGGCCGCAGCAGCCATGTTTGCCCACGGATTATGGAAAGGAAGAAAAAATAAACATCATTTCCATCTGGGACATTCCCACGGAGGCGCTTCTCTGGGAATTGATGCCTATGCCTACGCGTCGAAGCTGAGAACATGGAATGCCGGTTTCAAAGTGCTTCTGGCAACGGCCAGCCTGATCCTATGTATCGCATTTAACAACATATACGTATCGGTGGCAGTAATCCTGATGATGGGGTATCTCACCGTGGTAATCGGAGGACTGGAATTTGATCATTATCTCTCTATGATGACAATCCCCATCGTTTTTATGGTTGTGGGAGCAATCACCATAGCCATCGGCTACTCCCTGGAACCGGTGGGACAGTACAATCTGCATGTATTTAACCTGTTTTACATTTATTGTTCCAATGAAAGCCTGATGCAGGCAGGAGTCCTGATCTTAAAAGCACTGGGTGCTGTCAGCGCTCTCTACATGATGACACTGACCACCCCCCTTACGGAACTGGTCTCTGTACTCAGAAAAATACATATGCCCAAACTGATCGTGGAACTGATGAACATGATCTATCGTTATATCTTTATTATGCTGGAAACTTATACAAAACTGAAGAACTCCGCAGAATCAAGGTTGGGATACTGTGATTTCAGAACATCCTGTTACAGCTTCGGCAACATTGCCAGCAACCTGTTTATTGTTTCCCTGAAAAAGGCCAACGCTTACTATAATGCCCTTGAAGCCAGGTGTTACGATGGGGAACTGCGGTTCCTGGAGGATGAAAAGCCTGTAAAGAGCTGGCAGATCCTGATGGGAATCTGTTTCATCCTGGCCTTGTGTTTCATCTGGTTCTTTACCAGATAAATTTTGAAGATTTTTAAGAAAGCTGATTTAGAAATAAAAATAATTCATCCGACAATAATCATTTTATATAAAGAATAGAGGAGACAAACCATGAAAAATACAACAGAACAGCCGATTTTACAGGTAAAAGATCTGCATTTCCATTATAACGATGAAAAAGAAACCTTAAGAGGTGTCAGCCTGGATATCTACGAAGGAGAAAAAATTGCAGTATTAGGTTCCAATGGTGCTGGAAAATCCACGTTCTTCCTGAATATCAACGGAGTGCTGAAGTCATCTTCCGGTGAGATCTGTTATCGCGGAAAGACAATTGACAAGAAGAGCCTGAATGAGCTCAGAAAAAATGTCGGCATCGTATTCCAGGATGCGGATAATCAGATTATCGCTTCCACAGTAGAGGCGGAAGTATCCTTTGGGCCCATGAACCTGAAGCTTCCCCGGGAAGAAGTGCAGGCACGTGTGGATAAAGCTCTTCGTTATATGAATATTTTTGATTTTAAGAAAAGACCTCCCCATTATCTCAGCGGCGGTGAAAAGAAACGTGTCAGCATTGCAGACATCATTGCCATGGAATCAGAGATTATCATTTTTGATGAACCGACAGCCGCATTGGATCCCTTAAACGCAGCCATGCTTGAGGAGGTTCTTGGGAAAATGAGCCAAGAAGGAAGAACCATGCTGATCTCCACCCACGACGTCGATTTTGCTTATCGCTGGGCGGACCGGGCCGTAGTATTCAGTAACGGACAGATCATAGCAGATGATACTCCTCTGAATATCTTCAAACGGGAGGACATTTTAAATCAGGCAAGCTTAAAGCACCCGACTATGTTTGATATCTATCGCATCATGCAGGAAAATGACATGATTCCGGCGGGTATGGCAGAGTATCCACGCAACATTTATGAATTTCAGACATTGGTAGGAAAAATATCATAAAAACTATTGACAAAATGAAGAAGATAAAGTAATTTATACCCATACCCCCTAGGGTATAAATTGTAATTGATAATAATATAATAGTTTTACAAGGAGGTAGAGAGATGTTTTTAAATAATAAAGTAGTATTTGGAGTTCTTGGAGGATATGTACTTGGTAAGGCCGGAGATATGATTTTTGGTTCTGAGACGGCAAAAAAAGTCTATACCAAATGCGCCACTTACGGCATGATCCTGAAAGACAATACAATGGAAAAAGTGGAGATAATCCAGGCATGTGCTTCTGATATTGCAGCGGATGCAAGGGAAGAGGCAGACAAATACCAGGCAAAAAAGGACGCAGCATATGAGACATATGATGCCCCTTCAGCGGCTCCGTCTGAGGAGGACGTCGTCATAGAAGGATAGAAGGAGATTCTTATGAAGTATTACATTAAACATAAGAGTGCGAAGCAGCTGCGTATTAAATTACCGCTGCGGCGGCTGACTGAGACAGAGGCGGACGTCCTGTATTACAGCCTGTCAGGACTGCAGGATGTCATATCAGTGAGTGTATTTCGACGTACCGCAGAGGCAGTGATCCGCTTCCAAAAAGGTGCTGATTCGAAGATCCTTTCTTATCTGGATGAGTTGGATCTTCATGATCCGGAAGCACTTGAAACTCTTCCGGGAGTATCTGCCAGAGCAACGAACGAAGAATTTAAAGAAAAAGTAGTCACAAAGGCCATGGTCCAGTTGGGAAAGAGGGTACTGCTCCCTTTTCCGGTTCGCGCGGCCTGGGCCCTCTACAACGGAGCTCCTTACATCCGGGAAGGGGTCAAGGATCTTTTCCGAAGGGATTTCAGCGCGGAAATCATCCACGCAACAGCGATCGCAGCATCATTCGTGACAAGAGATTTTAATACGGCAAGTTCCATCATTTTCTTAACGGATTTAGGAGAGATGCTGGAGGAGTGGACTTATAAGAAGTCAGTGGATGACCTGGCCCAGTCTCTGGCACTGAACGTAACCAAGGTATGGAAGAAAACAGAGGACGGCAGCTTTGTCCAGTATCCAATCCATGAAGTAGAAGACGGAGATTTGATCCGTGTGGGTATGGGCAGTCTGATTCCCCTTGACGGCGTGGTCGTATCCGGAGAAGCCATGGTCAACCAGGCAGCGCTGACAGGGGAATCCATACTGGCAGAAAAACGTCTTGACAGCACCGTTTTTGCCGGTACTGTACTGGAAGAAGGAGAGCTTGTCATCAGAGTACATGCGGTTTCCGGTCAGACCAGATACGATCGCATCGTGCAGCTGATTGAGGAGTCCGAGAGTATGGTATCTGTCACCCAGAGCCGTGCCCAGGCACTTGTCAGCCGACTGATTCCATACACTTTTGCTACATCTGTTGTCACCGGCCTTCTCACAGGAAACCTGACTAAGGCCGCCTCCGTATTGATGGTAGACTTCTCCTGTGCCATTGAGGTCGCTATGCCGATTGCAGTACTTTCTGCTATGAGGGAAGCCGGCCGTCACCAGATCACGGTAAAGGGCGGAAAATACCTGGAAAAGATTTCGGAAGCAGATACGGTAATCTTTGATAAGACCGGTACCCTGACCAATGCAACACCGGTGGTGGAAACGGTTGTGGCACTGGATGGACGGGACGAGGACGAGATGCTGGCTCTTGCTGCCTGTCTTGAGGAACACTTCCCCCACTCTCTGGCAAATGCAGTGGTAAAAGCTGCGAAAGAAAAGAGCCTGGAGCATGAGGAACTTCACACATCGCCCAATTATATTGTCGCCCACGGCATCGTGTCATCCCTGAATGGGGAGCGGGTTGTGATCGGAAGCAGTCATTTTGTCCTGGAAGACGAGGGCGCCTATGTCTCAGAAGAAGACCGGGAAAAGATCCTCGCCATGCCGACACAGTATTCCAGACTCTATATGGCCATCGGCAACCGCATGGCAGCGGTCATTGGTATTTCCGACCCAATCAGATCTGAAAGCATCAGGCTGATCCAGGCCTTGAAGGACAGCGGCATCAAACATATCGTAATGATGACCGGGGACAGCGAAAGGACCGCAGCGGCAATAGCAAAAGAAGCGGGTATCACAGAATACTATTCTGAGGTCCTGCCGGAGGACAAGGCAAGATATGTCCAGGAAGAAAAGGCAAAAGGCCGCCAGGTCATTATGATCGGAGACGGAATCAATGACTCTCCTGCCCTTTCTGCAGCAGATGTGGGCATTGCCATAAAAGAAGGTGCTGACATCGCAAATGAGATCGCGGACATCACGCTTTCCGGTCAGGAGATTGAAAAAGTCGCTATGCTGCGGCAGATGAGTAAGTCATTGCTTGAACGCATGAACTGGACCGGCAGAGTAGGTGTTGCCTTCAATGGAGCCATTCTTCTGGGCGGAATCGCAGGTCTGTTCATGCCTGGAACAGCAGCTTTTCTGCACAACGCCTCGACGATTGGTCTCTGCCTGAATAATATGAGCAACATCTTGCCAGAAGCTGATGTATAGCGTATGATTAAGTAGAATAAACATCAGGAGGATATCGCCTTATGAAACAATGTATGGATATGGACAATCTACACAGAAGACTCAGAAAGATCGAGGGACAGGTCGCTTCTATCAACAGAATGATTGAAGAAGATGTGCCCTGCGAAGATATTCTTTCCCAGATCAATGCAGCGAAGTCTGCTCTGCACAGATGCGGACAGATCGTACTCGAAGGACATATCCAGCATTGTGTGAAAGACGGGATCGCTCACGGAGATGTCGATAAGACCATAAAAGATTTCACCAAAGCAGTGGAACGATTTGCAAATATGTCATAAAGTACCAGGGAGCTGTCGCATTAAAGCGGCTGCCACTTGACTTAAAAGACAAGGATTCCCATGTCCTGTGTTGTGTCAGTTGTTGGCATCTGTTCGTCTGATGACGGACTTAAGATCAGTCCGTCCCAGAACGCACAGACACCACCAAACGACAAACACGCTGAACATGGGAATCCTTGTCTTATCCTCAAGTTCTTGATCCGCTTTAATCCGACAGCCCTGTTATGACGAACAAAAGCCGTACTTCCTGGTGGAAGAACGGCTTTTGGTGTATAATCTTATTCAAATTCTATGGTTCCGGTGGGTTTGGCCGTTACGTCGTAGAGGCATCTGTTAATTCCGGGCACCTCGTGGGTGATTCTGTAGGAAATCTTCTCCAGCAGTTCCCAGTCGATTCTCTCGATGGTGGCTGTCATGGCGTCCGTCGTGTTGACCGCCCGGATGATGCAGGACCACTCAAAGGCCCTTTTTCCATCTTTGACGCCTGTGGCCTTGAAGTCCGGTACCACCGTAAAGTACTGCCATACCTTTCCTGCCAGTCCTGCCTTGTCAAACTCTTCCCTCAGGATGGCGTCGGACTCACGCACTGCCTCAAGACGGTCTCTTGTGATGGCACCGGGACACCTTACGCCAAGACCCGGACCCGGGAATGGCTGGCGGTTGACCATCTCGTCAGGCAGACCAAGGGCAGATCCCACAACCCGCACTTCGTCCTTGAAGAGCAGCTTTACTGGCTCAACCAGCTCCATCTTCACTTCTTCCGGCAGACCGCCCACATTGTGATGGGCCTTGATGCCGTCCTTACTCTCCAGGATATCCGGGTAAATGGTTCCCTGACCCAGGAAGCCGATACCGCTGATCTTGGCAGCCTCCTCATCGAAGACCTTGATGAACTCGCCGCCGATGATCTTCCTCTTCTGTTCCGGGTCTGTCACGCCTGCCAGCAGGTCGAGAAAACGGTCCGTGGCGTCAATATAGATCAGATTGGCTCCCAGCTGCTTCTCGAAAACATCAATCACCATCTGGCTCTCGCCCTTACGCATGAGACCATGGTTGACATGGATACAGGTAAGCTGCTTACCCACAGCCTTGATCAGAAGCGCTGCCACTACGGATGAATCCACGCCGCCCGACAGGGCCAGCAGGACTTTGCCGTCACCGATCTGTCTGCGCAGCGCTTCTACCTGACTGTCGATAAAAGCGTCTGCCTGTTCTTTTGTCTTAATTCTTTCCATTGTTTCCGGACGAATATTCTCACTGTCAAGATAGTATTCGGTTCGTGCATCTGCCATGAATCGTATCCTCCTTACTCATGCGGGGCTGTGCCCCTCTTCCATCTTACTAATTTTTAAGTTTGTATTCCCTATCTTACTTTGAAAAGCAGGAAAATGCAAATACATTTTTATCGGCTGAGGTAAATACATTTTCATCGGCTGAGAGAAATCATATTCACCCCCATCCGACACAATGCATACTATTCCGGGAACAATTATATCAATCCTGGTCCACACCGAAATGAATTCCTGCCCCTTTTCTGGCCTTCTCGAGAACCTTCATCACATGGAGGGACTGGCAAAGACAGGCCTCCGCCTCCTTTGCATCCCCGGAGTCAACGATTTTTGCAAAATCTTCGAACTCCCTGGTCATGCGGTGATGAACCGGTCCGGGTTCATAGCTGAAGGTCAGCTTGGCCCGGTCCATGCCGCCGGAGGGACTTTCCACCAGCTCGGGATGATCCGGATCAATATATTCAAGATACAGATTATTGGGCACATTGGGCTTACCATCCAGTCTCATATAGCCCTCTTCTCCCTGCAGACTGATGCCGGAGGGACCGTCGCAGTCCTTGGCTCCGGTACAGGCCGCGGTAAATTCCGGATAATTCATGATTAGTATGCCGGAAGTATCGATGCCATTGAACCCCTTATTGGGAAAATATGCAGCCTCATCAGGTGTTCCCAGCAAAGCAATCAGGTACTGGATATTGTAAAGATTGATATCATAGAGGGCTCCCCCGGAGAGTTCCGGATTAAAGGCCGGATCCACTTTGCCCTCTTTATATCTGCCATAACGGCTGGAGTACTGAGAGTAGTTGGCGTGGGCCAGCTTGATGGGTCCCAGCTTGTTCACAGACTCCTTCATCTTGTCGAAAAGGTCACTGTGAAGCACTGTTACTGCCTCCATGATGAACAGTCCCTTCTCCCTGGCAAGAGCCGCCAGGTCCTCCGCCTCCGCCACAGTAGAGGTAAAGGGCTTCTCCAGAATCACATGTTTTCCTGCCAGCAGGGCTGCTTTGGCATAGGGATGATGGGCACTGTTCACCAGACCAATGTAGACACAGTCGATGTCTGCTTTGGCCAGCAGCTCATCATAATCCGTATAGACTTCAGAGATGCCGAAACGTGCTGCCAGCTTCTCCCCTTTCTCCCGGCTGTGCGGGCGGGCAAAAATAGCTGTCTTTTCAATCGTTTTGATCGGCTCCATGGCCGGAAGGGCCTCATGGATGATCTTTCCGGTTCCGATTATTCCAAGCTTCATGGTATTTCCTCCTTTTGATTCTGGCTTTCCCAACATGAAAACAAAAAAACATATTTATATCTTTACTATAATCCCCTAAGAAATATTATCCTATCCAGAAACTCATGATTTAATCTCTGAGTTCGTCCTCTCTTTCACACACCTTCATATCGATGGCTCTGGCAATCCGCAGATCCGGGATCAGCCAAAGCAGGACAACTCCGATCAGACAGGGAAGAAAAAGGTAGTAAAAGGGGCAGGGAGCAAAAAGAGCTGTGAGCAGCGCTGCCAATTGCAGGAGAACCGTGGCTGCCTCTTTCTTACTCTCCACCACAATCTTTTTTATGATCACGCAATCTGCTGCATGGACAATAATATACTGCAGCAAAATATAAGAAAAAGTCACAGCCATATTGATAATGAGATAGACAGTCACCGGTGTGCGGGCAAAACCAGTCCTGCTGACCCAGTCTGTGCTGACCGGAATCAGGGACAGTGTAAAAAGAAACAGAAGATTCGACCACAATATTTTCCCGTTAACCCGCTCAAGCACCTGGAACAAATGGTGATGATTGTTCCAGAAAGTGCCCACGAACATAAAGCTGACCACATAGCTGATAAAGCCCGGCAGCAGCCCCTTCAGACTCCCCAGGCTGTCACCGGCAGGCGGTGTCAGCTGCAGCACCATAATGGTGATGATAATCGCGATTACACCGTCGCTGAAAGCCTCTGTTCTTCCTCTTTGCATTTAAGTCCATCCCTTTCTGCAGGCATAGGCATCCCACAGAAATAACTGTTAGAGCCTTTACCGTATGTTCCATAACCATTTAAGCTTTGATTTTCAATCATCATTTTATCGAACCCGCAGCGGTTTTTCAAGTCAGTCCCGCCATCCCTTTAAGGACAGACATCCTGACTGGAACAGCATTTTCTCCGTGCTGACAGATTCTGGACTTACAGATTTTCCTCCGAGGAGAACACCTTGCACATAATCAATACTGTCGCAAACAGTTCCTCAGGACGAAGCAGCTGATCCATTCGCCAGATTACGATTGAATAATGACTCAACCTGTTTTCCTGGTTCAGATCAGAATTCCAGGTCTGACGCTGCAGGATAGCCATAGGCGCTTTCTGCGCCAAAGACTGCCCTCTTTATGGCCTCACTCATGACTTCTGCAGCCATGACGCCCACCAGGTCAGAATCAGCCTTGATCTGTCCTGCTGATACCGCATAAATGCTGTCGCCATCTGCACTGGAATGAACCGGACGGATAGACCTGGCATAACCATTATGACTGATCCCGGCAATCTTACAAAGCTTGGTTTTATCGAAGGAAGCATTGGTGATCACAACGCCAATGGTGGTATTATCTGCAAACTTATTTTCTTTCACGCTGATACTTTGCTTCATGTATTCCGAGGTGTCCCGGAAGCCTGCCTTATCTTCTGTAAGCAGACCTGCAATCTTCTCTCCGGTCCGCCAGTCATAGATATCCCCCAGGGCGTTGACAGCCACAATCGCACCAATCTTCAAATCTCCCAACTGCACTGCATAACTGCCTATACCACTCTTCATGCAGGTTTCCATACCCGTAATCTTACCCACTGTCGCGCCGCAGCCGGCCCCGTAGTTTCCATCCCGGTAATTGGGAGCTTCCATGGCCAGCCTGGCAGCCTCGTAACCCATATTCGGGCCGGGTCTTGTAAAAGGATCCCCCACTGTAAGATCAAAAAGGTCTGCCTGGGCAACCAGAGGAACCTTTGTCACACCAACATCAAAACCGATTCCCCGCTCCTCCAGATATTTCATCACTCCATTGGCAGCACCAAGGCCAAAGGCACTCCCTCCTGCCAGCAAAATGGCATGGATACTCTGTGCTGCCGCCAGGGGTTTGAGGAGCTCGGATTCCCGGGATGCAGGGCCGCCGCCCCTGACATCCAGACCTGCCGCCATACCTTCTTTGCAGATCAGAACCGTACAGCCGGTCCCTGCCTCAGCATTTTCCGTCTGTCCTATGCATAGGGGGGCCACTTCTGTGACAGGAATCTCCTTTTCCATGGACTTCTTCTCCTGTCTGCTTTCTGTTTCTATCTCAGTTCTCTTTTCTTTCTTCAATATTTCTGTCCTCCATCCAGTAAAGATATCCCGCAGTCACTGCTCATGAAGAATCTGCCTGCAGAGTCTCCTGACTGTCCTTTCTCCTACAGTGTTTCCAGATCCAGCCGCTGCCGCTCCACCAGATCGGCAAACTTTCCGCCAAGGGCGATCAACTGCTCATAGCTGCCCTCCTCCACAATTCGCCCGTCATCCAGCACCAGAATACGGTCACAGTGGCGAATAGTGGAAAGCCTGTGAGCGATGACCAGCCGGCTGCATCCCATGGCATCCAGGGATTCGGACACCTGCCGCTGGCTCTTATTATCCAGGGCAGAGGTGGCCTCGTCAAACAGAAGCAGCTTTGGTCCGGGTGCGATGGCCCGGGCAATCATGATCCGCTGCCGCTGGCCGCCGGAAATGCCTCCCTGCCCTTCACCAATAACGGTGTGCATGCCCATGGGCATTTCCCGGATATCCTTGGCGATTCCTGCCTGCTCCGCCGCCTTCCAGGCGGCATCCAGGTCCAGGCTGGGCGCTGTGATAACAATGTTGGAGTATATGCTTCCCTGAAAGAGTCCGGAATCCTGCAGAACTGTGCCGATTTTTGACCTCAGAGAAGGAAGATCCAGGCTGTTGATATCCCGGCCATCATAGTAAATTGCTCCCTTTTCCGCTTTCTCAAAACCCAGCAGCAATCTCAGCAAGGTGGATTTACCGCAGCCTGTCCTTCCCACGATGGCCACGTACTCACCGGGTCTGATCCTAAGGGACAGGTCCTTTAAAATATAAGGCCCGTCCTTGCTGTAGCGGAAAGATACATGATCCAATTCAATCCCGCCGGAAATCTGTGTGACAATCTCCTTGTCCGGGGAAGACTCAGGCTCCGTCTTCAGAAAAGGCTCTGCCATCTCCAGCGCAGGCTTGATGGTTGCAGCGTTTAAGGCTGCCCCTGACAGGGACAGGAGGGCTCCCAGGAGAGAGCCAAAGGCCACAGTAAAAGCAAAGTAGGAAGATTGATCAATCTGGTTTCTGGCAGAGATATAATACAGAACAATATTGGAAACCAGGCCGATGCCTGTGCTGATTACCGCGTTGATCTTGATGAACATAGGCGGATTAAAACGAATCTCCGCTTCATCAGCGTAAAGATGCATCCACTTCGCGAACACTCTTTTTTCCGCGCCGGAAAGCCTGATCTTCTGCACCCCTGTAATCAGAGCCAGACTCATCCCGGATTCTTTGGCCGCCAACTCCATCTGCTTTCTGTTGATAGAAACCTGAACCACCGTCGAGGCGATGGCAAAACCCACTGTCAAAATAAGAATCAAAAGGGCCGGTGCCACCAGCACCGGGGTAAACTGAAAGATCTGACCGACATATAACAGGGAGACAAGTGAGGTCAGCCCTGTCGACAGAACCATATCTGTCATCATGGAACAGAGCTGGTTGACCGCCATGGAGCGGACCCGCAGTTCACCTGGACTGTAATTGCCAAAAAAGCCTGCCGGCAGGGACATGAGCCGCATCATCATGGAGGCCTGCACTCCCATGGATGTCTTGACACTCACTCTGCTCTGCATCAATCCTCTTATACTGGAAAACATCTGGGAAGAAATGATGACACAGACCATCCCGACGGCGATTCCCACCAGGGCACTGGTCCTGCCGCTGGCCAGCACTGGTCCGGTCAGAACCTTTGTAATCCGGGGCATCAGCATACCCACCAATGTCACCACCAGAGTCGCAGCCGCCAGAAGAAGGAGGTCCCCCATGGTCAGACAGTTTTTCACATAAACCAGCAGATCTGGTATTCCCAGCTTTTTCTGGGGAAGGGGGCGGTAGAAACACACAGCCTCTGTTCTGAAAAGGCTGGCTGTCCTGGCATTGATTTTTATCCGCTTTTCCCTTCCTGGTTCCTTGTAATAATATCCCCCCACAGAGCCCGGAAGAAGGGCTGTCGGCGCGCCGGTCTCCCTGTCAAAAGCCAGAATCGGCCCGAAAGCATCCTTATACCAACCCTCGGTCAGTACCACATTGCGTCGCATCAGGCCGTGGGGCTTCAGACAGTAGTCCAGCTGTTCCTCCACTGTCACAAGGCTGTCCGGTATCTCAGCTCCTTTAAAATGATAATATTTCAGAATTTCATCGATGGCAGTCCTGGTGATCATCTGCTCATCACTGATTTTACGGGCAGACTGCCCGCCTAAAACAACTCCTGCGATATGTACAAAGGAGTCTTCCAGCATCTGCTGGTCGGCCTGACGCCGTTCTTCGATCTGATTTTCAAACCAACCCATGTCGTCATGGACTGTGTCTGGACCAGTCCTTCCTCCTTTCTACGATTCAACAGCAATAAGGTCGGCGTAGGCACCGCCTTTTTTGATGAGCTGCTCATGACTGCCCCGCTCCACCACTTTTCCATGATCCAGGACCAGGATCTCGTCACAGTCCCGGACGGTGGAGAGACGGTGGGCAATGATTATACAGGTAATGCCTCTCTCTCTGATGGCATTTACCACTTCATATTCTGTTCTGGCATCCAGGGCGGAGGTGGCTTCGTCCAGGATGATAATCGTCGGATCCTGCGCCAGAATGCGGGCAATCTCAATTCGCTGCCGCTGACCGCCGGAAAGGTTCTTTCCTCCACTGGTCAGCCTGTGCCGGTAGCCTCCCGGAAGCTTCATGATATCTTCATGAATCCGGGCATCCCTGGCCGCCAGAATCATCTCAAAGTCCTGGATACTGTCATCCCACATCTTGATATTGTTTGCCACCGTGTCGGCAAAAAGAATAATGTCCTGATCAACCACCGCCAATGATCCGGTCATAATCTCTCTGGGAAAGGCACTGCGGGGCTTTCCGTCAAATAGAATCTCGCCGCTCCAGGGCCGGTAAAGTCCCGACAGCAGCTTTGAGATGGTGGACTTGCCGCAGCCCGAGGCCCCGACCAAAGCTATACTCTGTCCTCTTTTCATAGACAGGGAGAAGCCTTCAATCAGGGGAGCAGCCAGCCTGGAATAGCCAAAACAGATATCCTTCATCTCCACATTTCCCTGCAGCTTATGCATGCCTGTCCCTGCATCAGGCCCGGTCTCCGCCGCCGGATCTTCCGGATATTCCATCACATCTTCAACCCGTTCCATCTGGGTACGCATTTCCTGGACAGTCTGCCCTGTCTGCACCATGGCCATGGCAGGTCCCATGAAGGAACTCAGAAAACCCTGGAACATCAATACCGCACCGAGGGTGAATTGCCCTTGCATGGCCAGCCAGATTCCCAGAATCAGCACTGTATAATTGGCAAGCGTCGTCAAAAGAGAGGGAATCGCCCCTAAAAACTGATTCGTCTTCTGTCCCTTTACCTGTGCGGCATTTACCGAAGCCTGATATCCGGCCCACTTTTGGAAAAAGCCGTTTTCCGCGCCACTGGCCTTGATGGTCTCAATCATACTGATCCCGGTGACCGTGGCTGCCTCCAGCTTACCGGTGTCCCGCATCTGCACCCGGGTTATGTTGATCCGTCTGTTGGAAATAATCCTGGACATAACCACATTGATCAGGAAGGCCGTCAGACCGACGGCCGTCAGCAGCAGGCTTTGTCTCAGCATCAGCAGCAGATAGACAGCCATCATCATGGTATCCAGGACGATCGGTGCAAAACTATTCACCAGGGTACCGGCAATGGAAGCATTCAATTCCAGCCTGGACTGGATATCTCCAGCCAGCCTCTGGGAAAAGAATTCCATGGGAAGATGCAGAACCTTCCACATGTAAGTGGTGCTGCCCACCACTGACATCTTGCCGTTAATCTTCAGAGAATAAACGGCACGGATCCACTCCACCAGCAGCTGCAGCACTGCCAGAAAAATCATAAAACGAATAAAAGGATTCAGCCAGCCTGGGTTGCTTCCTGAAAGGATCCGGTCCATAAAAATCCGGGATGTCACAGAGTTAGCTATGCCAAAAAGATAGGCGATTCCGGTGGTCAGCATAACAAAGACCACTGCCGCCCCGGTCCCTGCCAGACGTTTTCTGGCAAAATCCAGTGTACTCCTGGGCTGTCCATCGGGCACAAACTGATCTGAAGGTTCCATCATCATGACCACCCCCGTAAAGGATTGGTCAAACTCTTCAAAGCTGACTTTTACAGATCCCCGGGCCGGATCATTAAGATAGACATATTTTCCTTTAAAACCATTGACCACCACGAAATGATTCATATTCCAATGTATGATACAAGGGAATTGTCCGTACTCTTTAAGATCCTGCGGACCCATCCGGTAAGCCTTCACATCAAAACCGTAGTCTTTTGCTGCCAGGCATATATTTTTGGCATTGGAACCGTCACGGGATACACCGCAGTCGATACGCACCTGCTCCAATGGCACCCATTTATCATAATAAGCAATCACCATGGCCAGGGCTGCGGCACCGCACTCCAAAGCTTCCAGCTGCATGATCACAGGTACTTTGGCTACACCCTTTTCCACCGGATGCTTAATCTTTCTCTTTCCCATTAGCTGCTCACCTGCTTTCCAGCAGAAATTCGACGGGGCGGATCTTCTCGACGACAACACTGCCATCATAGATCCCATCGGGCAAGGTCACCTCTGCGTAAGCCATGGTTCTTCCATACTCATCCTGCTCCACAGAAATAATCCTGTATTCCCCGGAATCAATCCGCAGGGGCATCCCTTCCTTCACAGTCTCCGGTCCACCGACCACAATCTGTGCCCGGTAGTCTTTTACCACCACCTTGGCATCGACCCTGGTCTCCAGTGTGCCCACTGCAGACCAGACCAAAAGGCCGGTCAGAAGCAGTATGACCGTCGCCAGAACAAGCCAGATCCCGGGATTGGTGACCCTGAGATAATCTGTCAGCTGCTCTGGTGAGGACATCCGGTCCAAAGTCTCTTTGCGATAAATTTTCTGCTGATCATTGTCTGCCATGTCTTCCTCCCTTCTCTAAACTGCTGTTTTCTTCCAGTATAACATGACATTCCTCTTATCTCTATGATACAATATTTTCACGAAAATATACATAAGGGGAGGGAATATTATGGAAGATCTGAAAGCATTAATGCAGGAAGCCGAAGAGAAACGAAAAGCCTGTGTCGTCAATTCTTTTACCAATGCGGAGGCATTTGACCTGGGTTATTATATTTATCAAAAAGCATTAAGGGAAGGTAAGCCTTTCGTAGTATCTGTCACGAGAAATCGCCAGAGACTCTTCTATGCGGCAGCAGAAGGGACTTCTCCGGAGAACGATGCGTGGATCATGCGTAAAGAAAACTCCGCCTATTTTTTCTGCAAAAGCACTTATGAGATCTCTTTGTATATGAGGATCCGTGAAGCCAATATCTTTGACCGGTATGGGTTCCCGAAAGATCAGTATGCCCAGGCCGGCGGCTCCGTTCCGATCTCCGTCAGGGGAATCGGTATGATCGGCACCGCCACAGTTTCCGGCATGAGCCAGGCAGAGGATCATGCCTTTGTTACGGAAGCTGTCCTGGAATGGATCGCAAAACAGTAAGAGTTTTTTTGATCTGCCGGAAAAAATCAATATTGCTCGAAAAACCGCAGGAGTGGCTGCCCCTTTGTCGTACAGCAGCCACTCCTG
>Ga0310695_10008635_pt1 | contig 15638 bp, 11 predicted proteins | sample RumenRJG_04DNA_FD_203882 | JGI IMG/M metagenome (GOLD analysis project Ga0310695, IMG submission 203882) | Bovine rumen microbial communities from Lethbridge, Alberta, Canada - RJG_04 (v2) (version 2) | ecosystem: Host-associated > Mammals > Digestive system > Stomach > Rumen | place: Canada...
CATTAAAGAATTGTGACCATTCTGTTTACAGGATCGAAAAAGAATCGGATCTTCCCCACTCTGTATGGGGAAAACTCTATAAAAGCAGTGTTTACTCATCTGCTCGTTTTTCCGATAGTCGTATGGGATCCGATACACCTTATATAAACGATATCTGCAAACTATCAACCAACGCTGTTATATATTCATATTGTTTGTACGGATACCGTTCTTACCAGGGAAGCGTAACAAGAATAATCCCTAATAAGGATTTTTTCGAAAAGCTTGATGAATTTATTGCTGATAAAAACGAAAAAGAATATCAACATATAATACAAAAATGCATTCAGGTGGTTTCACACCGACACGAAGAACAGCTTTACCATAAACAGCTCTTTCTTTTGCAGCAAAAAACGACCTATGCTAAGTCTCTCGGAATTTCACTTGATAAATCCCTAGAAGAAAAGCTGACTGCAATGATTGAGCGATCAAAAGTCAGTACACTAAAATATTCTTATCTCAAGCTAAAACAACATTATACGACCGGTATGGCTAAACACCGCCAAAAAATCAACTACCGATATCATTTAGAATAGCTTACGATCAATCCGAACTTATCACTTTTTAGTTCGGATTGATTTTTTAACAGGCATTTTCTCCATTAATAATTAATACTTCTCCTTCAGATGCATCAGCCGACCCCAAATTGATCCAGTTTTCATCTATCCATATATTATCGTGAACCGAATACCAATCACCATTTGTACTATAAGCCTTAATTTCCGGATTTTCCTGACGTGAATCAGATGTTGTTATCAAAACATTACCCGGTTTCTTCAACTCATCATCTATAGCCTTACCTGTAAACGGATTGATCGGATCATCTATTATATCCTTAAATGCCAATGTCGGAGTATCAGCATTCGTCATAAAAGTCTCATCCACTTTAAAACCATGCGAGTAAAAATCTTTTACCATTAATACAGGATTATGACGCGCCACCTGCAATCCATCAGACGTTGTATAACCAAATCTGTCTGTTGGAGATCCATGATCAGATACAATTATAATCTTTGTATTATCGTATACTCCTTTTTCGCGCATAAAGTCAAACCATTCGCCCAGACAGTCATATGCTCTCAGTGTATTAAAATACGGATTAAGAAGATCATATTCATGTACAGGATCGTCCACCCACTGATTATTTGCAACTGCTACAAAATGATATTCCGGTTCCTGTAATTCAGCAACAGAAAGGGCCATCAAATTGTACATCATTATAAAATTATCCCCTGTATCCTCGATTTCTGTTAATTCAGACAATCCCTCCATCACAGAATAACTATCAAGAAACTCTTTTGCATATGAACCATTTAAAGACATGTATCGAGCATCATTATAGAATGTTTTCTTTGCAATATCCGGACACATCGCAAAATTACTATAAATAAAGAATTTCCAATAATCAGAATCATTTATTATCTTTACCTGTTCCTGCTCTTCATCAGAAAGAAGAAATCTATATTCTCCATTTATCATATTGCATGCCTTGATATTCGGATAATCATCATAAATGCTTATATCGCCTATCGGCTGATAATTTGCATTGGGCGGATCATTTACAAATACATCAAATCCGCTGGAAGAAAAAATAACTGGCATAACCTTCAAAGCTTCGTTGTTTTTCTCAACTATACTTTTATCCCTTCTACTGTTGAAGCCCTGAGGAGTATATTCGTATCCTCCATACACTCCGGGTGCACCCATCTGTGTATGTGCCGCCAAAGATACCGTATTGGGATACCATGTAAATCCATCAAACCTCTCCTTTATGTCCGGTCTGTCTTCAAATACAAATTTACCCACTTCGCCAATCGTACGATCCATCATGAACACAATAACATTCGTCCCTGTCTTACTTAATACCATTCTGTCAGAACCATCGTTGATCACTCTCTCATCATTAAAAGTCTTTGTTTCTCTTAACGTCTCTCCCAAATCTTTGACACATAAAACTAAAACTATCAAAACGCCTGTAACAAGCAGGTCTTTCACTATATTTGTGCACTTACAGATTAATACGCCTGCCACTCCTGCTATCAAAAAGACGAAAGCCAGATTTATCAAATTCCTTCTTCTATCTAATGTAATTCCATCAACAAAACTAAAACCTGCTGTCATCAATCCGAAATCAGGCTTCAATATATAGTAATTGATCAATACAACTACAGCCATTATTCCATATAGAACAGAAAAAAGAGATCTTCTCGCCGGCATAAGATAGTAGAATATCCCACCCCAAACTAAAAATATTCCCGAAAATACACAAAAATTTAAAGCAGCAAAATGTGCCGGATTCACGTAATCGGTTATATCTATAAACTCAGTTGGCGAAGATGCGATAACAGATAAAGGAACTTCTGCTCCGATCAAAAAAGACAACAGAATTCCGGATACTATCCATATTGTATTATAAGTTGTTTTGCTCTTTTTAATCCTAATCAAGAATTGCTCTGTTACATCAAGCAAACTTCTTTTTATAAACTTGATTTTTAAAAGAGGAATCATAAGAGCCACAGAAATGACAATAATAGCACAGATCTTTCCTATGTTAGGAACCTGTTTCTGCAAAGTCCCATCATATCTCATCATATTTCCGTGTGAAAAAAGATATACAGCTATCACACAGCCAAGGGCCGCCAAAATCCAGCATGTTATATGCTTGGTCCTCTGGCTAGCCTTCATTAAAAGATTCTTCATTAATGAAAAACTATTATTTAAAGTCCAATAATTACAATTCCCGATGGACAACTGTACAAGAGAACAAGAAATACCATTGCCAATATAAATGGTTGTATCATGGCTTTCTTGCCTTTACCATGAGCATATATCAACGCAGAAACAATATTGATCACAGTCATCAGTATTGGGAGAATATTAATCTGAATACCCCCAATAGCTGATAACCCATCCGGTAAAGACAAATCCTTAATGAATAAAAATTTTGTTCCTCTAAACAACTGAACAGACGAAAGATATCTATACGCAGCAATAAAAAAAGGAATCTGCAACAACAACGCCAGCATACTCCTGATCATCTTGATGGGGCTATAATCACATTCTCTGTAATAAGCATTGGTTAACATCAATTTCTCATCACCTGAGAAATTCTTTTTTATATGATCCAGCCATTTTTTCATAGACTTCTGCTTATTATCTTCATCTAGTTGTGCCATATCAGCCCTTTGATACAAAGGAAAACAGATTAAATTAATTACTATGCTCACTGCAACTATCGATAATCCGCAATTCCAGCTAAATGTATAAGCAAAATAAAATACCAACTGAATGAGATAAACTATAGGCTGTATTGTTAGATTAAAAAGATAATTTAATAACATCAAGATAGATCCCCTTAATTACAAGATGTCTGTTTGTACTTCCATAAAACTATATTATTCTGTTGGAATACCGATCCATTCCTCGGGATAAAAAGATTTATCCCAAACACCTTTAAGAGGACATATAACAGTCTTATTAGGAGCACTGTTTAGCCATCCACCCCACCAGCTAAAAGAACTATTCGCAATTATATTGTGACTGCAGCAACTCATCAGATACATGTCATACATCACGTTGTTAGAAGATTCATATTCTACATAATGAAAATTGACCGAATTATCCGGATGAGAATCAAAATATTCTTTTGCAAAATTTATATCATCCGAAAAAACAAAGATATTAATAGGACTTCCTGTATCTGAATTAAACTTTTTTTTCATTATTTCAATGGCTTTTTCATAATAACCCATCGACAACTGCCAATTCAGTCCTACATAATCCCCTCTTCGAACATGCAAAGAAATACCTTTTTTTTCTTTTATCTCCTCTTCCTTTCTTCGAACAATCTCCTCAACAGGATTAATCGGTTTCAACATTTCTATCAATCGTTTTCTGTTGTCTTCAAAATATCTATGGTTTTGCCAAAAGCCGTCATAGTAAGTATCGACACAGATATCAGAAACGCAATCATCATATTGATAATTGCGTTTTTCACGATAAATCTCCGTCTTCCATCCGATAGCATTTTTCTTTCTTAGTCTGTTTAATCCAAGTTTTCTCGCTATCAATGAATTGTCAAACCGATAAGATAGCCTCTTATCATATATAATACTATATTTACTTAATTCAAAAGTTCGTCCATTTACACGCTGCAAGTCCAGCATGGTTGTATCCAACCACAACTCGGCATCTTTCTGCTTTGCAATTGCGTATCCAAACGCATAGCAAAACATTTGATTTCCTAATCCACCCTTTATATCAACTATAACCTTCATTCAATATCAATCCTTATCAAAGAGTTGTCTTATTTCGACATACCCGCCGACGAACCTGTGTCCGCTTACTTCTTCATTCAAATACATTTTTATATTTTAAATATATATAATCCTCAATGCATCTAAACTCCTTAGCACGGTTATAGTTATCTATAATGGCATCTTTTCTCGCTTCATATTCTTCTTTAGTGCATGATTTACAAATATCAGTGATCTTGTCGTAATCCTTTTTCTCAAGTTGGATTATTCCGTCCGTATTAAAATAATCCCCTATTTTGGTGGCTCCCACATAAATAGGTATTGTCATTGATGCAAAACAATCCAATATCTTCTCTGTAAAATAATATGACTTAACATCATTCTCTACCACTATACTAAATCTGTAATCATCCAGCGTATCCGCTTTATGCTTTACATACTTATCAAAAAAAGGACCGTATCCATCTGCCAACCCGGCATCAACTGCTTTTTTTGACAATTCCAGTCTTATCTTGTGATATTCCGATGCTGCTTTTTTTGAACAGATCACAGAAATATCTTTCGTTTTATTTTTATACCTCTCCGGATCCATTATGCCCCCGTTTATATCGGTTCCATACCACAATCCACTCGCCGGCGCAAATACAGCATTTTCAAACTTATCAAGAATTCTGTCCGAAAAACAAAAAATCTTATCATATGTACGAGCGATTTCCGGATGAGAAAAAAAGAACTCATAGTCATTAGGACGGATAACTTCCGACTCATTAAACAAAGCCATATTCTTTCTGGCATATTTGTTTACTTTGCCGTTAATGTTTTCACATGTATAAAACTGTATAGGCAGACCAACATTATTTCTATCCCATAAAATGTAATCCGGATTCTGTCCCCATACCATTGTATACGGTGTGTGCTGACAGGCTGTATCTTTTAAATAGAATACTCTTTTGATCTCACCATTTCTGTTGTAAACCAAAGGTTCATCCTGACTTTTGAGTATTTCTATCTTCTGGCGTTCACGTCTTTCCATCATATATTTATGTGGGAAATACTCACGTGCCGCTTTTTTCATCAAACCTTTTATACTCATATCGGAACACCCTATCTTGTCCTTTCAATCTTTCCGTTTTCTACCTTATATACTATGTCACAATTCTCAATAGTACTTAATCGATGGGCTATCATGATCATTGTTTTAAGCCCCTGCAATCCCTCTATTGCTTGCATTACCTCTTTCTCTGTTTCATTATCCAATGCAGATGTAGCTTCATCAAATACAAGAATATCCGGATCACGATAAAGCGCTCTGGCTATTCCGATACGCTGTCTCTGTCCGCCGGAAATTCTTACTCCTCTTTCTCCCACTTCAGTATCAAGTCCTTGTGGCAAAGACCTCACATACTCTTCCAATTGGGCATCTTTTAATACTTTCCACACCTGATCATCATTTATTTCTTCATCACTAACACCAAAAGCCACATTTCTTCTTATTGAGTCATCTGTCAGATAAATAAACTGTGGGATATATCCAAATAATCTTCTCCATCCCCTAAGGTTTTCAAACACGTCATTTCCATCCACTTTTATTTCTCCTGCGTTTGGATGTAAAAGCGTTAGTATCAAATCTGCTGTTGTGGTCTTACCTCCACCGGATGGACCAACAAAAGCTACAGATGATCCCTTCGGAATATCTAACGAGACACCATTAAGGACATTCTCCTCCATCCCCTCATACCTAAAATCAACATTTTCCATTGTGATCTTTTCTTTAAATTGGACCGGTATTACTTCGCTATCATCATCAATAGTATCTACTGAAAGTTCGTTGGCAGCTTTTATATCTTTATATACCAGATCTATGGAAGCCTTATGGTAGACAACTACATTAATACTCGAATATATTGAATTTACACTGGGAAGCAACTTAAATGCTGCAACGCAGAAAACCGCCAATTGAGGGATTATCTTTGAATAATTGGGATTAAAAAGAACATTTCCTCCCAAAAATAGCATTATCGAAATTACGGCAAATGTTTCGATCAGATATTTGGGCATAGTATTGTATATAGAATATGTAACCTCCATATTCGTGCTTTGTTTAAAGGTTTTATCATAAATATTTATAAATTGTTTCTCAATATTCATGATCTTAATCTCTTTAACTCCGTCGAATGCCTGACGTAAATGCTTTATCAGATATCCATTGATTTTCTGATTCTTGATTCCGTTTTTACGATTCTTTTTTTGGATTCCAAATATTACCACCACCAAACAAAGAGCCAGTATCAGACCTATAAACACTGTCATCAAAAAATTCTCTATAGCTAAAAAGATAATAATACTGGCTGCGGTCAATCCTGCGGATATGATAGTCAAAATATTTGATATCAACTGAAATAATTCTCCGGTATCGGTACTTACTCCTCTCGTAAGTTCTGCCGTGTTATGGTTCAGAAAAAATGAATATGGTTGTTTTAAATAAGCCGCCATCATTCGCGTAGCCATTTCTCTTTTTATATTTGCCGCAAATTTAAACTGTCTTGAATACATAAAACAAACATATATGTTTTTTATTATATAAATTGCAATTACAAGCGAAACCAGCCATAACAAAACATCCTCTTTTTTGTCCACACCGGTTAATCCCACTATAATTGAGGCAACTTTGTTGCTGTGGATATCCCCATTTTCCATTGCAAGATCAACTACAGGCAAAACAATTGTTACCCCCAGCAACTCCAGCAAAGATCCAATAATTATCATAAAAAATAACAAAACCAGGTTTCGTTTTGTCTTTTTATCCAATAAATAGTTCAATTGTTGAAATACATTCATTTCAAGAATATCCTTTCACATACGTTAATTACCAATAAATATATCTCTGCTAATCTTTTTCCTTAACCATATACTTTTTAATCCGTACTAAAAAGCGATGGCTTTTTTCAGCCAAGGCATAATAAATTGCATCAAATCTCAAATAAGCTGTTTTTATATAAAACAGCCCTCAGATGGTATCGGCTCAACATTTACTCATAGAAAAGATTATACTATTTGTCTCTCTTATTTAACAGTTTGATTTGTTATGCCATACTTCCTGCCCTTTGTTAACAAAGAAATAATAATATGATAAAATTTTATGTGCTAAAGTGGTATTAATTATTAACAGACAAAAAATTGCAAAATGCTTAAAATTGGTTCATTAATCGATCTTCTCAGAAAAAACAACAGAGAATACAAGACTATCGAAGCCTATAAAAAACGTAACGTTAAGGTATGTGAAGGATGTCGATTTTATCTTGATTCCGAGATTGGTGAATACACATACATTGGAAGATATTGTGATATTACTCGGGCTAAGATAGGTAGATATTGCTCAATAGGAAATTTTGTGGTTATCGGAGGCGGTGAACACAGATTAGATCGGATATCAACAAACTTTGAATTGTACCCTGATTCTCAAACAGGTATAGAGCTTGCGGATCGGGATTTAATTATAAAAAACGATGTTTGGATAGGAACAAATGCAGTAATTAGAAGAGGCGTCACTATAGGAAACGGCGCTGTTATAGGAGCTAATTCTTTTGTTAATAAAGACGTTCCGGATTATGCGATAGTTGCCGGAACTCCTGCCAGAATCGTTAGGTATAGATTTTCCGATGATGTTATTCAAAAAATACTGGAATCTAAATGGTGGGAAAAAGATAAAAACGATGCCATTCACGCTTTACAAGAATTGGAATCCGGTATTAACAATTCAAACATACAACAGTAGGTAAATAAATGTACAGTATTGCATATACCATAGCTTATTTTTTGGATGGCAAGGGACATTGGCCTGACTATATCGACTGGTTCATGGCATCCTGCAAAGCTAACAAAACCATTGATTTCTATATTTTCACAGACGATCATTCTCTTGAAAAATGGGAAAATACCCCCAATATCAACATAATATACATGACTTTCGCAGAGTGTATTGAGCTCATTAAAAGCAGAATGGGGGAAGTTAAGATCAATACACCTTATAAGCTCAACGATATGAAGCCTGTCTATATAAAGGTATTCAATAAGTGGCTTGATAAATATGATTTTTGGGCATACGGCGATTGTGACCAGATATTCGGAGATATAAGAAAGACCTTTACGGATGAATTTCTGGATAAATACGACTGGTTCCAGATACTTGGAAATTTCCAAATTATGCGTAATACCGCGGAAGTAAATGATTACTATCTGCTAGAGAGACCTGAATGGTCTCATCATCGTGATTTCGTATGGAATAATGTAAGACAAACCGAAACTAATACAGCATTCGATGAACAGACAGGAATGCCTCTGCTTGTAAGAGAAAATGGCAAGCGCATATTTTGGACCAGAGAAAACTTTGTCAATATCTATCAGAAAGATAAGGGCTATAATAAAATGATAGATAATACGGTTCAACACAATACTCTTTTTCAGTATTGGAAATGGGATAACGGTAACTTTTACCACGTAGATAAGCTAACAGGGAAAAAGACCGAATATCTATATATCCATTTCAGCAACAGAAAAATGGAAACTATCCCCTACACAGGACAAAGCTCGATATTTATCACGCCCAATTCAAAGATTAAGGATACCGTACACTGGACAGATACCTTCACAGGTAAAGATTTCTTTGTTGCATACTTCAAAAAGATCAAAGAATACCTCCGTTGGCATCTGACACATCCGCACGGCAAGGATAGAACAGAGCTTTAAACCGCCGACTAATCATTACGCCTAAACACAAAAAACAGAATTATTAAGAGGATACTATGCGGCAGGAAGATTTTCCCATAAATAAAGATGCAATTGACCATTTTGTTAAGACCAATCTCTGCCAATGGAAAAGCAGTACCGATAATACTTCCGGAGAAAAATATGTTTTTGTAAATCTCTCCATGGTCAGAATGCAAATGGCATGGGTAGTGCCCAAATTGCTGTACGCAAAAGGTGTGGCAGATACGTTAGGTGCAAAAGTGAAAGTTATCACCTGGCGTGAAAATGCTTTATTGGATGATATCTGTAACTCTTTTGGCTTTTCTCACTATTGCATTGAAAGAGAAGATAAGAAGAATCTGAGATTTTTCGGAAAAGCGCTGTCAAAAGTGCTGTTTTTTATGTTGCGTGACGGAAGCGGTAAAGGTCTCCAACAATTAAAGATCGACGATTTTATGGCAGGCCGGGCAATCTATGAGGATATTCTTCGCACCTCCGATCTTTCTACGATCCGCAATGCAAGAAATAAACTATGCATAAAAAAAGCAACACATATTCTATGGATGTTTTATACATTGCGTGCATATTGCAAAAATCATAAGCCCGTTTTCTTAATAGCTGATGACACAGCTTATCACGAAGCACTTATTTCGTCACTTTTTCATTCCTATGGAGCCAGGGTTATAAACAGTAATCAGGAACAGGAAATGGATCTGGGTTTTGATAAAAACGGAAACCCTAACCGAATGCACCTGATGATGCAGTTGAAATATAATGAGATGATCCAAACACTAGGACAAAATGAGATTAAACAGGCTGAACATATTCTTGAAGGTCGCTTTCAAGGAAAAAACGGCAGAGCCATTGACAGAGGTGCTTTCAAAGATAAAAGAGTTCTCTCCCGTGATGAAGCCATCAGAGAGCTACATTTAGATCCAAATAAGAAAAATGTTGTGATAATGGCTCATACGTTTACTGACGCAGTATATAACTACGGAGATCTCTTTTATCGGGATTACTACGATTGGACAGAAAATACGCTTGCATTAGCTGCCAAAAATGATAAGGTAAACTGGATCTTGAAACCTCATCCTACTCGTAGTGCTTATCACGAGTCCAAAGATTCAATCGAAGATATGTATGAGAGATATCAAAAAGATAACATCTTCCTTCTTTCCGATGATATAAGTGCAGAAAGCATCAAGAATATGGCAGATGTACTCATTACTATCGGCAGCAACGCCGGTGGTGAGTTTTCCTGCTTTGGAATACCTGTAGTGATCGTGGGAAAACCATATTACGGTAATCTCGGTTTTACAACAGAGCCTTCATCAGCAAAGGAATATGAACATTGTCTTACACACATTCAGGATATGAAACCGTTGGATCAGGAGCAGATTAATATCGCTAAGAAAGCCTTCTATCTTCGCAATCATGAAGGCCCCGCCATATTGGGAACTAAGTACAACGACGAATTCGGTGTATTGATCAACGACCAGTACAGACATATGGGCGATAAGATGGCTTTAGCATACTTTGAGAGTAACCGAGGAACTGAAAAATATAATACACGGATCACCGAAAGTATCACTGAATATATGAAGCAACACGATATGAAGACATGCAAATACTATACACAGGGCGCTCTAAGGGCAAAGGAGATGATATGAATATCCTGTATTCGATGACACATGGTCTTAAACAGACAATTCACCGCTCGAAATGGAATGGAAAAAATATCATTTTTGAAGGAAAGGCCGAGTTGGATTCATCCGATTATTTCGAAGGATTTAACCGATTAGCCAATGGTGTTACGTTCCTTAACAGCAGAATTGGATATGCCAGCTATATCGGTACAAACTGTTTTATCAAGAATACGGTTATCGGCCGTTATACTTGCATAGGAAATGATGTATCAACCATGTCCGGAGATCATCCGACAGAACGTTTCGTATCCATTCACCCGGCGTTTTATTCAACACACAAACAATGCGGCTTTACATATGTATCAAAAGATAAATATTCCGATTTTAAATGGCTTGATCCCAAGAAAAAGATTACAGTAAAGATTGGAAATGATGTTTGGATCGGAACCGGTGTAAGGATAATGGAAGGTGTTCGGATTGGAGACGGTGCTGTTGTAGCTGCCGGTGCGGTAGTTACAAAAGATGTTGAGCCATATTCTATCGTTGGCGGTATACCGGCAAAACATATCAAATACCGATTTAGCGATGAACAAATTGAAAAACTCCTCCAGCTGTGTTGGTGGAATAAAGGAGAAAAATGGATCCGAAAGAATGCCGAACTTTTTGAAGATATCGAAAAGCTGCTGAACAATTCAGAGGAATAGAGTTATACCTAAAATATTAGTAATATAAGGAAAAACATGAAAGTCATTGTTGATATTAAAGCCGGTCTCGGAAATCAGCTATTCTGTTATGCATTCGGATACGCAATTTCACAAAAAGCCGGAGCAGATCTCTATATTGATACATCTGTTCTTGATCGCAAACAGATCAAGGGACGTTATCTTGAACTGTTAAATTTCTCAGTTCCGTATAAAAAAAGGATTTCTTTTTTCTATACCTATAATCCTATTCTGAAAAAAATCAAATTTAATCGTATAATGAAGCGTCTTTCCATTGGATTATGTACAAACGTCTATAAAGAAGAAAAAAAAGATGCCCTAGATGTGAATGTTTTTAATGTTCAGAAAAATACCTACTTTGACGGATACTGGCAGAATTATAAATACTTTGACAACTACCGCAAAGAACTCTTAGATCTTTTGATACTCAATAATACGTTCACAAATGATACACTAGAGAACGAGATTAAAAATTTAAACAGTGTATCCATTCATATCAGACGTGGAGACTATGTTTCTGCCGGATGGGGAATACCCATGGATTATTACCCTAAGGCGATAGAAAGATTGAAAAAAGAAACAAAAGATTCATATTTATCAGCATACGTCTTTTCTGACGATATTGAGTTTGCTAAAAAATATTTTAATGATAATCCTGTAGATAACGTAAACTTCACGTATATGGATTATTCAAGCGATAATAAAACCATTTCAGACCTTCATTTAATGAGTTGCTGCAAACACAATATTATTGCCAACAGTACTTTTAGCTGGTGGGCAGCATATTTAAACAGAAACGAAGAAAAAATAGTAATATGTCCTGAGACTGGAAAATGGAACGAGGATTTCTATCCGTCTGAATGGATACGGATCAAGGCATAACGGATTTTTTATTCCACTATTTCCAGTATCATGTGATCTTCAGCATCGTACGTAACCTTATAGAGCTTATCATCATCAATATACTGTCCCATTCTGTCAAATAACGGCCAGTAAGATTCAAAAAAGAAATCACTGGATTTTCTTAAATAGACATATGTTATATCTCTTTCTCTGATCAGGTTTTCCAGTTCCTCGATCTCTATAGGCTCTATTATATCGGTGCTCCAGTCTTGCGGATTAGGGGTAAAATAGAGTCCGCTCAAAGATGCATATTCAGCAGGGAATACTTTCCATTTGAATTCAGGCGGAAGATCTTTGGTCTGCATCATCTCGGTATCAATATAGAATACTTTATCACCCTTATCAAATTTAACCGTGTCATGACAAATACCGCAGATATCATTTTCCGTCACGGGTCTGTCAAAAATTCCTCCTATAGGATCTGTGAATGCAAGCATTGATACTATTACAGCACCTATCGGAAGAACATACCTACGTCGTTTCCCTCTTATCATTATCGAATCCGATATCAAAGTACAACAAGCCAGAGCTACCGCAGGAAAGATATACCATGCCATTATCGGTTTATCCTCTCCCTCACATCTCAGATACAACACATATACGGCACTCAAAACAACAAAATATAAAAATATACCTCCGTAAACCGATGCGTTTATCAATACCCCTGTATTATCAAAACCTTCCTTTTCCGTATCACTTTCACACTTTTGTTTCTTTCTCATATATAAATATGCAGATACACAGGCAGAAGCAATGAGAAAGAATATATCATACACTCCGACCGCATATTTTCCCATTAAATAATCTTCTTCTCCGGTACCTGAAAATATTTTTTTATTGTACTCATTCATCCATTCAACCACTTTTGACAGTTCAATAGATGAACCCCTGACATAATAGAACATTCCATAGCATACGCCTATGGTCAACAGAATTATGCAAATTATTGCAATTTCAACATGTCCTCTCCTGATCAGCTCTATCGTACAGATAATGATCAAAGCGAGTACCAGTGATAACCCCAAGGCGATGACAGGATACCATGCCTCAAGACTAGTTATCTCTTCAAGATCAAATCTGAATTTTCCGGGGATCAGGCTGATAATACACCCTGCTATCAGTGCTATTACAACTCCCGGTATTTTTTTCCTGTAACTGACCAATAATCCGGCAGCCATTACCGGGATTGCAGCAAAAGATCCATATCGTGTTGTCACACATGAAGCTATTACACCAAACATTAGTGCAAACCCAGCTCCGGTTCCTGCCCATTCCTTACCTATCTTTATGATCAAAGCCAGGGTATAGAATACAGCAGCAGCCTGTGGTCCATAGAATTCCAGTTGTGAATACATCTCCTGTATCTTTATCACCGGGATCAGCAACATGATCACCATAAGCGATGCATAATCGCTAATTGCGCGTTTCCTTCCTGTAATTCCGAAAACTGAAACAAATCCCGCAAGAATAAATAAGTCTTTGGCAAATATACATACATCTTCTCTGAAGCCCGAACCAAGCTTCATAAAGAAGCAACACCAGAGAGGAACAAACGGGAATGTGTCATTCAGATCCCAGAATGACATATCCTCCCCCGCAAATGAATCATATTCAAATAAGTATCTTACAGAAGGACCCGAAAAGACGAGTTCCTCGGGTTTGATAAACTGTCTCCCGCAGCACAGGATCCAAAGTATAAATGCACCTATGATAAATGCAACAAATCCCGGGGTAAAAAAATACTCCGTCACCTTCCCTTTTGATCGTATGATCAGGAAAACCTCTGATATTAGCGCGACTATTGAAGCAAAAACTATCAAGTAAATACCCGGCATTATATTTCCACTTAATCCAAATATCATTAGAATGGTTGAAATTAACACCATCACGGGAAATAAAATATATTCAATTTTGTTCTTAGTTACAATCGATAATAAGACTGATATAGATAAAAGCGTCAAGGCTGCCATATTATTCCACTCTCCGTATGTTACTTATATATTCCTTATCTCCTGTGGCTAGCAGTTCAAGTTTTACACCATTTTCAATATTAACTCTGTAAACCGAATTGTCCTTTATACTATCTTTACCACCTTCAAATAATAACTCGTAATTCTTTTTAAATTCATCTGTTATACTGTCAATAAATACATAATCATATCCACTAACCCTATCTGTAAGAGCCTCTACCGAAATCTGTTCGTTTTTTCGATCGAATCTGGTATATTGTCCTCCAGAAATAGTGCCGGATAATGCCGGAAAAGAAAAATAAGGGAAATAATCCGACTCAAATCTGGTTTCTGTATTTATAAAAAAAATACTGTCTTCACATGTCAGATTTAAGCCGGCTTTTTCATATACTTCAATATACTCTTTTCTTCCCTGACAAAATTTAGCCTTAAACATATCATCCGAATATTTATATGTAGACATAAACAAAGCTGCTGTTATAAAAAACAGTACTTTGTTATTTCTTTGATTTTCTCTTCTTATGAACTCATAAATTATAACCGAACATATAGTCATCGGCCCCGCACACATATATCTGACACTGCAATATATATAATATAATCCTTCCTGATTATGGTACAGATACATGGAAAGCCACACTACAAGCCAAACCATATAGCTACCTGTTACAGCAACGGTAATATTCTTCCATTTCTCAGATTCATCATCAATGTGTTTATATTTATAATATAAACATATCATCAGTCCCATTGCCGACAAAACAACTACTATAAGAGGAAATGGCGTATGATTCCAGTGATTTATCTCTATCCCATCTATCTTTTCTGCATTAAATAATACTCCGCAGAAAATTTTTAATACTTTCAAAAAGTACCCATTTCCATTTTTCTTATCAAAATACAACTTTAACAGCATAAAACATGTTATAGGTACTACAGAAATAAGAGCCACAAAGCAGATATATTTCTTCTTTGTAACAGCATCCTTAACTAACCAAAAAAACACTCCCGTAAGATACCATGTCACAAAGAAAAGAAGACCCGTGTATGATGATATCATTGACCCTTGCCCATAGTACCATTGGTATAATCCAAAGCCACAGGAAATAATCGATGCAGAGAAAAAACACAGGGTCGGTAATAACTTCTCTCGAAGACTCTCATCTGTTTTGGAAGTACCAAAGATTTTCTCAAAAGTTAAGCAGGACATACAGGAAGTCATCGCGAATCCTGCTGCCCCTCCAACTCTCTTTATCACGGAAATTATAATCAACGAGCATGCTGCTTCTATAATGTATACAAGATCAATCTTTTCTCCCTTATATACCTCCAAAATCATGAATAAACCAAAGATTG
>Ga0310695_10008636_pt1 | contig 15636 bp, 9 predicted proteins | sample RumenRJG_04DNA_FD_203882 | JGI IMG/M metagenome (GOLD analysis project Ga0310695, IMG submission 203882) | Bovine rumen microbial communities from Lethbridge, Alberta, Canada - RJG_04 (v2) (version 2) | ecosystem: Host-associated > Mammals > Digestive system > Stomach > Rumen | place: Canada...
CAACGATGTGAAAGAACGTTCTTGCAATTTGCAGCATATCTCCGAGAACTGGAGAGTGTTTAAATTACTAAGCCTTTTTCCGTTCCGCCGAATTATTGCGCTCGAACTTTGTTCGCTTGTTTCCGAAGGATATTAGCCAACAAAATCCCCAATATTTACCTTGTCAAAAGTAAATGGCTTCTCAAGAACTTTTATGGTCTTTTCTAAATCGAAGCCGCCTTCTACTACGATAGTGCCGTACTTGATGATTTTTCTTAAGAAAAATTGGTTTCTGTCAAATTCAAACACTAATATCTTGTAGCATCTCAAATGGTCGTGTCCGTAGTTGAAATAGATATTAAATCCCATATAAGTATTTTCTATGCCGCCAAATTCAAATTCTGCATTTCTGTCCATATCAGGAATTTTAATCTTCGAAATTATTTTCCCTTTCTTCATCAGACAGATATGTCCGTATGTCCGATCAATTATTTCTTCTTCATCAAAATGATCGTCCTCTTCGTCTTGATTGTACTTTACCGAAAAATCAGACAATGTGCCTTTTAAAGGCGTTGGGAGATTTAGGCTTTTTCTGATATTTGCTTTGTACGAATATGTTTCATGAACAAAATCGTCAACTTTCCAACTTGCATTCTCTAAGATTAGTACCATTTTTTCTGAAAATTTACTCTCTCCGTTTCGGATGGTGATATCAGCGTATATGGTACTGTCTTGTATTCTTTCTATTGTTTCAATTTTGAAGGAAGGTTTATCTACGAATTCATTATCAACCCAATGATTCCTATTATTGTTAAAACCTTTCTTTGTGCTTTGTTTTTGTAGAGATAATAGTTCGTTTGAAAAAAACATCGAGTCCAACAGGCGTTGTTCAAAACGAACAACGTCTGTATTTAACATACGATTTAAATAAATTCGTATTGTATCACGTACTGCAATGACTGTATCTTTTGTGGCATTATTTGTTGGTTTGTTAGTATTGTTTTTTGAAGATTCACAACTAACAATAAATATTGTCAATAATAAAACGAGAAAATATTTATTCATAATTATTATCATTTTTTTCTGGTCGCCAAAATATAGTTTTGCCAACAGCATGAGTTGCAACAATATTTAATCTAATAAATGCAGATCCTGGCCAACTAAACTGAAAACCATTTGAGTTCCAATTTTGAGGATCCATGAAAACATCTTGTGGTAAAGAATAATCTTTACCGCTGAAAAACAAGTTATGCGAAGCTGAAAAACGTTTGTTTTTGATGCGATGTTTTGCCGCCTTGCGACAATGGGAGTTGCAAACTCCCGTCTATTTATGCTGCCGAATTCGGAAATTCGGCAGAACGAGGCTTCGGGATTCGTTCGGGATGCCTTCGGGGTTGGGCATACGAGGATGCCAAGGCGGAATTGTTCCTCAGGGAGTTCCGATGCTTGCCTTACTGCGCTGTTGCGCCTGAGGAATGTATGTTGTTATCGCCACACTATTTTACAGTTGAAATGTGCGGCGGTTATGTTGTACGCTTAATTGCGTAAGATTTCGTTTCATCATACGTTTTATAGTCGCTCTTCCTGTCGAGCCTTGACTGTCTGTGCAACGATGTGAAAGAACGTGTTGTATTTAAAGGACTGGATTGCAAATCCCCACAAGCAAAATTAGTTACATATCCCCGAGAGCAGGAATCAAAAATCTGTCCCTGTGATTTTTCCTGTCCCTGTGATTCCAAACCAGTCCCGCTGATTCGAGGAATTAATTACCTGTCTCGCTGATTCGAAAGAATAATCCTGCGTGAATGAACATTTACCAGTTCTAATATCGTAGAAATATATTTTTTCTTTTGCTAAGATAGAATTTTCATACTCGAAATCAACAACTTGACGCGTTTTTTTTCCTGTAAATATCAACTTATACAACAGCCCTTCTTTTATCAAAATTTTTAATGAATGAAGTATTTCTGTATTATATAATTCAAACAAACCATACAGCATTATATTTGAATCAATGTTTGTGTATTCAATGTTACAGACATCATTCATTGCTACAATCCTTTTATTATCAGACAATAGCATGTGGCCTGAATTTAGTTCATCGTCAATAGCAGCCAATGACCACAAAACATCTTCTAAGAGAATTTGTGATTTAACCATTCTATATATGGCTCTATCACCTAAACTCTTATCAAAACACGGGTAATAGAATTTCTGGAAAGGGACATCCTTTTCCAATGAAAATCCATTATCACCATAGTGAAACCACACCACTTCGTCTTTGAAGATTATGGAATCTTTGGTATCCGTACAGTTGTATGCAACAATACTTTGTAATTTACCATTCTGATAGTTTCTTTTTTCTATTAACCGGTCATCACATTTTACCTGATAAATGGTGCTTTTTGAACATGCACAACAAGTAAATGCCGATAAAAGAATTATCAAAAGTTGTTTCATCATCTCTCTTTCCAAAAAATAGTTAAACCATATTGTGCTGTTGAAAAAAGTCTTATTTTCCCTTTATTGAACATCCCCTTATAATTTTGGGTTGCTGCTTTTTTTTGTGGAACAGTGAATTTCCCTGCTCCAAATTTATTATTAACAGCATCTTTCCATGATTTATAATCTGCATCTGACATTGACCATCCCATGGTATTTATCTTATACATAAATTTTCCATTAGATGCTGCATTTGCATATTTCTGAGGTATCATTGCCTGTTCTGCGCCATCCCATTGATTTGCGCCTCTACTATAGTCAAATCCACCTGTTAGAGCATTTATTATTGCAGCATTTGCCATCTGCATTCCTTCATCTTGTTTTTCTAAATCCCGACTTCTAAATTTTATTGCAGCTGGTGATTTGTCGCCGAAAGCTTTAGCCTTACGATTATTGATGTGTACACTAGCAATTGCGAACATTTCCTCTTTGCTCGTTATGCCAAAAGATACAGAACTTTCACCGTATACAGTACTAGCCATCATTTTAAATTCATTAGTTGTAACGGGCTTACCTTTTAGAAATAACTTTTGTTTATTTACAATAACGAAGTTAGTTCCATTATTAACCCTTTTTATAAATTTACCTTTTGTATTATAATTGTCATCCATTCCATCTGGGGCAATCAGTTTAATTGGATTTGCATGACAATAAACATAGCCAGAAATCTCACTATACTTCTCAGCAAGCGGATCAACCCCATACCACACGCTTGCCATTGGCTGCATGTAGCGAGCACCATAATAATACAGTCCAGTCTCCTCGTCAAGTTCCTTGCCATTAAATTTGTATGGCATTTCTTCGCTTGACGAGTGCTCATCGACGAGTAACTCACCAAATGGGAGATATGCGTCGTATTGGGTTATGTTGCCATTATTGTCGGTGATGTAGCTGGTGCTTCCAAGATGGTCGCTGTGGAAGAAGTAAGTCTCCTCAGAATCCGCGCTACCATCTGCCACGAAACCATAACCAGGCTGTGCCTCGTCAGGGTCAGAAGGGTCGTCCCATGCGATAGGTGCGCCCGGTGCTGTGTCAGCCTCGGTGTTCTTCTTAACGTACTGCGCCCATTCGGCAGGAACGGAGTGGTCGCCCAGTTCCTTGATGATGGTGTTGTTGCCGATGCCCGTATTCTCAGGGTCGGCATAGCTTCCCTTCATGGTAGGTATGCCCGGAGCGATGCCCAGCTTCTTGTAATAGTCTTCCTTCTGGCTTTCAATCAGACTGAGACGCTCGGCATAGTCCTGCTGTCCGGCTGTGAGGTGGCTGCCGTTTACGCCGTACATGTTGTTGAACGAGCCGCTTCCGATGCGTGAAGCCACGCGCTTGCTGCCGATAAAGTAATGCTTTGTAAAGCGGTTCTTTGTAACAGACAAGATGCTTGCCGGATAGAGCGTGTACTCATCCGTCTCGTGGAACGTGATGCCCTGAGGCGCGCCGTTGATATAAACGCCCTCCATAGAGCCGTGGCTCTTTACGATGCGCTCGCCTGCGTGGTTGTAGGTGTAACGTGAAGTCTTGCCGTTGTCGCTCAAAACCATCAGACGGTTGTCCTCGTCCCAGTACATCTCGCGAGTTGCGTCGGTAGAGTCGTTCTCAACGCGCACAGGGTTTCCGTTGGCATCGTAGGTGTAATGCTCGTGACCAATCTGGCTCGGCGCGGTAGGGTGGTCGGCATCCTCGTACTTGTATTCCAAATTGTAAGAGTTCGCCTTCTTTGAGTTCTCTACGCTCTGATTCTTGCTGATTGGCATGCTCATCACGTTGTAAGCCATATCGAGTGTATAGCTTGCATCCTTCGCCTTTCCGCTTGCTGAAATCAGTCGGTTCAAAGCATCTACTGATAATAAAACTACATTGTACAAACAATTAATTTTATTAAATACCATTTCCCTTTTTTTATTCTATAGGTGCATTTGTAAAAGCAACTGCTATTTTGTATATAAATGTATTCTTCTATGTCATTGTTAGAAAAACATTTGTATTCTTTTTTATAATCAGGAGAGTGATATGCGTCTTTAATATCTTCTTTCAGATATAAAAAGACATCACCTCGTTTCCAAATATAATTATATTTTACAGAAGATGTGTCTTCTACATCGTAATCATCAGAATTAAATCCTGTTATGCTTTTTTCTACTCTTGATTTCATAAATGCATCGTTTGTATGAAAACTGGTAATGAAATCATTAAACGATTCTTGTTTTTCTATACAATCTGCATTATATGTATTTTTTTTCGTATCTCTGAAAGAACAAGAAACGAATATGCTTATGATGAAGAAAATAATTAAATTTTTCATGAGTGTATTCTTATATTTATTCAAGTTTTGCAAGTTGTCAATTGGAACTTGTGAAACTTGAATTATATTTATTTGTTTGTATTTATATATTCTTTGCCGCTCGAACTCTGTTCGCTTGCTACCGAAGGGACGCAAAGATTTGGCGATTGGATAAATAGGGAATTTGTAATTTCCACCGCTGAAAAACAAGTTATGCGAAGCAGAAGGGACGCAAGAATTTCCACCGCTGAAAAACGTTTGTTTTTGATGCGATGTTTTGTCGCCTTGCGACAATGGGAGTTGCAAACTCCCGTCTATTGATGCTGCCGAATTCGGAAATTCGGCAGAACGAGAAGGAGGATGCCAAGGCGGAATTGTTCCTCAGGGAGTTCCGATGCTTGCCTTGCTGCGCGTGTTGTGCGCCTGAGGAATGTTTGTTGTTATCGCCACACTATTTTATGGTTGAAATGTGTGGCGGTTATGTTGTACGCCTAATTGCGTAAGATTTCGTTTCATCATACGTTTTATAGTCGCTCTTCCTGTCGAGCCTTGACTTATGTGTGCAACGATGTGAAAGAGCGTTTTGTATTTAAAGAACTGGGGTTACAAACCCCAATTCTGTTTTAATAGCATGAATGTGTGGGGATTACAAATCCCCACAAGCAAATTACGTTACATATCCCCGAGAGCTGGATCAATTACTTGTCCCGCCGATTCACCTGTCCCGCTGATTCCCACCGATTCTTTTGTCGTTAAAACAAAAATCGCTTCTTCAGGATATGAATCTAAATCTTCATCCAACCATTGCTCGGTTTCTCGAACGCAATGGAACGAAATTACAAAGTCTTCCTGATTAACGCTCAAAATAATGTTAAAATTATCAGGAAATTCCTCCAGCAATTTGGCTAAAGCGAAGACAAAATTCAAACATATTCTAAGGGTATATTCGGTATTCTGATATTTGTCAACATATATTTTATTATTCGAACATTCATTCCCGGTTTTATCCTCATAAAAAAGTTCAAAATTCTCTTCACATTTATAAGTATAGCTATTTACATCCTTTCTAAACTCTACTCCGGCCTCTATATATTTATAAAGCCTTGGAGGAAGGGGGTTAGTTAAGAGTGGATTGTATTTCATCTTATATCTATTTAGAATAGTTTTCATATACTCATTCATAGAAATGAGATATATAGAACTACTTATTCCCAAAATATTTATTTCCTGTTTGTATAGCTCTTTGTACATTTGGATTTGATAATTTTTCGTTTATTCTATTTGGCGCAGGTACGTTCCATTTTTTTGTTTTGGGGTCACGAGAATAAAAACGACCATCTTTATTATTATATAAATATTTGTTTTTTTTATTGTCTTGAAAATGTATTTGTCCTGGTCGTTGTCCAGGGTTGGGATTTTCAACATCAATTCGATTACCTTTTGAATCTTTCCACAAAGTTTTACTGTAGACTATAGTACCTCTATTAGTGGAAGCTTTAGAATTTCCAGTATCAAGATGCCCTTTTTTTTCAGAGAGATTTTTGCTTGCATTAGCCATCATTACAGCTCCATGCGCTGTGAGACCTGCTCCAACAGCAGCATCAGCACCTCCTACAACTACGACAGCCGTAGAAGTTCCAAGGGAAGGTCCTTCAGCAACGAGTCCTACTGTAGTAATAGATGTTCCACTTGCAACCATAGCAGAACCTGTACCACTTTCAATAGTTCCCACGGTTAGACTGGCAATATCACCAGCTGTTAATCCTGCATTGAAGTCCTTTGGATCTGAAACATTTCTTCCTGCATAAGTTCGAATATCGGTTAATCCACCGGTAGCATTATCTACAAGAGCGGCACCAAATCCCTTTACTTTATCCCACCAATCTTGACCATTGGGGTCACTAAATCTTATTGGATTTCCAGCGCAATAAACATAAGCACCCATATTCGGATACTTCTCCGTCAGCGGATCCACCCCATACCAAATGCTTGCCACGGGCTGCATGTAACGAGCACCATAGTAGTACAAGCCAGTCTCCTCGTCAAGTTCCTTGCCGTTGAACTTATACGGCATTTCCTCGCTGCTGCTATGCTCGTCAACAAGAAGTTCGCCGTATGGCAGGTAGGCATCATACTGAGTGATGTTACCGTCCTTGTCGGTTATGTAGCTGGTGCTTCCAAGGTGGTCGGAATGGAAATAATATGTTTCCTCAGAATCCGCGCTACCATCAGCCACATATCCATAACCCGGCTGTGCCTCGTCTGGGTCTGAAGGGTCTTCCCATGCGATAGGCGCACCTGGGGCAGAGTCTTCCTGTTCGTTCTTCTTAACGTACTGCGCCCATTCGGCTGGCACGGAGTGGTCTCCCAGTTCCTTGATGATGGTGTTGTAGCCGATGCCCGTGTTCTCAGGGTCGGCATAGCTGCCCTTCATCGTAGGGATGCCCGGAGCTATTCCAAGTTTCTTGTAATAGTCCTCCTTTTGGCTTTCAATCTGGCTGAGACGCTCGGCATAATCCTGCTGACCTGCAGTAAGGTGGCTGCCATTGATACCATAGACATTGTTGAAACTTCCGTTTCCAATTCTTGATGCAACGCGCTTGTCACCGATAAAATAGTGCTTTGTAAAGCGGTTCTTTGTTACAGAAAGAATAGAAGCTGGGTACAAAGTATATTCGTCCGTCTCATGGAAGGTAATTCCTTGAGGCGCACCGTTTATATACACTCCCTCCATAGAGCCGTGGCTCTTCACGATGCGCTCGCCTGCGTGGTTGTAGGTATAGCGACTTGTCTTGCCGTTATCTGATAGTACCATCAAACGGTTGTCCTCGTCCCAGAACATCTCGCGAGTTGCGTCGGTCGAGTCGTTCTCAACGCGCACAGGGTTTCCGTTGGCATCGTATGTATAGTGCTCGTGACCTATCTGCGATGGGGCAGAAGGGTGGTCGTCATTCTCATACTTGTAGTAGTTGTGGTATGACTGCGCCTTCTTTGAGTTCTCAACCTTCTGCGTCTTCGAAATAGGCATACTCATAGCATTATATGCCATTTGCAACGAGTAGCTTGCGTCCTTCGCCTTACCTTCAGCACTTATCAAGCGGTTCAAGTTGTCATACTGATAAGTATGCGAACTCTCACCGCCAAGTTTTGCACTGTTGTTAAAGAGCTCCTGCGGATTGACTGAGTTCGTGATTCCGAGGATGTTATCAACAGCATCATAGCTGTACTTGTTGTGCATCATCGGCTCGGCGTTTGCGTTGAGCAGTTTCATCTCCTGCAAACGCTGGCGCGCGTCGTCGTATGTGTACTCCGTCTCCGTGCCGTTGCCCAGCTTAGTGTAAACGGTGTGTCCGTCCTTGTCGTAGCCAATCCTATCTACTATAACGCTCTCGCTGCCGTTTTTATTGCTTGTGAGCGAATAAACCTGTCCTGCCTCGTCGTAGTGGTATTTAACCACCTCGCCGTCAGGGTAGGTCATCTTTCTAACCCTGTTCCAACTGTCGTACTCCGCTCCGTAGACGTATGTGCGTATGTCCGCCACGCTCGCCATGACGGTGCGCACGGTCTTTACAACCTCGCCCATCTTGCCGTAGTAGTAAGCCTCGCCGCCGCTCGCGTCCTCAACCAGAGCCAGACGACCTGCACGACCGTGGTCGTCGCCTGCCTCGCCGTAGGTGTATGTTACGCGGTTGAAGAGGTTCTCGGGGTAGAGCACCTCGCTAAGACGCTCGTAGTCGTATGTGTATGTTATCGGAGCCTTGTCGGAGATTGACTTCTTCAGCTCGGCTGTGAGCTTTGTAAGAAGGTTTCCGGCGGCATCGTAAGTGCAGACAACCTCGCCTGCATCAGGATGCTTCACGCTCAGCTTGCGGCCAAGAAGGTCGTACTTGTATGTAGTCTGAGTTCCGTTAGGATGATGCACGGCAACGACTTGACCTACTGCGTCGTAGTCGTAGCGCACAACCACATCCTCGCTTTCGCCGTGCTGAACGGCTTGGCGGTTGCGACCCTTCTCGTCGGTGTAGCTCTCAGATGTTCTGCCCAGCGCATCGGTAACGCGCGTGAGCAGCATCTGCTCGCCGTCGTGAGAAACGATTGTGTAGTCGCTCGTAGTCTTCGCGCCGTCGGCAAGTGTTACGCTAAGTGCGCGGTCGCGGCTGTCGTACTCGGTCCGTGCCTGAAGCGAGCCGAGACTTCTGTTGTACTTGTCGATATCTGCAAAACTCTCAGCAACAGGATAATATGTTGCAATCTTGCGTCCGAAGGCATCGGTAACGACGCGTCCGCTCACGATGCTCATCTTCTCAGCCTTCTTTGCCGATGCGTTCCAGACAGAGCCTGTGCGCTTTGTCTGCACGGCACGACCCAGAGAATCGGCAAACGTATATGTGTCGATGTTGCCGTCTGGCGAGAAGTGTATGGTGTGGGCAAGACGCTTCTCCGGCTCGTACTCATACTTGATAGTGAACGGCTGTCCGCTCGCAATCTCGTATGGCGCACGTATTACGGTTGGTCTGCCAAGGTCGTCGTACTCATACTCCATGCGCTCGCCGTTGAGGTCGGTCGTCGTCTTCGGAGCGTTCCAGAGTTCGTCGTACTCCGTAGATGAAGAGTAGCCGTAGGCATCCTCAACCTTTGTTACGAGGCTGTGCAGACGGTCGTCGTAGGTGTAGCTGTGCCACATGCGCTGACCGCGGTAGTTCTCAGGCTTTGTTAGCTTGAGTATGTTTCCGTAGTCGTCGTAGTCGATATTGTATACCGAAGGCTTGTCGCCCGCGCTCATCTCAATCTTGGTGATGTTGCCCAGATTGTCAATCTCCGTGCTGCGCTCGCGGTATGTATTGTTCGGGATTCCTTCGGGATTCGTTCGGGATTTTGTTCCTCAGGGAGTTCCGATGCTTGCCTTACTGCGCTGTTGCACCTGAGGAATGTTTTTTGTTATCGCCACACTATTTTATGGTTGAAATGTGTGGCGGTTATGTTTGTACGCTTAATTGCGTAAGATTTCGTTTCATCATACGTTTTATAGTCGCTCTTCCTGTCGAGCCTTGACTGTGTGTGCAACGATGTGAAAGAACGTTCTTGTATTTAAAGAACTGGGGGTACAAGCCCCAGTTCTGTTTAATTGCGTGAATGTGTGGTGAGTGTAAATTACCACGAACATATCTGCTACATATTCTCGAGAACAGAGTAGACTACATAGTTTCAGAAACACGCACGTAGTGACTCGAAACCATGAAATATCCACAACCAAAATGCGAAAATAGTTATAAAAACAGATACCATATGGCTGATGATTTTTGTGAATTTACTTTTCCTCTCGATTTTTCGAATAGCTTTTTCACAATTGAAAAATTTTATCAATAAGAAATAAATTATAAAAACCAAAATACCTAGTACTATTGTCGGTATCTTATGCACACCATAAATTAAACAAATTGTTGAAATTAGAATCGATGATATATCAATGGCTATTATGCAGAGTGCACTTGCTTTTGAACTCTCATCCCTCCCAAGCAATGTCTGTAAAGAATAAAATAAATAATCCATATTTTTAGTAAACATATATACCATATTCGTCGAATTCTTGAAGCGTTTGTTCTGTAGGTGTGAAATCTAACCCAAAACCATCTAATGGATTCCAATTAAGCTTAGATGTGTAAGGATTATATTGAAAACATTTTCTGTTATCGGTTGCTTTTCTTATACCTGCATCAATGATTCCTCCTAAAGTATATCCGAGACAAAAAGCCTGAACTGTTGGATAAGAGAAAAAACCTGAACCATTTACAGTCTGATTCCAAGCGTATTTGCTATTAATATAGTGTCGCATGTTCGGTCCAAGTCCTGGTGTCTTTATGTCATGTTCGTATTGATGGTATGTTGCAATCATACTTGTTGTAGTAAGACATTTCCCGAGCACTCCTATTTTATATGCTCTTGCTTGTGCTTTTGCTCTCATTTTCTCTCCTGTAATTGGACCTCTTCCAGAAACAACATGCTTAGTTCGGATTCTTAAATCAGCAGGGCTTTGCCATAGTCTAAACCGACTATTACACCATGGCGCAAATTGAACATCTGAATATGTTATTCTTTCCGCAATAGTTGCAGATATACTAGATATTCCAATCAATGGGTTAGCACAACTTGTCGAAAATCCTTTAATATTATAGTCATCAACCATTCCAAAATCACGAGTAAGAGTTCCTCCACCATTGTAGGCACCAGTACCGCTTTCATTTAAAGAAACAAACCAACGTCCAGAAGCGCGATCTTGATGGTATTCTGCACCATATTTTTGTGCAACTGATTGGGCTGTTTCTTTATCGTACATACCGTCTGGGTCAACTAAATTTATAGGATTACCATGGCAATAAACGTATGCTGAAATTTCAACATATTGTTCCGTAAGCGGATCAACCCCATACCAAATGGAAGCCACCGGATTCATATATCTTGCACCGTAGTAGTACAGGCCAGTCTCCTCGTCGAACTCCTTGCCGTTGAACTTGTATGGCATTTCTTCAGAAGAAGAATGCTCGTCAACCAAGAGTTCGCCGTATGGCAGGTAGGCATCATATTGGGTGATGTAGCCGTCCTTGTCTGTGATGTAGCTGGTGCTTCCAAGATGGTCGCTGTGGAAGAAATAAGTCTCCTCTGAATCCGCGCTGCCGTCAGCCACGAAACCATAACCCGGCTGTGCCTCGTCAGGGTCAGAAGGGTCGTCCCATGCGATAGGTGCGCCCGGAGCTGTTCCTTCCTGTTCGTTCTTTTTAACGTACTGCGCCCATTCGGCTGGTACGGAGTGGTCGCCCAGCTCCTTGATGATGGTGTTGTAGCCAACGCCCGTGTTCTCAGGGTCGGCATAGCTTCCCTTCATCGTCGGGATGCCCGGAGCGATGCCCAGCTTCTTGTAATAATCCTCCTTCTGGCTTTCAATCTGGCTGAGACGCTCGGCATAGTCCTGCTGTCCTGCCGTTACATGACTGCCGTTTACGCCGTACATGTTGTTGAACGAGCCGCTTCCGATGCGTGAAGCCACGCGCTTGCTGCCAATGAAGTAATGCTTTGTAAAGCGGTTCTTTGTTACCGACAAGATGCTTGCCGGGTACAAAGTGTACTCATCCGTCTCGTGGAAGGTAATGCCCTGCGGCGCACCGTTGATATACACGCCTTCCATAGAGCCGTGGCTCTTCACTACGCGCTCGCCTGCGTGGTTGTAGGTGTAGCGTGAAGTCTTGCAGTTGTCCGAGAGCACCATCAGACGGTTGTCCTCGTCCCAGTACATCTCGCGAGTGGCGTCGGTTGAGTCGTTCTCAACGCGCACAGGGTTTCCGTTGGCATCGTAGGTGTAATGCTCGTGACCTATTTGCGATGGAGCAGAAGGGTGGTCGGCATCCTCGTACTTATACATGTTGGTATAAGATGCTGCCTTCTTCGAATTCTCCACGGTCTGAGCCTTCGAAACAGGCATGCTCATCACGTTGTAAGCCATATCGAGTGTATAGCTTGCATCCTTCGCCTTTCCGCTTGCTGAAATCAGTCGGTTAAGCGCGTCGTACTGGTATGTGTGGCTGCTTTCGCCGCCCAGTTTTGCACTATTGTTAGAGAGCTCCTGCGGATTGACCGTGTTGGCTATGCCGAGAATGTTGTCTACGGCATCGTAGGTGTACTTGTTGTGCATTATGTCGCTGCCGTCGAAGGCGAGCTTCATCTCCTGCAAACGCTGGCGCGCGTCGTCGTAGGTGTACTCTGTCTCCGTGCCGTTGCCTAGCTTCGTATAAACGGTGTGTCCGTCCTTGTCGTAGCCAATCTGCTCAACGATGGTAGTTTCTGTGCCCTGCTTGTTGCTGGTAAGACTCTGCACCTGTCCTGCCTCGTCGTAGTGGTATGTAACCACCTCGCCGTCAGGGTATGTCATCTTGCGCACGCGGTTCCAACTGTCGTACTCCGCTCCGTAGACGTATGTGCGTATGTCCGCCACGCTTGCCATGACGGTGCGCACGGTCTTTACAACCTCGCCCATCTTGCCGTAGTAGTAAGCTTCGCCGCCGCTGGCATCCTCAACCAGAGCCAGACGACCGGCACGGCCGTGGTCATCTCCAGCCTCGCCGTAGGTGTATGTTACGCGGTTGAAGAGGTTCTCAGGGTAGAGCACCTCGCTAAGACGCTCGTAGTCGTAGGTGTATGTAATCGGTGCTTTGTCGGAGATAGTCTTCTTCAGCTCGGCTGTGAGCTTTGTAAGAAGGTTTCCGGCGGCATCGTAAGTGCAGACAACCTCGCCTGCATCAGGATGGTTCACGCTCAGCTTGCGGCCAAGAAGGTCGTACTTGTAAGTAGTCTGAGTTCCGTTAGGGTGATGCACGGCAACGACCTGACCTACCGCATCGTAGTCGTACTTTACAATGACATCCTCGCTTTCGCCGTGCTGAACTGTTTGGCGATTGCGACCCTTCTCGTCGGTGTAGCTCTCAGATGTTCTGCCCAGCGCATCGGTAACGCGCGTGAGCATCATCTGCTCGCCGTCGTGAGATACGATTGTGTAGTCGCTCGTAGTCTTTGCGCCGTCGGCAAGAGTAACGCTGAGTGCGCGGTCGCGGCTGTCGTACTCGGTCCGTGCCTGAAGCGAGCCGAGACTTCTGTTGTACTTGTCGATATCTGCAAAACTCTCAGCAACAGGATAGTAAGTTGCGATCTTGCGTCCGAAGGCATCGGTAACCACACGTCCGCTCACGATGCTCATCTTCTCTGCCTTCTTAGCCGATGCGTTCCATACAGAGCCTGTGCGCTTTGTCTGCACGGCACGACCCAGAGAGTCGGCAAACGTGTAGGTGTCGATGTTGCCGTCTGGCGAGAAGTGTATTGTATGCGCGCTTCGGCTTTCTGGAAGATACTCGTACTTGATGGTGAACGGCTCGCCGCTCGCAATCTCGTATGGCGCGCGTATTACGGTTGGTCTGCCGAGTTCGTCGTACTCATACTCCATGCGCTCTCCGTTGAGGTCGGTCGTCGCCTTAGGAGCGTTCCAGAGGTCGTCGTACTCGGTAGAAGACGAATATCCGTAGGCATCCTCGACCTTTGTTACGAGGCTGTGCAGGCGGTCGTCGTAGGTGTAGCTGTGCCACATGCGCTGACCGCGGTAGTTCTCAGGCTTTGTTAGCTTGAGTATGTTTCCGTAGTCGTCGTAGTCGATATTGTAGACCGAAGGCTTGTCGCCTGCGCTCATCTCAATTCTGGTGATGTTGCCCAGATTGTCAATCTCCGTGCTGCGCTCGCGAAGCGTAACGCCCTTGCTGCCCACCTTAATGTGCTTAGGCACGCCCACGATGTATCTGTCGCCCTTGTTGTGGTATTCGATGGCAGCGTCGAGCTCGTAGCCTGCCGCCGTCTCGTTGCACACGGTAAGGTTGCCCAGCGCGTCGTAGTCGTTCACCACCTTGGTGCTCATGCTCTCGCCCGAAGTCTCGTCGAAGGTAGTCTGCACCACGCTTGCAAGTGCAGGGAAGCGCACCTCGTCGCTCACCTTGCGCAGGTCGTACTCGTAGGTAGAGCCTTGCAGCAGACGTCCCTCGGCAAGATTCTCGAAACGCGCTCTCGGCTCGCTGCCGTTCTTCTGTGCCAGTCGAAAGGCAAGGAAAATATCCCGTTTTTGCATAATGTTTTGTTGTTTTACACCAAAATTTTAAGACAAACGTATGAATTTGTTGGGATTGTAAGTCCACACAAGCATATTTGTTACAAAACCCCGAGAGTTGGGGATTCTTTCCTCTCACACAGGTATTTTTAACACATAGAATTAAATGATTGACCTATTAGAATGAATTTTAAGAGTTTCGTAGAAACACCCCCCTCGGATGACATCGAAGCCTATCACCTTCTGATTGTCTAATTCGTTGATAAGTCTTTCCGACATAAACACAGAACCTTCTCTTGGATATAAGAGATCATAATTCTTATATTTTTCATTTAGACAAATATGTTTAAGCGTTAAAAAACCATTATCATTTTTATTATATTCATCGACATCTTTAAATGTATATTTCTTTGACTCATCGAATATATCGACAAATTCACATTCTGGGAAATAATAATCCTTATTTAGAATTATCGGTACAAATAGTAAATAAAAATGATCATGAAATCCTTTTATTCTTATTTCTTTCAAAGCATATTCTATAGGATTAACACTTAAAGATTCTAAAATTTTTTTTACTTTGTTGCTTACAACAGCTTTTATACTTGAACAATGTGGACTCACGTCCATATAATCTACAACATCGTCTCTATCGATTAAATTTCCTAAAGAAATATCTGGAAATTCAGCATAGAAATTTGATTGATTCTGAAGAAATACCTCAATATCAGAATCTTTTGATTCTATGTATTTCAATGTCTCATCATTAACAATCTCTATGGTATGAGGCATTTCATATTTACTGCTATTTATATTCTTGCTATCAATTTGATAATAATTCATTATCTTCTATTTCTAATTTTTGAAGGCACAAAAATAATAAAAAAATAAATTCGAGTCCACTTTAAAAGTCCAAGTCCCAAGGTGTAAGACTTATAACCTAAATTATGCTTCAAGTGCATTTTAGGATTAAAATGACTTCTTGGCGGACTCGAATATAGATTATTGATATTTATAAATTAGTCCACTAGTGTCCGGTTAAAGTTTTAAACACGCTAAATAAATTGTTGATAACCAATAAAATATAGTATGTATTCGCATTTTGGGATTAAATTCTGTACCTTAGCAACAATGCCTCTAATGGCGATATTTTGCTATAATGAGTACAAAGAAAACCATATTTTCACAGATAATGTCTCTAGTTTCGCGCTATGAATTCCAAAAATGCGTTGATCGTTACAAG